>Ga0207691_10001442_pt1 | contig 23711 bp, 20 predicted proteins | sample KBSM13metaG_FD_184327 | JGI IMG/M metagenome (GOLD analysis project Ga0207691, IMG submission 184327) | Miscanthus rhizosphere microbial communities from Kellogg Biological Station, Michigan, USA - KBS M1-3 metaG (SPAdes) (version 2) | ecosystem: Host-associated > Plants > Roots > Rhizosphere >... | reverse complement strand
GTGAGGCCACCGAAGATGGCGTACGCGACATTGTAGGAAAACGACAGGCCCGAAAAGCGGAGCTTTGCCGGAAACGCGCGCACGAGCACGTACGGTACGACGCCGATGCTGCCGACGAACAGGCCGGTGAGCGCGTAGGCCAGGAACAGCGGCCAGCCCTCGAGCGGTAGCGAGTGGTAAAAATACGAGCTCGAAGCGAGCAGCCCCAAACTGCCGAGCGAAAGTGCCCATTTGCTGCCGATACGATCGGCGAGCAAGCCGAAGAGCACGCAGCCGAAGGTCAAACAAATGATGGCTAGGCTATTGGCTTGCAGCGAGACCTTGGGCGCGACTTTGAACACCGTCTGCAGATACGTTGGAGTGAACAGGATCACGACCACGATCGCCGCGGACAATACCCAGGTCAGTGACATGGCCAAGAGCACTGCCGGAAAGTGCTCACGCACGATGAGCTTGAGCGGCAACTCTTGGCTCAACGCGCGTGCCGCGTGCAGTTCCTTGAACACCGGTGTTTCTTGCAAAAACCGCCGCAGATACACGGCAAATAGTCCGAACCCACCGCCCAGCAAAAACGGGATGCGCCAGCCGAACGCGAGCACTTCGGGGGGCGCAAACGCGGTGTTGATGCTGGTCGCCACGAGTGACCCGAGCAGAATGCCGGCGGTGAGCCCGGCCGTGAGCGTACCCACGGCGAAGCCGGTGTGACGCTCGGGCACGTGCTCGGAAACGAACACCCACGCGCCAGGCACTTCGCCGCCGATCGCCGCACCCTGCAAGATGCGCAACGACAGGAGCAGGACCGGCGCCAGCGCTCCGATGCTCGCGTACGTCGGCAAGAGGCCCATGCCGAGCGTGGGTACGGCCATCAGGAAGATGCTGAGCGTGAACATCTTCTTCCGGCCCAACAGATCGCCGAAGTGTGCGATCACGATGCCGCCCAGCGGACGGGCTAGATAACCGGCCGCGAAGATGCCGAACGTTTGCAGCTGCCGCAGCCACTCCGATGTTTGCGGCGGAAAAAATACGAAGCTCAACGCCTTCGTGAAGAACACGAAGACCACGAAATCGTAAAACTCGAGCGCGCCGCCGAGCGCCGCCAAGGCCAGCGTGCGGTAGTCGTTGCGGCTCAATGAGCGAGAGGCAGGAGGCACCGTGGAAAGCATGAGCGCCGTGCACGATTCGCCCTTTTTGCGGTCGGGCGCAAGTGCGTCGAAGCTCCACGTCGAGGTTGGCAAAAGCGCGCGTCACGGCGCGCTTTTGCCAGCGAGGAGGCCTGTTTCAGTAGCGGGCGCCGTCCTTCTGCGGCACGAACGGGGAGATCGGGCCGGAGCGGCCGTTGATGGTGGTGCCGCCATAGGCAAAGCTCGGGATGATGCCCAGGAAGTCCGCAGGGAAATTCAGGGTCGGCTTCGAAAGCTCGTCGAGCTTCTGGATCTGCGTCGTGCTCAGCGTCAGCTCGGCGGCAGCCAAGTTGTCATCGAGCTGCTTTTTGCTGCGGGCGCCCAGAATGATCGAAGACACTCCGGGCTTTTGCGCGAGCCAGGCCAGGGCGACGCGGGCGGGGGTAGAGTCGACCTGTTTGGCCGTGGCGATCAGCGCGTCGATGATTGCGTAGGCCTTGTCGTTCAAGTTCGATTCTGCCCACGCGCCGCGGTCCGCCTTTTGCGCGCCGTGATTTTCGCGCGTGTACTTGCCGGACAAGATCCCGCTCTTGAGCGGAGACCAGGGCGTGATGCCTAGCCCCAGCTCGCGCGCCATGGGCACGAGATCGCCTTCCACGGTGCGTTCCAGCAGCGAATACTCGATTTGGAGCGCGACCAGTGGCGCCCAACCACGGAAGCGGGCGATGGTCTGTGCTTCGGCGCACTTCCAAGCGGGAGTATCCGAGAAGCCGAGATAGCGCACCTTGCCGCTCGCCACGAGGTCATCCAGCGTACGCATCGTTTCTTCGATCGGCGTGGTCTCGTCCCAGGTGTGCATCCAGTACAGATCGATGTAGTCCGTCTGCAGGCGGCGCAGCGAATTCTCGAGCGAAGTGACGATGGCCTTGCGATTGGCGCCACCGCTATTGGGATCGCCCGGGTACATCCCGCCGAAGAACTTGGTCGCGAGCACCAGGCGATCGCGCCGCGAGCGATCCTTCGTCAAATGGTCGCCGATGATCTTCTCGGAATGACCATGGGTATAGATATTCGCGGTGTCGATGAAGTTCCCGCCTCGCTCGAGGTACTGATCGATGATCGCGTTGGATTCCTCGACGCTGCTGCCCCAACCGAGGTCCTCACCGAAGGTCATCGCTCCGAGGCACAACGGCGAAACCCTCAAACCGGACCGACCGAGTGTGATGTAGTGATCGAGTGACATCTGTTGAGCTCCTAGGTGAAACGGGCTCGCCGCTGCGCGGGCAACCCCGGCGCAACTAGATGGAGCCGCTGCAACGCCTTGTCTAGCGGGATCCGGCTGTGACAATCGTGCAACGCCCGCACTCGGCGCGAAACCCGGATTCAGCGTCGCTGGGGGCGCCGGCGCGCGGCGAGCTCGGCCTTGGCCTCGCGGGCGCCCTGGGCGGCGAGCTCGTCGGCCCGTTCGTTGCCGGCGTTGCCATTGTGGGCGCGCAACCATTGAAAGCGCACCACCAGCGCTTTCCCCTGGATAGTGGCGTCGATCTGCCGTGCGCTATCGATGATCAGCGGGTCGACGTTGGCGAAGTCACAGCGCACCCAATTGGCCAATTGCCTGGTCAGGTTTTCGACCAGGGATTGATTGTCGCAGAACACCGCGGCCTTTGCGCCGGCTGGCAGAGCCGCCAGCGCCTCGGCCACGGCTCGGTATTCCATCACCTTGGCCAGCGTGCCATGCGCTTTGCCATAGCCCTCGAGCGGCGGGGCCCCAGCCCTTTTGATCACGAACCCCCAGCCACCCGGAGCGCCATCGGAAGCCTTACACGAGCCGTCCGTGTAGCACAGATACTCGCTCGGTCCGCTCATGCTCGCTTGCTCGCGTGTGCCACGATAGGACTCCTTTTCGCCGCACAATTCAATGCTCTCGGCTCGAGCGCTCGGCCGGTGTTAGCGTGTGCGGCATGAAAAGCGCGTGGCTCGCCGGTGCCTCGGGGCTCGTCGGATCGGAGTTGCTCGGGCAATTGCTGGAGGACGGGGAGTTCGGCAAAGTGGTCTCGCTCGGTCGCAGGCCGCTCGCGTTCGACAATCCGAAGCTCGCTCAGCGCGTGGTCGACTTTGCGGCGCTCGACGTGCACGGGCTCGCGGCGCCGGAGGTTGCGTTTTGCGCGCTCGGGACCACGATCGCCAAGGCGGGCAGCCAGCAGGCGTTTCGCGCGGTCGACCACGATGCGGTCTTGGCATTTGCCACGGCGGCGCTTGCAGCGGGCGCGCGCTGCTTCGTACTCGTGAGTAGCCTCGGCGCGAGCCCTCGCTCGCGGATTTTTTACAGTCGCGTGAAGGGCGAGACCGAAGCGGACTTGCGAGCGCTCGGCTTTGCTTCGTTGGTCATCGCACAGCCGTCGTTGCTGCTGGGCGATCGCGTCGAGTCGCGCCCTGGGGAGCGGGCGCTGGTGGCCGCATCGCGTCTCTTGGGCGGAGCGCTCGGACTGTTCGCAGCGCGCCCGATCGAGGCCAAGGTGGTGGCCAGGGCGCTGTTGGCGATCGCACATGACCCGCCGAGTGGGGTGCAGGTGTACCCCTCTGGCCAATTACAGCGCCTGGGCGGTGGTTGAAAACACGCTGAATTTGAAGCCGAGCTGCATGCCAGGCGCAAAAAGCCGGGGGTGGTGCCAGACTCAGTTGCCAACTCGCGCTGCGGGCTCAAGGACTCAAATCTGATGGAACTCACGGTTGCTCGCGCACGAGACTCAGGAGCGCTGAAGCTCGGAGCCGTCGCGGCGGCCGTACTGCTGGTCGCGATCGCGCATCGCCTGGGCATTTTGCAATTGTTCGTGGACCCGTCGGGCATCGCGCACCTGCTGCATGAGCTGGGCGGTTGGGGTTTTGTCGTATTCTTGCTGGCGTACACGATGCTCCAGCCATTCGGCGTGCCGGGTACGTTGTTCTGCATGGCCGCGCCGTTGATTTGGCCGTGGCCGGTCGCGTTCGCCCTATCCATGACTGGCACCATGGCCGCCAGCGTGGTCGGTTTCTGCTTCGCGCGCTTCGTCGCGCGGGATTGGCTCGAGCGCCGGCTACCGGCCCGCTTTCACAAGTACGACGAGGCCTTGGCGGCGCGCGCCTTCGCTACGGTGGTCGTGTTGCGTTTCGTGTTCTGGATGCCGCAAATGCTGCACACCTTCCTGGGCCTGTCCAAGGTCAGCTTCTGGACGCACTTTTGGGGCTCGCTGGTCGGCTACGCGATCCCGCTGTTTCTGCTGAGCTACTTCGGTCAAAAGCTGTTCGACTTGATGCAGGCCACGCCGCCGAGCGTGTGGATTGCGCTCGCGCTGGGGTCGGCGCTGCTGGCGCTCACGGTGTGGGCGATCCGTCGCCGTCGCAGCGTGGTCTGATTCACGCGCGTCAGCACGTTCCGAGCTGAATCGTGCGCCCGACGCCGACTTCGAGCAAAAACGCCCGGTCGTGGCTGGCCAGTACCAGTCCGCCGGGCCAAGCGCGCAGCGCCTGAGTCAGCGCGCGTTGTCCGAGCAGATCCAAGCTGAAGGTGGGCTCGTCCAAGATCAGCAGCTCGGGCGCGGGCGTGCGCGCGAATAGGCAAATCAAGGCGGCGCGCGCGCGTTCGCCGGGACTCAGCGTGCGGAGTGGGCGCTGACCGAGGGCGAGTGGGAACTTGTGGCCTATGAGCAGCTGCGCACAGGCCTCGGGAGATACGCCAGACAGGTTCAGTTGCGTGAGCAGTGACTCCTCGAGCAGCCAGTTGGCGCCGCCTTGTTCGATGTATCCGATTTTGACCAGTTTGCGCTCGGCACAGCCCGCACTGGGACGCCGTCGTCCGAGCATGACCTCGAGCAGCGTGGACTTGCCTGCGCCGTTGGGACCCACGACCGCGACCCGCTCTCGACCGAGACGCAGCTCGAGCGATTCGAACAAGCGACGTGCACCGACGCTGGCGCCGACTCCACGCAGCGTGAGCAAGTCGGGATCGATTTCGGTGGGCAGGGTAGGCACCGGCAGTTCGAGTGACAGGCTGACGTTGAGCGCGCGCCGGGTCGATTGGGTCCATTCTCGCAGCGAGGACAAGCGCGCTTCGCGTAGTTTGGCCAGCCGCCCGTGGCTGACCTGGGCGTGGTCTCGCTTCTGATTGAGCAGGATCTTGGGATTGGCTCGGTCGAGCTCGCTCGTGCGGCCGTGGCGCTTCTTTCGAGCCTTTCGCCGGGCGACGTGCAGCGTGTGGGCTTCTTCGGCGGCCAAGCGCTGCAGGTTCCGGACGTAGCGTTGCTCACTCTCGCAGTGCTCACGCATCAGCTCGGCGTCGAGCTCGGCGAGCGTGCCGGAAAAATAGCGACAGCCCGACTCGTTGACGATGAAGAAGTGTCGGAAGTCGGCGAGCAAGCGACGATCATGAGAGGCCACGATCAAGCAGCCGCGCCAGTCGTCGAGCCAAGCGCGCAGCCAAGCCACGGCGCTGTCGTCCAGATGCTCGCTCGGCTCGTCGAGTAGCAAGATCTCGGCCCCGGAGTGGCGGGCACGGCCGAGGGCCGCGCGGCGCAACTCGCCGAGACTGCTCGGCTCCGTGCGCTCATCGGCTTGGGCGACGAAGTGACGCCGGCCGCGCGAAAGCACGCGACCGGCGTCCGCCTCCGTCGTGCCCGCCAGCACGGCCAGCAGCGTCGATTTCCCGACGCCGTTGCGACCGACGAGCGCGACGTGCTCGCGCTCGATCCGCAGATCCAAGTGAGCGAACAAGGGTCGCCCGCCGGGCGCACTGATCGATACCGCTGAAAGTTCGAGCAAAGCGGGCATTTATCGGACCTTTCCCAAGTCGTGTTTGACGCGCGCCATGACCGAGAGCGGCCCTCGAATGCGGAGCGTCAAGCCAGCGTCGCTCGCGTCACTCGCCATCACCCGACATTTGCCGTAGATCAGCCCGAGCAACGGCGCGGCAGCGTAGGGCACGAACGCGGTCAGCTCTTCCTCCTCGCGCCGCACGGCTTGAATCAACGCTGACTCCAGCTGGGCCACCGCGTCGACGTCTCGCGTGCTGAGCACCGCCCAGGGTTGCCCCCTGCTCCAGCGCGCGAGCTCGTCCGAGTTGGGGAACGAGTCGAGGCGATCCAGCTTGGTGAACACGTAGAAGCGCGGGACTTCCTGTGCGCCCATGCGCTCCAAGACGCGAAGCGTGGTCTCGAGCTGCAGCTCCCGCTCGGAGTCGGAAGCGTCCACCACGATCACCAGCAGCGAAGCTTCGGCGATCTCCGAGAGCGTCGACTCGAAGCTTGCTAGCAGGCGCTCGGGCAAGCGACGAATGAAGCCGACCGTGTCGCTGATGACCACCTCCCCGCCGTGCCGGGTTAGGCAACGCGACGTCGTATCGAGGGTCTCGAAGGGCATGTCGCGCGCCGATAGTTGCGCTTTCGTGAGCGCATTCATCAGCGAGGTCTTGCCCGCGTTGGTGTAGCCGACGAGCACCAGCCGTTGGCACTCGCTCCGCTGCTGACGTTGGGTTTCTGCCGATGTTTCTAGCTTGCGCAGCCCCTTTCGCAGCTCAGCCAAGCGACTATCCAGCTTGCGCGCCAGAAGCTCCGACGCGGTCTCTCCGGGTCCTCGTGCACGCGCGCTGCCGCCGGTTTGCTGGTCCATGTCGAGCCCCACGCCGCGGATGCGTGGCCGCAGGTACTCGAGCTGAGCGATCTCGACTTGGATCTTCGCGCGGCGCGTGCGCGCGTGACGCAAGAACACGTTCAAGATGATGGCTTCGCGGTCGCAGATGGCGATGCCCGCGGCGTCCTCCAAGTTGCGCATTTGCGAGGGGGAGAGCTCCGCATCGAGCACGAGCAGTGTAGCGCCGGCAGAGCGGGCGCGGTCGGCCAGCGCTTGCGCGCTGCCTTTGCCGAGCAGCGTGCGCGGGTTCGGCTCGGCGAGGTGGCAGATCTCCTGCCCGACGATCCGCCCGCCTTGGTGTTGCACGAGCGAGACGATCTCCGCGAGCTGCGCAGCACGCACGTGCGCATCACGCTCCGGCCCGAGCGAAGCGACGTAACAAGCACTCGCTTCCGCGTCGCTGGCTGCGCTCGCGTTTTGGCGCGCTTGCCAAGCTTCGACCAACCGTTCGAACTGGCCCTCGTCCGCGAGAGGAACCTCGGAATCCTCTGAAATAGCCCTGGAATTGAATTTGAGCATGCTGTCTTCCGTTCTTCGAAAACCTGATTTCTGACTGTTGACGCGCTGACGCGAACGCGGCTCCGCCAGGCGGTCGCAACGGCTGCTGACCGCGGACGCGCCAGCGCCGCTGCTCGAGCCAGCTCAGCGCTCGGAGCGCGCTGCGGCAGCCGTGTGCCGACGCCGTTGCGCACCAAACGCCAACGCGAGCTCGTTGCTCTGTGGCATGAACGTTCGCTGAGACTCAACCGAGCACGAAGCGGATCGCCAAGCGCGTCGCACAGCGACGTGGCGGCCCCGAACGGCTCGAATCAGGCGTCTCAGACGAAGTTATACAGCCACATAGTGCCCAATACCTAACACGCCTCGCGTCCTCGTCAAGCGACTCGTTCGCGATCACGATGTAGGGACGAAGCGAGTACCGATACCTCCCCGGCGAGGGTCAATTCTCCTCGTGCGCGTCCCGGTACTCCTTCACCATCTCCGCTGACACGTCCTGCGGGTAGCAAAGCGGTTCGGCTCCTCCTTCTCGGCTATATGCGCTGCGGCGGCCACAACGGGAGCCGTTGCGCGCGGTGCTGTAGGGGCAGGGGCAATTGCCGGAATAGCCCCCGATCGATTCGTCGATCAGAATCGCCTGCAAGAAGTCTGTTCATCGTCGTCCCGCTCGAGAAAGGCCCAACGTTCAAGGAGGCCCGAATGCGCGCGAGCACGCAAGCAGCGCGCGCGTTCAGTGCGGGCCGCGCGGTCCGACAGCTGCTTGCATGACGCGCGCAGTCGAAATAGAACTCGGCCGTCGAGCGTGGGATTAGTGCGAATTCGAACCGTTCTCTTCGACCTATTTGGCACCCTCGTGCCGTGCTATCCGTTGCGCGCGCTGTCGACTGTTCTCGACGAAATGGCACGGGACATCGGAGTTCCTTCTGAGCTCTTCGAGATGGAGTGGACCCGAACCCTTCCGAATCGGTTTCGTGGAGAGTTCGCAACGCTCGAAGACAATCTGAGTCAGGTGCTCGAGCGGCTCGGAGGATGCTGTCGGCGAGACGCCATCGAGGCCGCGGCTCGCAGGCGAATCGCGTTCGAGCGAGCCACGTTGGTGCCGCGCCCAGAGGCGACCGCAGTATTGGGCGGGCTTCGCTCGAAGGGCGTCCGAGTTGGGCTCGTGAGCAACTGCTCGATAGAGACTGTTCTAGCGTGGCACGACAGTGTCTTGGCTGCTTACATGGATCACGCGAGCTTCTCGTGCGTCGTGCGAGCGGACAAGCCGGATGCTGCCATCTATCTCGACGCGCTCACTGCGCTCGAGTCAGCACCACGAGCGTCCCTATTCGTCGGTGACGGCAGCAGCGATGAGCTCGCTGGCGCCGAGCGGCTCGGCATGAAAGCGATACTGATCCGGGCGGAGGACGACGACGGGACCTTTCCCGGTCGCATCGCTCCGAGCGATTGGCACGGCGCAGCTGTCTCTCAGCTGGCCGACGTTTGCCAATTCATCGAGGCTGGCTCGTCGCGGTCGCAGGGATGTTAAGCAAATTTGCCTTTCCCAACGCGGGTGCTGGCAATGCTGGCGGAGCAACCCATCACGGTGAGAACGATGAGCGAAGCAACCGAGCGCCAGTCGGTAGAAGAGACGGATATCCGAGTCGTGGCGCATGAGCCAGAGTGGTCTCAGCTGTACGTTCCGGAAGCGAGACGGGTCGAATCGGTGTTCGGCGAACGCTGCGCGGCGATCGAGCACATCGGGAGCACTGCGGTAGCCGGACTGTTGGCGAAGCCAATCGTCGACATCCTGGTGGCGACAGTCGATGGGGCTGCGCCTTCGCCCGCTGAGCTGCAGGCGCTTGCTGCGCTCGGCTACGTCTTTCTCGGCGAGGATGGGCGGAGGCCGGGGCGTTGGTTCTGGCGAAAACGGGGCAGCGTCGCCTTCAACCTGGGTATCGTGCCGGCAATCAGTGAGCTCTGGCGCGACAATCTGTCGGTGCGTGACTATCTCCGAGACCATCCACACGAGGTGAGGCAGTACGCAGAAATCAAGCGCCAAGCCGTGCAAGCATCGCCGAATAGCTTGCTTGGGTATCAAAACTACAAACGTGAGTTCATGCAGGGGTTGAGGGCGCGTGCGCTCGAATGGAACGCTGGACGCACCTGACCCAGAAATCCCGGAGCTGGCATGGCCGGGCGCGGGAAAAACTGGCGATCGGTTGCGCCTCGTTCTCGAGGACAAATGAGAAAGTATTCATCGCATGACTACGCCCGCGCTTCAGCTGCAGACGATGTTCACGCTCGACGACGGGCAGCGCATCATATCCACGCGCGAGCCCGGTGCCAGCCGCGGTCCCCTGTTTTGCATGATCCGGGGCGTAGACGCTTGCGCGTGGGCAATCCGAGCCGACGTCGATCGGCAGGTCGCTGAAGAGCTGGAGAGCCTCGCGCGACTGGAACCACCGACGTCGAACTTTCGGGCCGCGCCGAGGTACGCGGCCGATTTTCTGTTGCCGCTCAGGGATCGCACGGCACCAAGCTGCGACATCGTCGGCAAACGGACGCATTCAGACGGACCGGCGTTCGTGTTTCCAGACTCGCTCGCACAATCGGCTGACTTGGTCGTCGTGCAAGACGAGGCGCTGCTCGCCCAGCATTTTAGTGGCTGGACGCTCGGCGAGATCGCTGCGGGCAGATCACCCGTGCTGGCGATCGTCGAGGACGGGCGCCCCGTGAGCATCGCCTTCTGCGCGCGCAGCTCTTCCGTCGCGGCAGAGGCTGGGGTCGAGACCGCTCCAGCGTATCGAGGCCGTGGCTTCGGCCCCCGCGTTGTCACGGCGTGGGCGCTCGCGGTGCGAGCATCAGGAAGGATCCCGCTGTACAGCACCTCCTGGGAGAACGGCTCTTCGCTCTCGATCGCGCGCAAGCTGGGCTTGACGGCTTATGCGAGCGACTGGAGTGTGTACGACTAGCGTCTCACTCAGCAACCTCAGGTCTCCTGCGCTCATTCGTGAGTGGGTTCGCGTCGGCGTCCTTGTTTAGGATGCCGAGCCCAAGACCGTGCGAGCGGCACGCGAAGAGATTTACCTGGGAGCCTTGAATTGAAATTGTGCGATGCGGCGACCTTGAGATATGGCCTCCATTGCGCTGACGATCTCGACGTACGGTATTCCCGGGCCGGCGATCAATTGTGCGAGAGCCGGGGCCGCACCGGATGCGGTTGCTGCATGCTCGATAGAGGAACGAAGCGACTCGAGACAGCGCGATAGTCTGCGATAGTCGTACGCCCCTTCAAGTTTCGGAATTGCCAAGCCGGGCCCAATTCCGGAGCAGCCGGCAGCCACGTTTTGCCGACCAATCCTCACTGAAAGCCCATCGCTTACCAACAGCACCGTGATCGGGCCGTAGACTTCTGCGTGAGGTGCGGACACTGCCCATCCGCGCAACGTCTCGGGTGGGCTCGCCGTTTCAGAGTCGGTCGCGAGCAGGAATCGATCGATACCTACGTGGGACAACGTAAAGACGATCTCGACCAGGGCCCGGAAGGGCGTGTTGACGTCCACGTAGAGCACCGCGGACGTACGGCCAGACAGATGGCGCCGAACGGCCTCTGCCAGAGGAGGAACGAACATCTCATTGAGCTGCTTCCCGTCGGGTCCCAGGCCGACGACTTTCATGTCCTCCAGCGGCGGCAGCGAAAGCGCGACCGATCCAGCGACGTAGAGCTGACGATCGGTCACGCGAATGTCGAGAGCATTCCGGAGCTCGTGCACACTCGCGTTCGAACGGGGAAGACGAACCTGCACGGGCTGCGAGCCGGTTGGCGTGCCCGCCGCTCGCTGGTCGACAACCGCAGGTGAGACCGAAGGCGAGTGAGATCCTTCCGTTTTCGCAAGGGGAGAAGCGGACTGGACCTGCGTCGGCGCACATCCCTGCGCGAGCGCCAGCGCGACAACCCAAGCTTTGACGTGATGAACGGCTAGGCGCATTCGGCGAATACTAACCGTGACCCACGCCCTTCTGCACGAGGTGGAACGCGAATGACCTTTGGTGCTAGCCTCGGATGCGCTGCTACGTCGAGCGCACGAACCGTGTATACCCCCACTACTTTCGCCGAATCGGATCGGGAGGTCCTGTTCGAGCTCATCGAAGCGTACGGGTTTGCAACCGTCGTTTCGTCGACTGCGGTGGGGCCAGTCGTTAGCCACGTGCCATTGCTACTCGACCGGAGCGTTCCTGGCCGAGAGCGTCTGTTGGGACACGTCGCGAAGGCCAATCCGCATTGGAAACAGTTCGACGGTCAGGTGCCGCTCCTAGCCATCTTTCACGCGCCCAACGCCTACGTCTCGCCTGCCTGGTACACCTCATCGCCTTCGGTCCCAACCTGGAACTACGCGGTAGCGCACGTCCACGGCAGCGCGCGCGTCGTGGATGTCGAGCTCACGGAGAGTATCCTTCGGCGACTCGTCGAAAAGTATGAAGGGCCCAGAGCGAATCGCTGGGCGGGCGACCTACCCGTAGCATTCGTTCATCAGGAGCTGCGCGCGATTGTCGGCTTCGAGCTCGAGATCGCCCGCATCGAAGGGAAGTTCAAGCTCAGCCAGAACAAGGACCCTGCGGATCGCGATGGGGTGCTTGCTGGGCTCGCGAGCGAGCCGGATTCGGCAAGTCGAGAGCTCGCGTCGTTTGCCAAGAAATATTATGCACGGCGGGGCGATCGTTAGCCTCCCGAAGTCGGCTCGCCCCCGCCGAGTATCGAGCTGCGCTACTTCCCGCTCGGTAGCTTGCCCTCCACGCCCTTCACGTAGAAGTTGATCCCGAGCAGCAGCTTGTCCTCGGCCTTCTCGTCGGCTTTCAGCACCTCTTTGCCGGCCTGATCTTTGATTGGTCCCTTCCAGATCGTGAACGAACCGTCTTTCAGGCCCTTCTTGAGCTCATCGATCTTGGCCTTGGTGGCCGCGGGCACCTTGTCCGAGATCGCGACTAGATCGATCGCGCCGTCTTTCACGCCCCACCAGACTTGGCTCGTCTTCCAGGAACCGTCGAGCGCGTCTTGGATGCCCTTTTTGTAGTACGGCGCCCAGTTGATTACGGCGGAGGCGAGGTGCGCGTGGGGGCCGAATTTACTCATGTCGGAGTCCCAACCGAACGCGAATTTGCCGGCCTTCTCGGCGGTCTGCAGCACGGCGGAGGAGTCGGTGTTTTGCATCAGCACGTCCGCGCCCTGATCGAGCAGGGCTTGCGCGGCTTCGCCTTCTTTTGGTGGATCGAACCATTTGCCGACCCAGACCACCTTGGTTTTGATGTCCGGGCTCACGCTTTGCGCGCCGAGCGTGAATGAGTCGATGTTGCGGATCACTTCTGGGATGGGGATGGAACCGACCACGCCCAGCGTCTTCGATTTGGTCATCGAGCCCGCGACCACGCCGGCCAAGTACGCGCCTTCGTAGGTGCGAGAGTCGTAGGTGCGCAGGTTGACGGCGGTCTTGTAGCCGGTCGCGTGCTCGAAGTGCACCTTCGGGTTGTCGCTAGCGACCTTGAGCATGGGCTCCATGTAGCCGAAGGTCGTGCCGAAGATCAGCGTGTTGCCTTGCTCGACCATGTCGCGGATGACGCGCTCGGCGTCGGCTGCTTCGGGCACGTTTTCGACGAAGCTGGTCTTCACCTTGCCGGCAAAGGCGGCCTCGGCTTCCTTTCGTGCCTTGTCGTGGGCATAGGTCCAGCCGGCATCGCCGACGGGACCGACGTACGCGAATGCGACTTTCAGCGGGCCTGCGGCTTTGGGCTCGGCGGCTAGGGGCGCGGGCGTCGCTGACGACAGCGCAGGCACGGCGTCGCTGCTGGGTTTTTTGCTGCAAGCAGGCTGCGCCGCGCACGCGAGCGCCAGCAGCGTCACGGACAGGGCGTTTTCGGGGAAGGTCGGAAGGATGGTGCGATCGAGCAAACGAGGCATGGCTTTCAGGCTCCCGGGTAAAAGGGTTTCCCCAATGAGGTGGGCATATTGGCAGCGATCCAACGCGGATTCTTGGAGATCAGGACGAGCACGAAGATAGTGGCAAGGTAGGGCAAGGCGGTCAGCAGCTCGACCGGAAGATTGACGCCGCGCCCTTGCAGGTTGAGCTGCAGCATGGTCACGCCGCCGAACAAGTAGGCGCCGAGCAGCGCGCGCGCCGGGCGCCAAGTCGCGAAGGTCGTGAGCGCGAGCGCGATCCAGCCCTTGCCGGCGATCATGCCCTCGACCCAAAGCGGTGTGGATACGACCGAGACGTAGGCCCCGGCCAGCCCCACGAGCGCACCACCCGTGACCACCGCAGCCAAGCGAATCAAGCGCACGGGGTAGCCGAGGGCCTGCGCCGCCTCGGGAGATTCACCGACCGCGCGCAGCACCAAGCCCGCTTTGGCACGAAACAAGAACCAAGACAGCCCGAGCGTGAGCAGCACTGCCACGTACACCAGGTAGTGATGTGAATAGGGGCCGTGATGGCTGGCCACGGCCAGGCTCTCCTGGGTGTAGCGGATGCCGACGAAGGCCGAAAAGCCACTGCCGAACAAGGACAGGGCCAGGCCAGTCGCGTATTGGTTGGCGTTCAACCAAATCACGAGCAGCCCCAAAAGTGCCGCAAATACTGCGGCTGCGCCGGCTCCCGCCAAGAGCGCGAGGGCGTCGTTCTTGGTCGCCAAGGCCGTCGCGAAGCCCGTGATGGCGGCGATCAACATCAAGCCTTCGGCGCCCAAGTTGATCACGCCGGAGCGCTCGTTGATGATCAGGCCGAGCGCTGCCAAGAGCAGCGGGGTGCCTGAGTCGATCGACGAGCCAAGCAGCAACAGGAGCTCGTTCATTTGGCCAATGCTCGCGCGGACCCAGAGCTGACGAAGCGCAATTTATTTTTGACGAACGTGTCGCAGGTAAGCAGCGAGAACAGCAGCAGGCCTTGAAACACACCCGTGATCGACTTGGGCAGCCCGAGGCGCGATTGCGAGAGCTCACCGCCGATGAAGAACATGCTCATCAACAGCGACGAAAACGTGACGCCGAGCGGGTCGAGTCGGCCGACGAAGGCGACGATGATCGCCGCAAACCCGTAGCCCAAGGGCACGTGCGTCGTGAGCTGGCCATCGGGGCCGGCCACCTCCAGTGCGCCCGCCAAACCGGCCAGTGCGCCCGAGAGCAACAGCGGTAGCCAAAGGGCGCTGCGCGCGGAGAAGCCCGCGTAGCGGGCAGCGGCGGGTGAGAGCCCAGCGACGTCCAGCCGGTAGCCTGCGAAGCTCTTGTGTATGAATAGCCAGCAGGCCGCGGCGCTGAGCAGAGCCAGCGGCACGCCAATATTGGCGCGCGAGCCCTCGCTCAGCCGTGGTACACGCGCGCTCGACAAAAACGTGATGGTTTGCGGGAAATTGTAGCCGTTGGGGTCTTTCCACGGGCCGTTGACCAGATAGGCCAACAGTTGTTCGGCCACGTATACCAGCATCAGGCTGACCAAGATTTCGCTCGCGTTGCAGCGATCGCGCAGTACCGCCGTGATGCCGGCCCACAGCGCGCCGCCCAGCGCGCCCGCGCTCAAGAGCGCGATCATCAGCCCCGGGCCGCTCTCGGGGCTGGCGCGCAAGGCCACCCAGGTGGCGAAGATACTGCCCAGAATGAATTGACCTTCTGCGCCGATGTTCCACACGTTCGAGCGAAAACAGAGCGAGAGCCCGAGGCCGATCAACAGTAGCGGCGTGGCTTTGATCGACAGCTCGGCGAGCGCGCGCCCGTTTTTGACCGGTTCGACGAAGAACATTTGCAGGCAGCTGAGCGCGTCCTTCCCGAGTAGCAAGAACAGCAGCACGCCCAGCGCGACGGTGATGCCCAAAGCCAACACGGGCGAGAGGATGGCGAGCCAACGCGACGGCTGGGCGCGCGGCTCGAGCTTGATCACGCTTGGCCTCCCGCGACCTTGGCGCTGGCGTCTTTCGGCCATAGCCCGCTCATCCATTCGCCGATCAGCGAGCGGGGCGCGTCGCGCGCCGCAAGCGGTGGCGAGATGCGCCCCGCAGCCATCACGCGCAGCGTGTCGCTCAGCTCGAGCAGTTCGTCGAGCTCTTCGCTGACCAAGAGCACGGCCGAGCCCGTATCGCGCAGCTTCAAGATTTCGGCGCGGATTTGCGCGGCCGCGCCGACGTCCACGCCCCAGGTGGGTTGCGCCACGACCAGCACTCGGGGAGCTGCGTCGATTTCACGCCCCACCACGTACTTTTGCAGGTTCCCGCCGGACAGACTGCGCGCGGCCGCGTTCGGTCCGGAGGCTTTCACCGAAAAGCGCTCGATCAAGTGCATGGCCAAGCGGCGCAGCGGTTTGTCTTTTCGCAGAAAGCTCGGCGGCAGCGTCGCCTGGCGCGTGAGCAGCGCGTTGTTGGACAGCGAGTGGCTGGGCACGGTGGCTCGTCCGAGCCGTTCCTCCGGCACGAAGTGCAGCCCGAGCTTGCGCCGCCGCGTGGGCCCTGCGTGCGTGACGTCCGTGCCGAGCAATGAAAGCGAACCGCCACCCGCGTGCGAGTCTTCGCCCGAGAGCGCCGCGAGCAGCTCGGCTTGGCCGTTGCCCGAGACACCGGCGATGCCCAAGACCTCGCCGCTGCGCACGCCGAACGTGATGCGGTCGAGGGCCACGCCGTATTCAGTGGGCTTGTCGCGAGTCAGGTCTTTGACCTCGAGTAATACTGGTCCTGGCGCGAAGGGACGGTGTTCGAGCTGTTCTGGCTCGGCGCCGATCATCAGCCGGGAAAGGCTGGCATTGCTCTCACTGGCGGGCTTTTGCACCTCGCCCGTGACCTTGCCCGCGCGCAGCACCGTGCACGTGTCGCACAGGGCTCGGATCTCGTCCAGCTTGTGGCTGATGTACAGGATCGAACAGCCGTGCTGCGCGAGACGCCGCAACGTGACGAACAAGTCAGCCACTGCCTGCGGGGTGAGCACGCTAGTCGGCTCGTCCAAAATCAGCAGCTTGGGCTGGCTCAGCAAGGCGCGCACGATCTCGACCCGCTGTCGTTCGCCGACCGAAAGCGTATGCACCGGCCGTTCTGGCTCGACCTCGAGTCCGTAGCCCTTCCCGAGCTCGCGGATGCGTGCGGCGACGTGCGCGCGCGATTTTTCATGCAGGCCGAGCCAGACGTTTTCCGCCACCGTCAACGACTCGAACAGTGAGAAGTGCTGAAAGACCATGGAGATGCCGAGCCGTCGCGCTTGCTCGGGGCTGGCCACGCGCACGGGCTCGCCGTGCCACAGGATGCGGCCCGAGTCAGGCTGTGTCGCGCCGTAGATGATTTTCATCAACGTCGATTTGCCCGCGCCATTCTCGCCCAGCACGGCGTGGATCTCGCCCTCCGCCACCTTCAAGCAAACGCCGTCGTTCGCCCGAACGCCGGGGTAAGCCTTGCTGATATTCTGGAGCTCGAGCCTCAACCCAGCCATGGTGGCGTGCAGGTCATGTCCGGCCGGTTTCGTAGTTGCAGGCCCCGCTGCCGAGCGCCGCTTATTGCTTCTGGAACACGCGCAGGTAGTCGATTTCGTAGCGTTTGGGGAAGCTGGTCTTGGACGGATCGCCGCCGTTTTGCCCGCCGATGGCCAAATTCACCAGCATGTAGGCTTTCTGCTTGAACGGGCTCTTGCCGTCCGAATTGAGCATGCTCGAAAGCGCGCTCGTATTCAGTTGCTGGTCGTCGACCGAGAGCACGATGTTTTGGTCGTCCCAGTCCATGGTCCAAACATGGAACTGTGAGCTCCAGCTCGCGCCGAGAGACGACAGCGCCTTGGTCGAGGAGTCCCACTTGGCTTGCCACTGCGTGGCCGTGCCGCAAGCGACGTTGGCGAGCAACTTCGACTGGTAGAACTCCATGATGTCGATCTCGCCGTTCGACGGCCATTCACCGCTCACGCCGAGCGTCCACCAAGCGGGCCACATCCCCGCTTCGGTCGGGATGCGAGCGCGCATTTCGAAGTGGCCATACTGAAAGCTTTGATGACCACTCGTGGTCAAGCTCGATGACGTGTACTCCGCGGTCTTGCGCGTGGTCTTCCAGTCCCCACTGCCCGTGTAGTTGGGATTCTGCACGGTCTCCTTGCGCGCTTCGATCACGAGCAAGCCGTTCGCGACCGTAGCATTTGCGCTTTGGTACCACTGCGCCTCTTCGTTGCGCGCGAAGCCTTTTTCGAAGTTGTAGTCAGCCGGGTTGGGCGGACCGTCGACGTCGAATTCGTCGTGCCAAACCAGCTTGTAACCGGCGGGCGCGACGATTGCAGAGCCCGCTGAGCCGGCGCTCGAACCGCTGCCTGCGGCTGTTCCTGCGCCCGCCGTGCCACCACTGCCTGCGCGGACGCCGCCCGTGCCACTGCCCGCGCGGCCGCTGCTCGCGCCTGCATTGCTCGCTCCGCCCGCGCTCACTCCGCCGGTGCCGCCACCCGCTTGGCCTGTGATCGGTGCGCCCGCGACACCGGCGCCGGCGTGCGCCGGCTCTTCAGCACCACCGTTGGCAGCGCCCGCTGTTGCGCCCGCAATTGCGCCCCCGGCCGACGACAGGCTCGCAGCGCCCGCGCTGGCGTCAGGCGTCGTCGAAGAGCTGCCGCAGCTGACGGCGCCCACGCCGAGGAGCAAGTAGAGGAACGAGTGCTTCATGGGGCTCGATTCGCAAGTATCGAGAAAACGCGCGACGCGGGCCAGCCGAATGCAGCGTTGATAGCTGGAAAAGCTGCGCCGTGAGCCGCGACAGCGGAAGGTTCCATCCGCGTTGCCCGCGCGCGCAGCGAATTTCGCAAATCACGCAACCGGGCCCAGCGCGGGGGCGCACCGTAGCGACGACCCGCTGCGATCCGTTGGGCAAGCTGTCCGTTCAGCTCGGCTGGGTCGACATTCAGCGCAACGCTTTGCACTCGGCGAGCGGCCACGGGAAAATGTCGTGCGCCGCCACGCTGGCGAAGGCTGGGCCAACGGTCGTCCGAGCAACGCTCGCCTTCGGTGTGCGCCCACTGACCGCTACAATCAACCGGGCCGATCTGGTGGTGAAGCAATGACCTGACCCAGCGGCGGGGGGCCGCCGCGCGACGCCGAAGGCTGGGCCGGGGCAGGCCGCTGTGCGTGACCATCAAAGAAGCTCGGCCAAGTTTGTTTCGACAAGCTGCGGCTAGTGTGCCCCCTTTGTCGGAAGTGTCGTCCTCGAACGCCCTCAATGCCGTCTCTGGTTTAGGCTTCGCCGTGCTGGCGTTCGCCGCCTTTTGGGGCTGTTCGGGTGGTGGCTCGGGCCCCGGGAGCGCTGCCGCCGGTGCTGCTGGGCTGGCCGCGGCCGGGACGAGCCAGAGCGCGGGCGCCGCGGGTCAGTCGGTCGCTGGCGCTCCAGCGAGTGGTGTTGCTGGTAGCGGCGGCGTAGCGAGCGCGGGCACGTCGGGTGCCAGCTCCGGAATGGCTGCCGGCGCGGGAGGGGCCGCGGCGGGCGTCGCGGGTCAGGCGGCCGCAGGTGGGCTGGGTGTCGGCGGCCACGCCGCTGCGGGCGCGGCGGGTAGTGCCGACACGCTGAATGTTCCGCCCGACCGCTTCATGATCGGCGCCGATATCACTTGGGTGCAAGCCGCTGAAGGTCGCGGAGCGACTTACAGCGACGGCACGAAGCGCGACATCTTCGAGCTGCTCAAGGCGCACGGCTTCAATTACATCCGACTGCGCACGTTCGTGGATCCCAAAGCTGCCGACGGCTACGATCAACAAAACGGCTATGCCGACCTCGCGCACACGATCGCTTTTGGCAAGCGCATCAAGGCGGCCGGCATGGGCTTTCTGTTGGACTTTCACTACAGCGACAATTGGGCCGATCCGATCAAGCAATGTGTGCCCGTGGCCTGGCAGAAGCACAAAACCATCAACGAGCTGGCGGGCGCCGTGCAGGCGTACACCACGGACGCGATTGCTCAGCTGATCGCGGCTGGCGCGCGGCCCGACATGGTGCAGATCGGCAACGAGATCACCCCCGGCATGTTGCTGCACGTGTGCGATAGCGGCGGCATCCCGACCGGCAACAACTCCGTCACTGGTGCGATCTCGAATTGGACGAACCTCGGCACCTTGCTCAAGGCGGGGGTGAAGGGCGTCAAAGACGTCGATGCCGGGATTCAGATCATGCTTCACATCGATCGCGGCGGCGACAAGGGTAAGTTCTCGGGCGCGGCGGCCAGCACGAGCGCGAGCTTCATCGACAACGCGCAGAAGCAAGGGGTCGTGTTCGACGTATTCGGTGAGTCTTGCTATCAGCGCTATCAGGGTGACCCCGCCAGCGCTGCCAACACTCAGGAAGGCTGGACGAAGACGTTCGCTGCGCTGACCAAACAGTTCCCGAAGTTGCGCTTCGTGGCCGCCGAGTACGGCCCGATGCAGCGCGAAATCAACGATGTGCTGTTCGCTATTCCAGGCATGCAAGGCGGCGGTACGTTCAATTGGGAGCCGACCCAATCCGGCGACTGGAACACGGGGCACGTGCTGTTTACCGCCGCGGGCAACAACTTCACTGCCACCGCGGATCTGGCGCTCTATGACGCGATGAAGACCGCCTACGCCAGCCGCTTGTAGGAAACACAGCCCTCCTCGGGCCCCTTGCCGGGCGCTGCTAAGCTGGGTTTCTCGTTGTCCGTGCGGCTCCTGAGGCACGGCCCCGCGCGTTTCAGCAAAGCGTCTAACCCTACGCAGTGAGCCGGATCCAGCTTCGGGGCAGTAGCCCGAATGCGGGGTTTGACGGCCACCGTGCCTTGGGCGACCGTAGGGCATGCGCGACCGCGCGGATCGGCGGGTACCCGTGACCCTCGAGCTGGAGTCCTATTTGGCCCAGCAAGCGCAGTGGCCCGCGGCGGGACGGCACATCCTCGCGCAATTCGACGACGAGTCGGTGGTCGTCTATCAGGCTTATGCTTTGGACATCGGTCTGTACGCGGCAAAGCATGGTCGTTTCGGGCCCGGCTTTTCGTTCACGCGCATGAGCTGGATCAAGCCGAACTTCTTGTGGATGATGTTTCGCTCGGGCTGGGGCACGAAGGAGGGGCAAGAGGTGACGCTGGCGATTCGCATGCAGCGCGCGGCGTTCGACGCCATCATCTTGGCTGGGATACCAACGAGCTACGACCCGAAGCGCTTCGCGTCGGAGGCGGAGTGGCGCAGCGCGGGCGCCTCGGCGTCCGTGCGTCTGCAGTGGGATCCTGATCACGATCCGGCGGGCGCCCCGCTCGAACGTCGCGCGATTCAGCTCGGGATCCGCGGCAAGACGCTGAATCAATTCGCCACGCAGTGGATCGATTCGATCGAAGACATTTCCGCGCTGGTCGCCGCGCAGCGCAATCGCCCGCTGAGCGAGCTGCTGGTGCCACGGGAACGGGTGTACCCGATGCCCGGTGCTCGTTGAGAAAACGAGCGCGTCGCTTCGCGTCCGCGCAAACGCCTAGAAATTCGCGCCCCATCTCTTGACCCACTGAGGATAGTCGGCAAAAACGCTGCCGGCACGGATGATGAATCGAAAACCGACCGCGGGCGCTGCGCGAGCCCATTCCGCCCTGAATGCCGTGCAAAGTCCCGCGTTCGCGCTGTGCCTGGCTTCACTCTTCGTGGGCTGGCTTTCGCAGCGTGTGTTTTTTCATTTCGCGCCCGGGCTGTGGGCGAGACAAAGTCCACTCGATCTCTCCACCGTGACGCCTTGGGCGTTGCCGCAGTTCACGGAAACCGATGGGGCCGAGCCCGTGGGCTTGCTCGCCGCCGTCGTGCTCGCGACGCTGATGCTGAGCGCGCTGGGTCAGGGGCTGAAATTGGCCAGTCCCCGGGTTCGCGGCGTGGTGTCCGTGCTGGGGCTGGCGGGTGGGGTCTTGCTGTTGAGGGACGCGGGCTTCGCGTTGCCGGGAGCCGTGGTCGGGTCAGCGCTGGCCAAAAACAGCCTGCTGGTCGTGGCGGCGGTCGTCGCCGGCCTGGTCATCGGCTGGCAGCAGGAACATGGGCGCACGCTGTCCGTCGCGACTGCGCTCTTGCTGGTGCTGCTCGTGCTCGTGCCCTCGGGCAGCACGAGCCCGGGTGATGCGCAGACGATGCTCGCGCCTGCGTGGCGCTTGTTGCACGGAGCTTCGCCCGCGCACATCTACATGCAATACGATTACCTGCCGTCGCTGCTGCTCGAGGCCTGGTTGTGGCTTGGCGGCGACCCGGCTGGCATCTTCTTTCTCACTGGGCTCTGTTATTGCGCGTTGCTGGGCGCATTGTTCGTGCTCGCGCGGCGTTGGTTTCGGCATCCGGGGCTCGCGGGTCCGCTGCTGGTGGCCTTGCTCATGCTCCGGGTGAGCGCGGGCATGACCGCTGATGTGGCCGCCGTCCCGCAGGTCTCTCCGCTGCGACTCGACTTGTGGATCCTTCCGGTGGCGCTCGCGCTGCGCTTCGGGCTTCGGCATTGGGGCGTGGCGCTCTCGCTCGGTGCGCTCTGCCTTTTTTCGCGCAGCATCGGTGTGCTCTACTTGGGCGGCTACGGCTTGGCCCTCGCCGCCGATCTGTTCGCCGCTCGTCTGTCATTGTCCGAGACGGCGCGTGTCCCCTGGTCGCGAGAGCTTTCGCTGTTTTGCCGCCGTTTGCTGCCAAGCTTGCTGATTCTGCTCGGCTGCATCGGGCTCACGGCCCTGATTTTGGGCAGCCCGATCTCGGACGCCGCGTTGCTCTATCGCAAGCTCGGAGTGAGTCAGATTCGCGTCGTGCAAAGTTCGTTTTATTGGTGGTTGTTGCCACTGACCGCGTTGACCGCAGGCTTGGCCTTCTGGCAGCGCGCCGAGCTCGGCGAAAAGCGCGGCAGCGCGTTGCTGCTCTTGGTCGGTTTGCTGATCTCGAGCTCGATCTATTTCTTCGGTCGTAGCCACGAGAACAATCTGCTCAACTTGTCGGCGCCGTTTTTGACCTGCTACTTCTTGTGCCTGGATCTGCTGTTGCCACGCAGGGGGCCGTCCGCTTCACTCGCGCTGCAGGCGGCGTCCTCGAGCCTGCTGATCGCGCTGTGCGCCTGGCAGTACTCCGGGAAGATCTGGACTCGCTCGGTCTCACAATTGGCCGTGCTCACGCGCACGGATGCTACCGGGCCGGTCGTGGCCGGGCGCGTTTTGCCGCGGGTGTATTGCGCCGAGGTCGCCAAAGCCGTGGCCGAGCGCAAGGTCTACTTCTTCTCCGATCTCGATTTCTGGGCCTACTTCGAGTGCGATTACGTCCCCCAGGGTTACATGCAGCCCATGGGGCTCGAGGTCCTGAAGGCGCCACTGATTGCGGAGATGAATCGCTTGCTCGATCAAGGCTACACGGTCGCAGTGCGAAAGGCCGACGCCATGGCCGCCTGCTTCGCGAGCGATTTCCTGCCCGACCTTTCCGCAGCCAAGCCCACGGCCATCACGGAATCGGCGCACTACCGCTTCGTCAAGCGCAAGTGACCACAGCACGTCGCTTGGCTCTCGGAGCGCGCGGCGAGTCGTCGCCCACGGCGCACCACGAACCACACGCTCGCTAGCGTCGAGCCCGCGATCAGCGTGATACACAGCGGCAAGCCGAGCCGGGCCAGCGCCTGCGCGCTGCTGGCACTGATACCGAGCAGGCACAGGTACGCCGCGAGGCACAGTGGGCACTTGGGTATCAGCACCCCCAAGCAGACCAGCGCGCTGGTGAGCCAAGAGCCGAACAACGCGCGTTCGGTGCGCGTGGTGGTCGAGATCGCCCGAGGGTTCATGCACAAAAAGCACTAGCCCCGCGCGCTCGGACCGGGGAGTGACAAGCCTGTCGGGATTGTCGGCGCGGATGGACAGCTCCCGAAAGCAGCGGCAGAGTTCCGCTCGTGGACCTGGTGCTGGCCGCCGCTGCTCACGCGCTCGACGCCGGCGATGTGCTCGCCGCGCTTTCGCGCGTCGCGTTGCGCAATGATGCTCCGGGGCTGGCGTTGCGTGGCGTGGCACTTTCGCGCCTGGGCAAGCGCGAGCGCGCGCGCGAGCTATTGCAGAGCGCGGCCAAGGCGTTCGGCGCGGCCGCGCCGCTCAGCCGCGCGCGTTGCCTGCTGGCCGACGCCGAGATCGCGCTCGCTTCGCGCGATCTGCGCGGCGTGGAAGCGGCGCTGGCCCGGGCCGGCCGCGAGCTGCGCGCGCTCGGCGATCCGAGTAACGCGCTGCACGCCGATTGCTTGTCAGCGCGCGCGCTGTTGCTGCGCGGCCTAGCGCAGGAGGCCGAGCGCGCGCTGCACGCATTGGACACGCGGCACGCCTCGGCGGCCCTGCGCGCCGAGATCCACCTGGCCTGGGTCGAGCTGCACGTGCGCGCGCTGAACACGAGCGCGGCCCGTGCAGCGCTGAGCGAAGCCGAGCACGCAGCGCGTGCGGCAGGAATTGCGGCTATTTCTCAAGAGGTACAGGCGGCGCGCGCGCTCTTTTCGGCGCCCGCGGCG
>Ga0207691_10001438_pt1 | contig 23740 bp, 16 predicted proteins | sample KBSM13metaG_FD_184327 | JGI IMG/M metagenome (GOLD analysis project Ga0207691, IMG submission 184327) | Miscanthus rhizosphere microbial communities from Kellogg Biological Station, Michigan, USA - KBS M1-3 metaG (SPAdes) (version 2) | ecosystem: Host-associated > Plants > Roots > Rhizosphere >... | reverse complement strand
AATGGAAGTCGCCAATGCTTCGATGTACGACGGTTCGACAGCTCTGGCCGAGGCGGTTTTAATGGCGGAGCGAGTAACAAAACGAAGCAAAGTTGTCGCAGCTTCGTCAATTCATCCGCAGTATCTCGAGGTTGTGAAGACCTATGTGCAGCATGCTGGAATTGCTCTCGAAGTGATTGATCACGACGAGCAAACCGGACAAACGGGTTCTTCATTAGCCTCCGCTATCGACGATCACACTGCGGCCGTAGTTGTTCAGTCGCCGAACTTCTTCGGCTGCATTGAAGACTTATCCTCACTCGCTAATGCCGCACACGCGAAGGGCGCGCTACTTGTCGTTGCAATAACTGAAGCGCTGTCGCTCGGTTTGCTTAAGTCGCCGGGAGAATGTGGAGCTGACATAGTTGTTGCCGAAGGTCAGTCGTTCGGGGTCCCCCTCTCGTTCGGTGGTCCCTATGTTGGCTTGTTTGCGACTCGAGAAAAATATGCACGGCAAATCCCAGGCAGGCTTGTCGGTGAAGCCTACGACAAAAAAGGTCGGCGGGGCTTTGTGCTAACACTTGCGACGCGTGAACAACACATACGTCGCGAAAAGGCTACGTCTAACATCTGCACCAACGAAGGGCTCATCGCGCTCGCAGCAACGGTCTACCTGGAAACAATGGGCCGCAAAGGCATCCAGGAAGTGGCTCATCAATGTGTTCAGAAGGCTGCCTATGCTGCTCGTAAAATATCAGCCTTACCAGGCTTCTCACTTCCCTTCACTGGCGCCCGATTTAATGAATTTGTCGTTCGTGCGCCAATCAACGCGGTAGACCTGCTATCAAAACTGGGAACTGAAAAAGGTATCGACGGCGGACTCGCACTGTCGCGTTTTTTGCCGGGCCATCAAAACGACATCCTTGTCTGCGTCACTGAAACAAACACTCGTGAGCAGATCGACGCTCTAGTGGCAGGCCTTAGTTCGGTCTTGAACACACATTAAGCAACGTATGAGCTCTGGAATCACAAAAGTCACCACCCACATAAGTCTTAACGAGCAACTGATCTTTGAGCGCTCACAACCTGGTCGCATTGGTTATCGTCTGCCGCCTTTGGATGTTGATGAACAACCGCTCGAAGAGTTAATCCCCACGGAGTTTCAAAGAGGCGATGACCTTGAAGGGGTGCCGGAGGTCAGCGAAGTAGACGTCATACGTCATTTTGTTCGAATGTCCACGTGGAATTACTCGATCGATTTGGGTATGTATCCGCTGGGTTCGTGCACGATGAAATACAACTCACGCCTTAATGAGCGAGTCGCGCGTATTCCGGGGTTTGCCAATCTACATCCGCTTACTGAAGAACATGACGCCCAGGGCGCGCTTGAAGTGATCTATGAACTACAAAAACACCTTGCGGAAATAACTGGACTGGCTGGGATTTCTCTGCAACCCGCAGCCGGGGCGCATGGCGAAATGACCGGCATCATGATCATCCGTGCGTTTCTCGATGCGCGCGATGGCGACTCGACCAACCGCAGAACGATGCTGATTCCGGACTCGGCCCACGGCACTAATCCAGCGTCGGCCCACCTCTCGGGATTTTCAGTTAAGACCATCCGATCAACCAGCGAAGGCCTGACGGATTTAGAGCACTTGCGCGAATTGTGTGCACACGGAGATGTTGCCGGGCTGATGCTAACGAACCCGAACACGCTTGGTCTTTTCGAACGCAACATCAAAGAAATTTGCGACATCGTTCATGAAGCAGGCGGTTTGGTCTACATGGACGGCGCAAACATGAATGCGCTGGTCGGCATCGCACGACCTGGCGATATGGGTGTTGACGTCATTCACCTCAATCTGCACAAGACCTTTTCAACTCCGCATGGTGGTGGCGGTCCTGGCTGTGGACCTTGTTGCTGTACGAAAGAACTTGAACCATTCCTACCGACGCCACGGGTAATCAAAACGGACTCAGAATACCGACTCGATTACGATCAGCCACAATCAATCGGGCGAGTAAAAGCATTCTTTGGCAACTACGGAATGATGCTGCGGGCACTGTCGTACACCTTGACCCACGGCAATGATGGTCTGCGCGAGGCAACAGAGGCAGCGGTCCTAAACGCGCGTTACATCGCGCAGGGTCTGAGTTCGGATTTCGATAAGCCCTTCGATAGTCCGCCGATGCATGAGGTTGTATTCACTGATAAGCGCCAAACTCGCAAAGGCGTACACACACTCGATATCGCCAAGCGCCTAATTGATTATGGCTTCCACCCAATGACTATCTACTTCCCGTTAATTGTTCAGGGAGCAATGTTGATTGAGCCAACGGAGTCAGTCGGACGGCAGGAACTCGATCAGTTTATTGAAGCGATGAGATCGATTGCTAAGGAGGCAGTCGAGGATCCTGAGTTGGTTCTAAACGCACCCCATAACACTCGCATTGGACGTCTGGATGAAGCGGCTGCCGCGCGTAAGCCTGTTTTGAGATGGAAGCCGAAGCAGGAAGCGGCGGCGGGATAGGTCTTTGGCCTTGGGTCTTTGACCTTTGATTCGGTAATTCAAAAGTCATAACCTTCACATTGCGATCGAAGACCTAAGCCCAAAAACCCCAGACCAAATCTACCCAATTTTCATCAACGCCAACCGCTCCACAACCTTTCCATTAACGATGTGCTGTTCGACGATCTCAGGCACATCTGCAGCACGAACCTGCGCATACCAAACTCCGTCCGGGTAGATCATTACAGCGGCGCCAATAGCGCAAAAACCAACCGAACCACATTCGGTGAGAACGACACTTCCCTTCGGATTGCGACCTTTCTTTTCACTGCCAAACTGAAGTCCTCGTGCTTTCAGCTCTTCTTCAAACGCAGCTTTGACTTCAGCACTCTCAACCGCGGAACACGACTTACCCGTGCACACAAAAACGTGATGTTGAATCGGTGCAGTAGCCACCGGAGCAAGCTCAGCCAATTGGTCGCAATCGTCAATGAATTCAGTGTTAGGCATCGGTGTTCACATGCTACCACGAACAAATTGATATACTCATCTCGTTAACCGTTTCTTGTCACTTCATTGTAGAATGACACCACGAGGCGACCGAACACCTGACCGCAAAACAAACTCTTCAAGCGGTCTGCTCGGCGCCTAATTTGTTTATTGGGTGTGAATCGAAGACTTAAGTATGGCAACCGGCCTGGTTATTCATATCTCCTCGGGCGAAGACCGGCACACTGAAATCCTCACGGATGAGCGTATCCGCATCGGTAATTCTGAGAGTGCCGATCTCAAACTTCGTTCGTCTTCATTACCAAAACACTCAACTAACGGAAACCTGCTCGAGTTAGTCAGACGCGATGGCTCATACCACGTAGTTGCTTTCGACACTTCTTTGGAAGTGACAAAGAACAGTGCTGAGTTTGTGATTGGCGATGAGATTCAAGACGGCGATGAAATTCGCGTTGCCGGCTCAGACTTGATCTTGCAGTTCTTTCCAATCCGCTCGCTTCCAGCTGTCGTCCCAAGCGGATCAAAAGAAACCCACGTGGCGCCTTTCATTGAAGCTGCGGCCATCGAATCGGCTGCGACTGCCCGACGCGATGATGCAAAAGTCTTCTTACGGGAATTCACCCGTGAGTTGGTCCGTGAGATCAATCCCAGCACAAAACTGATTACATTAGCCATCGCGATGGCGCTTGTGGGTGGCGTCCTCTACATCGGGTTCTCAATGTACAAAGAACTCCAGCGTAGCCGGCGATTGATTGGTGACCTTGGTGCCCAACTGGATCAAACGAAACAACAGTCAACCAAGCTAAACGACCAGCTGACTGATCTAGGCAGGGCCAATAAGGAAATTCGCGATAGCCTTTCACTAGCAGTGAAGCTGCGCAGTGAATACGGCCGTGGTGTTTGCTTGATCTCAGGGTCGTTTTACTTTGTCGAAGCAGGGACAGGCAGACCCCTTCGATATCCCGAAGCGCAAACCAGCGAAGGCGGTGCAACTGCTCAGACTACTGACCAACAGACTGCCCTGACGCCCGAAGGTCATGCAGCGATCGCGGAGTATGAATTCGTAGGTACCGGTTTTTACGTCGGTCACGGATTTGTTTTGACAAACCGTCATATTGCACAGCCCTGGCGTGCGGATGATCGAGCCCAAAGTCTCACTACCGTTAAGAGTCAACCACGCCTCAAGAAGCTTACTGCGTACTTTCCTGACTACCCTCAAGCAATCAACCTGAAGTATCTGGCAGTAGCTCCGAAGGATGATTTGTCGGTCTGCTCGCTCGACCTGCCAGTGATACCCGAGACCATCCCGTTGTTGCCATTGGAAACGGATCCTGATGCCGTCGCAGTCGGGAAAACTGTTGTGATGATGGGCTACCCCTCCGGTCCCGATCGGTTGTTGGCCCTCCTGGACGATGCTGAGTCGCGCGGAATACAACAACGATACGGTTCTTTGGATGCCTTGCTCGGATATTTGGCGGAGACTAAACATATCCAACCGCTCACCACCCAGGGAAATATCACCGACCTTGATGTGCGTCGAATCGCCTACGACGCCAGAACCGCCGAAGGAGGATCGGGTGCTCCATTGTTTGGGCCATCTGGGCGTGTCATCGGTGTCAACTTTGCCGTGTTTACCGAGAACCAAGCGTCAAACTTCGCAGTTCCAATTCGATTCAGCCTGCCCCTTTTAGAACGCACCGGATGGCAACCCCCGCCACCAAAAGAAGGCAAAGAACCTGAAGCCCCAGGTGCGAAATAATTCACTCTAGCTGGTAAAACTGACAGTTTTCCGTTAACACGAATAGCCGTATAAACGTCTCAACTCTGTACTGTCAACGGCAACTGGAGGAGACAGGAAACGCATCCGAGCATGGCGTTGTGACAATCGATTTCCTGTCATACCTTGAGATTAAATCGTGTTCGATTGGACCTAGACTGATGGTATATTTAGTGTGCGTTCGATGGGGCATGGTTGTTGCAGACTTACAAAGTACGGTACCGCAACGAGCGGAACAATGGTCCTAAGAAATTAACGAGTGCAGCAGACCTCCCCTTTTCGCCAGATTTTTGTTGCGCATTAATTTACCGACAAGAATGACGATGCAAACGCGAAGGCATGCTCAAACTTTTGGCTGTTTAGTTTTTGCCATCCTACTTATCTTCTCTCCTTTTCTTCAGCCAATCGGACGATCCCAAACCGAAGCTTCTAAGTTACCTACGGAGCAGGTACCAAATGATCTGTCCCAGATTCTTCGTTTGGAGAAAATAGAGGTCGCCGGCGGTTCTGAACTTTTGACGGTCAGCGCAAAGCTCGTCGGAGTTAAATCCGACAGTGACGATCAATGGGTGCCATTGGTCTCCATTCTGCGCGATACGCTAGGCGATTCGAATCGGGAGAATGACCGGCTTCGCTATGTTTGGCCGCTTACGTACACTAGTCCAACACTTAAACAACGCCTGGCAGCGGCCATCCCATTCTTCTACACTCGAATAGGCAGCAAGCAGAACTTTTCTGAAAAGCCACCCCCGGCAGCTATGGATCTCGCCGCGCCGGAAAGTGACGTGTGGGATAAACTTTTCTGGGTTGCTTTGCAAAACATTCTTATTGATCCGTATGGAACTCCGATCAAAGCCTCAGCCAGTACCTACCGAAAAAATATCGAGGACTATCGGCGGTCGCACATCGTTCGTGCGTTGTCCGTACTCGCGCTTTATCAAGCCGTCAAAGGAGAATGCGCTTTCAACGAATCAGAGATGGCCGAGATTCAGGGCCGACTTCTTTTGACGAACAAAATATTCGGCGGTCTCGTCGACGACACAAATATTGAGAGTTACTACATAACTAAAACCGCAAAGACCAGAGACGAGCGGGGACACAACTGGGAGCTACTTCGACAACGTGCTGAATCAGAATCTCTTTATTTCGAGCCGCTCTTAATGCCCGATGGGAGCGCGACTCATGCAATGCTATGGGTCTCGAAAAGTGACCTTGAAAAGAAGCGGGGGGCTTCTTACAGTGGTCGCTTTCTGAACATTGCGAATCCGTGGACCGACAAGCGACTCCAGAATTGGCAAGGGTATGTGCAAACTAAATACGTCGATGCTGAGGGCCAGACAGTCGAAAGTGGGCAGCCTGGAGCAACAGCAGTCGAGATGATCCCTTTGGCACTCTACGGACTCGATTTCCCCAAGATTCCCTCTTTGCTGGTTGATTTTCGCGATACCTACAATCCAAAGAAGAGAGAGATGTCGCGGCGTGCGCTTAACGATGTGACGCGAAACATTCTCTCTATTTCAAAATTTGGGAATCTGCCGTTCTTCCTCGGTCGCTCAGTTTATGACTTTGTGACTGGCCGACGAGGAATCGATCTCAATCAGCCTTCACGACTCCAATCGTACTCACAGTTAAAGCTGTTGCTCGCGCTAAACGATTCGATGGACCCAAAACTTCGGGACCAATTGAACGGCAGAGCAGAAAATGTCTCTCTAAACCCATTTGAGAATGATCTGAATGCCGAGGCAAAGGCTGCGCGCGAACAGTACGATGCGCTTGTTGCTTTTGCAAAAAATCCAGCTGGCCTGGCGGCGAAAGTGGACCGAGATCGTCGTGCTGAATTGACTTCCCTTGAGCACGGTCGCAACACACAAATATTCTTTCGGGTCGCCAACGTCCTGTCGTTTGGAAAGTACGTTCATCGCGAGGCGGAAACGAGCGATATGGAGACTCGACTTGATATTGCACGACGGCTCGATCACCACACGAGATTCCTTCGTGAGGTTGCGAAATCGACAGCGCAAGTGGAAGTCGCCTGGAATATAGACGACATCCGCAGGTCTTTGAACTTCATTGCCGATCATGGCGATAAGGCTGGATCGAACGCGGCCACTGCAACGTCAAAGATATTTTCGCGCACACGAGACGATGAGATTCGTCGCGCCTGCCTCGAGAGTCTTTCGCGTATCAACAGCAACAAAGCCCGGAATGAGCTTCTCAAGATCTCTCAAAATCAAACCCTCGATCAATCGTGGCGAGATATTGCTGAGGCAAGTCTTCACCGGTTGAATCAGCAAGCCCCACCCATCAGCATGACCGTTAACTCAACATCGCTGAAGACGGGTCAACCTTAGAAATGTATCTAGCCCGCCTTAATCTGAACGGCAGGGCTCTCAGCCGCTCGGTGCAATACCGTTGTGGCTGGTGCACGATTCTTTTCCTGGTTGTCATTTCAGCAAGCCTGCTGCCATGCACTGCGCAAACAAAGCGTCTGGTCGTTATTAAATGCGACGGTCTGCCTTACGATTTTGTGGAGAAGTTCGTTGCGGAACGTGACCCGCAAACTGGAAAAAGCACGCTGCCCTGGATCGACTACATCTTTCATCAGCGTGGAACCAGGCTCTCAAATTTCTACGTCCGCGGTATGAGCTTGTCGGCGCCTTCCTGGTCACTTCTAGATACAGGCCAGCATCTTCAGCTTAAAGGGAACGTCGAATTTGATCGCTATACTCTTCACTCGTACGACTACCTGAACTTTATTCCGCTATACATCGCTCGAATAAACGGATCACGTATCGATATGCCGGGTGTTGAAGAGTTAGATGCGCTCGGTATCCCGTTGCTTGCTGACGCGTATCGGAACGACGAGCGCTACCTGGGTTTTTCTTTATTCCTACGAGGCGCTCGATACTCAACGTTGCAACGCGGCTTACAAGGTCGGTTCACAAAGTCACCCAAGGACCTCTTTGACGAGTGGACTATGGGTTTTGAACTGCGACACTCTCTAACCGATCAGTTGGTCCGAGAACTGACCGCAAAACTTGCCGACCCAAAGGTGACCTACCTGGATTTGTTCTTGCCCGATTTCGATCATATCGCCCATCACAACAATGACGTGCAATCACAGCTCTACGTGTTGAAACAGATGGATGCAGTCATTGGACAGGTGTGGACAGCAATCAACAAAAGCCCTCTGGCTGATGAAACGGCGCTTGTTTTGGTGTCAGACCATGGCACAAATACCGACGAGAAGGTCTACAGCCAGGGCTTCAATCTGGTGAAGCTTTTGGGTAGTTCTGGTGGTGGGGGACACCATGTAATTACTAAGCGGCGGTTAATGTTGGACTACGCAATCAAGGGTATCAACCCGATGGTTCCGATGATTACGACAACTACTGACGAGTCGTATTACTTAAAGGGTCAAAGCACAAGTTATCCAACTGCGCTGCTCGACTTTGATGGCAACGAACGAGCATCACTACATTTGCGCGATAGTGATCTGAATGAGCTGCACATACTGCTGCAACAGCTCCAGCGCAAAGACCTCCCCGTGAACCTACGTGGCGCCGCGACGGCAGAGTTCTTTGCAACCATTGAGCTTCGTCGTCCAGGTTGGTCACAAACACTTGCGGAGTTAAAGCTGGAACTTGAAGCCCTCCATCGCAGCATTGAAGAGCAGACAAAACTCTGGGAAGCACAGCCGAAGAAATTTTCAAAAGAAGACATGGACGCTGGAAAAGATGAAACTTCCAAGCGCGTCTTTGTGAAGCTTGATCGTTCAGAGCGAGAAGAAAGAGACTTCACCCGTTACGCCTCGCTGCTGAAAAACCTTCTCGAGCTAACGCCTGCCACGTTCGATCCAGCAAAAATAAGGATTGAGGATGTGATCCCCAAAAACTCAATGGGCGATCGAAATAGTATCCATGAGCTGCAGAACTATATCGTCGGACTTGGCCCAGACGGACTGGTGCTCAACCCCGATGGGTCGCTAAATCGCGAAAAGAGTTTTCTTAGACTTAACTATTTCGATCTTCTTCATGGCGTAACGGTTCGCAATGGACAGCGTGCCTTGTCCAACCGCCCGATCGATATGATCGCCACTCGGCTGGACTCGAATTTGGTCGAGGCCCAACTACACGAAACCGGTTTATCAGTAGACGCCGTTTGGGTAACCGATGGTGACAAGCAGGCCCTGTTGATATTCAAAACGGATTCAGCAGGTCAGCTAAGCATTCGCTATCAGCCAGTCAAAAACCTGGTTCAAGATCAAGAAGGTACAGTTCGTTTTGAAACCGTGGAATGGCAGACGGGACTGCCGTTGCGAATTTTCGAGGATCCAAATCTTGTCATACCTTCAACGAACCGGGCTGAATGGTTGAGTAAGTGGCATACCGAGACTGAATGGTTGGACGCACTTCATCGAACGACTTATTCAAACGGGCTTATCGGCCTCAACGAACAAATGGTGCGTCACCCACTGGAATCACTCTCTGCGGATCTTAAACTCAGTGACAACGAACGACTGCGCAGCAGATTAAAACGGCGCGAACGCGATTTGTGCGAACCCGAGATGCTCCTGGTGGCCAACAACCATTGGAACTTTGACGTGCGCGGGTTTAACCCCGGCGGTAATCACGGATCTTTCTTCCGAATCTCAACACACTCGGTATTAATGATCGCCGGCGGAAAAAAAACTGGAATCGCACAAGGGGTAAAAATCGAAGAGCCATACGACAGTCTAAGCTTTGTGCCTACGCTGTTGGCATTAACCGGGAATTTACGCGATGATAGGACTCCTGTTCCAATCTTGTGGGAAAAAGGTTTTCGACGTTTTCCCGGACGTGTAATTACAGAACTGGTGCCCGGTCGACATGACGACCGAAGAACTTCAGCTACTGGAGCAAGCCCATCGCCTTGACTGAATCTGACGAGTTGGCAGAAGACTGGCAAACCGCTGAGAGCGAAGAACTCCCGGAAGAGGTCGAAACTACTCCATCACCACGCTCACGCCGCTCATTTGCCGGGATTCAGGCACTTGCATTTCTTTTTGGCCTTGGTCTACTTGCCTACGTAATCAATAAAGTTGGTGTCCAACCATTGTTCGATGCCCTGTTACGCATCGGCTTCGGTTTTTTCATTGTTCTCGGACTAAGCGGCTTACGTCACGTTCTGCGCACGATCGCGATGCGTGCAGCAGTTCCACGTGAACATCGTCGAATCAGCTTTCGCAATGCTTTCGCCGCCCGACTTGGTGGCGAAGCAATAAGCTTTCTTACTTTCACCGGGCCTCTCCTTGGTGAAGCAACCAAAGTAGCCCTGCTCAGAAAACGAGTCCCGCTGACCTATGGCGTTCCGGCACTCGTCGTCGACAACTTGATTTACAACCTCTCGGTTGTGTTCTTCGTGCTTAGCGGCGCGTGTGTGATGCTTGTGAGTTACCGGCTGCCGACACCCGTGTACACAGTTCTCATCATGATCGCCGCAGTGGCAGCACTTGGAATTGCTGCGGCAGCATTGGCCGCAAAACGTCGGGTAATGCTTTTGACCTGGATCATTGACCGATTGGGGGAGCTTCGGCTCAGCCCCAAAGTGATTCTGAAACGAAGACATCATATCTATCATCTCGAGTCGAAGGTTTATGATTTCTACAAGCATCATCCGGCCGCGTTCTTTGGAATAATCGCGTGTGATCTGCTATCACATGCGACCAGCGTGATAGAAGTCTATGTCGCTCTGCGCTTGCTTGGGTTCCATCCCCTGGTGTCTCAAGCCTACATAATTGAATCGCTAACTAAGGTTATTAATTTCGTCTTCGCTTTCGTCCCCGGCACCATTGGTGTTTATGAGGGTGGAACCGAAGTCATTCTCCAAAAAGGTCTCGGCTTCACGCCTGCGGCAGGACTCGCCTTAGCGCTGGTAAGAAAAGCTGCAATTGTTTGTTGGACCTCAATCGGATTATTAGTTCTAACTTCGCGCACGCTCCCGAATGCGTGGCGTAGACTCTTAGATCGGAGCCCACGGTTACAAAGACTTATGGACAGCCTGGTTTTCTCAAATATTGCTCATCGACCTGCCCGGACGTTAGTAAGCATCCTGGGCACAGGCGTAGGTGTTTTACTGATCATTTTTACTGTTGGACTGGCGCACGGAGTTTTACACGAACGCGGTCAACGTGAGTCGAACATTGGCGCAGAGATCATGATTCGCGCCTCTGGATCAGTAGGCTTCACCGGTAGTTCGCCATTCAAGCTTCAAGCGTCGCATGCAGCAGAAATTGCGGCACTGCCCGGTGTTCGATCTGCAACGCCGATCGGCCAGGCGCTGGATAAAAGCGATGGCGGATTTGGCCAACGACTCATCGACGGTATCGACTACGATCAGTACGCCAACCTCGCCGGTATTACCATTCGAGAGGGTCGCAAACTCGGTTCTGGTGATGAAGCGATTATTGATCCACAGTGGAAGGAAAACCGGCACGCTAAGGTTGGCGACACGGTAAAGCTTTTCGAACGCCCATTCACAATTGTCGGGGTTTACCAACCACCGGGTGGCGGCCGTATCAAGATCCCACTTGCAACGATGCAGGACCAGGAAGGCGCTGAAGGACGTGCGACGGCGATCCTCGTGGCCTGCGCAAATCCAGCGCAGCAGGACGCTATTGGCGCGTTAATCCAACAACGTTTCCCTGACGATCAACTTATCTTTACTCGCGATCTTCCTGAGCTTTATGCCAGTGGGGTCCCGGCGCTTAACATTTTCATAAAGGTTGTGGTGGGTATCGCCGCTGCCATTAGCATGCTGGTAATCCTACTGGCGATGTACACGACGGTCACCGAGCGCACGCGCCAGATTGGGATCCTGAAATCGCTTGGCATGTCGAAATCGTCCATAGCCTGGGTGATCGAACAAGAAGCGATTGTAGTGAGTCTACTTGGAGTCGCAACCGGAGTACTACTAACTCTCGCGGCGCGTTTTGCAATTATGCGAACGACGAGTCTGACAATTGAAATCGAACCGCGTTGGATTCTTATAGCGCTTGCTGTCGGTTTAGTTGGTGGCACTATCGGTGCGCTATATCCGGCACTTCGCGCTGCTCGTCAGGATGCGGTTGATGCTTTGAGTTACGAATAAACGTGAGGAGGTTTCCATTATGTCCGCAGGAGCTGCTGCAGCTGCCGCTGCGATTGCCCAGGCAATTAAGGCCAGCGGAGTCCTCGTTCGTGTCAGCCAAGCCGACTTTGAAAGCATTTTGAATAGGAGCGAAAAGCCGCTCGTGATCTGCGCAACTGGCGGATTCATCTCAACTAACTATCAGTACCTCACTAGCTACAAAGGTTTTGCATTCTTCACCAAGTGTCCTGCCCCACTCGTGTTGAGTCCGAAGGTGGAAGTAATTGTCGCTGATAAGATCTGGATCCCTTGATAGCATTGTCTCTAGCATTCTAAGGAGATCGGTATGTCATCACCTGCAGCCGTATATTCGATTGCGCATCACTTCTCAAACAAGGATCCAATCGTCAAAGAGATTTACGATACAGTTTTAAACGCCGCTAAGGAACTAGGACCGGTCGGGGAAGAAGCAAAGAAGACTTCAATTCATCTCGTCAACAAAAGCGCCTTCGCAGGTATCGCTACTCGCAAGTCGTACTTGATTCTAACGGTCAAATCGAAGACCGATTTGCAGAGCACCCGGATTGCACGTCGTGAACAGGCTTCAGCAAGTCGCTGGCATTTAGAGATCAAACTTGAGTCACCTGCAGCGGTTGATACCGAAGTCATCAAATGGCTTAAAGCCGCCTATGAGATTTCTTGAAGCCCTGTAGTAAAACTAACGGAACCTAAGCGTCTCGGGTGCCGTTTTGAATACCAGCGGACCGCTGTAGCTCTTGAACCTAAACGGAATCGACAAGAACCATGTACTGTCCTCAATGCGGAGCTGATTCCCCTTCCGGTGTTCAGTACTGCCGGGGATGCGGAGCCAACCTAAAAGTCATCGGGAAAGCTGTCGCGTTGAGTGAGGCAGTCGCGCGCAGTGATCGCGGTCCGTTGCCAAAGATTCGTGAGATGGTAAAGGGACTGAAGGTCGAGCATGTCACTGAAGAGGTATCACGTGCTCTCGATCACATGAACGTCGAGATCGCGCGCATGTCCCCGGAAAAGAAACGTTCAGAACAAAGACCGTGGATTAATTTCCGCAAGCAGAAAACTCCAGCCGAACGACGTGAACAGCACATCAGCAAAGGCGTTGTTTCTATGTTTTCCGGAGCCGGACTGATGGTTTTTCTTTATTACGTTTCGGCAGCGTTAGTCTTGAAACTTCCGCCCGATGTAATTGCCAAGGTTCCATTTGAAATCGAACCAATGGTTCACGTGATATGGCTCTTCGGCTTGATCCCCACACTGAGCGGCCTGGGACATATTATTTCGGGCCTGCTAATCCGCCCTCAAGGACCTGAAGTACAACGGATTCAGCAAGCACCAGTGGCACCAATTGAATTCGATAGATCGGTCGCAACCTCAAGATCTCCGCTACATTCCGCCCCGAACAGTGTTACTGAAAACACGACGAACCTCCTCGAAGAAAAATCTCTTTAGAGATTTCATGGAGAGTGCGCAACAAGTCAGACCACACCACGATAAGGTGTGGCTCCTTGGCGGCTTTGCCGCTATCCGTGCGGAAAGCCTCTGGCTTTCCGATTGTCGGGTTACATTTGTTAGGAGGCTTCGCCTCGGCGGCATAGCCGCAACTATTTAGGCGCGGATCGGAAAGCCAGAGGCCTTCCGCACGGGTGGCGGCATAGCCGCAAGGTTTCGGCGAGCGATCGGAAAGCCACAGGCTTTCCGCACGGGTGGCGGCATAGCCGCAACTATTTAGGCGCGGATCGGAAAGCCGGAGGCTTTCCGCACGGGAGGCGGCACAGCCGCGAGAGGCCAACGTTACTAGCGTCGCTCAAAAACAGAAACGGGAACGAGGATGTTGTCCTCGTTCCCGCTATCCGTTCATTGTCAGACTGACTACTGCTTACGCGGTCGAATGCGAACCGAATAGTCGGGCCAACACTCTGCCGGGTTGAAATCCTCATACGAGGATGAGTTGAACTTAAACTCATCATCAAAACCAAAAGGATTTCCTGGCGTCGCTGTCACTGGCGCAGCAAACTTCGGATCAAGCGCTTTCGCAATTTGATCCTTGGCGTCAGCCAAATGCGCCCTGGTCTCTCGATCAGTTGCGCGAGCTGATGCGGTAGTGATGTCGGCACTAAGGTCACGAAGTTCAGCGCGAATCATCGACCGATACTCATCGTCAACAGCCGGCCTGCCATTCAACTTCTGTGAGAGCAAGTCGATGTAGGAGTTCTGTAGGTTACGACGGTAAACATCGATGCGAACCGGTCCACCTTCGATTTCACCCCAGATGCCTTTTCGGACATCCGCCATAAAATCGCCGGCCCTGTAGGCAGCCGCCCCGTCGATTGCTTCCTGTTCGACCAGGCGATCGAACCGAGCATTATTCATAAGCGAGTTCAACACCCTAAGTTGAGCTGCATTGACTCGGGTAATAGCTCCGGAAGGTTCAATTCGTCTCAAGATGTCGGCCTTGAGTGCCCACGTTGGAGTTGCAAAGGCGTTGTCGTTCAAGAATCGAACAGCAGCTGCTTGCTTCTCTTTGGGGACGATAGTAAAGCGAACCCCATCCTGACCGCCGTGTTTCTGTTGTGAATTGAAACCACCAACAATCTGAGTGACGTGAGTCAACTCAGTTGCCCACTGTCCTAGCATGCGGCCATACAACTCTTCGAGATCGTCGTAAGGCTCACCCGCACGTGAAGTGGCCGGCAACAACATATCAGCCACGCGCTTCAGGTTCTTGATTCCGTACCCGGTAGCAACTACCGCATCGCCGTCACCAACAGCTTCAGTGTTCTCGCCTGGATCCGATCCGCGCGAGTCAGCTGTCGAGAAACGAAGATACGGCTTAGCGTCCTGCTCACGAGCCCACGAATCCAGCGTCGCCTTCTCGTCATCTGGAGTTTTAGCATTGGGAATCGGCTTGTATCCCCACATCGTCGCCCACTTGTCGTAGGGTCCAATCTTTGGAATCAAGTCTTCCAACGGAATGTTATCTTCCGGTTGAGCTACGTAATTGAAACGCGAGTAGTCCATCAACGTAGGTGTGTGACTCATTGTATGCAGCCACTGAGGATCGCGAACCTTGTCCACAGCATACGTCGCACTCGCTTTCATGTTGTGTTGAAATCCGAGTGTGTGACCAACTTCGTGGGCAACTACGTACTCAACTAACCGCCCCATCAAATCATCTGGCAATGGAAGTTTCTTTGCCCTGGCATCCAACGGACCAACCTGCAGGAAATACCAGTCGCGCTGCAAGTTCATTACGTTGTGGTAGTACTGAATGTCCGACTCGAGAATTTCGCCTGTACGAGGATCCGAGACGTGCGGTCCCGACGCGTTTTCAATTGTGGAAGGAAGGTAACGGATGCAGGAGTATCGAGCATCTTCCGGATCCCAATTGGGATCTTCCTGTTTTGAAGGAGCCTCCTTCGCGATGATCGCATTCTTGAACCCGGCTGCTTCAAACGCGGGCTGCCAGTCTTCAATTCCCTTCTTGATCCATTTCACCCATTTGGTTGGGGTTGCAGGATCGACGTAATAAACGATTGGCTTAACGGGCTCAGAAAGCTCCGCACTTGGATCTTTCTTCTCCAGGCGCCAACGCGTGATGTAGGTGCGTTGCGGTGCACGTTGTTCGTCTACACCATAGTCAGTTTGTCGAATCGTGAAGTAACCAACACGCTCGTCAAACAACCTGGGCATCATTGGTTTCTCAGGTAGCTTTACCATGCTGTAGTGCATGACTACCGTTGCATTTGTCCCCGCTCGCATTCCCTGGGCAAATGGATTTGGAGCTGGTTGGGGGCCGCCACCGCCGCCGGCTGGAGTTACGTCTGGTGGTGAAGTGTAGGTTTGCGAAACTTCGACTTCGATATTGGTCGGGAAGGACTTGGTCTTGTCAATGAATGAACGCGTCGGATCAAACCCGCGTGCGCGAAGTCTGGTGCGGGCGCTTAACTCAGTTACTTCCGTCGTGAAGAGACGAGTTACATCGATCACCGCGGATTCATCCTTACCAAAGGCTTCGATATTGAAGGCCATGATAATGGTGTCGTTGTTAGCGGCCTGGACTGCACGGGAAACTGGAAGCCTTGAATCAGCAACCACATCGTAGGAAACGTTGCGAAGGAATACGCGATTGCCTCGGCGTTCCCATTTAACAACACGATTGCCGGCCGCTTGGCCACCGTAGCCGACGCCCAATGTAGTGCGCGCGATCTGACTTACCCAAAGAAACTCTTTGTTGAGTTCGCTCTTAGGAATTTCGTAATAGACTTTGTCTTTAATGGTGTGAACAGTAAAAATGCCTTCGTCTGTCTTAGCATCTTTCGTTATCACCCTTTCATATGGTCGTGGCTCAGCTGTTTGGGCCCCACGATTTGGGAATCCTTGACCTTCACCTTGTGCACCAGTAGGCGCACCTGTAGGCGGTGTTTGTGGGTCCTGAGCATGTGATCTCGTGGCAAAGATCGCCGCCGATACAACGAACAGCAGAACAAGAATCGAGACAGGGAGATACCTGGATCGCATTCGCATGCGTTTACTCCTTCCGATCGGTTGATGAATTGTCGAGTGCGGGCCGGCTCCGCGTCCGGTGAGCGAGCCAATTCCCTTACGGGTGGCTCTCTGCCTTGAATCGTTGAAATTAATCGCGGGGCAAACCCAGGTTGAACTGTGAGGAAGATAAGTCAGCGAGGTATCCGAGTCAACGTAGAACCACTCCAAAAGCAGGTCCTTCTATGTAAAGTTTTGTAAAGAGTACTTGCACCGTCCACAGAGAGGATTTCAACACAGCAGCATAGATAGAGCGGAGCCGTAGCACTCAGACGCGACGATTTACGATCGGGCGGCGAGCGGCCGACTTGGTGGTAGTGGTTAGTGCCGGTGCTGGAGGTTGAGTTTGACGATCCACAATCAATGGCAGTGGATTTATCGCGCCCGAAGAAGTGTAAACGCCAAAGTGAAGATGCGGTGGCGTTCCCTGTGCGTTACCAGTTGTTCCCACATACCCGAGCAGCGTCTTGGTGTTTGCCGGGTCGCCTACCTCGATACCTGGCGCATAAGAATCAAGATGGGCGTAGTAGTAGATGCGTCCACCCGCACCGATAACTGAGACGGTCTGTCCACCAAGAGGATTCTCACCAACCTTGTACACATACCCGGTTGTAGCGGAATAGATCGGAGTCCCCTTCGGCGCGAATATGTCCTGGCCTTCATGAAGTCGATCAATACCTCGTGGGGCGTGCCAGGTGTTGGCGATTTGTTTTCTAGTGACGTCCGACAGCGGCATCGCGATTTTCGAGTCTGGTTCCTTCGTGTAGAGTCTCGCGATGCGTCCGTAGAAGACGAGCTTGTCCAAGACTAATCCCCCCAATCCTGAAACCATTACCACGACAAACAAACAGACGAATGCCACGGATATCTTTACTAATCTTCTCATCTTAAAACTCCGATGCTGCTTGGATTGGGTGTGTTGTGCTTGAGATTGGACGTCGATGTGAACCCTTCGTCTCATGAGGTGCTAAACGAAATTACACCGCCTCTGGTTCGGCTAATTACATATTTTGGACCCAGAGACCTTCGGAACGCAGAGACACAGCGCCGGAGCCGGAAACCAAAAGCTACGATCCACACGCCTCACACGAAACATCACGAACTGTATTTCGTGTTGGCTTGATTTCGTGTTGATTCGTGTGATTTCGCGGATCGTCGTCCTGTCAAAATTTTGCTCAAAAAACAAGAAGTCGGGTCCTGGTTACACAGAGAACTACTTAGCGGTAGTAGTGACCTTATCTGCGATGATCCAGTGCTCCGGATCCAACTCAACCTTCTTCGGTCTCGCCGGCAGGTAAATCTGAAACACGGAGTAGGGCCCATTCACCAATACCGGCGCGATTGCCATTTGCTTCTCACCAAAACTGAACTTCACCGGCAGTACCATGATCCAATCGTTAGGAGCGTTCGTCTGAGAGATCGTTCCCGACACGATCACCTTCCCATCGAGCTGGTCCTTAATCTGATACTGCAGTTCGTAAGACGGTAAAGCTGTCTCATAAACCTCTTGCTTGAACAGCCAATTCAGGTTGGGAATGTTGAAGGTCCTGGCGATTGGGGACCGGGCAAAGTGTTCGTTTGCTACTAAACGAAAGTTGTCGGTGGAGGCAGTCTTGTTTCGATAGCGATTTACGAAGTCAGTCATCATGTCGAAGAATGGCTGGTAATCGCCTGTCTGCGGATCGCTCAGCAGGAAATGCAGCATCCGCAACACCAGCGCTCCCTTTGCGTAGATTAGTGCTTCATAAGCGTCAGTTGTCTTGCGAGTAAAGAGTCGATGGCCAAGAATAATTGGGCCAACATCAACGAGTCGCCCCTTCCCGAGCCCCGTTACCGTCGAGGGTGGTTCCGTCAATGAATTGCGTGTCCAGCGCAAGAGATCATTCTGGGCCTCGACGTTCAGTCGCCTACCAGTGAAGAGTATTCCTGAATACTCAGCAAAGCCTTCACTGAGCCACTGATCGCGATACGAACGCCACGCGACAATTCCGCCCCACCACTGATGCGCCGTTTCATGAGCAATAAACTGATAGGTTTGCTTTCTCCCATCATCGGCGGACGGAATCATCAACAAGGAAGGAAAACCTTGTCCAAAACCAAAAGGGTGAAGCGCTGCGCTGAAAGCTGGATATGGATAAGCGCCAAACAGCGCGTTGAAGTAACGAACTGAATTACTCATTTCCTGGAGAATGAACTTCTCATTGACTGCCTTCCTTTCACTCGACAATGAGTTGAACTCAAGCGGTATCGGCGCCGCACCGTTGTCCCAATTGATCGTGTCCGCGTGACGTTGAAATGGTGCCAACGCAAAAGTCACGAGCGGTACAGGCTGAGCCATTTGATACTTAGTGACAACTGCGTCCTTGTCTTCCGGATCAGGATCTTCGCTAACGCGAAGACCAGAACTTGCGATGTGAAGTTTTTTAGGATGGCGATAAGTTAGATTGAATGTCGCGCGATCGAGGTAGCCGTGGCGGGGAAACCAGGATTGATTCGAACGCGGATAGTGACAGTTGCTATATTCGTCGTTCGCATCCTCGATGAAATCTCCGTCAAGCTCTATCTCTAAAACAAACTTCGATCGCGCCGAAATCGGGTCTGAAAGAAAAACAGCAAAGCCGCCTTCCCAATCTTCCTGTACGAACGGCGCATCGTTTCCGTTTACTTTTAACGACTTTACTCGCAACTGTTTGTTGAGCCGCCAATCGTCGTCGTCAGACAAGTCCTCTCCGACCTTGAGATCGAGAACACGAAATGTTGCTAGCGCCTGAGCATCGATGCGTGACTTGAGATTGAGGTGCTTCTTGTGATCTCGCAGGTCGAGAACCATGTCGTAGTTCTGAATGTCGATGAGGTCATTTTTGTCAGAGTATTCGACGCTGCCCCGTTGGTAGTCATCAAGCGAATAGAAAGCAGTCCACACTTCAGGGCCACTTAGCAACGAGCTGTGAGCATAGACGATCCCTTTTTCGCCGCCGTTAATGTCGAAGGTATTAACGGGGATTCGCGTTTGATGATCGAGGATCAGATTGAATCGCCCGCGCTTGCCACCATCGAAAGTCGCATAGAAGAGACCCGGCTTCTCCTGGTTAAGGATCGATTGCGCAATGCGCGAGGAGAGATTCAGACCGAGTTCCTTAAGCAGCTTCGGCTCGACATCCTGGGCCAACTTCTGCGCCCGTTCGTTGAGTGGTGCTGAACGCGGGGTGCCGAGTTGTTGGGCTGTGTCGTCGGTGAATCTGAAGACGGCCGTTTTGAAGTCTGTCTTGATGGTGTCCATCCCTGTCAGCCGGCGAATGTTCGCCTGTTCAAAGTCAGTGGGTGGGGTTTCAAGAGCAAACGTTCCTTCGCCTATGAAGACTGCACCGATGATTTGACCATTCTTTTGGGCCGCGAGATATACAGTTCCTGCCAAAGTAATTTGGGCACGGTCTTTCTTAATCACTAGACCGTTTACGTCCACTGCTCCACCAGTGAGTGAGAAGGATTTGATCTCACTATAGAGGGCGAGCTCTTTTGCAGAGGTTTTGTCCTGCGCCTTTGCCGGTGATTGAAAAACAACGAGAAGCAGGCAGAAAGTCAGAAGGAGGGATGACGATTTCATTTGCGAGGCTCCGACGAGAGAACTTTGCAAGGCGTGAGCAAACTACGATTTTTGCCGTGGTGAGTCAACTAACACCGCATTAATTCAGCCGAGTTTCTCAGCCCGGTGCCAGTTGCGTTATTATCCTAACAATCGATCAACTTACAATTTTGATTTACAGAGCCTGCTCCCAAGCGGTTTTACTTCATGAATCAATTTCTCGAAGATTTCAGACGTACGGTTGCGGATGGGAAGGCGCGACTGCTTGCTATACCGGCTGACGACGCCAGGGTCGGAAAGCCTGGCCAGTGGTCACCAAAACAGATCGTAGGGCACCTCATTGATTCAGCGGCCAACAATCACCACCGGTTTGTGCGTGCTCAATTTACCCACGACCTGGTTTGTCCTGGCTATGACCAGGACACCTGGGTTGATACTCAAAAATACAACGACGAGCCGTGGGCTGACCTGGTTCAATTGTGGGCCTCGTACAATCTGCATCTCGCACATGTCATATCGGTGATGCCCGAAGAAACGCTCTCACGAATTCGAGCCGAACATAACCTCGACAAAATCGCCTGGAAAACCGTAGACAAGAATTCACCCACCACGCTCGAGTATTTCATCCGAGATTATGCCGGACACATGCGGCATCATCTTTCGCAAATTCTTGGTAGCCTAACCCCTTAAAAGTTAATTCAGACTTCAGGAGAGACTTATGGCTTTCACTATCGAGGAACTCAAACATAAACCCGTCGCCGAGTTACGTGAAATAGCAAAGGATATTGATCACGAGGCCGTCAAAGGATATACGCAGCTCAATAAGGAACACCTGATCACGGCGTTGGCCAAAGCACTCGGACTACAACACACGCATCACGATGTTGTCGGTGTCGACAAGGCTTCGATCAAAGCCCGTATTCGAGAGCTGAAGGTCAAACGATCCGCCGCAATCGAAGCTCACAATCATGCCGAACTGAAAAACGTCCGGCGGGCTATCCACCGGTTGAAGCGACAGATTAACAAAGCAACTGTCTAGATGCGCTCAGCGCTTTGAAAAGCCGGGCTAAGTTCAGACGACGCTACGCCTCAAAGCAAATCCTATAAGGTCGGGAACGATTGGTCTTGCGGCTTTGCCGCCTCCCGTGCGGAAAGCCTCTCGCTTTCCGTAAGTGACTTGGAAAAGGAGAGGCTTCGCCTTGGCGGCCTAGCCCTAGCCGCAAAAGAGTCGAAGGCTTGACGGAAAGCCAGAGGCTTTTCGGACTGGAGGCGGCAAAACCGGTTCTTCTCGCCATTGACTTTCGATCTAAACTGACTTAGAAGTCGATCAGAAATTCTTCTCCAAATTTAAGACTCAAAAGTGAGGTAGCTCATGAAAAAGGCTATCAATCTCAATGTGAATGGTGTGGCTCGCTCCGACGAAGTCGAGCCACGTTTACTACTCGTTCACTATCTGCGCGAGGTGTTAAGCCTGACTGGTACGCACGTCGGCTGTGAAACGTCGCTCTGTGGCGCGTGCACTGTAATGATCGATGGCCAGGCAGTGAAGTCATGCACTCAATTTGCAGTTCAGGCAGATGGTAGTGACGTAAAAACAATCGAGGGGTTCGCGACCAATGGCGATCTCCACCCGGTCCAGGAAGGCTTCTGGGAGAAACACGGGTTGCAATGTGGATATTGCACACCGGGAATGATTGTCACTGCGGCGCAACTGCTCGAACGAAACGCTAACCCGTCGCGAGAAGAGATTTGCCACGGCCTCGAGGGCAATCTCTGTCGCTGTACCGGTTATCAGCACATTATTGAAGCTGTGCAGTATGCAGCGGGAAAAGCGGCCAAGTAGACCTTTGGTTTTAGGTCTTTGAACTTGGTGCTTTGTGCTTTGTTCGCTTGCTTTAAGATTCAATTTCGATTCAACGAACAGTATTTACGAGAAAACAAAGTACTAAGCACTAAGCTTCTATTCAGAGCGATAACTAATTTGTCTTTCTTTCGGAGGCTTCCATGCCAAACAAGTACGTAGGCAAACCAATAAAGCGAACTGAGGATCCTCGACTCATAAAAGGACTTGCACACTACGTCGACGACATCAAACTACCAGACACGTTGCACGTTGCTTTCGTTCGTTCGGTCTACGCTCATGCGCGAATCAAAAACATCGATACGTCCGAAGCTCTGGCTGCACCCGGCGTCGTAGCTGTTTACACCGGCAAAGATATCGCCGAAAAGATTGGCCCGGTGCCTTGTGCCAGCGCACTTCCCGGTTTGAAGATTCCGGATCATCGGGTCCTCGCGCAGGACAAAGTTTACTTTGTTGGTCATCCAATCGCCGCTGTAGTTGCGACGGATCGTTACCTGGCACGCGACGCCGTTGACCTGGTCATGGTTGACTACGACGATCTTCCCGCCGTGACGGATGTCGAAGAAGCGGCAAAAGGCGGAACTGTTATTCACGAAGGCTTCCCGGATAACATCGCCTACACGATGAGTTCCGGCGAGGGCGACATAGCCGCAGCCTTCTCATCTGCTGAACGCACACTCAAACAGCGAATCCTTCACACTCGACTCGCTCCAATCGCGATGGAACCTCGTGGCGTCCTGGCTCGCTATTTTCCCGGCGAAGAAGAACTGACAGTTTGGTCATCCACTCAGATTCCACATCTCTTGCGCACTCAGCTCGCGATAATGATCGGCATCCCAGAAAACAAGTTGCGCGTGATTACGCCTGAGGTAGGCGGCGGCTTTGGATCAAAGCTGAACGTGTATGGCGAGGAAGCAATGCTGGGCTGGATTTCGATTCAGTTGGGCAAACCAGTCAAGTGGATCGAAACAAGACGCGAGAACATGCAAGCGACCATTCATGGACGTGGACAAGTCGGTGATATCGAAGTCGCTTTCAAAAACGATGGCACACTGACCGGACTCCGTTACAACGTTTTCGCAGACCTTGGTGCGTATCACCAACTGCTCACGCCAGCAATCCCGACTCTAACCGGGTTAATGCTGTCCGGCGCATACAAGATTCCGGCAATTCAAATCAACATCACCGCGTGCTTCACGAACAAGATGGCCACCGACGCATATCGTGGTGCAGGGCGACCTGAAGCAACGTATGTTGTTGAACGAGCGTTGGACCTGGTGGCTCGGGATCTCAACCTGGATCCGGCTGATGTTCGTCGAAAGAATTTCCCCTCCAAAGACGAATTCCCTTTTCACACCGCGACCGGGCTCGATTACGACAGCGGTGACTATGAAGCCGCACTCGACAAAGCCCAGGGCATCGCTGACTACGTGAAACTTCGGGCCGACCAAAAGGCAGCACGAGCAGAAGGGCGGCTAATTGGGATCGGGATTTCAACCTATGTTGAAATCTGCGCTCTTGGTCCGTCACAGGCGATGCCTGCAGGCGGCTGGGAAAGCGCGACGGTCCGGATCGAACCAACCGGGAAAGTGACCGTCATGACTGGGGCCTCGCCGCACGGCCAGGGTCAGGAAACGTCGTTTGCGCAAATTGCGGCAGACGAACTGGGCGTTGACCTTAATGACGTAACCGTCATTCACGGAGACACCGGGATAGTGCAGTACGGCATTGGCACGTTTGGCAGCCGCGCTACGGCAGTCGGAGGCACCGCTGTTTATATCGCCATCCAAAAACTCAAAGAGAAAGCAAACAAGATCGCGGCGCACATGCTG
>Ga0207691_10001437_pt1 | contig 23753 bp, 16 predicted proteins | sample KBSM13metaG_FD_184327 | JGI IMG/M metagenome (GOLD analysis project Ga0207691, IMG submission 184327) | Miscanthus rhizosphere microbial communities from Kellogg Biological Station, Michigan, USA - KBS M1-3 metaG (SPAdes) (version 2) | ecosystem: Host-associated > Plants > Roots > Rhizosphere >... | reverse complement strand
CATCCACGATCTCGGTGCGTCCGCCGTAGTTGAGGGCGATGTTGAACGTCATGCCGCGGCAGGACGAGGTCGCGGCCAGGCCCTGCCCGAGGGCCTTCTGGACCGACGGATCGAGCTCGTTCATCCGGCCGACGACGCGGAACCGGATGTCGTTCTTGAGGAGGTTGCTGAGCTCTTTTGCGAGGTACTCCTTCAGAAGGGACATCAGCGTCACGATCTCGAAGCGCGGCCGCTTCCAGTTCTCGACGGAGAACGCATAGAGCGTCAGGGCGTCGAGCTCCAGCCGAGCGCAGGTCTCGACGGTCTCCCGCACCGAGGCGATGCCGGCCCGGTGTCCCTCGACGCGGGGAGAGCCCCGCTGCTTCGCCCAGCGGCCGTTGCCGTCCATGATGATGGCGATGTGCCGCGGCAGCCGCGTCAGGTCGATCTCCTCGACGAGCGCCCGCTCGGATGAGCCCTTCCCCGCCAGCGTCTCGAGGTCGATCACGAAGGCAAGTCTAAGGGGTTTCGAGCCCGTATCCCACACGGAGGAGCGTCAGACCCTTCGCCGGCGCCTTCGGCGAGAGCATCCGGCGGTCCCCCGTATGCAGCAATTCCGCGGCCCGCGAGACCGGAACCCTGCCGCGGGCCGCGTCGGCGAGGACGCCGGCGATGGACCGCACCATCCCGCGCAGGAAGCCTTCGCCGCGAAAGAGCGCCCGCAGCTCGACGCCAGCCTCCTCGATCCGGATGGACTCGAGCGTTCGGACGCCCGGTTCGCCCCCCGCGGAAAGCCGCCGAACGGCGAACACGGAGAAATCGCGCCGGCCGGGAAACACCGCCGCGGCTTCGCGCATCCGGGCAGCGTCGGCGCGCGGAGAGATCGGCGCGACGAACGGCGCATCCCGCGGCGGGATGACCTCCGCCCGGCTCCAGCGGTAGAGGTACTCCTTCCAGCGAGCGTCGTAGCGGGCGTGGAATCCATCGGGAGCGAGGTCCACCTCCAGCACGCGGGCGTCCGACGGGAGCTCGGCGTTGATCGCATCGCGCACGGTCCGCGCGGCGAGCGAGCGCGGCAGGTCGAAGTGCGCGACCTGCCCGTCGGCGTGTACTCCGGCGTCCGTCCGGCCGGCCCCTTCGACCCGGACAGGCTCCCGGGCGAGGCGCGCCAGCGCGCGCTCGAGGACGGCCTGCACCGTCCGCGGAGCATTCGTCTGCCTCTGCCAGCCGTGGAAATTCGTCCCCACGTACGCCAGCCTCACGCGATAGCGTGGCATCAACTCATCGTCCGATAGCGCGGCATCAACTCATCGTCCGATAGCGCGGCATCAGTGCATCGCCCGATGACGGATCACGCCGCGGCTCGTCCCGTGAAACGCCGGGAGAACGAGGATCGCGGCGAACGGGACATACTCGAGGGCGTAAACAGCGGAGCGTGGAAGCCCCGGGATCGGATACAGCAGCGCGTACGACAGAACGACCGCGGAGCAGAGGTAGAGAAACGCCGCGTTGCGCGCGCGCGCGGCGAAGGGCAGGATCCACAGCAGGTACCACGGATGAAGCGTGGGCGAGACCAGAAGCAGTGTCGCAAGCGAAGCGAAGACGGCGGTCTCGACGTCGCGGATCCTCCACGCGATCGTGACGAGAGCCGCGGCGGCAAGCAGCGCGAGTGCGGCGCGGGCGAAAAAGCCGGCGTAGAAAAAAGCGAAGGCCGGCTGCATCCAGCCGGGCCGTCCCTCCCAGCTCGAAAACGCCGCCTTGGCGGCGCCGGGAGCGTCCGTTCGAGCGAAGAGCGTTTCGAGCGCCGGATATGCGACCGAATTGAAATCCCAGCGAGCCGCGTAGTCCGAGAGACCGCCCCAGGGCGATACGCCCGTACGACTCGCGGCGATCCAGACGGCGGCGCCGACAGCGAACGCCGCCGCCGCAAATCGCCACTTCCCGCGTGAAGAGGGCGCGCCACGAACGACGGAAAGCGCCGCGAAGAGCGGCACGTACTTGGTCATGACCGCAAGGGCGAACGCCACACCCGCGCGCACGGGCCGCCGCCGCGAGAGATAGACGAGGCTCGCGAGGAGCAGCGCGATCCCGAGCGAGTCGAGATGGCCCTGTCCCGCGCTCTCCGTCACGGGCAGCGGGTGGAAGGCATACAGCGCGGCCGCGAAGCCCGCGCCGGGGCCGCCGAGAGCGAGGAGCAGAGCGACCACCGAGAGGTCGGCAGCGGCGAAGAGCGCCTTGAGCGGAAGAGAGCCCTCGCCCAGCCCGCGGGCGGCCCGAAACGCCGCCTGGGCGACCGGAGGATAGACGGTCCGGACGTCGGCGTGAGACACCGCCGCGGCGGCCTCGGGAGCGAGGCGCGCGACCTCGGGGTCGGACGGCGCGTGCGCGTACGGGGAGATCCCGAAGGAAGCCACCCGTGCGTCCCAGGCATAGCGGAAAACGTCGTCCGACAGATCGGGAGCCCGCATGAGAAGCGTGACGCGCAGCAAGGCGCCGGCGAGGAGGAGAAATCCGGGACCCGACCCGGATGCGGATAGACTGCGCGCCGCGAGAATCGCGAGGAGGGATCCGGCGGCGAAGAGCAGGAGATACCCAGGCAGCGCGGTCCGGGCGTCCGGGAGGAAGGCCAGGCCCGCCGCCACGGCCTCCGCCCCGATCAGGATCGCCCACCGGCTTCCGGCTCCGCGGAATCGACGCCCATGACGAGCGAACTCGGACAGCTCCTGACGCTCTCGGCCTATTACGCGGTGCTCTTCCTGCTCGCCCTCTACGGCGCGCACCGGGCCTACATGGTCCATCTCTATTTCCGCCACCGCCGCGAGACGCCACGGCCCGCGGGGACGCTCGCCGCGCTCCCGCGCGTCACCGTGCAGCTTCCCATCTACAACGAAGTCTACGTCGTGGAGCGGCTCGTCTCGTCGGTCGCGGCGCTCGACTACCCAAAGGCGCTTCTGCAGATCCAGATCCTCGACGACTCGACCGACGAGACGCGAGAGATCGCGCGCGCGACGGCGGCGCGGCTGCGGGGGCGCGGCTGCGACGTCGACTACCGTCCGCGGGATCACCGGCGGGGCTTCAAGGCCGGCGCGCTCCAGGACGGTCTCGAGACCGCAACTGGAGAGTTCGTTCTCATCCTCGACGCCGACTTCGTTCCGAAGCCCGATCTCCTCCGCGCGACTCTCCCCTTCTTCGCCGATCCCGGCGTGGGAATGGTCCAGGCGCGCTGGGAGCACCTCAACCGCGAGTTCTCGCTGCTGACGCGGATCCAGGCGATCCTGCTCGACGGCCACTTCGTCATCGAGCACACGGCCCGCCACCGCTCCGGCCGCTTCTTCAACTTCAACGGCACCGCGGGGGTCTGGCGCCGGGAGTGCATCGAGAAGGCCGGAGGCTGGGCGGCGGACACGCTGACCGAGGACCTCGATCTTTCCTACCGCGCGCAGCTTCAGGGCTGGCGGTTCGTGTACCTCAAGGACTGCGCGGCGCCAGCCGAGGTCCCCGTCGACATCAACGGCTTCAAGAGCCAGCAGCATCGCTGGACCAAGGGCTCGATCCAGACGGGACGCAAGATCCTCCCCGCGGTCTTCCGCAGCCGATTGCCCTGGAAGATCAAGAGCGAGGCGCTCGTGCATCTCGCCGGCAACGGGTCGTACCTGCTGGTCGTCGCGCTCTCGCTGCTGCTCGTTCCGGCGATCGTCATCCGCGATCGCATCGGATGGCAGCGCCTCGCGGTGCTGGACTTTCCCCTGTTCTTCGGAGCGACCCTTTCGTTCCTGGCGTTCTACGTCGCATCGCAGCGTGAGCTCGGCCGGGGCTGGGCCGCGACGCTCCGGGACATGCCCAGCGTTTCGGCTCTCGGGATCGGCCTGTCGATCCACAACGCGCGCGCGGTCCTCGAGGCCCTGTTTGCGAAAGCGCCCGGGGAGGAGTTCGTCCGGACGCCCAAATACTCGATCGAAGGCGCCGAAGGCGAGTGGAGATCCAAGAAGTACCGCGCGTCCGTCGGCTCCTCGGTGCTTCTCGAGCTCGTGCTCGCGGCGTATTACCTCGGCTCCCTGCTCTTCGCGGCGCGCTTCGGTTACTGGGTGGCCGTGCCGTTTCTCCTGGTCTTCTTCCACGGCTTCGCCTATACCGCCGCGCTGACGCTTCGCTCTTCGCTTTTCCCGGCGCCGCGATAGGCTTGGGCCGTGGCCTCTTCGAAGTCCCCGCACGGCAAAGGCGGGCCGATCGGGCTGCCGGTCGTCGGCCAGCCGCCCGCGGCGCGACCCCCAACCCTCAACCCTCAACCCTCAACCCTCGACTCTCCTTCGGTCACCCTCACGATCCAGGGAATGCACTGCGCCTCCTGCGTCACGACGATCGAGAACGCGCTCGCCGCGGTCCCGGGCGTGGAGGACGCTTCCGTCAACCTGGGCACCGCGCGGGCCGAAGTCCGAGGCCGGGATCTGGATTCGCCGAGACTGATCGCGGCCGTCCGAGACAGCGGTTACGACGCTCGCGCCGCGACCGACGAGGACGACTCGGCCGCGTCCGACGCCTCCGCCCGGCGAGAGGCGCAGGCCGTTCTGCGGCGCACGCTCGTCGCCGCCGCGCTGACGCTGCCGGTCGTCGTCATATCGATGGCCGAGCTCCATTTCCCCGGACGCAACTGGGTGCTGCTGGCACTCACGCTCCCGGTCTATTTCTGGGCCGGCGCCCCGTTTCTGACGGGCGCGATCCGTACGCTCTCGCACCGGACCGCCAACATGGACACGCTCATCGCGATCGGAACGACCGCCGCGCTCATTCTCTCGATCGCATCGACGCTCTTCCCCGAAACGATGTCGGCCGGCGCGGGCGGGATGGGCCACGTCTACTACGAGGCCGTCGGAGTGATCCTGACGCTGGTGCTCCTCGGCCGTTACCTCGAAACGCGCGCGCGGGGCAAGACGTCGGCGGCGATCCGCAAGCTGCTGGATCTCGCGCCGAAGACGGCGCGCCTGCTCGAGAACGGCCAGGAGCGAGACGTGCCGCTCGCCGAGGTCCTCCGGGGCGCCCGGCTCGCGGTCAAGCCCGGAGACGCCGTTCCGGTCGACGGGATCGTGCGCTCCGGCCGTTCGGCCGTGGACGAGTCGATGGTCACGGGCGAGCCGATCCCCGTCGAGAAGTCCGCCGGCGACCGGGTCATCGGCGGGACTCTCAACGGCGAGGGGGCCTTCGAGATGGAGGCCACCGCGGTCGGGAGCGAGACGGCCCTGGCCCAGATCGTGCGCCTCGTCCAGCAGGCGCAGGCGTCCAAGCCCCCGATCCAGAAGCTCGCGGATCGGATCTCGGGCATCTTCGTGCCCGTCGTGCTGGGCATCGCGGTCGTGACGTGGGTGATCTGGTACGTCGCCGGCCCCGAGCCCCGCGCCGTCTTCGCGACCATCGCCTTCGCGTCGGTCCTGATCATCGCCTGCCCCTGCGCTCTGGGCCTCGCCACGCCGACCGCCATCCTCGTGGGAACGGGGCGCGGCGCACGGTCGGGCATTCTCTTCCGAAACGCCGAGGCCCTCGAGAAGGCCCGGCGCATCACGCTCGTTCTCCTCGACAAGACCGGCACGCTCACGGAGGGAAAGCCCCGCGTGACGGAGCGCGTCCACGTCGCCGGCCTGGGCGACGAGGAGCTCCTCGGCCTCGCCGCGGCGCTCGAGAAGAAATCGGCGCATCCTCTCGCGGCGGCGATCCTCGCGGCCGCCGGGGAGCGCGGGCGCGATCTGCCCAAGGTCGACAACTTCGAGTCGCGGACGGGACTCGGCGTCGCGGGACGCGTGGGGACGCGCCGTGTCCTGGTCGGAAGCGCGCGGTTCATGGAGTCGCAGAAGGTCGATCTGGCCCCCGTCGCGGAGGAGATCGCCCGCTTCGCCTCGGAGGGCAAGACTCCCCTCTTCGTCGCGGCCGACGGAAAGCTCCTCGGTTTGCTGGCGGTGGCGGACCCGGTCAAGCCCGACGCCGCGGCCGCGGTCGCCCGCCTGAAAGCCCGGGGGCTGAAGGTGGCAATGCTCACCGGAGACCGCGAGGAGACGGCACGGGCCGTGGCGGCGAGCGTCGGCATCGGAGAGGTTTACGCCGAGGTCCTTCCGGCGGACAAGGCGGCGAAGGTCCGGGAGCTCCAGGAGCGCGGCGAGACGGTCGCCATGGTCGGCGACGGCGTCAACGACGCCCCGGCGCTGGCGCAGGCCGACGTCGGCATCGCGATCGGCGCCGGCGCGGACATCGCCATCGAAGCCTCGGACGTGACGCTCGTCGGCGGGAACCTCCACGCCGTGCCCGGAGCCATCGACCTCTCCGGGGCGACGCTCGCGACGATCCGCCAGAACCTGCTCTTCGCGTTCCTCTACAACGTGCTCGGGATTCCGATCGCCGCGGGCGTCCTGTACCCGTGGCTCGGATGGATGCTTTCGCCCATGATCGCCTCGGCGGCGATGGCGGCCTCGTCGGTGTCGGTCGTCGGCAACAGTCTCCGCCTGGCGAATCGGAGCCTGAAGTGATCGAAGCCGCGACCGCGACGAGCTTCGCCTGGACCGCGGATCGCAGCGCCGCGGTCGGCATCGGGGCCGCCCTGCTCGTCGCGATCTATCTGTTCTTCTTCGGAAAGCGAAAGGCCGTCTTCGCGGCCGCGGGGAAAACGGGCGCTCAGACCGTCACCGTCGTCGTGCAGGGCGGCTACAAGCCCGATCTCATCGTGGCGAAGCGCGGCATCCCGTTGAAGCTCGTCTTCGACCGCCGCGAAGACAGCCCGTGCAGCGACGAGATCGTGCTGCCCGAATTCGGCATCCGGCGGGCGCTGCCGGCCCATGCGAAGACGGAGCTCACCGTGAAGCCCGAGCACCCGGGAGAGTTCGAGTTCACCTGCGGCATGAACATGCTGCACGGAAAGATCCTCGTCGAATGAGCACGACGCCCGTATCCACGGAGCCCACGCTCCGGATCACCGAGATCTTCAAGTCCATCCAGGGCGAGTCGACCCGAGCGGGCCTCCCGTGCGCGTTCGTGCGCCTGACCGGCTGCTCGCTGCGCTGCGTCTGGTGCGACACCGCATACGCGTTTCAAGGCGGGGGCGAGATGCCGGTTTCCGAAGCCGTCGAGCGCGTGCTGGCGATGGGCACCGATCTCGTGGAGGTCACCGGAGGCGAGCCCCTCGAACAGGAAGCGGTCTACCCGCTCCTCGAGCGCCTGCTCGAGGCGAACAAGACGGTGCTCCTCGAGACCGGCGGACACGTGCCTCTCGACCGCGTCGATCCGCGTGTCGTGAAGATCGTCGACGTCAAGGCGCCGGGGAGTCTCATGCAGCATGCGAACCTGCCGGAGAACCTGGATCGCCTCGAGCCGCACGACGAGCTCAAGTTCGTAATCGCGGACCGGCGCGACTTCGACTGGGCCCTGGCCTTCGTCGCCGAGCGAAACATGGACCGAAAGAACCTCGTGACCTTCTCTCCGGTCTGGGGAGAGCTACCGGCCTCCGACCTCGCGGCCTGGGTGCGCGACTCCGGGCGGCCGATCCGGCTGGGCCTCCAGCTCCACAAGCTTCTCTGGGGCGACGTCGCGGGCCGATGAGCAAGGCTCGAGGTGTCGCGGCGAAGACGCCGCGCCACAAGACAGCGCGCGGCGGCGTCGGGACGACGGCGCGCGCTACCGTCGCGACGACGCCGCGGGCGATCCTCCTCCTTTCGGGAGGCCTCGACTCGTCGACATGCTTCCTGATCGCACGAGCCGAGGGGTTCGAGATCCACGCGCTGTCTTTCGACTACGGCCAGCGCCACGCCGTCGAGCTCGAGCGCGCCCGGGCCGTCGCCTCCCGCTACGGGGCCGCCTCGCATCGCGTCGTGCGGATCGACTTCCCCGCGGCCGCGGCCTCGGCCCTGACGAACCCCGCGCTCCCGGTGCCTCACCGGGCTCTCGGCAAGGACCCGATCCCGATCACCTATGTCCCGGCGCGTAACACGCTGTTTCTCGCCAACGCCGTTGCCCTCGGGGAAGCCCTCGGCGCTTTCGACGTGTTCATCGGCGCGAATGCGCTGGACTACTCGGGCTACCCCGACTGCCGGCCCGAGTTTCTCGAGGCCTTCGAACGGACGGCGAATCTCGGCACGCGGGCCGGCGTCGAGGGCGCCCGGTTCCGAATCCATGCCCCGCTTCTTCGTCTGGGGAAAGCCGACATCGTGAGACGGGCCGTCGAGCTCGGCCTCGATTTCGCATCCACTTCTTCCTGCTACGACCCCGGGGCCGACGGCGCCCCGTGCGGCACCTGCGATTCCTGCCTTCTGCGGAAGAAGGGCTTCGAGGACGCGGGCGTCGTCGATCCTCTCCGGCCGTAAGTAGTTGAGCGTATTACGCTAATATTATTGTTATAGGTACTTGACAATGAAACGCTCAAGTTCTAGTATCGGCCTCTCGCGAAAGGACATCCATGCGTTTTGACCAACTGACCATTAAGGCCCAGGAGGCCGTTCAAGAGGCCCAGCGCGACGCCCGAGCCCGAGGCAACGCCGAGCTCACGGGTGACCATCTCCTGCTCGCGATGCTGAAGCAGCCCGACGGCGTCGTCGTCCCGATCCTGCAGAAACTGGGCGCGGATCCTTCGGCGCTCGCCCGCGAGATCGAGTCCGACCTGGAGTCTCGCCCCAAGGTCTCGGGCGCCTCCGCCGATCCCGTGATCGCCCGAGACCTCAACAAGGCGTTCGACCGCGCCTTCGAGATCGCGAAGGATTTCGGCGACGAGTACGTCTCGACCGAGCACTTTCTGCTCGCCCTGGCCGAATCCGGCGGCGACGTCGTCCGGCGGCTGACGAAGGCCGGCGTCAAGAAGGACGCTCTCCTGAAGGCGCTGAAGGAAGTTCGCGGCTCCAGCCGCATCACGGACCCCAACCCCGAAGACAAGTACCAGGCGCTGAAGCGCTACACCCGCGACCTCACCGATCTCGCCCGCCGGGGCAAGATCGATCCGGTCATCGGACGCGACGAAGAGATCCGCCGTGTCATCCAGGTCCTCTCCCGGCGCACGAAGAACAACCCGGTCCTGATCGGCGAGCCCGGCGTCGGCAAGACGGCGATCGTCGAGGGCCTCGCGCGGCGCATCCACATGGGTGACGTGCCGGAGGGGCTGAAGAACAAGCGCGTGGTCTCGCTCGATCTCGGGGCCATGATCGCGGGCGCGAAGTACCGCGGCGAGTTCGAGGATCGCCTGAAGGCCGTCCTCAAGGAGATCGAGGAGGCCCAGGGCACGATCGTCCTCTTCATCGACGAGCTGCACACCCTGATCGGCGCCGGCGCTGCCGAGGGGGCCATGGACGCCTCGAACATGCTCAAGCCCGCCCTCGCCCGGGGCGAGCTGCGCGCCATCGGCGCGACGACGCTCTCCGAGTATCAGAAGCACATCGAGAAGGATGCGGCGCTCGAGCGCCGCTTCCAGCCGGTCTACGTCGAGGAGCCCAGCGTCGACGACACGATCGCGATCCTGCGGGGCCTCCAGGAGCGCTACGAGATCCACCACGGCGTCCGGATCACCGACGGGGCGCTCGTCGCCGCGGCGAGGCTGTCGCACCGTTACATCTCGGATCGGTTCCTTCCCGACAAGGCGATCGACCTGATCGACGAGGCCGCAGCCCGTCTGCGCACGCAGATCGACTCGGTGCCCGTCGAGATCGACGCCGTCGACCGCCGCATCGTCAACCTCGAGATCGAAAAGCGCGCCCTCCTGAAGGAGAAGACCCGCGAGGCCAGGGAACGCCTCGAGGTCATCGAGAAAGAGCTCTCCGAGGCGCGCGAGGAGGCGACGCGCCTCCGCGCGAGGTGGACGGCCGAGAAGGAGCGGATCCAGAAGCTCGGCCAGATCAAGGAGACGCTCGAGAAGGTCAAGCTGGAGGCCACGGAAGCCGAGAGGCAGGGCGACCTGCAGAAGGTCGCCGAGCTCCGCTACGGAAGGTTGCCGCAGCTCGAGAAGGAGCTCGCCGCGGAGAACGCGAAGCTCGGCGAGCTCCAGAAGGGCCATCCGATGCTGCGCGAGGAGGTGACCGAGGAGGACATCGCCGCGGTCGTCTCGCGCTGGACGGGCGTGCCCGTCGAGCGGATGATCGAAAGCGAGACGCAGAAGCTCCTCAAGATGGAGGACCGGCTGCACGCCCGCGTCATCGGCCAGGATGAAGCCGTCGGGGCCGTCGCGGAGGCCGTGAGGCGCTCGCGCGCCGGGCTCTCGGATCCGAATCGGCCGATCGGCTCGTTTCTCTTCGTCGGGCCGACCGGCGTCGGCAAGACGGAGCTCGCCCGCGCCCTCGCGGAGTTTCTCTTCGACGACGAGCACGCGATGATCCGCCTCGACATGTCCGAGTACATGGAGAAGCACGCCGTGGCGCGCATGATCGGGGCGCCTCCCGGCTACGTCGGCTACGAGGAAGGCGGACGCCTCACCGAGGCGGTGCGCCGCCGCCCCTACTCGGTCGTGTTGTTCGACGAGATCGAAAAGGCGCACCCCGACGTCTTCAACGTCCTGCTGCAGGTGCTCGACGACGGTCGGCTCACCGACGGCAAGGGCCGCGTCGTGTCGTTCAAGAACACCGTGATCATCATGACGTCCAACCTGGGCTCGGAGTGGATCGCCGAGGAATCCACCCGCAACGAGGAGGAGATCAAGGCCAAGATCGAGGAGGCGCTCCGCCGCCATTTCCGGCCCGAGTTCTTCAACCGCATCGACGACGTCATCGTCTTCCACCGGCTGACCCGGGAGGAGATCGAGAAGATCGTCGAGATCCAGCTCCAGAGCATGGCCGCGACGGTGCGGGACCGGGGGGTCGAACTGACCTGGACGCCCGCCGCGAAGAAATTCCTGGCGGGTCGGGGCTACGACCCGACCTTCGGCGCGCGACCGTTGAAGCGGCTCATCCAGAAGCAGGTGACCGGCGCTCTGGCGACGCAGATCCTGGAAGGCAAGCTGTTGCCCGGCGATCAGGCGGTCCTGGACGTGTCGAAGGACGGCGAGTCGCTCGTCGTCGAGAAGAACGAAAAGTCCGTAAAGAAAGTCGCCGACTCGAGATCGGCATAGACAAGGAGGTTTCCATGAATTTGATGCGTTTCGATCCATACCGCGAGCTTGCTTCCCTGGAGGACCGGCTCCAGCGCGCCTTCGGACAGGCCGAGCGCCGGGACGAGAGCCTGGCCGCCTGGGCTCCCCCGGTCGACATCGCCGAGGAGAAGGACCGAATCCTGATCACGGCCGAGTTGCCGGGCTTCAAGCCCGACGAGATCTCGATCCAGACCGAGAACGGAATGCTGACGCTCTCCGGTGAGCGGCGCTTCGAAAAGGAAACGAACGATAAGGCGTTCCACCGCGTCGAGCGTTCCTACGGCCGCTTCGCCCGGAGCTTCAGCCTGCCGAACAACGTCGACCGCGAAAGGGTCCAGGCCCGTTTCGTCGATGGACTGCTCCAGATCGAGCTCCCCAAGAGGGAGGACGCCAAGCCCAGGACGATCAAGATCGCCGGCGGGAACGCGCCGGAGACGATCGACGTCAAGGGCAAGGACACGGAGGGCGGTAAGTCGAAGTAAGCGGCACATTCCTCGGTTCCGCCCCGCCTCCAGGCGGGGCTTTTCTTTTGTGCCCGAATCCGGCAATAGACTCCGCCGCCAGGGAGTTGTGCACACCGTGAAGAAACCGCTCGCCGCGATCCTCCTGCTGATCTCGCCCCTCGTGACGGCCTCTCCGCTCTCGACCCGGAAGAGCGAAGTCGTGCTCGTCGTCGAAAAAGTCTCGCCGGCGGTCGTCAACATCTCCGCCGAGCAGATCCTCAAGCGCCGTCCGTCCATCTTCGACGACTTCTTCTTCGGGGACCCGCGCTCGCGCCGGAGGGCCCAGTCCCTGGGCTCGGGCGCGATCATCGACGCCAAGGGCATCATCCTGACCAACGATCACGTGGTCTCGGGTGCCTCCAAGATCATCGCGACGACGAAGGCCGGGGTGGAGCTCGAGTGCGAGGTCGTCGGCTCCGACACAGACAACGATCTGGCCGTGCTGCGCGCCCTCCGCCCGGGCGGCCCGCTTCCCGCGATCAAGCTCGGCAGCTCGTCGGACCTCCTGATCGGCGAGACGATCGTGGCGATCGGAAATCCCTTCGGCCTCTCGAACACGGTCACCGCGGGCGTGGTCTCGGCCACGGGGCGGACCGTGCGCGCCGAGAACGAGCGAACCTACACCGACTTCATCCAGACCGACGCCTCGATCAACCCGGGCAACTCGGGCGGTCCGCTCGTCAACGTCGACGGTGAGATGGTGGGCATCGCGACGGCGATCATCGGCGGCGGCGCCCAGGGTATCGGCTTCGCGATCCCCATCGACCGCGCACGCCGCATCGTGGACGATCTCCTCCGCTTCGGCGAAGTCCGTCCGGTCTGGATCGGGATCCGGGGCAAGACCCTCGTCTCCGGCGAGGAGAACCGGCCGCGCGGCTTCCGCGTGCGGACCGTGTATCCCGACTCTCCGGCGGCGCGAGCCGGAGTGCAGGTCGGCGACCAGGTCGTGTCGGTGGATGGAACACCGATCGACTCCCAGGAGGCCTTCGAAACGATGTTGTCGACACGCGGACCCGGACGGCCCCTGAAGCTCGTCGTCCGCGGCAAAGGCCCTGAGCGCACGGTCACCGTCCAGGGCGAGGCGCCCCCCGCCGGGATCGGGCAGCGGCTGCTCCGCGAGGAGCTGGGCATGGCGATCCGCGCCGGGGAATCGGGCCTGCGCATCACGGTCGTGGACCGGGACGGCCTCGCGGCCCAGGCGGGTCTGAAGACCGGAGACTCGCTCCTCGCCGTCAACGGTACCGCCGTCCGCTCGATCGAGGACGTGGACCACGTGCTGCAGCGCGATCTGAACAAGCCGAGTGTGCTGATCGAGATCGGGCGGGGGCGGTTCTCGTACTCGCTGACTTTGCCGCTCGACTAATCGTCGCTACGCGCACCGCATGCCTCCGAGTCACGGATCGCGGTAGGATCGCGCACCTTGAACGCCGAGACGAAACCCCGGGTCCGTTTCGCCCCCTCTCCGACGGGCTCGCTCCACGTCGGCGGGGCACGCACGGCGCTGTACAACCTCCTCTTCGCGCGCCACGAGAAGGGGACGTTCATCCTCCGCATCGAGGACACGGACGTCGAACGTTCGCGCGAGGAGCTCTCGGCACAGATCCTCTCGGCCATGGACTGGCTCGGGCTCGAGTACGACGAGGGCCCCTTCTACCAATCGCGGCGATACGACCTCTATCGCGAGGCCGCCGACCGGCTGATCCGCGAAGGCAAGGCCTATCGGGCGTTCGAGACGCCCGAAGAGCTCGACAAGGAGCGCAAGGCGGCCGAGACCTCGGGGCGCGCTTACCGCTACGCCGGCGCGGGTCGGAGCATTTCGCTGGAAGAGAGCGACCGACGCGCGAAGGCCGGCGAGCGGCACGTCGTGCGTCTGCGGATGCCCGACGAGACAATCGCCGTCGACGATCTGATCCGGGGCCGGGTCGAGTTCCCGGCCGAGGCCCTGGATGACTTCGTCCTGGTCCGCTCCGACGGCCATCCGCTGTATCACTTCTGCGTCTGCGTGGACGACACGGAGATGCGGATCACGCACGTCATCCGGGGAGACGACCACCTCGCCAACACGCCCAAGCACGTCGCCCTGTTTCGAGCGCTCGGCGCGCCGATTCCGAAGTTCGCGCACCTGGGCATGATCCTCGGCACGGATCGAAAGAAGCTCTCCAAGCGCCACGGCGCGGCGGCCGTCGAAGAGTGGCGCGATGAGGGCATCTTTCCCGAGGCGCTCTTCAACTTCCTGGCCCTTCTCGGCTGGGCGCCCGGCGGAGACCGGGAGATCCTCTCGCGCGAGGAGATGGAAAAAGAGTTCACGCTCGAGCGCGTCGGCGCGTCGCCCTCGGTCTTCGATCCCGAGAAACTTCTCTGGATGAACCAGCAGTACATCGCGAAGATGCCGGCGGCCGAGCTTCTCGCCCGTTCGCGGCCCCACGCGACGGCAGGAGTCCCGCCGGAGGCGGTGGCGCTGCGGGCGATCGAGCTCCACAGGCCCCGGGTGAGGACGCCGATGGAGATGGGACGGGCTCTCTCGAGCTACGCCATGGACCCTGCGGAGTACGACGCCGACGGGCTCAAAAAGCACGTGCGGCCCGAAACCGCGCGGCAGCTCGAGGCCCTGGCGGCGGCATTCGATGCCCTGCCCGAGTGGACGGCCGCGTCGACGGAGGGCGCGCTCCGGGCGGCCGCCGAGGCGGGAGGCGTCTCCGCCGGGAAACTGATCCATCCGGTCCGCCTCGCCCTCACGGGTGTGACGGTGGGAGCTCCCCTTTTCGACGTCGTGGAACTTCTCGGAAAGGACACGACGCTGCGGAGACTGCGACGATTCGTCCAGGGTCCCGCGGCGCCCGCCGCCGCGACATCGTCTTAGACGTTCAGCGGCCGGAGTTTTCCTCGTCGGCGCCTTTCGCCTTCAAGCGATATTCATCCTTCAGGGCGCGGAGGTCTTTCAAAGCACGCCGCAGCACTCCGATGACGTTCGAGACTTCGCGCCCGTAGTACCGCATCTCCGGATCACAGTCGGTCAGGCTGTAGACGGCCTCGTCCTTCTCGAGCCGATCCTTCTCGAAGCTCAATCGCTCGATCATCTCGTCGAGCTCCGTGCGAAGCACGAAGGCGATGTCGCGCACGCCGAGGAATCGGCTGCACTGGGGACAGTGGACCTCTTCGCTGCCGGTGTCGGGCACGCTGTCGATCACGAACTGCCGCTCGCAGCGGGGGCACTCGAAGACTTCCGGAATCATTTTTTTTCCGACACCGAGTCTACTCTCGACCGCCGCGCGACGCGTGTGATTTTCGGCTGCCGCCGCGCGCCGGAAAGCTCGTACAATGCGTCGAGGTCCGTCTTCGGCGGACACGGCCCGGCGGCCGCCTCGGAGCCGTCCCCGATGGGCCGGCCCCTATGGTTCGTCAGGTGGGGAATTCATGAAGCTGCTCGTCGTCGTCGGAACACGGCCCGAGGCCATCAAGATGGCTCCGGTCATTCACCGCCTCCGCGCCGAGGCGGGCGCGCAGGTCGTGCTCTGCGCAACCGCGCAGCATCGCGAGATGCTCGACCAGGTGTTCTCGCTCTTCGGGATCCGGCCCGACATCGACCTCGACCTCATGCGCCCGGACCAGACCCCCAACGCGCTCGCGGCGCGTGTCCTCTCGGGGCTCGACGAGGTCCTCGCGCGCGAAGCTCCCGACTGGCTCCTGGTGCAGGGGGACACCACGACGGCGATGGCGGCCTCGCTGGCCGCGTTCCACCGGCGCGTGCGCGTGGGGCACGTCGAGGCCGGCCTCCGCACGGGCGATTTCCAGCACCCGTTCCCCGAGGAGATGAACCGGCGCGTCGTGGATCTCGTCTCGGAGGCCAACTTCGTTCCGACGCACCGCGCCGCCCGCGCTCTCGAGGCCGAGGAAGTCCCGCCGGAGAAGATCTATCTGACGGGAAACACCGTCGTCGACGCGCTGCAGGAGATCGCGAGCCGCGAGGGGGACGTCGCCGAGGAGGACCTGGTCCTCATCACCGCCCACCGCCGCGAGAGCTTCGGAGAGCCTCTCCAGCGCGTCGTGCGGGCCATCGGCCGCCTCGCGGGGCGGTTCCCCGCGACCCGTTTCGTCCACGTGATCCATCCCAACCCCAACGTTCGAAACGTCGTCGTCGAGAATCAGAAACACGCGAACGTGACGCTCGTCGAGCCCCTGGACTATCTCGCCCTCGTGCGCCTGATGCGCCGCGCCCGCCTGATCCTGACGGATTCGGGCGGCATCCAGGAAGAGGCTCCCACCTTCGGCAAGCCCGTGCTCGTCCTGCGCGAGAAGACGGAGCGGCCCGAGGGCGTCGAGGCCGGCCTCGCGCGGCTCGTCGGCACCGACGAAGAGAAGATCGTGCGGGAGGCGGGCGCTCTCCTCGCCGACGGCGCGGCGCGGCGTCGCATGTCCGGAAGGAATCCGTACGGCGACGGACACGCCGCAGACCGCATCGCGGCCATCCTGATGGGCCGGCCGTACGAGCCCTTCGCGCCGCCCGTCATCTCGGAATCCCCTGCCGCATGAGGATCGCCTCTCCATGAAGCTCGGCTGGGAAACGGGACTGCGCGGCCATCTGTACACCGCCGGACGCAGGCTGGTCCCGCTGTCGTGGCGGCGTGCGTTGCGGCGCCGGCTGAGTCCGGAGCGGCTGCTCGGCATCCGCAAGCCGCCCGTCGAGATCGCCTGGCGAGCGCTGGATCCGGGACGGCCGCGCTCCGACGCCGAAGACGTCCTCGTGCTCCCCGTGATCGCCTGGAGCTATCGCCGCCAGCGACCCCAGCAGCTCGCCGAGGCTCTCGCGCGCCGCGGGCGGCGCGTGTTCTACGGATCGGTTCAGGGCGAGGGCGAGCCCCTGGAGCCGGTCGGCGCGGCGCCCGGCGTGACGCTCCTGCCCATCGACGGCCCCAGGCGTGAGGATCTTCCCTCGCGGCGACTCCGCGGCCGAGCGCTTGAAAAAGCCCTGGACGCGCTCTCCGCGGCCGGTCAGCGCTTCGAGATCGGCGGGGCGGTGCTTCTGGTCCAGTCTCCTTTCTGGGCGCCCCTCGCAGTCGCGGCCCGGGAGCGGTTCGGCTGGCGCATCGTCTATGACTGTCTCGACGCCCACGGCGAGTTCTCGACGAACCGGGCACGTATCCTCTCGGAGTCGGAAGAAGAGCTGGCCCGCGCCGCGGACATCGTCGCGGCGACATCGGAAACGCTCCGCCGCCGCATGGAGAAATGGTGCGCCTCCTCGCGCCTGCTCCCCAACGCCTGCGACTTCGCGCTTTTCGAGGCGATCGCCCCGGTCCGCGAAGGCGCCGGGCCGCTCACGGTCGGATACGCCGGCGCCGTCGACGCCTGGTTCGACATGGATCTTCTCGAACGCCTCGCGGCGCTCGCGCCGGAATGGAGCTTCGAGATCGTGGGCGGGCTCGAGGGCGGGACGCGAGTCCCCCGTTGGCATGGCCACCGGGTCAACGTCGTCTTCCGCGGCGAGCGGCCCCATGCGGAGATGCCGGCGTTCCGAAGCCGTTTGGACGTCGAGATCATTCCGTTCCGGCTCTCGGCCCTCACGCACGCGACGGACCCGGTCAAGCTCTACGAGGCCGCGGCCGCCGGCCGGCCGCTCGTCGCCACTCCGATGCAGTCCCTCCGGCCGTTCGCGAGGCGGGGCGTCGTCCGCCTCGCCGCGACCGCCGAGGACTTCGTCCGGGAGATCGCGGCCGCGGCGGCGGAACGTGCGGCCGGCGCGGCTCGCCAGCGGGCATTCGCCCGCGAGAATACCTGGGACATCCGCGCCGCGGCGCTCGACTCCTGGATCGCCAACCTCGGGCCCCTCGCCCTGGCCGACGGCGCGAGGCGCTCCGCATGAGCCACCCCGTGCCGAGAAGCGCCCAAGGCTCTCCGGCCGCTGCGGTCCCGGTCTACGACTCGTCGCGCCGCCGGCCGCGCTGGGTCGAGGAGGCGGCCCACCTCTGGCGCTACCGGGGGCTCGTCCACGAGCTCGTCGTCCGAGACATCAAGATCCGCTACAAGCGTTCGGTGCTCGGGATGCTCTGGACGATGCTCGCGCCGCTGCTGAACATGATCGCCCTGACTCTCGTCTTTTCCGCGCTCCTGAAGACGACGATCTCGAACTACCCCGTCTACTTCATGGCCGGCCAGATCTTCTGGAACTTCTTCGCGCAGACTTCGAACGGCGCCGCGTCCCAGACGCAGGCCTCGAACGATCTCGCGAAGCGCATGTTCGTGCCGCGTTCGGTCTTCGTCGCCGCGGCGGTCGGCGGCGGGCTGGTCAACCTGTTCCTGTCGCTCCTGCCGCTGGTGCTGATCCTCGCGGTGACGGGCTTCCGGTTCTACGCGACTTGGGCCTTCCTCCCCGTCTCGATCTTCATCCTGACGCTCTTCACGACCGGCGTCTCGTTGCTCCTCTTCACGCTGACGTCCCGCTTCGCCGACGTGCGGGAGATGTACGGCGTGATCGTGCAGACGTGGTTCTTCCTGACGCCGATCGTCTACGAACCGTCCATCGTGCCGTTTCGGTACCGGGTCTGGCTGTCGCTGAACCCGATGTACCACCTGATCCAGGTGTTCCGGAAACCGATCTACGCGGGAACGCTTCCGTCGGTCGAGCTCGTCATGGTGTCGCTCGCGCTCTCGATCGCCGTCCTCGCGACCGGCTGGGTGTACTTCTGCCATCGCACGGACAAAATGGCCTACTGGAGCTGAGCCGAGCCGTGCCCGCCGTCATCCGGCTCGAGAAGATCGGGCTCCAGTACCGCGTTCCGAAGGAACGCATCCACTCGCTCAAGGAGTATGCGATCCGGCGCCTCCAGCGCCGCCTCAGCTATGCCGAGCTCGAGGCTCTCAAGGACGTGGATCTGACGGTCGAGCCCGGCGAGCGCATCGGCGTCATCGGGAGAAACGGCGCCGGCAAGAGCACGCTTTTCCGCGTCATCTCCCGGGTGCTGCCGCCCTCGGCCGGCCGGGCCTACGTCGCCGGGCGGATCGCGCCGATCCTGGAGCTGGGCCTGGGATTTCACGGAGAGCTCACCGCGCGCGAAAACGTCATGCTCCAGGGGGCACTGCTGGGCTTCTCGCGCGCCGACATGCGGCGGCGCCTCGAGGGGATCGTCGCGTGGGCGGAGCTCGAGGACTTCATCGACGCTCCGACGCGGACGTTCTCCACGGGCATGGCCGCGCGCCTCGCCTTCGCCGTGGCCACCGACGTCGACCCCGACATCCTTCTGGTCGACGAGGCTCTCTCCGTCGGCGACGAGAAGTTCCAGCGCAAGTGCCACGACCGCATGCAGGGGTTTCACGACCGCGGCAAGACGATGATGCTCGTCTCCCACTCCCTGGCGCAAATCCGGGACAACTGCGACCGGGCGATCTGGCTGCACCACGGCCGCCTCGTCCGCGACGGGGACGTCGCCTCGGTCACGGAGCAATATCACCAGTGGTCGCTGGGCGAGACCGACGTCGTCACGTAGCGCGCGCGCCCCAAAGAAAGCGGGCGCGGCCGAAGCCGCGCCCGTGGAAGAGCCGACGCGAGTCCTACAGGTGCGGCAGCTGGAAGGCCTTCACCAGGAAAACCGCCATCTGGGCATTCGTGATGGCGGCCGTCGGGCAGTAGTTCCCGTCCCCGCAGCCCGCGGTCACCCCCAGCTGGTAGAGATACTCGATCCAGGGAGCGAACGGATCGCTCGCCGGAACGTCGTGGAAGATGCCGGTCGCCGGCGGCGGCTCGAAGTCGGAGCCCTCGACGGCTTTGACGATGAAGACGGACATCTGCGCACGATTGTTCGGCTGGGTCGGGCAGAAGTTCCCGCCGCCGCAGCCCGCCGTGATTCCGTCCTCGAAGAGTCCCTGAATGTAGTCCGCGTTGTAATCGCCGGCCTGGACGTCGCCGAAGGCGCCGGCATAGGCCGGGGGAACGTACTCCGGCCCGTGGATCGCCCGTTCGATGTATCCCGCCATGTCCGCGCGCGTCACGGACCCTCCCGGGCAGAAGTTGTTGGCGCCGCAACCGGGCATGATTCCGGCTCCCGCGGCTCCATAGATGTAGTTCTCGGCGAAGCTTCCGTCCGGCACGTCGAGAAATCGGACGGTCAGGTCGACCGGCACCGGATCCAGCGCGTAGGGAGTGTCCGTGGCGAAGCGAAGCTGCGCCTGGCGCAGGCCGGGCGTCAGCAGCGTCGCGTCGAAGGTGACCGTCACCGGAAGCGCGCTCGGAGCGCCGTGGAAAGCGGCGGGCCCGACGACTCCCGACTCCGGTTCTTCCGAAAGCCACGGAACGTCGAAGACGTCGCAGACTCCGGTCTCCCCGGACTCCGCCTCATAGATCGTCCCCGTCAGAAAGTCGATCAGCCAGAGGTTGCCGGCGCAGTCGATCTCGAGGCCTCCGGAGCCGAATTCCGTGAGCACAGGTGACCCGCCGTCGGTGATGTCGAAGGCTCCCGTCTCGGCGTAGCCGTTTCGAGCGTCGAGAACGTAGACGTCCGATCCCTCACCCGCCGGATGGTTCGTGAGGGCAAACAGGTGACCGGTGGCAGGGTTATACGCGAGCCCGGAGATCGAGAGCCCGACGTAGGCCGAGTCGAGAACCGTTGCGCTCGCGTCAATGTGATACACGGAGCCGCCGGACGCGTCACTGAAGTAGAAGGTGTCCGAAACGGGGTCGTAGGCCAGACCGTCGATGCTGAACCCGCCGAAATCCGGACAGATGCGGCTCCCGGTCGGAACTCTCGCGGCGGGGTCGAGCTCGTAGAAGCAGGGCTCGCCGCCGAAATTGACGAACCAGAGCCGGTCGCTTCGCGACTGATACGTCCCGTCGTTGACGAAGAAGGCCACCCAGGAGCTGTTGTCGATAGTCTCGCCGGTGTTCGTGCCGTCCGTGAGGAAGCGATAGGCCCGGCGGTCGTCATCGTTCTCGACCCAGAAGTCGCCACGCTGAAGATCGAAGGCGATTCCATAGGTCTGGCCGAACCCGGTCGGGTAGCTGGCCGCGATTTCGCCCGCCGCGAGAGGCGGCGCGACGACCGGGTGCGGCAGAGCCGGGAGGTCTCCCATGAAATGCGAAGGGGTGCGTCCCTCGGGGACCCGTGCCCGCGCAAGGGCGACCTTCTCCGGGTCCGCGAACGGTCCGCTCGGCACCGACGCCGCGGAGCCCGCAACCGGAACGTCGAGCTCCGAGATCTGAAAGGCCGCCGGAGCCGTCCCCGAATTCGTCAGCGTCAGCGTGAGCTCCCCGCTGGCGCCGGGGTCCAGCCGCGCCGAGAGCGGCCGCGGGCCGGCCTCCAGCAGACCGGCCGCCAGATTGAAATCGAGGCGTCGGGCGCTCGTCGGGATGACGGTGGTGCCCTGGGACTGCGGCGCATACCCGGGAAGCGAAGCTTCCAGCGTCTGCACCCCGGCTTCGGCATACAAGATGTAAAGACCGTCATCCTGGTTCGGGTCGTCCGGCGTGGAGAAGCTCGTGGTGGGCGGACCTCCCAAAACCGAGACGGCCGCGCCGGTCAGGCCGGCGCCGGTGTTTGCATCGTGGACATTGCCGACGACGAGACCGCCCGTCCCGGCAGCGCAACCCGCGAGACCCACGACGATGTCGTCCACCTGCCAGAACCATGAGAAGAAACCCGTGTAGTGGAACCGCACGCGCACGTCGGGCTGCCCGGCCGCGGACGGGATGTCGATGACCTTCAGGCCGTTGGCCGAGGTTGTCTGCGAGAGGACGTTCGTCCACGACGCACCGCCGTCGGTGCTCAGATCGACGTCAGCGATGGCGGGATAGTTGATGTCCAGGAAGTAATCTTGAAAACGAATCTGCGCCGACGACAGGCTGGAGAGGTCGATGAGCGCCGAGATCAGCTCCGTGTCGTCCGTGACCGCTCCGTCGCAGCCGCTGTTGACCAGCGCGTAGGGACCGGAGCCTCCCGTGAGGTTCCCCGGGAACATGCCGCACGGATCGCCGCCTTCGGCGATGGTCCACGGCCCTCCTCCGTCGAGGCTGTTGTTGACGATGCTCCAGCCCGGAGGAAGCACGCCGCCATCGAAGCTTTCGGCCAGGCCCTCCGCCACTGATGAGTAGCCGGGGGCCACGCACGCCTCGGAGACGAGAAGCGCGAAATTCTTCACGATCCCCAGGGGATGGTTGGCCGCCGCGGCGGGAAGCGACTCCTCGGCCACTTGCGGGTCGTAGCCGGGCACGACGGCCGCGACCTCCATGGTGTAGTCACCCGCCGGAAGGCTCGTGAGGTAGTAGCCGCTGACGGGGTCGGTATGGAGCGTCACGCCCGGAAACCCGGGAGCCGCAGCCGAGATCTCGACCTTCGCGTAGAGAGGCCACATCCCCCCCGACCCGTCCTTGACGACTCCGTTCAGAAGAACGACCGGCGCCGTCGTCAGCGCGAAGTCTTGAGTCGTCGTCTCCCCTTCCTCGACGGCGATGCCCGCCGCGGAGCCCGTGACGTAGAGGTATCGCGAGGCCGTCATGTCGTAGCTTCCGACCGGCAGCGTGGCGAAGCGGTAGTGACCGGAGCCGTCGGTGGTGGTTTCGGAAGCGCCTGCCGTCACTCGGGCTCCGGCGATCGGAAGCCCCGTGCCCACGGCCGTCACGGTGCCCTCGATGCTCCCCGAGGGACCGGTCGTGCAGCTCGAAAACCGGAACGCGCCGATTCGCGTGTATTCCTCGAACGGGTCGGGCTCCCCGACGTACCGGCCGGTAAACCAGAACGTGCACCCGTCCGTGGGATCCACGACCAGGGAATCGAAGCGCGCCCAGCCGTTGAAGAAGGGATTCTGGCTGGCCGGACCCTCGAAGAACACGGTCTCCGTGCCCATCGTTCCCGGCGGGTCGCCGTCGAGGCGGCCCGTGACGCCGAGCGACGGGTGGATCGTGGAGTCGGACTTGCTGTAGCCGAGGGCCGTGTTGCCGTTGATGTCCATCGCGATCGATCCGATGAACCGGTAGCTGTCGTCCGGGGCATACGTGCCCTCCTGAAAGACGACGGGCTCACCGCCAGGGTCGCGGAGCTCGAACCAGCGGATCGCGGCGTGCTCCGGGTCTCCGGGGTCCACGTCCACGGTGAAGTTGGTCACGAGCGATTCGTGATCGCCGAAGTTCCGATACGCCAGCCGGTACATCAGGACGCTCGGGAAGGCGAACAGACCCTGGGGCGAGTCTCGTTGCGGCACGCAGCCCGGCCCGAAGCCCTCGAAGCCGCAGTCGAGCCCGTTGAACTCGGCGATCGGAACGTCGACCGGCCCCTCGAAGGTACTGGACTCCGGATCCTCGAAGTCGGCGTGGAACTTCCAGACGTGCACGAGATCCTCGGGGCTTCCGTCGATGAAATCCGCGCCGAGGGCGAGGATGAAGTTGGGCGATCCCGCCGGCGGCGGGACCAGCCCGTCGAGGTCCGCCGGAATGCCCCAGACGGTGTTCGGGTGGGTCGCGCCGACGTCGACGTACTGAAATGTCGCCGGCAGGCCCGCAAGCATCGCGGACCGGTCGAACGCGTAAGCTCCGATTCCGGGCACATCGTTCTCGTCGTACTCGTACGCCGCCATGTAGTAGGCCTCGGGCCAGATCCCGAAGCGCGTCGAGGAGGCCCGAGGGTCGATGACGAAGTCGTACCGCGCCCAGGTGCCGCCGGGGTCGCCGCTCGTCGAGACCGCGATGCACTGGTGGCGCGTCTCGTCGTCATTGTCGAAGGCGTCCTGGCTGATGAACCAGCGGTCGGCCAGCGCGTCGTACTTGACGACGGGTCCGAAAGGACGGTCCGTTTCGCAGATCCCGCCGAGCCCCGTCCAGATCGTGTAGGTCGGCAGTGGACCGAGCAGCAGGTTGCCGGACTTGTCGAAGATGCGGAAGACGATGGAGATGGTCTGGAAATAGTGATCGGGTCCGACGGCTCCGTTGGGGCCGGTGATCCCGAGCCCGTAGCCGAAGAGCGCCACGTCGTCGTTGATGCTCGCGCCGTCGAACTGGAGGAGCTCCGTCGGAGCCGACAGTCCCGGCGTCTTCTGCGCCACCGGATCGGGAGCGTTCTCCTCTCGGGCGGCACGCGGAGGGGCGGGCTCTGTGCGCCGCGGCGGCGCGACCGCGTCGGCGGATCCCCGCGGATCGGCGTGGGCCTCGCGCAACGGACGGGGCGAGAGCGAATGTCGAACCGAGGACCCGACTCGGACAGGCGCGTGAAGCACCACCG
>Ga0207691_10001434_pt1 | contig 23795 bp, 21 predicted proteins | sample KBSM13metaG_FD_184327 | JGI IMG/M metagenome (GOLD analysis project Ga0207691, IMG submission 184327) | Miscanthus rhizosphere microbial communities from Kellogg Biological Station, Michigan, USA - KBS M1-3 metaG (SPAdes) (version 2) | ecosystem: Host-associated > Plants > Roots > Rhizosphere >... | reverse complement strand
CGTCGAAGGCGCCGGAGCGTATACCGCCGTGGATGGCGAGCGCACGACGATGGCGCCCGGTGATTTCATCATCACGCCGTCGTGGACATGGCACGACCACGGCAACGACGGCGAGGAGCCGGTGGTGTGGCTGGACGGCCTCGACATTCCCATCGTCGCACTCCACGACGCGCAGTTCGCCGAGCGCTATCCCGAAGCGGTCCAACCCGTGAACCGGCCCGAGGGCGACGCGGATGCGCGGTGGGGGGCCAACATGGCGCTCATCGATCACCGTCACGGTTCGCGGACTTCGCCCGTGTTCAACTACCCGTACGCGAAAAGCCGCGCTGCCCTCGCGAAGCTCGCCGCCTCCGGTGTCCGCGATCCCGCGCACGGCGTGCGGATGCGCTACGTCAACCCCGTGACGGGCGGCTGGGCGATGCCCACGCTCGGTACCTTCCTGCAGATGCTGCCGCGCGGCTTTCGCTCGTTGCCGCACCGCTCGACTGACGGCACCGTCTATTGCTGCGTCGAAGGCCGCGGCACGATGAGGATCGGCGATGAAGAGTTCGAATTTGGGCCGCGCGATGTCTTCGTCGCGCCTTCGTGGCAAGTGCGGACGCTGACGGCATCGGCTGATGCCGTGTTGTTCGGCTATTCAGATCGGCCCGTGCAGGAGGCGCTGGGCCTGCTGCGGGAGGAGACGATCGAGACGTAGCTGCGCAGCCACGCCGCTGTGCATGCAGGACCGGCCAACGCGAATGGGGCGGCCGTCAGTAAGTTTCGACGTGATACCGGCCCTGCGCGCGGAGCTCCGGCAATCGAGCGTCCCAGTCGATGCCGTGCGCGCCGCAGGCATCGCGAAACGCCCGGTCGACCCCTTCCTCCATGTCCTTCAGTCCGCAGACGAAAATGTAGCTGTTGGCGTCGGCCACGAGCCTTGCGACATCGGCCGCGCGTGCGCGAATCCGGTCCTGCACGTATTGCTTCGGCGTATCGGCGACTCGCGAAAAGGCGAAGTTGACGTCGATGAATTCCTGCGGCAGCTTGGTGAGCGGCCCGAAGTACGGCAGTTCGTCCGGGCTGCGGGCGCCGAAGAACAGCATGAGGTCGCCGCTTTCCTTTTGCGCGATCCGGCGCCGCCTGCGCTCGGTCATCGCCCGCATCGGCGCTGACCCCGTGCCCGTGCACACCATCAACAGAGTCGAGCCCGGATGGTTGGGCATGAGGAACGTCGTCCCATAGGGGCCGACGACGATCACTTCCGCGCCTTTGGGAAGATCGCACAGATAGTTCGAAGCGACGCCCGTCACGGGCTTGCCGTCATGATCCTCGGTGACTCGCTTCACCGTCAGCGCGAGATTGTTGTACCGCGGACGCTCGCCCTCGCGCGGACTCGCGACCGAGTAGAGGCGCACGTGGTGCGGCCTGCCCGACGCATCGTGCCCGGGTGGAACGATGCCGATCGTCTGTCCTTCGAGCACGGGAAACGACGTGCCGCCGAAATCGAGCACGATGTGGCGGATATCGCTCGACGCGCCATCGCCCGTCAGCCGGTGGTTGCCGGTGACCGTGGCGATCGCTGGCTTCTCGATCGTGTAGAGGTTGACGTACGGATGCGCCGCCGACCAGGGCGCCGCCGCCGTGCCGCCCTGGCCCGCCGTCGCGAGCGCCGTGATCCGCGCGACGTCGGTCGGCAGTTCGGCTTCCGAGTCGGCGTCGATCTCGCGTTGGGCCGGCAGGCTGTCCCACGAGAACTGCGCTTCCAGCGTGTAGGCGTCCTTCTTCGCGACCTGCCGCCAGTTGTCGATGGCGCCGGTGGGGCAGGGCGAAATGCACTCGTTGCAGCCCGTGCACTTGCCGACGTCGACGACGTAGTTCCTGGCGTCATGCGTGACGGCGTCGACCGGGCAGGTCTCTTCGCAGGTGTTGCAGCGAATGCAGATCTCCGGATCGATGAGGTGCTGGCGAATGACCTCGACCGTCGTCGCGCTCATTGCGCCGTCCTCGCGCCTACGCGAACCTGACGTACTCGAAGTCCGCGGGCTTGTTGTCGACGCCGCGCGAAGGCGGCGCGATCCAGTTCGCGAACTTTCCGGGTTCGACCACTCGGCCCATCAACGAAGCGACGAACGCCTGGTCATCCGTGCTCGGGAGCCACCGGTCGGCATTCGCCGCCCATTCGGCCGGAGAGACGACAGTGCCGTCGGGAGCGATCTGGGCGGCCGCCAATGGCCCAATGCGCCGATGGAACGCCTTGTGCGGCGCCTTCAAGCGGAAAGGAATGCCGTGCTTCTCGATGATCTTGTTCCAGCGTTCGATGCCGGCCGCGGCGTCGCGAATGAAGTCGTCGCGCAGCTTCTCGTTGAGCGCATTGAGCGCCGGAGCCTGCGCCGTGGCGAGGCGATTGTCGTGGATCTCCAGCACGGGATATGTCGCCCCGCTGAGCAGATGGTCGTCGTCGATCTTCGTCTCGTCGAACCGTCCCTTGAGCCCCGACGTGTAGAACGTCGCGGCGTTGGACGAGACGTCCGAGCCGAAGAGGTCCATCGTCACGCTGAAATGAAAGTTCAGGTAGCGCTGGATCGTCGGCAGGTCGATCACGCCCTGCGCGCGCAGCTGCGCGACGTCGTCGGTCTTGCCGGCAACCATCGCCTCGCACGTGCGCTGCACGATGCGGCCGATGCCGGATTCGCCGACGAACATGTGATGCGCCTCCTCGGTCAGCATGAAGCGGCACGTGCGGGCGAGCGGATCGAAGCCCGACTCGGCGAGCGAGCAGAGCTGATACTTGCCGTCGCGGTCGGTGAAAAACGTGAACATGAAAAACGACAGCCAGTCGGGCGTGGGCTCGTTGAAGGCGCCGAGGATTCGCGGATTGTCGGCATCGCCGGAGCGACGCTGGAGCAGCGCCTCGGCTTCCTCGCGGCCGTCGCGGCCGAAGTGGGCGTGCAGGAGATAGACCATCGCCCACAGGTGCCGGCCCTCCTCGACGTTCACCTGGAACAGGTTGCGCAAGTCGTAGAGCGACGGGCAGGTGAGGCCAAGGCGCCGCTGCTGCTCGACCGACGCGGGCTCGGTGTCGCCCTGCGTGACGATCAGCCGCCGCAGGTTGGCCCGGTACTCGCCCGGCACGTCCTGCCACGCGGACTCTCCCTTGTGCGCGCCGAAGTTCACTTTCCGCCCGGGCTCGGCCGGCGCGAGAAAGATTCCCCACCGGTAGTCCTGCATTTTCACGTAGTCGAAGTGCGCCCAGCCCTTGGGCTCTACGCTCACTGCCGTGCGTAGGTAGACGTCGGTGCCGCGCGTGCCCTCCGGCCCCGTCTCTGCCCACCAGTTCTGGAACTCGGGCTGCCATTTTTCCAGGGCGCGCTGCAGCGTCTTGTTGCTCGCGAGGTCCACGTTGTTCGGAATCTTCTCGCTGTAGTCGATGCTCATCGTGTTCCTCGGCGGGATCGAATTGGGAAGGCGTCAAACACGGTGCCAGTTGAAACGGGCCTTGTTGCCGGTGCCGAACACCTTGAGCGCGCCGGCTTCGCCGACGGCGTTCGGCCGGATGAAGATCCAGTTCTGCCACGCGGACAAGCGGCCGAACACGCGCGTTTCCATCGTTTCGGCGCCGCCGAAGCGCAGGTTCGCCTCCATTCCCGTCAGTGCGTCGGGCGACAGGCTCGCCCGCTCTTCGAGCGCGACGCGCACTTCATCGGCCCAGTCGAGCTCGTCGGGCGCGGAAGTGACGAGGCCCAGGTCGAGCGCCGCATCCGCGGTCAGCGGCTGGCCGATCGCCTGCTTCGCCCGCGCCATCGGCCCGGTCTCGTCGTAGAAGCGCGCGGCGAGGCGCGGCTCGCCGTTCACCATCGGATACGCGCCGAAATTCTGCTTGGACAGCGCGATCTTCGGCGCGGCGGTGCCCTCATCCGACGAGAGCATGTAGCTGCGATCGGCGGCCAGCGCCAATTCGAGGAGCGTGCCCGCAAAACACGATCCCGGCTCGATCAACGCAAAGAGCGTGCGCGAAGTGACTTCGAGGCGCGCCAGCGTGCGGCGCAGCATGCCGATCGTCTCGCGGACGAACCAGTGCGACTTGTGTCGCAACAGCGTCGCGTCGGCAGCGAGCACGTGCGACGCGTCGCCCGACGTCTTCAACACCCACGTGCCAATGTCGAGCTCGTTGGTGCGCAGAAGCAGGATCGCATCGTCCAGCTCGCGCGCCATCGCGAGCGGCCACCATGACGCGCCCGCCGCGAGAATGGGACCGAGCCCTTCGGCGGCGGGGGACTTCGGTGCAGACACGGTCAGCGTCGCGCATCGAGCGCGCCGGTCGATGCGGACGTCGACGTTCTCGTACTTGTACCCGGTGTCGTCGATGGTGCGCGATAGCGGCGTGAGCTCTATACCCGCCGCGTCGCGCGGCCGGTCGCTGGCGGCGGCGAGCGCTTTGGCCCGCTCCTTCACCGCTTGTGCGAATTGCTGGGGCTTAGCAAAACCGTCGATGAGCCGCCACTCCTGCGCCCGCTGCGCGCGCACGCCTTCAACCAGCGTGCAGAAGATGTCGGCATGGTCGCGCCGGACGCGGCGCTTGTCGGTAAGTCGCGTGAGCCCGCCCGTACCGGGGAGAACCCCCAAGAGCGGTACTTCGGGAAGACTTACTGCAGCCGAGCGGTCGTCGATGAGGAGGATCTCGTCGCAGGCGAGTGCCAGCTCGTAGCCGCCCCCCGCGGTCGTCCCGTTGCACGCGGCGACGAACTTGAGACCGGAATGCCGGCTCGAGTCCTCGATGCCATTGCGCGTTTCGTTGGTGAACTTGCAGAAGTTCACTTTCCACGCATGAGAAGAGATTCCGAGCATGAAGATGTTGGCGCCCGAGCAGAACACGCGGTTCTTGGCGCTGGTCAAGACGACGCTGCGCACTTCAGGATGCTCGAAGCGAATCCGCTGCAGCGCGTCGGCGAGCTCGATGTCGACGCCCAAGTCGTACGAATTGAGCTTGAGCTTGTATCCCGGATTGATCCCGCGATCCTCGTCGACGTCCATCGTCAAGGTCGCAATCGGACCGTCGAACGCGAGCTTCCAGTGGGCGTAGCGATCCGGATGTGTGTCGAACGTGACCAACCGCGGGGATTCGAGCGAGGGTTGCTCGGCGGCGGATGCGGTCGCCTGTGCCATGCGGTTCTCCTGATCGCCCTCAGGCCAGCACGGCCTGGCGAAGCTTGGAAAGGCTCTGCCGCGGGTCTTCGCCCGCGGTGTCGATGGTGACATCGGCCTTGCGGTACAAGGGCTCGCGCGAATCGAGGATGCGCTTCAAGTCGGCCATCGCCTCGGTGTGCCCTTGCATCGGGCGGAGGTCGCCCTGCGCGGCGACGCGCGCCATGTGCTCGTCGGGCGACGCCTTGATCCAGATTGTGAAGCAATGCTGCAGCAGCAGGTTGTAGGTTTCGGGCTCCGAAACGATGCCGCCGCCAACGCTCATCACCATCTCCGCCTGGCCGCCGATCACCCGTTCGAGGCACCGGCGCTCGATCCGCCGATACCCTGCCTGGCCGTAGAGCAGGAAGATTTCGGACAGGCTGACGCCCGCCTCGCGCTCGATCTCGTGGTCGAGCTCGACGAATGGCTTTCCCAGTTCGGCGGCAAGCGCGCTTCCGAGCGTCGTTTTGCCCGCGCCCCGGAGGCCGACGAGTGCCATGCGCTTGCGTCTCGTGGCAGCTTCCTCGCCGTAGTCGCGCATCAGCCGGAAGACGACATCCTCCAGCCGGTGTTCAGGCAAGCCGTCGAGGAGGCGGCGGATCAGCCGCTTTTCGACCGCGCCCTCGCGCGGGTCGATAAGCTCGGTGAGCGGTATCGCGAGGGCGCCCGCGACGCTGCGCAGCAGGAGCACCGACGCGTTGCCTTCGCCGGCTTCGAGCTGGGCGAGATAGCGTTCGGAGACGCCCGCACTTTGCGACACCGCCTTGCGCGCGAGCCCCCGTCGTTCGCGCGACTCCCGCACCTGTCGGCCGAGCGCGGCAAGGAAGGCCGCGTCCTCAGGTTTGGAATCCGTCAAAACGGCTGCGGGTTGGCGACGGGGAAGCGTGTCGGTCATCGGTCCAAGGCAGTGGCCAAAAGGCCCTTAGCAATATATTGCACATAGATTCCGAGCGTCAAGCACTTTGGATCAAGGAGTTCTTTAGATACGGCCGCAGTGAGAGGACAAACGCACGGGCAGATCGGCTGCCGCGCGGCTCCGCGGGTATGATTTATTATGCTTGACCTCTTAATTACCATGATTTAAATTGCATGCACGTTGGCGAGTGCAGGGGTGGAACGGTCGCGCCTGCCATAATTGTCCGAGTCAGCGCTGCGGTCGGCTTCGTCGCCTGCATGTGCCCGAGGATGCCGCGGCGGCAAGTCACCGATTGGAGGAATCAGATGCCGTCGCTCAGCACGGCTGATCATCGGGTGAGTCCGCCGCGGATTCACATTCCGCGCGACTACAACGCCGCGCATGACCTCATCGAACGCAACCTCGCCGCGGGGCGTGCCGCCAAGACTGCATTCATCGACGACTCCGGCGCGTACACGTACGGCGATCTCGCGGAACGTGTGAACCGCTGCGCGAATGCGCTCACGGGCCTCGGCCTGCGGCCCGAAGAGCGAGTGCTGCTGTGCCATCTCGACACGATCGACTTCCCCGCCGTCTTCCTGGGCGCCATCAAGGCCGGCATCGTGCCGATTGCGGCGAACACGCTGCTCACCGCCGCCGACTATGACTACATGCTGCGCGACAGCCGCGCTCGCGCGCTCGTCGTGTCGGCGCCCCTCCTGCCGGCGTTTGCTCCGATACTCGCGAAACATTCCCACCTGTCGCGAATCATCGTCTCCGGAGCCGCGGGCGAGGAGGCTAACGCACCGCACCTTTCGCTCGCCGCGCTGATGGCGGCGGCTTCGCCGTCGTTTGCAGCGGCTGAAACCACGTGCGACGACGCATGCTTCTGGCTCTATTCGTCGGGATCGACAGGCTCTCCCAAGGGCACGGTTCACCTGCATTCGAGCCTCGTGCAGACCGCCGAGCTCTATGCGAAGCCCGTACTCGGCATTCGCGAGGACGATGTCGTCTTCTCCGCGGCCAAGCTCTTCTTTGCCTACGGGCTCGGCAACGCGCTCACGTTTCCGCTCGCGGTCGGCGCCACCGCGGTGCTGATGGCCGAGCGACCGACGCCGGCCGCGGTCTTCAGCCGATTGAGGAAGGACCGGCCCACGATTTTCTACGGCGTGCCCACGCTCTATGCCGCGCTGCTCGCCTATCCCGATGCACCGAAGCGCGAAGCGCTCGCTCTGCGGTGCTGTGTTTCGGCAGGTGAGGCGCTGCCGGCGGAAATTGGCCGCAAGTGGACCGAGCGCTTCGGCATCGATATTCTCGACGGCCTCGGCTCGACGGAGATGCTGCACATCTTCCTTTCGAATCGCCCGGGCGAAGTCCGCTATGGGACGAGCGGCACGCCGGTTCCCGGCTACGACGTGAGAATCGTCGGCGACGATGGCGTCCCGGTTGCGGCCGGGCAGGTGGGCGAGCTGCAGATCAAGGGGCCTACGGCCGCGATGACATACTGGAACAACCGGGACAAGACGCGCGACACGTTCCAGGGCTCGTGGACGCGCAGCGGCGACAAATACTCGCTCGATGCCGACGGCTACTACGTGTACTCGGGTCGCAGCGACGACATGCTCAAGGTGGGCGGCATCTACGTGTCGCCGGTCGAGGTCGAGTCGGCGCTGATCACGCACCCGGCCGTCCTGGAGGCGGCGGTGATCGGCCGCCCGGACGACGAAAAGCTCATCAAGCCGCAGGCGTACGTCGTGCTGAAAGCGGGACATCAAGGCACACCGGCGCTCGCCGACGAGCTCAAGCAGCACGTCAAGGACCGGCTCGCGCCCTACAAGTATCCCCGCTGGATCGAGTTCATCGACGAGCTCCCCAAGACTGCAACGGGTAAAATCCAGCGCTTCAAGCTCCGCGCCGGTGCGTCGTGAGACACGCTGCGCGCGATGGGAGAGCGCCCGCGAAATGCCTACAAGCCAGAAGAGAGGATGACCATGAATCGAGTTTCGAACAGTCTGCGCCTTGTCGGCGCAATCGCCGCGGCGGCCGGCCTGCTGCTCGGCGCGAGCGCGGCAAGCGCGCAGGGCAAGATCAAGGTCGGCCTCATGCTGCCCTATACCGGCACGTTCGCGGCTCTCGGCACCGCCATCACCAACGGCTTCAAGCTCGCGATCGACGAGCAGGGCGGCAAGCTCGGCGGACGGGAGATCGAGTACTTCACCGTCGACGACGAATCGGATCCGGCGAAGGCACCCGACAACGCGAACAAGCTCATCAAGCGCGACCAGGTCGACGTGCTCGTCGGGACGGTGCACTCGGGCGTCGCGCTCGCGATGTCGAAAGTGGCGCGTGACAACAACACGCTGCTGATCATTCCCAACGCCGGCGCCGACGAGATCACCGGTCCCCTGTGCGCGGCGAACGTGTTCCGCGTGTCGTTCACCAACTCGCAGCTCGGGCTCGCGATGGGGCAGGTGATGGCCGAGCAGAAGAAGAAAACCGCAGTCACGATCACGTGGAAGTACGCGGCGGGCGAGGAATCGACCGGCGGCTTCAAAGAGACGTTCGAAAAGGGCGGTGGCAAGGTGGTGAAGGAGCTGACGCTGCCGTTCCCGCAGGTCGAGTTCCAGCCTCTCCTGACCGAGATTGCCGCGCTCAAGCCCGACGTCGTCTACGCGTTCTTCGCCGGCGGCGGCGCCGTCAAGTTCGTCAAGGACTATGCGGCTGCCGGTCTCAACAAGACCATTCCGCTCGTCGGCCCCGGCTTCCTCACCGACGGCACGCTCGAAGCACAGGGCGAGGCTGCGCAGGGCATGCTCACCACGTTGCACTATGGAGAGGGCGTCAACAATCCGAAGAACACGGCGTTCCGCGCCGCCTACATGAAGGCGTACAAGGTCGAGCCCGACGTCTACGCGGTGCAAGGCTACGATGCCGCGCAGCTGCTGATAGCGGGCGCTAATGCCGTCAATGGCGACTTGGGGAAGCGCGCCGATGTCGTGAAGGCAATGGAAACGGCGAAGCTCGACAGCCCGCGCGGCCCGCTCGCGCTCACCAAGGCGCACGCGCCGATCCACGACATCTACCTGCGCAAGGTCGAAGGCAAGGAGAACAAGGTCATCGGCGTGGCGGTGAAGAACATCACCGACCCGCCGCGCGGCTGCAAGCTCTGATCGACCCAGGGGTGCGCCCGGACACTTGCGCGAAAGTCGTGCGGTACTCGGGGCACACCCCGCCGTCCTCGACCACCCCAGTCGGACTGCGGGGTGTGCCCGGATTCCCGCACGACGGCCGCATCGCGCCGTCAGCGTTCCATCGCAGCCCCAAGCGCGTGCCCATGCCTATGCCCTGAAGTCCGACTGGGGTGGTGGAGGACTGCGGGGCATAGGTATGGGCATGCGCTGGCCGACAAGGCGCATTCGGACATTCGGAGAAAAGTGATGCATTCGACAACGGCAACTCCGTGGACATCTACACGTTCCTGATTCAGCTGCTGAACGGCGTCCAGTACGGCTTGCTGCTGTTCCTGGTCGCGAGCGGCCTCACGCTGATCTTCGGGATCATGGGCATCATCAACCTCGCCCATGGCAGCTTCTACATGGTCGGCGCGTACATGGCGTTCACGCTGTCGTCGCTCACCGGGAACCTGTTCGTCGCGATCGTCGTCGGCATCGTGCTGTCCGTGCTCCTCGGCATCGTGCTCGAGTGGGCGCTCATCTCGCATCTCTACCAGCGGGATCACCTGGAGCAGGTGCTGCTGACCTACGGCCTCATCCTCGTGTTCGAGGAGCTCCGCAGCCTGATCGTCGGCAATGACGTGCACGGCGTCGCCGTCCCGGCGATCCTCAGCGGCTCGATTCCATTGACCGAGACGCTTTCCTATCCCGTGTATCGCCTCTTCATGTCGGCGGTCTGTTTGGCCCTCGCCGGCCTTCTCTATCTCCTGATTCACCGCACGCGCGTCGGCATGATGATCCGGGCCGGCGCTTCGAATCGCGAGATGGTTTCGGCGCTCGGGCTCAACATCAACCTCGTCTACCGGTTGGTGTTCGCGCTGGGCGTCGCGCTCGCCGCGTTCGCCGGGATGATCGCGGCGCCGGTCTCCTCGGTCTACCCGGGGATGGGCACGCAGGTGCTCATCATCTGCTTCGTCGTCGTGGTGATCGGCGGCATCGGCTCGATATGGGGGGCGCTTTTCGCCGCATTGTTGATCGGCCTTGCCGACACCTTCGGCAAAGTGCTCATCCCCGAGGCCGCCGGTGTCACGGTATATCTGTTGATGGCAGCGATCCTTCTCTGGCGTCCGGAGGGCCTGTTCAAGCGGGTCGGAGGATGACGGGCTTGCCGGCCGGCGGCGCGGCCGGGAAGTGGAAGGCGATCGCGCTCGTGGCCACGCTCCTGCTGCTGGGGCTGTTTCCCTTCGTTGGCTCTGGGTTCTACGTCGAGCTCGTCGCCAAGATCATGATCCTCTCGATCTTCGCGCTCTCGCTCGACCTCCTCGTCGGCTACACCGGCCTCGTCTCGTTCGGGCACGCGGCGTTCTTCGGCATCGGCGCGTATGCGCTCGCCCTGATGACGCCCAAGTACGAAGCGGCCAACCTCTGGCTCACGCTGCCGGCGGCGATGCTCGCGGCGGCCCTCGCCGCGTTCGCGGTCGGGTTGTTCGTCGTTCGCGTCAAGGGCGTCTATTTCATCATGGTGACGCTCGCATTCGCGCAGATGTTCTATTTCGTCTTCCACGACACCAAGTTCGGCCGCGGCTCGGACGGAATCAGCATGAACTTCAAGCCAGTCGCAACGATCGGCAGCTTCACGCCGTTCGACTTGGCCAAGGGGTCGCACGTCTACTACTGCGTGCTCGTCCTGCTGGTCGCGGTATTCGTTTTCCTGCACGTCGTGCTGCGCTCGTCGTTCGGCCGCGCGCTCCAGGGGATACGGAGCAACGAGCACCGGATGCGCTCGCTCGGGTTTCCCGTGTATTGGTACAAGCTCGCAAGCTTCACGCTCGCCGGCACCATTGCCGGTCTCGCGGGTTATCTGTCGGCCCTTCAGTTCGGATTCGTCAACCCTGAGCTTTTGTCCTGGCATCAGTCGGGCAATGTGCTCCTGATGCTGATCCTGGGCGGAGTCGGCAGCCTCTATGGCGCTGTTGTCGGCGCCTTCGCGTTCGTGGCGCTGACGGAAATTTTCCAGGCGCTCACGAACCACTGGCAGCTGCTACTGGGAGCCGCGATCATCCTGTTGGTGATCTTCCTGCCCGGCGGGCTCGCGAGTGTGGCCGGCCGATTCCGGCGGACATTGGTCGGCGAGGCGGACGATGCCTGAGCCGAATCCACCACCCGAGCAAACGCGATCGATCGGGACGATCCTGACCACGCGGGATCTCACCCGCCGCTTCGGCGGCCTCGCCGCCGTCAATCGTGTCGCCATCGGCATCGAGTTCGGGAAGCTGCATGCGGTAGTCGGTCCGAACGGGGCCGGGAAGACGACGCTCATCAATCTGCTGTCCGGAGATCTCGCCGCATCGAGCGGCAGCGTCATCTACAAGGGCGACGACATCACGCGCCAAGCGGCGGACCGCCGATCGCGGATCGGCATCGGGCGGAGCTATCAGAAGACCAACATCTTCCCGGCGTTCACCGCGTTCGAGAACTGCCGGTTAGCCGCGCAATCGCGCACGCCGCGCGTGCTTCACCTCTTGGCCGATGCGTCGTCGTTCCAACCGGTCGCAGACGCGGCGCAGCACGCGCTCGATGCGGCGGGAATTGGGCCCCGCGCCGCACGTATCGCGTCGACGCTCTCGCACGGCGAGCAGCGCCAGCTCGAAATTGCGATGGTGCTCGCGACGCGCCCTGAAGTGCTGCTGCTCGATGAGCCGCTCGCGGGCATGGGCGCGGAGGAGGCGGCGCTCATGGTCGAGCTCCTGCATACGCTCAAGCCGCGGCATGCGATTCTGCTGGTCGAGCACGACATGGATGCCGTGTTTGCCGTCGCCGACGTGATCACGGTGATGGTGAATGGACAAGTGCTCGAAAGCGGGCCCCCCGCGCAGATCCGCGCGAGCGCCGCGGTGCGCGACGCCTATCTCGGCGCGGACGCGCTCGGAGAGCCCGGGTGAACTTCGACATCGCACTGCGGGCCGCGATCGGCGTCTCGCCGTACGGGGGACGGAAGCGATGAGCGCATGGCTGCTGGAGGCGCGCGAGCTCCACACGTACTACGGCGCGAGCCACGTTTTGCACGGCGTGGACTTCCGCATCGATGCAGGCGAAGCCGTCGGGCTCATGGGGCGAAACGGCATGGGCAAGAGCACGCTGATCCGCAGCATGCTGGGCCTCGTCAAGCCGCGGCACGGCGAGGTGCGCGTACGCGGCACCCCGATGACCGGCGCCGATCCGTTTCGCGTCGCCCGGCAGGGCATCGCGTACGTTCCCGAGGGACGAGGCATCTTTCCCAACCTCACCGTGCGCGAGAACCTCGTGATGGCTGCCCGCGCAGGTCCCGATGGGCGCCGCGATTGGACGTACGAGCGCGCGCTCGCGACCTTTCCGCGGCTCGCCGAGCGGCTCGATCATGGTGGAGGCCAATTGTCGGGGGGCGAGCAGCAGATGCTGACGATCGGACGCGCCCTGATGACGAATCCGGAGCTCCTGATCCTCGACGAGGCGACCGAAGGGCTCGCGCCGCTGATCGCGCGGGAGATCTGGCGGATCGTCTCAGAGATTAGAGCGCACGGCATCGCAACGTTGATCGTCGACAAGAACTACCGGGCGGTGACGGCGATCACCGACCGCAACGTGATCCTCGTCAAAGGGCGCGTCGTGTTCGAGGGCGACAGTCGAGCACTGCGGGCGCAGCCGGACGTGCTGCACCGGCACCTCGGGGTCTAGCGGGCTGCCGGCATGCCATTCGTCAACGTCGCGTCCCGGAGCCTCGAGTATCGGCGTATCGGCATTGCGCGTGCGGAGCGGCCGACGCTCGTCTTCCTCCACGAGGGCCTGGGGTCGGTGGCGATGTGGCGCGATTTCCCGGCGCGCGTCGCCCGTGCAACGAAACTCGGCGCGGTCGTCTATTCGCGCCTGGGGTATGGCAGGTCCGAGCCGCTGCGGGAACCCCGAACCGCGCGCTACCTGCACGACGAGGCGGAGATTGTGCTTCCCGAGTTTCTCGATCGCCTCGAGATCGAACGGCCGATCCTCATCGGGCATAGCGACGGGGGCTCGATCGCCCTGATCCATGCGGGAATCGCGGCGCGGCCGCCGGTCGCGGTCGTTACGCTCGCCGCCCACGTGCTGGTAGAAGATATCTCCGTCGCGAGCATTGCTGCCGCGAGGGAAAAGTTCGAGACGACGGACGTTCGCGCGAAGCTCGCGCGCCATCATGCCGACGTCGATGGGGTCTTCTGGGGCTGGAATCACGTCTGGCTCTCGCCGGAGTTCCGCGCGTGGAACATCGAGGAATACTTGCCGCGAATCCAGTGCCCGGTGCTCGCGATCCAGGGCGAGGACGACGAATACGGCACAATGGAACAGATGCGGCGGATCGGCGCCAAGGTCAGTGACGTCCGGTTGCTCAAGCTCCCGAACTGCCGCCATTCGGCGCACAAGGACCAGCCCGACGCCGTCATCGACGCGATCGCGCGCTTTGTCGCCTCCGTCGACGCGTGAATCTCCGATCCTCCTTCTCCTCGCCCGCCACGCACGGAACGCCGATGAATGCTCCCACTCCCTTCGAAGTCGCGAAGCAGATCCGCTTCCACCATTGCGATCCTGCCGGGATCGTTTTTTATCCCCAGTACTTCGTGCTGATGAACGAGCTCGTCGAAGACTGGTTCAACCAGGGGCTCGGCGTTGACTTCGCGAGCTTTCACACCGAGGAACGGCACGGCATTCCGATGGCGCACATCGAGTGCGATTTTCTGGCGCCGAGCAGGATTGGCGAAACGCTGCTGTTCACGCTTGCCGTGGCGAAGATCGGCGACACCTCGCTCCGTCTCGCCGTCGAGGCGAAGGCCGGCGACGACGTCCGCGTGCGCGCGACGCTCGTCGTCGTGCACGCGTCGCTCGATACCCGGCGGGCAGTCCCCTTTTCCGCGGAATTCCGCGAAAAGCTCACGCGCTTCGTCCGTTAGGTAGAATTCTTCGAGTTTCCGACGTATGCAAATGATTCGACTGTCAACAGGGAAAATCCGCACATGAGACCCACCGTCCGGCATTTGATCGCGCTCGCCCTCGCGCTGGTTTCGGCGCCGGTGTTCGCCCAGTTGAAGATCGGCGTGATTGCCTCGTCGACCGGCGCGACTGCGGTGGTCGGCATTCCGCAGAAGAACTCGGCCGCGCTGTTGTCGAAGAAGATCGGCGATTTCACCGTCGAGTACCTCGTGTTCGACGACGCGAGCGATGCGACGCAGAGCGTGATCCTCGTGAAGAAACTCCTCGCCGAGCACAAGATCGATGCGCTGATCGGGCCCTCGGGCTCGCCCAATTCCGTCAGCGTGGTCCCCTTCGTGGCCGAGGCGGGCACGCCGATGCTGGCGCCCGTCGGCGCCACGGCCGTCGTGCTGCCGATGGACGACAAGAAGCGCTGGGTATTCAAGACCACGCAGAACGACGGGCTCATCTCGGAAGCTCTCGTCGGCCACATGGTGAAGGCGGGCGTGAAGACGGTCGGGATCATCGGGTTCAACGATCCCTACGGCGACAACTGGTACTCCGTGTTCAGCGCGCAGGCGCAGCAGGCGGGCATCAAGGTCGTGGCGAACGAAAAGTTCCTGCGGACCGATGCGTCGGTCACCGGGCAGGTCGCGAAGCTGATCGCGGCCAAACCCGACGCGGTGCTGGTCGCCGCGGCCGGAGGGCCCACGGTTTTACCGCACGTCACGCTGGTCGACGCCGGCTACAAGGGCCGCATCTACCAGACGCATGGCGCGGCTACACCGGATTTCCTGCGTCTCGGCGGCGCGAAGGTCGAGGGCACGGTGCTCGCGGCAAGCCTGATGCTGGTGCTTCCCGAGATGCCGGACAGCATCCCTTCGAAGGCGGTGGCGCTGGAATACATCAACGCATACGAAAAGATGTACGGCACCAAGCCCGCGACGTTCGGCGCCAACGTCTACGACGCCGGGCTCCTGCTGATGCGTGCGGTTCCGGAGGCTGCGAAGCGCGGCAAACCGGGCACGCCCGAGTTTCGCGCCGCACTCCGCGACGCCCTCGAGTCGACGCGCGAGCTCGTCGGGACGCAGGGCGTCTACAACATGTCGCCCGCCGACCATTCGGGCTTCGACGAGCGCGGGCGGGTGCTGATCACCGTCAAGGATGGGAGTTGGCGCCTGATGCGAGATTGATCGCGGCGCTTCCGGCGCTGCCCGCGCGACACTTTGGATCCGACGCCTCCCATTTTCAGCGACCCGCGCGTTTTTCCCGACATTGCGTCGGCCCCCGAGCCGGCGCGCGTCATCTATTCGCTCGCCGATCGCGCGCTTGCGGCTGAAACCGCGCAGGAGGCGGATGCCGTCGACGGGAAATTGCGCGCGGCGCTCGACGCACTGCTCGCAGGGACGGGCTCGGAGCTTGCGGGCGTCCTTGCCGGGGCACCCTCGGTCAGCGTGGCGCGTCACGTCTGGCGCGCACTCGACGCCGCGTGGCGCGATGCGACGCGAGCGCCAGCGTCCGCGCTCGAGGTGACGGTGTTCGCGCTCCCGCTCGCGATCGTCGTCGGGCGCGACGGCGCGAGCGAAGGTGGAAGTCTCTCCGGCGTCGTTGAAAATGCCGAGCGGCTTGCGGCTGTCCTCCGGGATCACGGCGCGCTGTCGGGCAATACGACGTTCGCGCTGGCGAATGCGCTGGTGGCCGCCGAGACGATCGACATCGCCCGGTTGCCGGCAATGCTCGCCTGGTGCCGATTGCCCGAGGCGCACGCGGCGGGCGCGGTGCTTCCGCCTCGCGCGCTGCCGCCTGCGCCAATGGAGCTTCGCGCCGGCGTCGAAGCGGTGCACTTGCGGTTCATTCCCGGCGTCGCGATTGCGCGAGCCGGAGCGGATCTCACGGCGGACGCCGGGACGGGAAAGTGGGGCGTGCCGCTCACGCGCGAGCTCACCGCGCAACTTGCGACGGGAGGAACTTCGGTGCTCGCGCTGCCGCGGGCGCCGCGCCGCCCGCTGCCCGCCGTCGCCGAAGGCCGCGCTGCGCAGCGCAACATCGCCGCGCAGATTTTCGCGAGCAACGCCATTCGCAAGTTTCGCGGCACCGTCGGCGAGCCGAGCGCGGTCATCAGCGCGCATCGCGCGCACGACGCCCCGGGAGGCGGCGAGCTCCGGCTTTCGCTCTCGTCGCCATTCGATCCGAGAGCAGCCGAAGGCTTTCGCTGCCCGCTCTTTGCGCTCGATCGGGTGCACGACGTCGTCGCCATGCTGGAGGAGCTTCTGCGCGATTGCCGCGTGATGGATGTCCGGAAGCTCGACGGCGTGCACGTCGATCGCGCCGACGGCGCAACCGCGCCGCTCATGTTCAAGCCGGATGCCATTCCCGACGCGGTGAAGTACCGCGTTCAGTGAATGGCGCGGTTATTCCGCGACTCCCTTCTTCACGCGGCCGACGCCGCGGATGTCCTGAGTCACTTTAGGATTGCCGAAGTATTCGACCGACCCGGCGCCCGAGAGGTCGATGTCCAGGGTTTTCTCCGCCAGGATTGCGACGCGACCGGCGCCGCTGACCGTAACCTTGGCCGCTTCGCTTTGGAGCTTCGCTGCCCGATAGTCGCCTGCGCCCGAAATCCGGATCTGTTGTGCGACAGTCCTTCCCGCGATGTCCATCTTGAACGCGCCCGACCCGGAGACTGCCAGCTCTTTCGCGTCGAGCGCCGAAATCGTGAGCTTGGTTGCCCCCGATGCCGATACCGCGAGCCGATCGGTCTCGAGCCGGTCGGCCCGGAGCTTCGCGGCACCTTCGACGCTGATGGCGTCGAGCTTGCGGAAGGTCAACGTCGCGTGTATCGGCTGCGCCTCGGCATTGAAGATGTCGAGCCATCCGTGGCGGGCCCCGGAGTTGGCGAGCACGAGCTTGCCGTCGATCACTTCGAATCGCAGGCTCCGCAAGTACTCCGGCGCGCCTTCGATGGAAATGGATTCGGCGCTGCCCTGGACGAGGACCAGGTCCGCGAAGCCTTCGATCGCGATGCGGTTGAACGGCGGAAGGGCGCGCTCCTCGCGCACCGCCTCGCCGCCCATGGGTTTTCGCACTCCATAGTGCCAGACGAGCCCGACGGTGAGCGCAACTGCGGCCGCGATCGACACCAGCACGAGCGTAGGTTTCATGGGTAGTGGCCGATAACCTGCATTGAAGTTGGATGCTTCCCGAGCCCCTTTTGGATTGGATCGTAGCAATTTCCCGGCTGTCGGGAGCGGCGCGGCGTCCTGTTAAACTCGAATTGGCGTATCGCAGGTACCGGGGCCTTCGGGCCGGCCCACCCGACGGGGGCAAGGTGGATTCGAGCAGACAAACCATTCGCGTGCTCATTGCCAAGGTAGGTCTCGACGGCCACGATCGCGGCGTGAAGATCGTGGCGCGGTGCCTGCGCGACGCGGGCATGGACGTCATCTATACGGGTCTCCACCGCACGCCGCAGGAGGTCGTCGACGCCGCGATACAGGAGGACGTCGACGTCATCGGCATCAGCATCCTGTCCGGGGCGCACATGACGGTGTTTCCACGTGTGCTCGAGTTGCTCGCCGAGCGACGTTCCGATGACATCCTGGTGGTCGGCGGGGGCGTCATCCCCGACGAGGATGTCGCGACCCTCACGCGGCTTGGCGTCAAGGCGATTCTGCTGCAGGACACGCCGCCCGACGCGATTGTCGCCGAGATGCGGCGGGTCGTCGCCGAGCGCGGAGCGCGATAGTGGCCGCCGTGCCGTCGCTCGACCTCGTGCCGGGCGTGCTCGCCGGCGAAACGCGCGCGATCGCGCGGCTTCTGACGCGCGCCGAGGCGGCAGAGGACGAGGGCCGCCCGGCACTGGACGCGATCTTCCGCCACGCGGGCCGCGCCCACGTCGTGGGAATCACCGGAGTGCCTGGCAGCGGAAAGTCGATGCTGGTCGCGAAACTCGCTGCCGACATACGGCGCACGAACCGCCGGGTGGGCATCGTCGCGATCGACCCGTCGTCGCCGTTCTCGGGTGGCGCCATTCTGGGCGACCGCATCCGGATGAGCGAAGTCTGCGGCGATCCGGGCGTCTTCGTCCGGAGCATGGCTACGCGCGGCGCACTGGGCGGGCTCGCGCGCGGCACGCTCGAAGCCGTCGACATCCTCGACGCCGCGGGCTACGAGATCGTCATCGTCGAGACGGTCGGCGTCGGACAGGACGAAGTCGACATCGCGCGCGCGGCGCACACGACGGTCGTCGTGTCGGCACCAGGGCTGGGCGATGACGTGCAGGCGATCAAGGCTGGCATCCTCGAGATCGCGGACATCCATGTCGTCGCCAAGTCCGACCGGTCCGATGCGAACAAGACCGTGACCGACTTGAAGTCGATGCTGGCAATGGGCCCACCCTCGGAAAGGAGTGGCGACTGGCAGCCGCCGGTGCTCGCGACCAGCGCAGTTTCCGGCGACGGCGTGGCGGCACTGCGCGAGGCCATCGACGCCCATCGCGCCGCGCTCGAAGCGAGCGGCGCCATCGTCGCCCGCCGCGCGGAGATCAACGAACGGAGGCTGCTGCTCGCGAGCGAGGAGGCGTTGCGCAAATCCTTCGCGCGACAGCGCGACGGGCACGTCGCCGGGTTGCTGGTCGCGCTCAACGAACGCAGCTTGAGTCCGCACGCGGCGGCCTTGCGGCTGCTCGATGCTCTGCGGAAGGAGGATCACTCATGAACGACGATCGTGAAGCGGATCCGCGCGCGCTGGCCGCGAAGGTCGACGCGTGGGAGCGGAACGAGGTGGCGTCTTTTCTCGCCCGCCAGCCGGAGCGCCAGGAGGAATTCCGCACGCAGGGCGGACTGCCGCTGAAGCGCGTGTATACGCCGCTCGACCTCACCGACACTCCACCCTCCGACGTCGGTCTTCCCGGCCAGTATCCGTATACCCGCGGACCCTACCCGACGATGTACCGGGGACGGTTCTGGACGATGCGGCAGATCGCCGGCTTCGGCACCGCCGAAGATACGAACGGGCGGTTCAAATACCTGATCGGCCAGGGCCAGACGGGGCTGTCGACCGATTTCGACATGCCGACGCTGATGGGCTACGACAGCGACCATCCGCTGTGCGAGGGCGAAGTGGGCCGCGAGGGCGTAGCGGTCGACACGCTCGCCGACGTCGAGCACCTTTTCGACGGCATCGACCTCGAGCGCATCTCGGTGTCGATGACCATCAATCCGACCGCGTGGATCCTGCTTGCGATGTACATCGCTCTCGCGCAGAAGCGCGGGTACGACTTGAATCGCCTGTCGGGCACGATCCAGGCCGACATCCTGAAGGAGTATCAGGCACAGAAGGAGTGGATCTTTCCCATCGCGCCGTCGGTGCGAATCGTGCGCGACTGCATCACCTGGTGCGCGCGCAACATGAAGCGCTACAACCCGATCAACATCTCTGGCTACCACATCTCCGAGGCGGGCGCGTCGCCGCTCGACGAAGCCGCCTTCACGATGTGCAACCTCGTCACCTACGTCGAAGCCGTGACGAAGACGGGGATGCACGTCGACGAGTTCGCGCCCCGCCTCGCGTTCTATTACGTTGCGCAGGCCGACTTCTTCGAGGAGATCGCCAAGATGCGGGCGGTCCGCCGTGTCTACGCGAAGCTGATGCGCGAGCGCTTCGGCGCCCGCAATCCCGAATCCATGCGCCTTCGCTTCCACTGCCAGACGGCGGCGGCGTCCCTTACGCGGCCGCAGCCGCAGATCAACATCGTGCGCACCGGACTGCAGGCGCTTGCCGCGGTGCTCGGCGGCGCGCAGAGCCTCCATACGAACGGAATGGACGAAGCGTTCGCGATTCCCACCGAGGAGGCGATGAAGATCGCGCTCCGTACGCAGCAGATCATCGCCGACGAGAGCGGCGTCGCGAGCGTCGCCGATCCGCTCGGCGGCTCGTATTTCGTGGAAAGCCTCACCACTACGTTCGAGCGCGGGATCTTCGCGGTGCTGGACGAAGTGGAGTCTCGCGGCGGCACCGTCAAGATGATCGAGGAAGGGTGGTTCCAGCAGCGGATCGCGGACTTCGCCTACGAGACCGCCAAGCGAAAGGCGAGCGGCGACAAGCCGGTGATCGGCGTGAACCGGTACATCGAGCCCGACGAGCGTTTCGACGTCGAAACGCATCCTTACGATCCGACGACGGCCGAGCGCCAGATCTCTCGCCTGCAGCGCATCCGCCGAGAGCGCGACAACGCCAGGGTCGACGCGCTCCTCGATCGTCTCGTCGCCGTCGCGGCGGACGAGCGGGAAAACATTCTCCCCGTGACGATCGACCTCGTCGCAGCCGGGGCGTCGATGGGTGACATCGTCGAAAAGTTGAAGGGTGTGTGGGGGACGTATCGCGAGCGGCCCGTGTTCTGATTCGCGGATCGCCGGCAGAGGCGGCCTGCCACCGGCTTCGACGATGCAGATTCCCTATCTCGATTTCACCCCTTCGGTCGCGGCGCCTTTCGATTGCGCGCCGACGGCGGCGATCGTCGGCCGCACCGTGGCAGCCGCGGGTCTCGTCATGCGCGGCTACGCGACGTTGCGCGCCGACGGTGAGTGGGTGCGGGTTGGGAGAAACGCGTATTTCGGGGAGCGAGCCACGGTGCACATCGCCGACGGCATCCTCTCCGCCGACATCGGTGACGACGTCACCGTCGGCCGCTTCGCGCTCGTGCACGCCTGCAGGGTCGACGATCGCGTCGTCGTGGGCGACGCGGCGCTCGTGATGGACGGCGCGCATGTCAGCGCTGGGTCGCTGATCGCCGCGGGCAGTCTCGTCCCACCGCGCAAGAAGCTCCCAGGCGGCTGGGTGTACGGCGGTTATCCCGCAACTCCGGTGCGCGAAATCGGCGCGGCCGAGCTCGCCGAAGCGGCGGCCGCCATCCGCCAGCGCATTCCCTCGGCGCTGGTCACGGCATCGGAGCTGCCTCCGCTCACAATGGACGCGTACGCGAGCGGAAGCGAAATCGATGCCGCCGCGAATCGCGAGCCGCGGCGATCGGCCAATGCCTATGTCGCGCCTACGGCGCTCCTGTCCGGAGACGTCGAGCTCGCCGACGACGCGAGCGTCTATTTCGGGTGCGCCGTGATCGCGGGCGATGGAAAGATCGCGATCGGACCGCGGACAAACGTTCAGGACAATTCGCTGCTCGTCACCGATGCTGCCCGCGGACCGCTCATCGTTGGCGCGGACGTCACGATCGGACACAATGTCCGGATGGGCGCCGCGACGATCGGCGACCACGCGCTGATCGGCATGGGCTCGCAGTTGAGCGACGGTGTCATCGTCGAAACGGGCGGTGTCGTCGGCGCGCGCGCCGAAGTCGCGCCCGGTTCGGTGATCAAGGCGGGATGGATCTGGGTAGGGCGGCCGGCCTTTCCCTTTCGGCCGATCAAGCGCGAGGAGGCCGAAGCGTTCGCGCAGGCGGCGAAGGTCTACGTGCGTTACGGCGCCGCCTATCGATCAAGGTACCGGCGCCCGCCTTGACGGGTTCGGTCGGAACGTCTGGACGGAGCCGTACGCGTCACCCCGATCTCTTCTTGCTGACCGCCTTCCTTCTCGGCGCGATCGCGCCCTTGGCGCTCTCCGCACTGCGCCTCGAGACACTCGCCCTTATCGTCTTCTTCGCTCGCCCGCCGGGCTTTGGTACGACCCGTCCGCCGATGGGGTTGCCCGCGTTATCCGTATTGAAGGTCTGCGACTGAAAGGCAAAGAAGAATGTCCGCCACTTGCCACCCGGATATTCGACGACCAATGCGCCATCCTGGTAAATGCCGTTGTCCCTCTTGTAATTCCCGCTGTTGCCTTGGTTCATGTGGATGTCGTGGATGCCGTTGCCCGGCAGGAACCTGAAGTACTTGTCGACCTTGCGTTTCTCCGGCCCCCACTTGGCGCCAAAAGCGTAGATGACCGATCCCGGCTCCCGAATGGCCTTCACGACGGCCGCCTCGAGAAGGTCCTTGAGATCATTGTCGACGCCGGGCGCATCCGGCGGTACCGGCTTCATCGATTTGGGCGTCACGAGTCCGCTGCGAACATAGTCGATCGCGAGTCCGCCGGGCCTCGATGCCAGTTTCTTGTAGCCGTGGGCGAGTGCCCGCAAGTCCTTCGTGAACTTGTCGGGCAGCGTAGTGGTCGACTGGAACAGCAGCGTCGATGGCGAGTTGGGGGCCGACGACTTCACATTCGATGCAATCCGGTGAATCGTGGTGCCGGCTTTCACTTGAATCTGATAGTGATCGTCGTCCGCGTCGCGAAGATGACCGATCACTGTGCCCTTGAGTATCCCGTAGGTTGACAGTGCCATGAACCCTCCGATTCGGCGATGGGTGCAAGACCGGATTATGAGTCCGTCGCGTCCTACAAGCGATACGCCCGGGGGCGTTGAGGCATGGCTTTCGGCAGGGCCTGACAACGGCCGCCATACACAGCGCTCTAGCGCTCCGCCGGCACGAACCGGATGTCGCTGTACCATGCCTCGACCGAGCCGCCGGTGTTGTCGGTATCGGTCAGCACGCCGACGCCGGTGAGCAATCCCGGCTCCTCGTGGAACGCATTGCGGAAATCGTTGTAGAGATTGCGCGAGTACGACTGCCATCGGCCGACGCCCGCTGCGCCGCTTGCCACGACCAGCATGCGGACGCGCCGCGTGTGTGGATGCTCGATGAGCGTCCCCACGGGAATGTCCGCGGCCCAGATGTACTGGAGCAGCGCGTAAGGGAGCTGCCGCCCGGAGAGCGTCTCGGTGAGATAGAAGACGGCTCGCTCGAGGAGCGGGAGCTTCGACTTGTCGCCGTCGAACGCGAAGATCAGTCGGGCCGGCGAATCTTCGCGCGCGCCGACGCGGTTGTCCGCGCCTTCGATCATCGAGCTCACCTTCCATCGCCATTCGACGATCGGTGCGCTCTTGATGTCGAAGATCGTGAACTGCGCGAGGCCGCTCGCCGCGCCGACGGCATTCGCGTGCAGCACCGTGTTGCCGGCATCGCGCACCAGAGCGTAGGAGGTGAGTCGCTTGCGTTCGGTCAGCCGGACCGGCTCCCATCCTCGCGGCAAGCCCGCGCCCGGCTCGCCCGCCGAAAACGGCGCGGGCATTGGCGCCGCTTCCATGTACGTTTGCGCGGGCGCGACGTCGGCCAGGACGGCGACGACGGACAACGAGAGCGCCAGGAGCGCGGGTCCAAGTGGCTCGGGGCGGCGGCGCGGCGAAGGCTTGCGGAACGAAGGCGCGGACTCGGTTCGGGGGGCTCGATGGAGCATCGTGGGCGCGATGATACTGCGGCGCGCAGCGCGCCCGTATAATCGACCGGTCATTTAAGCGTACTTCGAATCCGACGATGAGTCTCGACCGCGTTCCCGCCGGCAAGGATGTCCCCAACGACTGCAACGTGATCATCGAGATTCCGATGCGCGGCGATCCCATCAAGTATGAGATCGACAAGGAGACCGGGGCCATATTCGTCGATCGCTTCATGTCGACGGCAATGCACTACCCGTGCAACTACGGCTACATCCCGCGGACGCTCTCCGACGACGGCGATCCGTGCGACGTGCTCCTG
>Ga0207691_10001433_pt1 | contig 23810 bp, 21 predicted proteins | sample KBSM13metaG_FD_184327 | JGI IMG/M metagenome (GOLD analysis project Ga0207691, IMG submission 184327) | Miscanthus rhizosphere microbial communities from Kellogg Biological Station, Michigan, USA - KBS M1-3 metaG (SPAdes) (version 2) | ecosystem: Host-associated > Plants > Roots > Rhizosphere >... | reverse complement strand
ATCGCATCGCAAGGTTTACGCGGAGCGCTTGCTGCCAACGAAGGTTTGCGCAATGGATTGCAGGTTCACGCCGGGCAAGTCACGCTCCCGCACCTGGCAGCAGACGTTAAGCGCCCATACGTGTCCGCGACGGACGCGCTGGCATGACGCGCAACAAGGACGGGCTCGGGGTGGATATCGATGCGCTGTTGCCGCAGACGCAGTGCCGTGCATGCGGGTATCCAAACTGTCGCGCATACGCCAATGCGGTCGCTTCCGGCACCGCCGATATCAATCAGTGCCCGCCCGGCGGCGACGAGACCGCGGCGGCGCTTGCCAATCTGCTCGACGTCCGAGTCAAGCCTCTGGATCCCAGACATGGTGCTGCCCGACCGCTCGCTGTCGCCATAATCGATGAGGTGCGCTGCATTGGATGCACACTTTGCATCGAGGCTTGTCCCGTCGATGCGATCGTCGGTGCGGCAAAGCTTATGCATACAATCCTTGCTAATGCATGCACCGGTTGTGAGTTGTGTCTGCCGCCGTGTCCTGTCGATTGCATCACAATGGAGGCGATAAAGCCGCCAAATCGCGTTGAGCAGCGGGCGATGGCCGCACGCGCGCGGTTGCGGTTTGATCGCCGGGAAGCGCGTAGGCAATCGAGACCAATTCGTGAGCCGGCAGTCGCAGGCACTGACGCCTTTGGCAGCCCGGTGAATACGGAGATCGTTGAACGTGCGATGGAACGCGCGCGTGAGCGGCTCGCGCAACACAAACCGGCCAACGAGCAAAACGCCGCGGCCAGCGACACGAGCCCCAAAGAGCCGCGTGCTTGATAGCGCCCGTGCTGCTTGGTTGGCTGAACACATAAGACTGAACGATCGCGTGTTGTGACTTTTTGATAAGGTCGCGTTTTGCTATGCGGAATCGACGTATCGTAAGCTGAAAAGGATTCATGAATCCGTCTAAGCGCATGGCCATTTTCACGCGGTTTCGCGAGGCGAATCCCGAGCCGCGTACCGAGCTCGAGTATCGGACCCCGTTCGAGCTGCTCATCGCAGTGATTCTATCTGCGCAGGCGACCGATAAAAGCGTCAACATCGCCACGCGCGAGCTTTACCGTACTGCCGGCACACCCAGGGCAATCCTTGCGCTCGGCACGACCGGACTCGAGCAGTACATCAAGCGTATCGGCCTCTACCGCATGAAGGCGAAAAATATCATCGCTACCTGCCGTCTCCTTATCGACGAGCATGATGGCCAGGTCCCGCAAACCCGCGAAGCGCTCGAAAAGCTGCCTGGAGTTGGCAGGAAAACTGCGAATGTGGTTTTGAATGTCGCGTTCGGACAGCCAACCATGGCGGTCGACACGCATATTTTTCGCGTCGCCAATCGCACCGGCATAGCACCCGGCAAGGACGTCGTCGTGGTCGAGCAGAAGCTATTGAAATTTGTTCCGCCTGAATTCTTGCATAATGCACATCACTGGCTGATTCTTCACGGGCGATATGTGTGCACGGCGCGCAGCCCTGATTGCCCCGGATGTCTCATCAACGATTTATGCGAATTCCGGCATAAGACTCCGCCGTGAGGGTCAGCACTGTCCGATTTAGACGTGGCAATGTCTACCGCCACCAACTGTCCATCAATCGATCCCCGCAATGTTCACCCCGTCACGAGACCAGGCCCGGCAGTTGTTTTTCGATGCGTGGGAGAAATATCGCAGCAGCGCGCCATTGAGTGGGTTAGAGCGCATCGCAGTGGATGTGATTGCTTCACATCCCGAATATCATCGCTTGCTAGAGGACAGACAATCGCTCGAGCGCGACTATTCGCCCGCTGATGGCGCTATCAATCCGTTCCTCCACCTCGGGCTGCATCTCGCCATAGAAGAGCAGTTGTCCATCGACCAGCCCCCTGGCTTGCGCGCTGAATACGAGCGGATCGCGGCCGCAGCCGGCTCCGAACACGATGCCAAACATGAACTACTCGAGTGTCTCGGCGAGACCTTGTGGCAAGCGCAACGCACAGGGAGTCCGCCCGACTCGACGCTGTATCTGGATTGCCTAACTAAAAAATACCGCAAATAACAGCGCCAGGCGTTGGCATTACGGTGGACCGTTCGCGTTGGCGGCGGGGCACAAAAAAAAACGCCGGACGCTATGTCCGGCGGTATTCGCGTTTTCTCTAGACTAATACTTCAGTGTTTTGTCGATAATGCGGACTGGCTCGCATAGTACGCTGCAAGATCAGCGATGTCTTCGCGTTTCAGATTGGCGACCTGCGCGGCCATGATCGGATTTTTCCGTGCACCCGACTTGTAGTCGTTCAACGCGCGCACGATGTAATCATCGTACTGGCCGGCAAGCTTGGGAAAGTCCGGAGCCTGGCTGACGCCGTTTTCACCATGGCAGGCAGCGCACACCTTGGATTTCTCCTTGCCTGCCGCAGCGTCACCCGCAAGGGCAGGTGCGCTTACCAGCATGGCTGCTGCAATGATCAGAAGCTTTGGCATGTCAATTCCTGCATGTCGATTTCTGAATGTCATTTGCCGGCCGTTTTCGCATCGTTCGATGCGTAGTACGCCGCGAGATCCGCCATATCCTGTTCGCTCAGACTCGCCGCAATTGCACGCATTGAGGGATGGCTGCGATCACCTGCCTTGTACTCTTTGAGGGCGCTGACAATATAGGCAGCGTGCTGGCCGCCCAGCTTCGGCACCCGATACACCGATGGGAACGCCGTCTTGTAATACGGAATGCCGTGACAGCCTTCGCACATGGCGGTCTTATGCCTGCCGGCCGCGGCATCGCCGTCAGCGAGCGCAGTTCCGGCAGCAAGCATGCCGGCCATCACTGCAATTGCCCTATGGCGCATCTTCATTCGTGAGTTCTTCCCGGATATCGCAGAAAACTCGCGCGATTATACCGGAAATCGCACTCAGGGCGCCGCAGGGCGGACGCCGAATCGCTGTGTTCAATGGCCGCCGGTGAGAACGCCCGACGCGGCGAGTGTCAGCACACCGATCTCACAGACGGCGATTGCCACGTAGACCCAATCGCGTTGTGCATGCAGGAGCGGCAGCAACGATAGAAAGCAGGCTACGGACACACCGGACAATATTGCGATGCCGAGAATCGGCAGCATGTCGCCGTGATTCACCATGGTGAGCCAGGCCCAGCCGTCAGGTATTCCGGTCTCGCGCAAATATGCGGGAGCCGAAAGTGTCCACAGCTCTGGCAGCCGCTCGAGCGCGATGTGCGCAGGCACGACATCGAATACGTATAACGGAAAGCTGAATAACAGTGTGTAGAGACCGAAGCGCATGCCGAAATTCAATACGCGCGCGTAGCGCAATTGTTCGATCGATACGCCCGGTGCGCCTGCATGACGCTTCATGTCCACAAGCCGGTTCCCTTCAGAAAAGCGCGTGTACCAGCCAGCAGCAGCATCGTTATCACAAGTTTGCGAATCGTTGAAGCTTTGAGAACTTTCAGCAGGCGTGCGCCGATAAAAGCGCCGAGCATCATGCCGATAACCGAAGGCGCTGCAATGATGGCGAGCAGCGCCCCTTTGTTGATGTACACCCATGCAGCCGCGGAATCAACGATCGACAAAATGAACCCACTGGTCCCGGCAGATAGACGCAACGGAGCGCCCATCACCAGATTGAGGGCGGGAACGTTGGCCCAGCCCGCTCCGAGGCCGAAGACGCCGGCAAGGATGCCGATTCCCACGAAGATTGCGAGTCCGGCAGGCGTCCGATGCACGTGCCATGCAACGTCGCGCTTCGAGGCTGCATCGTAAAAGACGCCGTTGATGCGCAGCGCCGACGACCACGCATCCGGGGCTGGTACGTGCGGGAATTCGGATCGTTTCGAGCGCCACATGAGTACAACGATGCCGAGGATTGTGATGCCGAGCGCGGTTTGCACCAACTGCGGCGACAGTGAAAGACCAATCAGTGCTCCGGCGATGGAGCTCGCGGAGGCAACCAGCGCGAGCGGCAACGCAAGGCGTAAGTCCGCAAGTCCGGCGCGCAGCAGACCGGGGCCGGCAGCGAGTGCGCTCGCGAGTGCGACGAGCAGGCCGGCGCCGCGCACGAAGTCAATGTGGAAAGGGAAGAAACCGCTGACGATCGGCACGAACAGCACTCCGCCGCCGACGCCCGCCGGCACAGCAACCATGCCAAGAATGAAGCACACGAGAAACAGTGCAAGCGGCCAGATCCACCAGGCGATCGCAGCACTCGTAGCGGCCGCTGCCAATGCAGTCATAGGAAGTGTGATGAGCACCACCGCAACCACCATGAGCCCGTAGCGACGTTTGTTATTAATCATTAGCGATTCGGCGGATGTCTCATCACATGACGCGAACCGTATTGTAGCGGCGGCGCGTGCCGCGCGTAGCTTCGCAATGTCATAATCCGCCTATGGCGAACCGTCTGACCAGGATATATACCCGCACCGGCGACAGCGGCGCGACAGGACTTGCCGACGGCTCGCGCGTGTCCAAAGACGCACCGCGTATCCAGGTAATCGGTACGGTCGACGAATTGAACAGCATCAGCGGCCTGCTGCTATGCGAGGATTTGCCCCCGCATGTCCGCGCCTGTCTGAGCGACGTGCAGCACGATCTCTTCGACCTCGGTGGCGAATTGAGCATGCCCGGCCACACGATAGTCAGCGAAGCGCACAGCAAGCGGCTCGAAGATGCGCTCGACACATTCAACGCCGGCTTGCCGCCACTGAAAGATTTTATTCTGCCGGGCGGCTCCCGGGCCGCCGCGCTCGCGCATGTCGCACGCACGGTGTGCCGGCGCGCCGAGCGCGAGCTTTATACGCTCTCGACGGTCGAGTCCGTACCGCCGCCAATGCTGCAGTACCTGAATCGTTTGTCGGACCTGCTATTCGTGCTTGCACGCGTTTTGAACCGTCACGCGGGTGGCGAAGACGTTTACTGGCAGCAAGGAAAAAACCGCCGCGGATAAGCGCTGCGCGCATACATTTCGGTTGTGCGTTTCACTTAGCTTTCGAAAGCACCTCCGGTTTGATGCGTTGTGCGCGTTTAATGCAACTGTTTGAGAGAGCGTATCTCGTCGAGGTGCGCGCAAACGGCCGCCGCGCCCTCGACCAGGCGTAAGCTCTGGCGCTGTATGGTGTCAGGCGCGACGAAACGCGCTTGCACGTCACGCAGGGCGGCATATTTGGCGTAGTCGCGCCAATGGCTCGAGAAGTCTCCCGGTGTCATGGCGGAGCTTCCGCCGAGAACAACATCGGGCCCCGCCGCCATCACACTCTCGAGTGAGACGATCGGCGTCAACACGGGTACCGCAGAAAAGATGTTGCTGCCTCCGCACAGCGAAATCACGTCACTGATGACATGGCGCCCGTTTACGGTGATGAGCGGCTCGTGCCATATCTCATAAAAGACGCGAACGGCGGGCCGCTTCTTATACCGGACCCCCAACGCAGCTATGCCCGACTCGAATTGTGCTGCTGCCGTTTTTGCCGCATCAGTTCCTGCCAGCATGCCAAACGTTCGCACCAGCCGGGGAATCGCCGCAAGAGTTTCTGGTTCGGCCACAAATACAGTAATGCCCAGGCGCTCGAGACTTTCGATATCTGCAGCGTGATTACCGCTTTTCCAGGCGACGACAAGATCAGGCCGCAGACTCAACACGCGCTCAAGAGCGATACGCGACGCATCGCCAACCTGCGCAATGCGAGCAGCCGCCGCCGGAAAATCGCTATAACGGGCGACGCCAACGATCTTTTCGCCCGCGCCTGCTGCAAACAACAATTCCGTTACTGAAGGGGCGAGCGCGACAATGCGCGCCGGTCGATCCGGCAAAGTGATCTGCTTTCCGCGATCGTCAGTAGCAGTGATATCTGCAGCGTTGATGATACTCGCCGCGCAGACGCCAAGCACACCGATGGACATCGCGCGCATCGAACGTGCGCCGGCGCTGACAATCAGGGAAAGACAGCGACGCGCCGCTGATTGGTTCGCTTGCTACTCCGCTTCAAGCAGCTTGACGCGGCGGGCACGCACTCCCTCCGCCAGCGAATCGAGCAGCCGCCGATTGTCTTCCCAACTGATGCAGCCATCTGTAATGCTTTGACCATATACGAGCGGCTTGCCGGGCGTCAGATCCTGACGGCCTGCCTTCAAATGGCTCTCGACCATTACGCCGAAGATGCGGTCGTCACCGTCCGCCAGTTGGCGCGCCACATCCTGGCCGACTTCTACTTGTTTCTGCGGATTCTTGCTCGAATTCGCATGGCTGAAATCAATCATGAGACGCTGCGCGAGACCCGCCTCGGCGAGCCCTTTAGCGGCCGCCTCGACGCTCGGCGCATCATAGTTGGGCGCTTTGCCGCCGCGCAGGATGATATGGCAATCTTCGTTGCCCGCAGTCGAGACGATAGCCGAGTGCCCGGCTTTCGTGACCGACAGGAAATGATGCGGCGCCTGTGCGGCGCGTATGGCGTCCACTGCAATTTTGATATTGCCGTCAGTGCCGTTCTTAAATCCGACCGGACATGAGAGTCCGGACGCGAGTTCGCGGTGAATCTGGCTCTCGGTTGTGCGCGCACCGATGGCACCCCATGAAACGAGGTCGGCGATATATTGCGGCGTGATCATGTCGAGAAACTCGCAGCCCGCCGGCATGCCGAGTTCGTTGAGATTAAGCAGCAGGTCACGCGCGACGCGTATGCCTTCGTTGATGCTGAAACTGCCGTCGAGCTTGGGATCATTGATGAGTCCCTTCCAGCCAATGGTGGTGCGCGGCTTCTCGAAATAAACGCGCATCACGATCACCAGGTCATTGGCGAGTTTGGTCTTCACCTCTTTGAGTTTCGCCGCATATTCCCTGGCAGCAGCGACATCATGGATGGAACATGGCCCCGTGATTACGAGCAGGCGATCATCCGCGCCATGCAGAATACGGTGAATGGCCTGACGTGTCTCGTAGGTAAGCCGTGCCGCCTTATCGGAAAGCGGGTACTCGCCGAGGACACTGACCGGAGAGACCAGTTCTTTTATCTCAAGTATGCGTAGATCGTCTGTTCTTAGCATGTGCGGATAGCAGCAAAGCCTAAAATTATAACCCAACGGGTAATATCGCTTCGCAGGCGGATGATCGTTTCTCCGGTGATGCAGCCATATGCAATGCTCGATAAGAAAATCGGTCGTCCGTCAGGTGTTAAGCGCGGTTTGATAGAATCCACCGCACCGCTCGTGCGGCGACAGGAAGACAAGACATGAAATCCATGGCGCTGGTCGTTAGCGTCTGCATATGGCTCGGAGGTTGTGCCGCAAAGCAGATCTCGAACGAAGCCGCCGCGGTCAATGCCGAGCCGGGCCGTGCGCTTATCGTCGGGTTCGGCAGTACCGCTGTGGAGAATGCGCGCGCTGCCCTTGAGCCTTCGGAGGGAACTCGTGTCAGCAGTCTGTTCGTGGCCAAGGCGAATCAGCAAAAAATCGCTTTTGGCCAGAACGTGGCGCGGCTAACACCCGGGAGCTATGAGCTAACGGTCGCTTGCGGGTTATACGTCGACTATCGATATTTTCCGCAAGATGTCCTGATGCAGGTCGAGCTGCGCGATGGCCATGTTTACCACCTGCGCGCCGATCCCCAGGGAAGGAGATGCCAGCCTTATCTCGAGGACGCGGCGGACACCAAGCGCCGGTAACTGTTTCGGTTCTGGGAACCGGACAGCCGGGTCAAACTTGCTCAGCCGTCGCGCGGCCGGCCCAACTCGTAGCGAAGTGGTTCTCCAACTTGCGGGTGAATGCCGAGTGGTCGAGCAGTGGCGATGCAGTCAGCCGCTCACGCAAGCTCGCGCGCAGTTCCTCCCGGCGCATCGGATCGCCCGCGAGCGCAATCGCAATATCTGTATAGCTCTGCGCGTCGCTTGCGACGAGTTCGCGCAATCCAACGCACGTCAGAATGCTGGCGCCCACGCGCGACATGTGGACGTCGCCGGCGAGTGTCACCACCGGCACACCCATCCACAGCGCCTCACACGTTGTCGTCGTGCCGTTGTAGGGAAACGTGTCGAGGGCGACGTCGATTGATTGATAGCGCTCGAGATGATCTTCGCGACGGGTGACCCAGCCGCGTAACTCGACGCGTGACGGGTCGATGCCGCTGCGGTCCAGCGCGTCAGTAACGCGATCTACGGTATCCGGAAAACTTAACGCCGCCGCTTTGAGGGCCAGCCTGGAACGGGGCACTGCTGACAGAATACGTGACCAGATTTTTAGCATCGGCTCAGTAACCTTGGGCAGGCTATTGAACGAACAAAACACGACGGCTGACTCGGGTGCGCGCTTGCCGACCAGCGGGCTGTCGGCCGGCGGTTGATAACACAGGAAGCAATCGTCGATTCGCAGCAGGCGCTCAGTACTCAACGCGTCAGCGGTTGCGACGGGATCAGCCACTTTGTCAGTTACCCGGTAATCCATGGCGTCAAGACCAGTGGTGTCCGGATAGCCAAGCCACGTTATCTGAACCGGCGCCGGCTTGGCCGCAAACACGCCAAGGTGATTCCCTTTTGAGTGTCCCGCAAGGTCAACGAGAATATCGATTCTGTCGTCGCCTATCATTTTTATGATGGAAGCGTCGGCAAGACCCGCAATATCGCGCCAGCCATCGGCAAAGGTCCGGATGCGCTGCGTTGTTTCGTCGGACAGCCGGTGAGAGTAATAGCAGAAAATTTCAAACCGGGCGCGGTCGTGACACCGGATTACCGGTTCTATGAAGTAGCCGACCGAATGGCGGGAAAAATTCGGTGACACATAGCCGATACGTAAGCGGCGGGTGCCATCATCGGCCTTCCGCGCGATCCCGGCGTGTGGAAGACCGGGCCGCCGCATTAACTCGCCATAGCGGCGATGGAGCTCGAACATCGCCCGTGGTTCGACAGCACATAAATAGTGAGAGTGAAAGAGAAGCGCAGACCAGATTGCACCCGAGGCTGGGGACAATTCCAATGCTCTGCGGTAGGCGCTGACCGCCTCGTCGAGACACCACAGATCAACCAGTACACTTGCCATGCCCAGATGTGCGTCGAGCGTATCTGGATAAGCTTCTGCACATGCGCGGTAATATTCGATGGCGGTGGCAAGGCGCCCGGCTTTCGCCGCCGCTTCAGCGCTCGAGAGGAGCTGCGTGCAAGATCCAGTGTCCGCCTCGACTCGGCGACCATCATCCGCGGCAGCGTCCGTTGATACCTCGGCGCGACGGCCTTTGTGAAGCAGACCGGTAAGCAGTTTCCGCAGCATTGTTACGCCGGCAATGCGACGTAACGAACGGTCACAACCTCCAGTTCGTCCGTGCCGGCCGGCGTCCTGAGAGTCACCACATCGCCTTCACGTGATTTTGCGAGCGCACGCGCCACGGGTGAAATCCAGCTTATGCGGCCACGTGCGGGATCGACTTCATCCTGGCCGACGATGGCTACAGTGCGTTCGAGGCCGCGGCCATCGCGATACGCCACGGTCGCGCCGAAGAACACCTGATCGACTCCGGGACGCTCGGGATCGATCACCTCCGCAATTTCAAGCCGCTTGGTCAGAAACCGGATGCGGCCATCGATCTGTCGCAAACGCCGCTTGCCATAGATATAGTCGGCGTTTTCCGAGCGGTCGCCGTTCGAGGCTGCCCACGCGATGACTTTAACAAGCTGCGGCCGCTCACGATCGAGTAATTCCTGCAACTCCTTCCTGAGTCGGGCGTAGCCCGCGGGCGTTATATAGTTCTTCGCGCCGGGCGGCAGCGGCGGCCCGGAGTGGTCATCCGCTGAATCATCCTGCTGCGCCCGTTCGCGCTCGATATCTGCAAGTTTGCGCATGCGGCAGTAATCAGGGCATCAGTGACCGGATTCGGAAGCGCTGTTATGCAGTGCCGCCAACAGTAAGACTGTCGAGCTTGAGCGTCGGCTGTCCCACACCCACCGGAACGCTCTGACCTTCCTTGCCGCAAGTGCCGACGCCGCTGTCGAGCGCCATGTCATTGCCGATCATCGTGACACGCGTCAGTACGTCCGGGCCATTGCCGATCAGTGTTGCGCCCTTAACCGGATACGTCACCTTGCCGTTTTCGATCATGTAAGCCTCGGCCGCGGAAAAAACAAACTTGCCGCTCGTGATATCCACCTGGCCGCCGCCAAAATTAACCGCATAAAGGCCATGCTGCACCGACTCGACGATCTCGCGCGGGTCCTGGCCGCCGTTCAACATATACGTGTTTGTCATGCGCGGCATCGGGATGTGGGCGAACGATTCCCGCCTGCCGTTGCCGGTTACCGGCACATTCATGAGCCGCGCGTTCAGACTATCCTGCATGTAGCCTTTGAGCACGCCGTCTTCTATCAGCACATTGCGCTGGGTGACATTGCCTTCATCATCGATATTGAGCGACCCGCGCCGATCACGCAGCGTGCCATCGTCAACGACGGTTACACCGGGTGCGGCAACGCGTTCGCCGATGCGACCGCTGAACGCGGAGCTTCCCTTGCGGTTGAAATCGCCTTCCAGACCGTGACCGATCGCTTCGTGCAGCAGAATACCCGGCCAACCGGGCCCAAGCACGACGGTCATTGTTCCCGCAGGCGCCGGGCGCGCCGCAAGATTCGTCAACGCTTGATCGACAGCTTTCTTGGCATAGTCCTGAAGAATTGCGTCGGTGAAATAAGTGTAATCGTAACGGCCGCCGCCACCGGCGCTGCCCTGCTCGCGCCGTCCATCCTGCTCGACGATAACCTGCAGCGAAACACGCACGAGCGGGCGAACGTCGGCTGCAGTGACGCCGTCGCTGCGGGTGACGAGGATCACCTCATATTCGCCACCCAGATGCGCGATCACTTGCGTAACGCGGGCATCGAGCGCGCGCGCTTTGCGCTCGAGAGTTTCAAGCAGGGAGACCTTTGCGGCGTCATCGAGACTGGCGAGCGGATCTTTGCGAAGGTAGAGATTGTGGCCGCCGTCGCGCCGCGCAACCTGCGTGCTTCCACCAGTGCCCTGACGTGCGATCGCTCGCGTCGCCTGCGCCGCAGCGCTGAGCGCGGTGAGGCTGATATCGTCGGAGTATGCAAAAGCCGTTTTTTCACCCGACAACACTCGCACGCCTACGCCTTGATCAATGCTGAAGCTCCCCGACTTGACGATCCCTTCCTCGAGGCTCCAACCTTCGCTGCGGCTGTACTGAAAGTAGAGGTCTGCGTAGTCAACCTTGTGCGTCATTATCTGTCCGAATATCTGCTGTAACGCCGTGTCATCGAGTGAATACGGCGCGAGCAGTATCTCGTTCGCCGTGGCGAATGAAGTCTCGATCTGCGGTGAAATAATGTCTATTGTCTTCTGAGAGGCCATGATGATTCCAGTATGTAGATATCTGTGAGCAATGTGAGTGGAGCGCCGCCGGTGCCGGGTCCCGGCCTTCGCGACCACAGCTAACAAGTATGCAGCGTTCGGTGACGAAGCGCGGGAAGGCTCTTCCTGAGGCGCTGAATATAATCGGTGTTGATCGACGCAATTACGACGCCGGAGCCGCGCGGCAGGCGGTCGAGCACAACACCCCATGGATCGACAATCATGGAGTCGCCGTGCGTCTCACGTCCGTTGACATGATAACCGCCCTGGGCGGGTGCGAGGACGTAGGCGAGATTTTCGATCGCGCGCGCCCGGATCAACGTCTCCCAGTGCGCCTTGCCGGTCGTCTCAGTGAAGGCTGACGGTACCATGATGATGTCCACATCCTTCATGGCGCGATACAGTTCCGGGAATCGCAGGTCATAACAGATGGATAGACCCACGCGGCCAAACGGCGTATCGATCACCTTGATGCTGCTGCCCGGCTCGATCGTGCGCTCCTCGGAGTAGTGCTCCTTACCCATATCAAAACCGAAAAGATGGATCTTGTCGTAACGCCCGACAAGTGTGCCCTGGCTGTTGTACACGAGACAACTATTGCGCACGCGCCTTGCATCCGAGGATACGAGCGGCGCTGAGCCGCCGACGATCCAGATACCGTGCTGTTTTGCGGTTTGTGACAGAAAATCCTGGATGGGGCCCTGGCCTTCTTTCTCGCGCACGGTTACTTTGTCAGTATCCTGCATGCCCATGATCGCGAAATATTCCGGCAGCGCGACGAGATCCGCACCGCGTTCGACGGCAACGGCTATCAATCGTCCGGCTTCCTTTAGATTCGCCTCGACGTGCGGGCCGGATGCCATCTGCACGGCTGCGATACGCGCGTGCGGACCGGACGAGCCGGACTGCGAATTCTTCGTCGTCATGATCTTTAACGGCTGGTTAGTCGGATCTTTGCGTTCCATACGGAGCGCTCGCGGCGGGCGAGTGCGCAGACTCCGCCTTGGCGACTTGGGGATCGGCCCACGTCCCCGTGATGTTGTATTCGTACGCGGTGAACTGATCGATCGGATCTTTGAGCAATTTCTGCGCAACAAAGGTAGCAATACCTGCGATCGGACCGCCTATCAGTGCCCCGGCCACCGACAAGCTGTCGCTCATACTGGGAAAAATCTTCACGCGCAATTTCTGCGTCTCCTGGGCGAGATCGACGTCGCCTGTCATCTGGATACGCACGGCCGGCCCCTGGATACGAAAGTTTTCTGTCGTCGCAATGCCGCGATTCACTTTCACCGTCCCGACGATCGCGTCAAATGCCAGGCCTTCGCTAAAGATATCTCGAAAGTCGAGTGACAGCCGGCGCGGAAGCGACTGCAAGCTCATGACACCGAGCAGTTTGCCGATGCCCGGATCGAGCTTGAGGAACTGGCCCTTGTTGGCTTCGAGAACGAAATTACCGGACAGCGTCGCATAATCAACTTCGGACGGATTACCTGACCACGATAGCGGACCTTCGAGCTTGGCGGTGCCTCGCCTCACGCCTTCCGGCTGGCCCAATCTTACGAGCAACTTGCCGATGTCGTGAACATCGAGCTTGACGTTCACCATCGTCCGCGGCTGAGAAAGCCAGCCCTGTAGCAGTCCATCGATGTCGAGTGTCGCATCCGGATTAGTGATATGCAGTCGCTCGAGGCGCCAATCACGACCGTCCAGCACTGCGGTGAGTTCAAGTTTGCCAAGGCTGGCCTGGCGTACTTGGAAGTTGTCGGCGTAAATGTCGAGCGCAGGCAACTCGAGCGGCGCTTCCTTGTCGATTGAGGGAGGCGGACGCTCCGGCGACGCTGACGGTATCACCAGATTCTTCATGCGCGCAGTGACTTTGCCTTTACCTTGCGAGCGCCATGTCATTTCGCCGACGAGCTCACGGCCGACGAGAGTCGTCTGCCAGACACCGGCCTGCGCGCTGCCGCTGATCGCAAGATCATTGAAGCGGCGGCCGAATACATCGAGTGTGCCGAACTTGACGTCGATGCCGGCAAGCTGGCCTTGACCTGTATCGCCGAGCGCGGCTTTGGAGATAGCGAGCCAGTGGTCGAAGTTGAAGCTCTTTAGGCCGCCCGTGATGTAAACACCTTTGCGTTCAGGTTCTGCCGCGACGCCACCGCCCAAGGTGACCGTGCCGCGGTCCACCGCTAGCTGGCCATTCTCGCGACGTCGCTGGAGTTGCGCGGACACAATACTGCCGAGCGCGACATTGATCTGATCCTGCTGGGCGCCGGTAACAATGCGTTCCAGTTTCAGGGGAAGCGCGTCTGCGGCCGCCTTGCCGAACGGCGGCGGCAGATCCGACGCAATACCCTGAAGTGTGCTTTCAAACAGTATGTCGGCAACCCGCTTGCGCAAGGTAATCGTGGTTTTCCAGTCAGTGGATCCGCGCAGCGACTGCCCAAACGGAACGTTTGCAGCACTGCGCTGCACGTTTTCCATATTCACTCGGCCCGCGACATTGATGCGCACCGAGTTGTCGCGCTGCGTTCCACCGCTCAATGTAGCGGGGCTGCCGAAAATCATCATCGTCGCCGCAGGAACCCGCACGCTCGTGTCTGTGAACTCCATGCGAGCATTCAATTGCTCGACCGCAAAAGGCAATTCTTCCGTTTCGATCTTGTTATTCGTGAACTGATAAGTGCCCGCGATTTTCGTGTCTTTGAGGTTATTGAGCGGCAGTGTGAGCTTCAGTGTGAGCTTTCCTCTGCCGTCTGCGCGCAGGTTTTCGGAAAAACGATCGATGCTATCGAACACGGGAGTGTGTGCGACGAAATTCAGAAATTCGCTCGTCGCCCCGTCTGCTTCGCCGACGACTGTGAGCAGGCGCTCAGATGCGCTCAAATCCGGTAGCTCGGCTCGTACGTTGGCGATCCGCGTGCCGGCAATCGAGCCGTCGCGCACGTGCACGTCCATGCGCCGTCCATGAAACACCAGGTCGCCTTCGATGTTCTCTATCTTGGGCCAGGCGCTCGCATAATCAAGCGTTCCGCCGGTTACACGCGCGACGACTTCAAACAATCCACCCTTGCCCTCATCGAACGGGAAGTCGTTGAGGTTGCCCTTTAACCGCACCTTGACGTCGTTCGAGGAACCGGAGACAAATGCGTTATCGAGCCACTGACGGCCACGTTCGCCGATCGCGAGCGGAATGTAATGTGATACGCCGCGAACATCCGCGCGCGTCGCACTGCCCGTTAGGTCAATAACGCCGCGGCCGTGCGCCGCTGTCTGATACGAAGCCTGCACCGTACCGGCGAGATCACGGTTCGTAAACGAAATATTATGCAGCTTGAGTTCATACTGCTCGCCGGTACGTTGCCATGCTGCCTGGGCGGTGAGCGAATCGAGTTCAAGCTTGTCGCGAAAAATGTGCGGCAAATCGACGATGGACTTTTGGGAGTTCAACGCGAGGATACCCCCGCGCTCGTTCCCATCAACGTTGCCGCTCACGCCCGCGAAGCCGGGCAGACGGCCGACCGGCTTCAAAGCGAGATCGACGAACCTTGCCTTGGCAGCGTATTGCTGCGGCCGCGGCCAGCTGCCTGTCCATTTGACTACCACGTCGTAAAGGGTGCCGCGCGGACTGAACGCATCAAATTCTTTGCGCAGCTCGGGCTCGAAAGGCAGGTGGTCGGCAAGCACAAGGAGTGGTTCAACCTCGAGCACATTAACCTGTAATTCTCCATGCGGCGGTTTATTTTCCGTGGGCGCGAGGTAACGCATCACAAAATCCACCGGCTGTATCGTGTGCGCGTGAGTCGACATGCCGAGCTTGGTAGTTGTAACTTCGAATCCGTTGCTGAGCAGCTTCCACCCTACGCGCCCCTTGAGAGCTTCAAGGTCGAGCTGGGGTAGGTCTTTGCCCAGCCGCGTCGTCACCTGCGACAGCTGTACGTCTGCAACGACTTCGGAAAGCTCGCCCTTGTTGAGGACCAGCCACGCGCGCAGTGCTCCCGCGCCGTGCGGGAAATAAACCGGGAATTCAACCCAGCTGCGCCAGGCCGCGATATCGGTGTAATCGAGTTGTGCAAAAACCTGGCCGTTCCATTCGGTGAGATCACTTACGCTCTTACCCGTGAAATTGCCGCGCACGTCGAGCGGTGTAGCAAGCGTTTCCGGCGGGACCGCACGCAGACCGAAACGATGATTTCTGCCGTCGTTCTGAAATCTGAAATCTACATGCTGAAGCGCCAGCTCCGGCGCGTCACGCAGCTCGTCGCGCCAACTAATCGCAGCATCGCGAATGGCCATCTGATCCTGTCGCAGCAGCCAATCGGATAATCCGCCGCCCGCCGAACGATCGTTCAACTCGATACCCGCGACCCAGATGGCACCGGCCTTATCGCGGCGGATATTCAGATCAGGACGATCGATCTCGATCGAATCGAAGCGCGGCTCCCGCAGAACAACGGACCACCATGACAGAACACCGTCGACGCGCGCCAGTTTCAGCGCTGGCTGCTGCGCCTTGTCGTACACAACGCTGTCGCTGATGGTGAGCTGTAGATTCAGCCCGCTCCATCGTCCGTCAAGTTTGCCGATCGTTATGTGCTGCTTCGTTGCCTCACTTAGCCGACGAGCTATGAGATCTCGATAGCTGTCAATGTTGGGCAGCAGCCAGAAGCGCACTCCCAACATCGACAAAGCAACCAGCAAGGAGCAGACAATGACCGTCCATGTAACAGCGCGATAACACCACACTGTGCTGAGGTGCAACCACCTAAAGACAGAAATTGTGGGCACGTTTGAGGTCAAACGCCATAAAATACGAGCAACGTAATGATTTCAAATCGATTGTAACCCCAACCGCATGTGCCCACCTAACGCTTACGCGGTTGCGGAACAGGACACTGCGGTACGCCGATCAACGCATCTTTCGCGTTACGCCCGGCGCCTGCTTACAGCCCAGCCTGAGCTGCTGCCGCCCGAAAGCATAAGTCAACCCTTCACCGCTGCAGACATGCGCGAGCGGCTGGCCGGTGTCACCGGCGACGAAGCGCTCATGCATGCGCTGCGGGATCTGCGCAAGCGCGTCATGCTGCGCATCATCGCGCGCGATCTCGGCGGACTGGCGACGCTCGAAGAGGTGATGTCGACGATAACCTCGCTTGCTGATATCGCTATCAGTACTGCAGTGGAACACTTGCAGCGCGAATTTACCGGGCGATACGGCGAACCCATTGGCGAAGAAAGCGGAGATGTGCAGACCTTGCACGTTATCGGCATGGGCAAGCTGGGTGGCAACGAACTGAACGTCTCCTCCGATATCGACCTCGTGTTCGCATATCCGGAAGACGGCGAAACTCGCGGCGCGCGACCGCTTAGCAATCACGAGTTTTTTATCCGCTTTTCGCGCCGGCTGATCAAGTTGCTCAATGAGCTGACCGAGGACGGTTACGTATTTCGCGTCGACATGCGTCTTCGTCCCTTGGGAGCGGACGGTCCGCTGGCTGTCAGTTACAACATGCTGGAAACTTATTTCGTCACGCAGGGGCGTGAATGGGAACGCTATGCATGGATAAAAGCGCGCGTCGTCTGCGGTGACCGGGCGGCCGAACTCGAGAAACTGGTCCGCCCGTTCGTCTATCGGCGGCACCTGGATTACAGCGCCTTCGAATCGATGCGCAGTCTGCACCGGGAAGTGAGGCAGGAAGTCGAGCGCCGCGAGATTCTAAACAACATCAAGTTGGGTCCCGGTGGCATCCGCGAAATCGAATTTATCGTGCAGCTTTTTCAATTGATACGCGGCGGACATGAGGCGCCGTTACGGCAGGGACCGACTCTCGTCGTGCTGCCGCTCCTCGGCGCATACAAGCTGCTTCCTGAAATTGCGGTGCAAGAGCTGACCGAGGCCTACGTTTTCCTGCGCAATCTCGAGCATCGTTTGCAATACCTCGACGACAAACAAACGCAGACACTACCGGGCCAGCAGGAAGACCAGGCTCTGATTGCAGCGGCGATGGATTATGCCGACTACGGTGCGTTGGGTACGCAGCTCGACGTGCATCGAGCACGTGTAACTCAGCAATTCGAGGCGATCTTCACGAGTGAGAAAGAGGCGCACCCGCTGGCAAGAATATGGCATCGCGACGACGAGGAATCACTCGAAATCCTGCGCGCGGCAGGTTACGGCGATGCACAGGCCGCGCTCAACCGCATTGTGGCGCTGCGCAACAGCGCGCGTGTTCGTCAGATGCCGCAAGCGAGTCAATCACGTATGGAACAACTGGTGCCCATGGTGGTTGCGACGGCCGCCGACATGGAGAATCCGAACGCCACCCTCGAGCGCATGTTGACGCTGCTCGAAAGTATCAGCCGGCGCGAGGCTTATCTTGCCCTTTTGCTTCAGTACCCGCAGGCACTCGCGCGCGGCGCACGCCTCGCGAGCGCAAGCCCGTGGGCTGCCGAATACCTCGCGCGCTATCCAATTCTGCTCGATGAGCTGCTGGATGTCCGTACATTGCATTCCACACCTCAATGGACGGAGCTCGCGGCGCAACTGCGCGCGGGCGTCGACGCAGCGGCCGGCGATGAGGAGCGCCAGATGGATATGCTGCGCCATTTCAAGCATGCGCAGACCTTGCGCTTGCTCGCCCGCGACCTGGCGGGCGAACTACCCCTCGAGAAGCTGTCGGATGAGTTGAGCGCGCTTGCCGATCTCATCCTCGCCGAGGTGCTGAGGATTGCGTGGCAGGGGCTGCGATCCCGCCATCGGGATGTACCGCGCTTCGCAATCATTGCTTATGGCAAGCTCGGCGGTAAGGAGCTTGGCTACGCGTCCGATCTTGACATCATTTTTCTCTATGAGGATCCAGCGGCCGAGGGGCCGCAAAACTACGCGCGTCTCGCACAGCGCATCAATCACTGGCTGACAAGCATTACATCGGCAGGCGTCCTGTATGAGACGGATCTGCGGCTGCGCCCGGACGGTGTGAGCGGCATGCTCGTGAGTCCGGTCGAGGGTTTCGCGGCCTACCAGCGCGAACACGCGTGGGTGTGGGAACATCAGGCGCTCACGCGGGCGCGTTATGTCGCCGGCGATCGCTCGATAGGCAGCATTTTCGATGCTGTTCGCGATGAGGTATTGAGGCGCCCGCGCGAGATCGCGACATTGCGTGACGAAGTAGTCGGCATGCGCAATAAGATGCTAACAGCGCATCCGAATACGAGCGGCCGGTTCGATATCAAGCATGATCGAGGCGGCTTGATCGATGTGGAATTCATCGTTCAGTATCTCGTGCTCGGCTACGCACACAAGTACGCAGAGCTTACGGGGAACATCGGTAATCTCGCATTGCTTAAGCTTGCCGCAAAGCTAGGCCTGATTCCCGAAGATAAGGCGCTGGCGGTGCATGACGCTTACCGGGCGTTTCGCAAACGCCAGCACGCGTTGAGATTGCAAGGCGACCGTTACGCCCGCGTCGCGCGCGACGCCTTTCAGAACGAGATTGCCGCCGTTAACCGACTTTGGTCGGCGGTGCTCGGAGACATTCGGTCACCGGCTCACGGAACACAAGCGACCTGAGCGCGACGACTCCCGCGAGACAATACTAGTGTGCTTATGCGACGATGGCGGCAGGCGGCGTTTGCTGTAGACCATCGCTGGTCGTCGTATCGAGTTTGCCGATAAGCCGGTACGACGTTAACGGACCCTGCCCTTTAACCAGCAGCGGCTCGGGGCCCTCGAACCGATAGGACGCCCGCAGCCGGTTGTATGTCGCGACATCTACAAGGATGCCGCCGGTCGATGCCTCGGAGGTCAGACGACTTGCGATGTTCACAGTATTGCCCCACAAATCGTAGATGAACTTTTTCACGCCGATGACGCCGGCGACGACCGGGCCACTGCCGATGCCGATGTGCATGCCGAGTGATTCACCCGAGCTCGTCTTACGGTCGCGCATGCCGTCGCGCACATCAAGCGCAAGATTAGCGACCGCCTCGGTGTAGCCATCATGATAGGCGAGCAAGCCGCCCGCGACCATGTAAGCATCGCCGATGGTCTTGATCTTCTCAAGTCCGTATTTCTCAGCGAGGCCGTCTATCCAGGAGAAAACGTCATTCAGAAACGCGACCATCTCGCGCGGCGGCAGTTCCTGCGAAAGACGCGTGAAACCGGTGAGATCGGCAAACATAACCGTACAGCCGGCGATGCCGTCCGCAATGACGCTCGAATCTCGCTTTAGACGCTCTGCGATGTTCGCCGGCAGCACGTTAAGCAGTAGACGCTCCGAGCGCTCCTGCTCGACCTGCAGGAGACTATGCTGACGATGCAATTCGTCCTTGAGCCTGTCTTTTTCGCGCACGAAATAAACGACGAGCAGATATACGATGGTCGACATCGATGCAAAATTGAGCGCAAAGAAGACGGCAATCGTTTGCAGCGGCATGCCGGAGCTGCGCTCGGTGCCATACGCAAGGTAGTAGTCGAAGAATCCGGAAACAGCAGTCATCGTGATATACGCGAAGAACCACGGCACCGACTGCCTCGGTCCCTGAAAAACCATCACGCCGATCGGGGCCAGCAACGCCCACAGCATGACGCCCGATGACGTCACGTAGCTGCCGATCGACCACTGCATGATGAAGGGAACGAACAGATACAGACTCGTCTGCGCGAACCGGAAGAACTCGAAATTGAGATTCCATAGATAAATACCCAGCGTCACCGCGGACACGACTAAATATGCAAGCGGAACGGTGGACGAATACCGGATGCCCATGGCATTGTAGATTGCGAGCCACAGCATGGCAGCGAATCCCATCAGGCCGCAGGCGAATATCAGCAGCGTTTTCTGCAGCCGCTGCTCGTCCGTATCGGTCGGGCTGATTACGCGATTGCTTAACCTGGTCAGCATTCCGCTGTTCGCGTCCGGCATCGCTTTTAACTCCGTTTTCTTATCGAGCTTGTATGCGCTCGTATTTATGCTGCGGGCGGTAGCTCGGATATTCACACCAATCAATTTCATGGTCAAGGAATGCGGTCGTCGCATGTTGCATGCATGCCAACTGCGCTTCGCCACCGGCCCGGACTGCGAAACAAGAAATACGTTAAAATTCACGTTTTCACGTGGGAGCAGATGCTGATGTCGATGGCGGACCGCGACGGTCACATATGGTATGACGGCAAACTGGTGCCGTGGCGCGACGCGAACACCCATGTGCTCACTCACTCGCTGCATTACGGGCTTGCCGTGTTCGAAGGATTGCGCGCGTACAGCACGGCGCGCGGCACGTCTATATTCCGTCTGAAGGAGCACACCGAGCGGCTCTTCAATTCAGCGCATATTTACATGATGAAGATTCCGTACGACAGGGAAACCGTCATGGAGGCACACCGCGAAGTGGTTCGCGCCAACAAGCTCGAGTCGTGCTATATCCGCCCGATCGCTTTCTATGGCTCCGAGAAAATGGGCGTGTCACCCAAAGGCGCGACAGTCCACGTTGCGATCGCGGCATGGCCGTGGGGCGCGTATCTCGGCGCCGAAGCGCTTGAAAAAGGCATACGCGTGAAGACATCGTCATTTGCGCGCCATCATGTCAACGTGTCTATGTGCCGCGCGAAGTATTCAGGTACGTATGCGAATTCCATATTGGCGAACCTGGAAGCAACCGAACACGGTTATGACGAAGGCCTGCTGCTCGATGTTGACGGGTTCGTTGCGGAAGGCTCAGGTGAAAACCTCTTCATGGTGAAGGATGGAAACATTTATGAGCCGGAACTTACCAGCGCACTAGTCGGCATCACCCGCCGGTCCGTTATCACACTCGCCGAGGAAATGGGCTACACGGTGGGCGCCCGCCGCATCACGCGCGACGATCTCTATATCGCGGACGAAGCGTTCTTTACCGGGACCGCTGCGGAAGTAACGCCTATCCGCGAAGTGGACGGACGCACGATCGGCTCCGGCAAAACCGGTCCCGTGACCGCGCGGCTGCAAAAGAGTTTCTTTGACGTCGTCACCGGCAAAAGCGAGACCTATCGCGACTGGTTGACGCCGGTTGCGGCATAGCTCGATGGCACAAACCGAAAACACGCAGCGTCACATCGACGTGACAGCAGCCGACTTGCCGCTGCATTGTCCGACTCCGGAAATGCTCCTCTGGAATTCGCATCCTCGCGTATTCCTGCCGATTGAGGAGACGGGCACGGCATTGTGCCCGTATTGCGGCACTCGCTATACGCTTAAAGGCGAAGTCAAAGCCGGACACTAGCCGGACGAGCCGGTACGCGTTGATGCTTTAAACGGAGAACGCGGCATGAATGACGACACCGTGCGCTGCACGACGCCTTTGCGTCACGCGGTCCTGATGTCGGCCTCCCGTTTCTGATGGCCCGCGCGCTCATCATCGCGCCGTCGTGGGTGGGCGATGCCGTGCTCGCGCAGCCGTTGTTCAGGCGCTTGCATGAGCGCGATGCAGACACCGTCATCGATGCGTTCGCGCCAGCCTGGACACATGCGCTGTTTGCCCGCATGCCGGAAATCAGCGCGACACTCGCGAACCCGTTCGCACATGGAGAACTCGCGCTTGCGGCTCGTTACCGGCTCGCGAGAGCGCTTGCTGAGCGCAAGTACACGCACGCCATCGTTCTACCTAATTCCTTCAAGTCGGCGCTAATTCCGTTTTTTGCACGGATACCGCGGCGCACGGGTTATGTTGGCGAAGCGCGGTGGGGTCTGCTCAACGACGCACGACCGCTGGACAAGCAAGCGCTGCCTTTGATGGTCGAGCGTTTTGCGGCACTGGCGGAACCTCGGGGCGCTTCGCTCAAGCGGCCGCTCGATCCGCCGCGCCTGATTGTGAATGTCGAGCAACGCGCAGCGACTCTTGCTGCTCTTGGCATCGCCGATACGGAGAACATCGCAGTGTTATGTCCGGGCGCCGAATACGGCCCGGCAAAACGGTGGCCGCCCGCGTATTTTGCCGACCTCGCGCGCAAGTTCGCAGAGGCGCGCTACAAGGTCTGGCTCGTTGGCTCCGCGAACGATCGCGCGGTCGCGTCCGAGATCGTGAACGGAAGTGGCGGCGAATGCGTTAATCTTTGCGGCCGCACAACACTCGCACAGGCGATCGATGTCATTGCGTCGGCGACCGTCGTGGTGGCGAACGACTCGGGTCTTATGCACATTGCTGCGGCGCTCGACAAACCGACGCTCGCTCTTTTCGGCTCGAGCAGTCCGGGATTTACGCCGCCCATGAGCACTCACGCCAGGGTATTGCGCCTCGATCTCCCATGCAGCCCCTGCTTTCAGCGCGTCTGTCCACTGGGTCATTTCGACTGCATGCGCAAGCTGACGCCTGACCACGTCTGGCAGCAGATCGACTTTGCTAGAATCACTTCGACATGAAACGCGCGCTGTTCACGACGCCGCAGGACGCGGAGGCGGCTTTTTACGAGGCCTTCGAAAAAGGCGATCTCGACGCCATGATGGGCGTGTGGGCGGATGATGACGACATCTTGTGCGTGCATCCTGCGGGCCCGCGGCTGTCGGGCGTCGAGCAGGTGCGCGAGGCATGGCGCCAGATCTTTTCAGCGGGACAAAGCCTGCGTTTCCGGCTGCGCCAGCAGCAGTCCGTAAACGGAATGACGCTTGCCGTGCACAGCGTCTATGAACAGATCTCCGTGGCCGGCGAAGCACGTGCGCGCGGCCCCGTCATTGCTACGAATGTATACATGCGGACGGCGAGTGGCTGGCGCATGGTGGTACATCATGCTTCGCCGACGCCGTCCGCGCCTGAGTCCGATAGCAAACGCGCTCCCAAGACACTGCATTGAGGCGGCATCGAAGCTATAATTAGCTGCTCGTTTATCACCTTGCCGTGTGCCCTCGATTGTCCGCAGTATCCGGGCCGCGCATCGTTCCGATCCCTATCGCAATACCATACCGAGGACAGCGATGAGCACTACTGATTTTGGCAACCCCGATGTTATCGTCATCGGCGCAGGCAATGCGGCGTGCTGTGCAGCGCTCGCGGCGCGTGAGTCCGGCGCAAAAGTGATCGTGTTGGAAGCGGCTCCAATCGATGACTGCGGTGGCAACAGCCGCTATACGGCCGGCGCGGTTCGCATCGTGTTCAACGGCGCCGATGATCTCGCGCAGCTGTATGACATTACGGACGACGAGCGGAAGACGTGCGATTACGGCACTTACACCGAAGACCAGTATTTCGATGATATGGGCCGCATTACCAATTACCGTACGGATCCGGACCTGTGCGAAATACTCGTCAGGCGCAGTTTCGAAACGATGGTGTGGATGCGCAAAAAGGGCGTGAAGTTCCAAGCACCGTACGGCCGCCAGGCATTCAAGGTTGACGGCAAGTTCAAGTTTTGGGGCGGTCTTGCTTGCGAGACCTGGGGCGGCGGACCGGGCCTGATCGAGCTCGAGCACAAGGCG
>Ga0207691_10001432_pt1 | contig 23824 bp, 18 predicted proteins | sample KBSM13metaG_FD_184327 | JGI IMG/M metagenome (GOLD analysis project Ga0207691, IMG submission 184327) | Miscanthus rhizosphere microbial communities from Kellogg Biological Station, Michigan, USA - KBS M1-3 metaG (SPAdes) (version 2) | ecosystem: Host-associated > Plants > Roots > Rhizosphere >... | reverse complement strand
GCACCTCCCCGCCTTCAGGGTATCCTGATGGATTACTGGCAACGCCCGATCCCGGTGGATGGCGGTAAATATGCCGGCGACGTTGGCTTCTTCGGTCCCGATGAGGGCAAGGGTGGCAAGTTCCTTCTATTGCCCCCCGGTTACAAGGGAAGCGTACCGAAAGGGTACTATGTTTACCGTTCAGAAACTTACAGTGTGTTCGTTTTCCTGCGTGGTTTTTACGATGATCCGAAAAATCTTGCGCCGGCTGCCGCTCATCTTGAAAAAACAAAAATCTATCCGCTGAACGGCGAAGCGAATGCAAAGCCAATGAAATACCCTGACGCCTCAGGTGTCCAGGTTAATATGCTTCCAATCAGCGACGGCAGTGCCTTCGATCAACTCAAAATTCTCCTGGATAGAGAGGGCCCCCATCTCGCCGGTCCCGACTGGCTTGGTATGCTGGCGATGCTCGGTATCATCAAGGATCAGCCATTCAGCCCTGATGCACACAGACGGGAGATTCTCGACCAGGCTGCAAAGACCGGTTATAAAATGAGCCGCGTTATCGGACCCGAGAATGTAGTCAACGGACGCTCGCTACAAATGTATCCCGACCGTCATTGGGTAAATCCCATGCCCGACGCGACACCCGCTAATCCATCCGATCCGTTTAACAAGAGCTTGAACTGGACTCGCACTGCAGGGGGTTACCTCGATCTTAACATGCGCATTTGGTTCTTCACCGACTATTATTCTATAAGTCCTGGGATGATCTCGAAAATACCGGGCAAGGGCGCCGCTTACGTGATTGCCTTTAATGACGGGGATGGGACACCCTTGACGGGTGGCACTAATTATCGACTTAACCTGCCGGCCAACATTCCCGCCGCCTTATTCTGGTCGGTGACACTCTACGATGCATCGGATGCTTCTGGTCTGGCGAATGGGCAAGCATTTCCATCGCTTGGTTCCCGGGATAAGCCCGTGCAGAACTCAGATGGAAGCACCGATCTTTACCTGGGGCCAAATGCACCCGGTGGGAAAGCAGGTAACTGGCTCGCGACGGTGCCGGGAAAAGGTTATTTCGCAATACTTCGTTTATATGGACCAAAAGAAGCTGCCATCAATAAGAGTTGGAAGCCTGGCGATATAGAAAAGGTGAAGTGAAATATCTAATTGCCTGGAGTTTGGTTAAAATATATGAACTGAATATGCAATGATACAGAAGACCTGTACTCTGTATATAATTACAGGCAGGTCCGGTAAACAGATTTCATTTTGCAGATTATCACAGCCTGATGAAAATAGAAATCAAATTTCGCCTCCTGTTGCTGCTGTTCATTCTCCCAATCATTTCTTTATCGCAAATATCTACAGCATCCGATACTGCAAAGAAAAAGCTTACGGTTGAGGAACTAAGGGCGATGAAGCAAAATCCCGTTAGTGGATTGAAGCAAATCCTGTTGGAGGCCAATATGGATCCCGGTTACCCGGCTTCCGGGCAAACCCAGGGCATCTATTCGCTCCAGGCTGTATGGCCTTTTTCCCTCGGTGAAAAATACCGGCTTGTCACCTATACCATTTTGCCGATGGTCAACCTGCCACAACCTTCAGGGGAAGATAATATCATTGGGTTGAGCAACACGGTAATCAACATCTTCCTCTCTCCAAAGGAAGCAGGCACGCTGGTCTGGGGTGCAGGACCAACTATTCTCTTGCCAACCATTACGAACCCGGACTTGGGCAGCAACCGCGTATCACTTGGTCCGGCGGCTCTTCTTTTCTACGCAAAGAAGAATTGGAATGCCGGCGTGGTTGTTCAGCAGGGCTGGTCACTGGGAGGTGGTTCCGGAATTAATGAAGTCAACGCCTTTGGTGCACAATACCTGTTTACTTACAATCTGCCAAAGGGATGGTCATTTTATAGCAACTCAACCATCACTTCCAATTGGACCCGCGAACCAGATGATCGCTGGACGGTGCCGTTGGGCGGTGGCTTTGGAAAATTGTCTTATATCGGTTCCTTGCCGGTAAGTCTCTCGCTTCAGTCCTTTTATAATATCGTAAAGCCTGCCGGTGGTCCTGACTGGACATTGAATATCCAGCTTGCATTTTTATTTGCCGCACCCCAGTAATTAAATTCATCAGTTGATATGATCCAACCTAAACATGGTTTTTTATAAAAACTGAGGGAAAAATCTACTTTAAAGATTTCACAATAGAAGCTTACTGAACATTTGGTAGGACGCAAAAATCACTACACAGGTAATCGGTTAATCTCCTAGCTCCAACGTCAGCTCATTCACTGCGGAGACTTCTGACAGGATTCATCAATGCCGCGCGCACTGCCTGGAAACTGACGGTCGCCAGGGTGACGAGCAGCAAACCCACGCCGGCGACCACAAAGATCCATGCGGATAAGCCGGTATGAAGCACATAGTTCTGAAGCCATTGATGCATGCAGTAGTAAGAAAGGGGCATCGAGATCAGCATGGACAGCGCCACCAGCTTGACGAAATCGGCGGAGAGCAGCGCCCAGAGTCCCGCAACACCCGCGCCAAGCACTTTGCGGACGCCGATTTCCTTTGTACGCTGTTCTGCGACGAAAGATGCAAGTCCAAAGAGACCCATACAGGAAATAAGGATGGCCAAACCGGAGAACACGGTTGCGAGATTGCCAATCCGCGACTCCGTATTAAACTTCTTTTGATACTCTTCATCAATGAAAGAATAAATAAAGGGACTGGCTGGGTTGAACTGTTTGAAGACGGGTTCCATCGCAGCGAGGGCCGTGCGTACAGGCACACCGGGTTTGATGCGGATCGTAAAGACGCCATGACCACCTTCTCCCAGGAAGATCGCGGGTTGCACCGGGTAATAGGGACTATTGCTGATCATATTCTTCGCGACCCCGATAATAGTATATGACTTCCCCCAATGCTTGATGGTCTTGCCGACAGGATCCTTAAATCCGAGGATGCGGGCACCTGTTTCGTTCACGATGGCAGCCGTACTATCGGTTAAGTGAGAACGGGAGAAATCACGTCCATTCAGAATCTTCCAGCCGACTGTCGGGCCAAAATCAGCGTTAACGAAAATGTCGCGGAAGCTGATGGTTTTTGCTTCCTCGCTCATTCCCTCCCATTCGAGCATATTATTCTGATAAAATCCGTTGAGGTTCATGGAGGAGTTGGCAATATTTGCCACTACACCTGTCTTGAGCAGACCCTGGCGGAGGGCTTCATAGTGAGCGTCCAGTTCACGCGTATTGTCGGGAACGGTGATCAGTCCGGCCTGATCATAACCCAGCGGTTGATTTTTGGCAAACTGGATCTGACGGAATACGACGATGGTGCCGATAATAAGTGCTAGCGAGATGGAGAATTGCGTTACCACGAGCACCTTGCGCGGATTGCTGGCGGCTTTGCCGGCTTTGAATGCTCCCTTCAGCACTTTCACCGGCCGGAGGCTGGAAAGATAAAGAGCCGGGTAGCTTCCGGCCAGCAGACCTGTGAGCAGTGTACAAAGCAAGGAAAGGCTCCAGAATACTGGGTTCGTCCAGGGGAAGGTCATGGTCTTGCCTGCCAGTTGATTAAACCATGGCAGGGTAAGCGATGCCAGCACAATGGCGAGCACAAAAGAAAGGAATGCGAGAAAGACCGACTCACCGAGAAATTGGGCAATGAGATGACTACGCAGCGAGCCGACGGTCTTGCGTATACCCACTTCCTTTGCGCGTTTTTCGCTCCGTGCGGTAGCAAGGTTCATGAAATTAATGCAGGCCAGCAGCAGGATAAACACTCCGATAATGCTGAGCATTCTCACGTAGGCGATGCGGCCCTCACCCACAGAATTGCTCTCATCGTAATGCAGGTACAGGCTTCCGTACGGAAGCACCTTGTAATTTTCGTACGCAAACTTCACATAAGGGCTGCAAATATTCTTGATGCGGGCTGTCGCCTGTTCCGGGGTGACGTTGCGGGCGAGAAGGGCAAACATTCGGCAATCATGGTCCTCGAAATTATTAATATGCTTAAGCCAGCTGGTTTCCTCGCTGGCCATGGAGATGAAAAAGTCAAACTCATGTAAACTGCTGTTCGCAGGCTGATCAGCATAGACGCCTCCGACGGTAAAAGGACGGCGATTTTCATAGCTGAAGGTTTTGCCGACCGCTTTCACTGTGCCATAGAGCGCAATAGCCGTCGACTTTGAAATGAGGGCTGTGTTCGGGTCGCGCATTGATTCTGCAGTGCCGCTTAAAAAACGGTATGCAAAAATGAGCGGGAAAGTATACTCGGCCGAACCACCTGTCCGGGCGATGCTTTTGTCGCCTATCACCAGCAAATGTTGGCCGGACCAAAGGGTCATCGCCGTCAATTCAAACACATCCTTATAGTTTCCTTTTTTCAGCCAGGGGTTAAGGGCCGGGGACACGGTAGTACCTACATAAAAGGGCGGCGTTTTTTCGCTGGTCTGACCCTTGGGCCACTGGTTTTGCATAATCTCCACGGCGCGGTCACCGTTCGGAATGTGCTGATCGACGGAAAGCTCATCGTTCGCCCAGATGCCGATAATAAGTGCGATCGCCATACCCGTGGCGAGTCCGAAAATATTGACAAATGAATAGCCGCGGTTCTTACGGAGTTGGCGTAAGGTGAGAAGGAAATAGTTTTTAAACATGCGCTGCGTTTTACAATACAGCAGCACTATCCAGAAAAGTACCTGTTTTTTTGCACCTTAATAATCAAACAATTGCGATTTATATGTTTTTATAAATTGTCCGGTTCCGCACACGCTATGTTCAATTTTGTATTTATTATTTCTCGTGACATCTATAGTGTCCCGTTACATAACCCTTGTTACAGTTAAGCATAAACGCCGGTCCGGGCTCTTTCATCTGCCCGACACCGGCGTTTATCTTTCACCTGCGCTCCCTGGCGCTAATCAACAAGCATCTTCTTCACATCATGGAACGTAAGGGCATCCATGGTATAATAATAGACTCCTTTTCTGAGTGTCGAAGTATTCAGGAAGTATGAATATCTGCCCGGAGCTTTTACTTCGTTCACGAGTACCTGGATCTCCCTGCCCGTCGCATCGCGCAAAATAATCTGGATTTTGCCCGTGCGCGGAGCTTCGTAATTAATGATCGTCGTTCCGCTGGTTGGATTTGGATAATTCTGACTCAGTGAATAGCGCAGCGCGCCTGTTGTTGAATCATGCACTACCTTCTTGATCTGTTCAGTCGTATCCACAGCCGCCTGGGTGTCAACCAATCCCAGCGTATCCGATGCAACGCCTGTTTTTTCGTCATTGGAGGCTGTTGATGTCGTATTCGGTTTGAATATGACGTCTACCCAATAATTCGAAGCGCGATAGAGTTGGTTCGGGAATTTCGGTGACGAAGTGTAAGCGAACATTCCCTGCCCGTTTCCGGGATCCGTACCACTTGCGCCATTGGTGCCGTCTGCCACTGCTGTAAGTGAACCGGATACCACCGACTTATTGAGGAAATAATCAAGTTCTTCAGTATAGTAACCAAGACTGCTCCAGTATGCAACGATATAATATGTATTGGCTGATATGGAAACCGGTGAAGATAACTGTACTACCTGCCAGCCTGTAGCTGTCTCGTTGGTGAACGTCGCCTGCGCCAGCCGCGCACCGGATGCTGAATACAGCTCTCCTATATGTGTCCCAATATTGCCACTGGTTTTATAAAAACGGATCGCAGTAACAGTTCCTGATACAGATGATTTAAAACGCAAACCGTTTTCCTGTCCTACTGCACCCGTATGGTCGTTGTCGGTTACAGACTTTGGTGTCTGCGAAGTGAAAATCGGGGTTCCCGTAGGCGATGGTTGCGATGGTGTTGACGTGGAAGTACCAAGCGTGAGATTGCCTTGCAGGTTGTACGATCCGTCGGAATTCTGTACGTTGGCAATAAATAAGGGCATAGGTGATCGGTATCCGTTAGGATCCCGGATAACCATTCTTAGCGTGTACCCCGAACCTGCCGGAACGCCCTGTATATTAAATTGGTCAGTAACGGTTTTATCGGCTCCGGGAGAGAACAGATAGGGATCGAAAGAAGAGTTACCGCTCCACTTTACCTGAGATCCCTGTACCAGTTGATATTCAATTTTCCAATGCTCATACGTTGGCGCAACGCCTGAGTTACGCCAGGTCAGATTAATGGACATGTTGTTCCCGGAAAGTTGCAATTGACCGGATGGTATTTGCAATCCGTATCCGGCAATCCGGGCCGCTACGCGGATATTATTTTGTATGGTAGTCATATCACCATTACTACCATTAACATTTCCATTTCCAACCACGGATACATGAGATCTCGACATTTGGTTTGGCAGGTCGGCGAACGAATTCGTCACACAACAGAGTTCGGCGGTAACAGGCGCATATTTATACCTGTTCTGTATGGCCGTATCAAAATGGTAAACAGTTCCTGCGCCCGGGAAGCCGCTGGGCACGGTGTAGGTAGCCTTGTTGTTGTAAAGCCACCAGTCGAGATAGGTATCGGTCGTCCCAAAATTCTCCCGGCGTATACCGGTATGTCCCGCATTATTCTGAAACTGCAGGGCAAACCAGCCTACCGCAGCCGGTATTTTCGTATTGACGAGCAGGTTGCCATCGAAAACAGGTATCTGGGTGACGACCTTAAAGTTGCTGTATATTCTGGCCGTATAAGCATAAATGCTGTCGAGTGTGGCTACCGTGGCATCTGTTCCGCCTCCATGAAATTGTATGTTCGTCCACTCTCCTGCCTGGCCGTATCCACCCACATCCACATAATTGATGACGTCTTTATATCGTACGCCATTATAAGAGGCCGTCATTATATAATTGTTCAGAAAAGTATTCATGTCTTTCCAGGCCTGGAGCCAGGTGGGGCTATTCCAGTTCGGCCACCACGCACCGCTGTTATAGTTAATCCAGTCTTTGTTATATTCTGATTGCATGGCATTATGAAGCCACAGGGGGTAAAATAAAAAATAGCCACCGGGTGACGGCTGGCCTGCCTGTAAATTTCCCTGGCCTCTGCAGAAATCGCAAAGCGCCATAATACTGAAAGAAAATTTCTGATGCCTGTCGATGGCGCCATGAATTTTCATATCAAAATAGGACGTACTGTACGATCCCCTGGGACTCAGATACGGTTGAATATCAGTGTATGAAAACCGTTCATATGCATCTAAACTTTGGGTAGAAGAAGAGCTTCCGTAAAGGTTCGACACGTTTTGTCCATTCCATTGTTCAGCACCTGCGCCTGGACGTTTGATCGCCGTACTGGAAGGCGTCAGCGACGTAAAATACAAAGGATAAGTTTGAGCGAATGAAGTAAGGCATGAGAATGTCAGCAGAAAAATGTAAAGATTTTTCATCATACTGGAGTCTTTAGTTGCATTAAAATTGTTCCGGTCGGGGAACTTAGGGGAGTGGTACAGTGATCATGGATCACCTTTACAACGAGCCCAATCTGCAGCAAATACGGTACCAAAAATGTTAAAATCGCTGTGGACCACAATAATATAATAGTGGGCCCATCGGAAAAATACGATCGATTTCTCCGACGAACTCCATCGTAGCTCAGTTCATGGATCGCAAAAACTTCGCTGAATCAAACCCGGGAGCATCAACGAAATGCAGATAAATTGAACTCTTCTGTACTACTCAAAACATCGCGGCGGGAATCTGACATCACTACACCTGATCGGGTACATGCAGTCTTGACATTTTATTTTTAATCCAGCTTTTAATGGTAACAAAATTCTCCGCACTGCATTTCATCCGGTAAACAATAATCATCGCTGAAAATACTGTGAGCAATCCGATCGTTAGTATGGACGCATTGATGCCGGCAGCGTCGGCAATGATGCCTGTAAGTATAGCGCCAATGGCATAACCTAAATCCCTCCAGAATCTGAATATTCCTAAACTCCTGGCCCGGTCAGCCGGATGAGTATTTTCAGCGACCGTGGCAAGAAATGTCGGATACACCATTGCCGTACCCCAACCGAGCATCAAAGACAGAATAACAAAGTGCGTCAAGGATTGAGCGAATAGTAAAAGAACGAGGGTGCATCCCTGCAATAACATCCCAAGAAAAAGTAAATCTTTTTTACAAAAATGATCGGCCATTTTACCCGTGAATAATTGTCCAATACCCCAAACGGCTGGATAAATCGCTGTGATTATTCCAATTTGCTCAATATGAAAACCCTTTGTGGCCAGCAGAATCGGGAACAGGCCCCATACCATCCCGTCATTTAAATTATTGACCAAACCGGCCTGGGTAACGGAACCAAGGTTCCTGTTTTTCCAGGTAGTCTGCCAGAAAATATTAGACAGCCTGGATATTTTACTATTCAATGTTTCTGCCGCAATATGATGCTTTGTATCCCTGACCAGCAGCCAAGTCGAAATAAAACCTGAAAAAGACAAAACAACGCCTATATAAAATGGATATGGTCGCAGACCATATTCAGAAGCAATCAATCCTGTAAAAAAAGCAACCAGCGCAATTGCACCGTATCCGGCAAATTCATTAAGACCCATCGCAAATCCCCGCTGCTTTTCTCCTACCAGGTCAATTTTCATGACTACCGTGCTGCTCCATGTCAGTCCCTGATTGATTCCCAACAAAACATTGGCTGCAACTATCCAATTCCAGCTTTCCGCATACATCAAAACAAACGGGACCGGAATACCAATAAGCCAACCCGCAGTAAGAAGGTTTTTCCTTCCGGCCCTGTTTGCCAATGCCCCGGTAAAATAATTGGTAATCGCTTTTGTAATGCCAAACACGATGATAAAAGAAAAAATGGCGGTTTTGGCTGTGATGTGAAATTCCGTCTGTGCAATGCGGGGTAGTATGCTTCTTTCCAGTCCGATCATGCCTCCAACAAAGGCATTGATGATAACAAGCAATGTGAATTGCTTCCAATTCTCCTTTAATCCCAATTTTACTACACTCATCTTATAGAAAGATCGTGTTCATCCATTTTTATTTAGAAAGTATTTAGACGTCAGGGATTAACAGGATAGCCTTTATTAATCCAGTCAATTTTAATGTTGTGTTCAAGATTAAGCAGTTTCTGGTTCTTGAAGCCCATTTGATTTAGCAGCGCAAATGCAGGCCGGATATTGGGACAATGTTCAAAAGGACAGCACCCACAATAAATGATAATATCAGCGTCCTTAGGCAGGCGAACCAGCTGTTGCCTGAGTTTTGCCAGATTGGCGCTGTCTTTCGCCGGCCCGATGTCGACGGATCCTTTGATCACAGCGCCCGGGCCGACGCTGAAAATGATGGGCTGCTTTGCTGTTGGATCCTTGATGATTTTGGCCAATTCTTCCGGTGGTTCTAATTGTGCAGGTGTCCAGGGTTCATTTTTATATTTCAAAAACGCGACGGCTATAATTAGAACTACCACTACAGCCGATAACCCAAGGATATACTTTCTATTCTTCATTATATAAATGTAGTTTTTGCGTTTCACTGCCCTACTTAATTTTTTAGGCAACAGCATTGAGGGCTCCGCCTGCCCTCAATTCGTATAAAATTAGTAAAACCCATTCATAAGGGTATACCCCTATTGGTAGGTACCTATAAATAAATCTATTTTTATCGGTAATCAAAGCAACTCTTTTGTGAGCTTCCACCTGCATTCTCAGCCTATGAAAATAACTTCACTAATTGCCAGCCTATTTATTGTAATTCCGAATTTGTCCTTTTGTCAGAATAACTCTCAACACAATTTCGGGCAGGGCTCAATTACAATTGGTGTGTATACGCACCATTTATTAGAAGAACAGTTCAGGGATGATGCAAATATTCTTGATTCTTCCTTTCGGCAACAGATGCTTCACTATTTCGTGAACAAAAACAATATTCTTAGTTGGAACGCAAATGACGCTAAGGCCGGGGCACATTCTATAAATGACTCGAATGAGACCATGTCAATCTCGATGAAATTTTGGATTTCCACATATAATTACCTGATAAGGTATGATTCTTCGATACTCTACTACTATTCCTGTAAAAATAGGAAGATCGATAAGGTCATACCTTATGCGTTGGATACCTTTTCTTATGAATATTTTTACAGACATCTTCCTTTTGATTCTGCTTTTAAAATTTCAGAACCGAATGAACAGCAGACATTCTCAATAAATAACATTCAATGTTTCAAAGGCGAAGCATTTGATCGCTCAGCAAATAGAATTACCTTTTATTATTCAAAGGATAAATCTAAGGTTGTCTCTCCGCTAAACGTCTTTTTTAACTACAAGTTTCCATTTAACATTTTACGTATACAGTTTCATACCGAGTGGACTGCAAGCGATGGATCTGTGTCAAAAAACGGAGTGGTACTATATCAGGTCGAAAAAATAGATCAGTCGCCGCCAGACCCGAAAATGTTTAACCTGCCGGAGGGTGTACCCGTAGTTCAAACCATTCCCTTTTGGGATGTTATTTCAAAATTTGATTAAACCGCAAACCAATATGATAGCTGTAATCGCCATAATCAGGTTATTCACTTTTCACCTGGCTAAAAAACGCTGTCATCTGCTCCAGTGCACTATCGGAGTGCATGATTTCCGTGTTTTCTAATGTCTCCCTGGTGGCTTCCGCACCGCGCGCAATCATCTGCTTTTCAAAATGAGCTATGGCCGACTTCATATCGGTGAATTTACCGTCCGTTAACCATTCCGCCAGTTCAAAAGCATCCTGCATCGCGACATTCGCTCCCTCGCCCGCAAAAGGCGGCATACGGTGTGCCGCATCGCCAATCATCGTAAGGTTTTCCTGCGTTTCCCAACCCTGACTGAGTGAGAAATAATACTGTGGCCGGGGAATAAAAAATGATTCTTCGGCGGTCATAAATTCATGCCATTCATCGCTCCAACCGGCAAAGCTGTTTTTGAACCAGGCTAATACCTGCTCCTTGTCATTGAAATCAACACCGCTTTGATCAACCCGGTTTTCCGGTGTTTTGAAACTCGCCACAAACATAATCGATCCATCTCCCTTCGTCCCATAACCAATAAACTGTCCCTCACCAAATGCCATCACCTTTCCCCCTTTCGTAAACCGAAAGAGTTTTGGCGCATTTTTCTCTGCATGATAAATATTCCCTTCAACCAAGGTGACGCCTGAATAAACTGGTCTCTCGTCACTGATATAAGGCCTTATCTTCGAATTTGCTCCGTCTGCGCCAATTACCAGATCAGCATAGTGCCTCTCTCCGTTTTTGAAATGCAATACCCATCCCCTGCCCTGCTTTTCCATTGAAACAAACTGACTGTTCCAAATCACCGTACCAGGCTTAAGGGAGTTTAACAGAATATCCCGCAAAGGAGCCCGGTCAATTTCAGGACGATGTTCCGCTATCGTTTCTTCCAGGTCATGGTCATCGAACTGAACGGTGAGGTCCTTATCCACAATACGCATCCTGCTCGCAACCGGACGATGGTGTTTATAAAACTCTTCAAGCAACCCTGCCCTTTTCATGGCTTCCAGTCCTGAACCTTCATGCAAATCCAGCGTGGATCCCTGCACCCTCACTTCCCTGTTTACATCCCTTTCATACACCCTCACATCAGCCTGCTTCATCTGCAGCAGCCTGGCCAGGGTCAGGCCGGCCATTCCACCTCCCACAATGGCGATCTTCTTGTTATCTGTTAACATCAGCTGGAAATATTTAATGACGCAAAATTATTTCCTGCCAAGTGTCGATAATAGTATAAATCGGTCATTTTCGTTCCGGGACAATGCCTTCGGCACCACCCCGGAGAATTTTTTTATTTCCTTAATAAAGTGGTTCTGGTCGGCGAAATTTTCCTCGGGAAAAAGCTTTCCCTTCGCGATATGATCCAAAGACGCGCGAAAGCGGACAATATTACAATAGGCCTTTAAAGAAATACCGAATTGCTGATTAAAATACCTGTTGATCTGGCGGCTTGTCCAGAATACTTTCTCCGAAAGTTCTTTTACTGTAATAGCTCCCTTGGAAGAATAGATAAGGTCAAAGAGTTTTATTTTCCTTTCGTCCGTATCTGTTGGCAAAAGCGATTTGATTTTCCGGGTCGCCTTTTCCATAAAGCAGTCGAAGTCCTCTAAATCATTTTCTGAAAATCCCCAGAAACCTTCGGGCAGTATTTTACCATAGTCGACAATGCCGGCAATAGTCTCATGAAATATATATTCAACGGCTGGCAGTCTGAAACTAACCACAAACATCAGGGTCCCTGCAGGTATGGTGGCTTTGACATGTTGTGTACCCAGGCCAAGCAATACAATCCGGAAAGAATTTTCTGCCGATCTGGAAAGTGACAGGTCAATGCGCCCGTCCGGCAGGCCGATGGTTTCAATGTTTCTATTGGAAGGATTATGCAAATACCAGAAACTGTCTACAAAATCAGAAAGCGGCTTGCCGGGTTCGACTATTTTGTATGTCATCTCATTCCCCATGTATTTCCAACTATTTGCCCCTCACGGTGATGATCACACGCTGATAGGCGGTTAGCGGCGGCCTGCCATCGTCCGTTGCCTGGAGGATCAGGTGAATCGTCTGTCCCGGAACGGCGTCTTTTGGAATCATCAGTTTTGTCTGGGTGGCGTTAGGCGTAGAAATTTCCACCTTGCCCGGATAACTGCCCACCTCAAACTGCCACCAGTTTATCGTGACTTTATTTCCATCCGGATCCCTCACATTCCCATTCAGCTTAATGGTCTCTCCTGGTGACGCCAGGATCTGTAGCGGTCCTTCCATTTTCACCACGGGTTCATGATTCGCATCAGCAAAACTTGACGTCACCGACCATTTCAACCTCGCGGCAAAATCCTGTTGGGCAGCGGGAAAGAAATCAGGATAAGAACCGGCGACCGACCGCTCGTTCATTGAACCAAGCGCGGCTGCCATAGCTTTCTGTGACGTATCGCCCGACGGCTGGGAAAAAGGATTTACTTCCGGCCCGATTATTTTCCGGCCGCCCCATCCCCCATAAGAACCTTCTTCATAGGCACGCAGTCCGTTTCCCAGCATATTCATGAACGTAAAATCATCTCCTTCGCCAAGCCAGGATCCTTTTTCCTGTACGGGCAGCCATACCACATAACCCATGCTTCTCAGCTGCTCAGTTGTATATCCGGAAAATCCAAAATAATCCATCCTGTCCCCCTTGACCATCTGCTTTCCGTCTCCCCATACCCTGTACAGCGATCCCATCGGTCCGCGGTCTGATACATTTGCCTTCATCCATGTGGAAGTCAGAAAAACTGAATCCTCCGCTTTGGCCCTCAGTTGCGCTCCATATCCATAATTTGGTCCACCCTGGAATTGCCTGTATTCAATCTCCGGCCAGTTGGGCTTTATATACTTTGCATAGGTATCGTCCTGGTCTCCCGAAGGCAACAGGACTACCTTACGCGAAATTTTCCTCCTGATCCCATCCCATTCGCTTGTATTCGCATACTGCTCCTGTATCGACTTCAGCGCCCTCGCGATCGTGCTCTGTCCTCCCCATGCCGTAATAAACAGCTTGCCGGGCTTGTCGTCGAGCATGAGTGATCTGATAAGATCAGAACCTGGAGAATTCTTAGAGATGTCTCCGTCGAATTCGATATTTCCGTACCGGATGGTCGCCTTCAGCGTTTCTGGTGTAGGGTAATCCGGACTATGCAATTTCAGATTCGGATAAACTTTTTCATAAGCTTCCACCGCGTTATGTATAAAGCGTTCGTCCTTTGCCCATCGCCACGACACGCAGGGGCAGGTATCCAGCCCGAACCGCGCATATTCCCTTCCCGGCACATACCACTTCGTCCCCTTTCCATCGCCCTTCCAGTGAAAACCACTGCTCGCATAGATAAGCCCCTCCACCTGCAGTTCATTGCTGTAGAGCAGAAAACGGATAAGTGAATTGTTATCGTCGAGCTCCGGATCGCAGGTGATCACGATACGAGGCTTGATCGTCTTGTTGGGTGATTGCGCGTTCGTGCCCTTTGGATAAACGACAAGCATCATCAGCCCAAAAGAGAAAAGACTTATTATTCGTCTCATTTAGAAAAATTTGAAGAATCTACTCTAAGGTAAAGGGTCATGCAGTAAAAAGAAAAACTTTCGAAAGACCGATGTGAATACTGAAATGAATCCGTCATCCCTGCCGGTCTGAACCCGGACACGCACCAAATACTTCATTTTTTAGAAGTGCAGCAAATTGCAGGCGAAGCCCATTGAAACTTTTCGAATATTTGCGCACAGTTCCATATCGCCCATTAAAAATTCCTCAGGAAAAGTCAAATCTAACTGCCAGTCTTTACCAAACGACTACGCAATGGACGGCAATTCGAAGCAGTTAAGAGCAATTGACGGCAGTTCACGGCAAGTTTCGGAAATGCAAAATAAAAGGATGCGAAAGCTGTTTACATGTGCAGGCAGGTATAGCGCAGACCAATACTAGTTGAGGAAAACGCAGGCCCCCTGCCAGTGTAGCAACAGTCAGTTTCTAGTTCAGTTTGTAGGCAGTATCATGTGAGTAAGATATGAGTAAGATATAAGCGAACAAAGAAAGGATTCATTTTTAACCTTTAAAAAAACCCGATGAAGGATCATGGAAATCTGACATCAGGTAACTGAAGCTGATCGGTATTCCATATCATTTGCAGACCGTGAATGTGCCGGCATAAAGAATATTCGCATTCACCCTGCCGATTATGCGGAGGACAAAACTGAAGTCCTGCATCGGAAAGAATTGGGTATCCTGTTGCCTGCTTCTCTCCGGGAATACAGAATCAGGTGCCATTTCAGGGCAATTTAACCAGTTCGCCCCTGTGGACTGATATTTGATTGATATACTGTAATGATTTCTACGGGGAAAGGGGTTTTTGTGGCATGGGTGATATCTATTGTGATTATATTACCAATAGCGTCTTCTGCCCAGAGCACTTCTGATATGATGCCCCAAAACGAAAAGCAGACCGATACATCCAAACAAAAAGACCTGTTTGATGTCTATAAAAAGCTCTTCAAGATACCCGACAAGCCCGAAAAACCACGTCCGGAAAAAGGCGTCTATTTCACCCTGAATCCCCTGGCCAATGCACCTACCAGTTCGGGAAATGCCCTGGTAACCAGTACGACTGCCAACTTTTACATGGGCCCCAAAGCGACGACCAACCTGTCCTTTGTCAACTTCGCTCCCTATTTTAATTTCAACAAGCGGTTTGGTTTACCGTTGCGCTCCACAATCTGGCTAAAAGACAATTCCTGGCTTATCCGCGGTGATATCCGTTTCCTCGTTTATCCCCAATACACCTGGGGACTCGGAACCTCCCATAACGATAATGAAAAACAATGGGTCAACTATGAATACATCCGTTTCTATCAGGCTGCATTAAAGCGCGTCGGTAAAAGGCTTTTTATCGGAATGGGTTACGACCTGGATTACCATTTCGACATACATGGCGATTCCGGTGTAAACCTGCAACAGTTCACCGGCTATCCTTATGGTCTTTCAGGAAACTCCGTTTCCTCCGGCCTCACGTTTAACTTTCTTTACGATACCAGGAACCGGAACATTTATCCCTTTCCCGGCAGCTACCTGAATGTGGTGTATCGTGTAAATCCGAAATTTCTCGGAACCGTGAATCCATGGCAATCCATATTCGTGGATGCGAGAAAATACATGCCCCTGAACAAACCGGAAAATCCCAATCAGCAAAATTTACTGACCTTCTGGTCCTTCCTCTGGTGGAATTTCAGCAACACCACGCCCTATCTCGATTTGCCCAGTACGGGATGGGATGAGTACAACCGCTCTGCCCGTGGTTTTGATCAGAACCGTTACCGTGGAAAAGTGCTCTATTATTTCGAGACCGAATACAGGCGCGATATAACCAATAATGGCCTCCTCGGATTTGTGGTCTTTTCCAACATCAATACCGTCAGCGGCTCCGGTACTTTCTTCCAATCCTGGCATCCTGCCGGCGGATTAGGATTGCGCGTCAAAGTCAGCAAGGTCTCCAATACCAATTTCGCCCTCGACTATGCTTTCAGCAAGTCCTACCATACCATCCTCTTTAGTTTCAGTGAAGCGTTCTGAACACTCCGCACAATGTGTTGATCTTACACCAGAATATGATGTGGAACATACACTTCGTAGTACCTGAATTTATCCGGTTCCTTTCTCAAAAAGAGTATCTCTTCCTTTCTAAAATAATATCTGTCCCCCTCAAAAAGAAAAATTTAAAATTTCGCTAACGATCCTGTAACCTTTTCTCTCTTTCCATAATCTGTGTGATGGTAGATGGAAGACCTCACAACGGTCAGCCGCTGAATGAACAGAATAAAAACTACCATTATGAGATTCAAAAAAGAAGCGATCACCACACTGATCATCGCATCCATCATAGGTCTTACACAATGTAAAAAAGACAATAACCATCACAACCCGCCGCCTGATCCGCAACTGATAAGCGACGGACAAAACATTTTCCGCTTCGATAGTTTTGGGGATGAAGATTTCTGGAGCGGCCTCCTGCATATCGACAAAGCCATTGCCGGATCGGCACACGGCGGATTCGGGACGGGCGTAAGTCCAAAGTCTGCCCTGGCTGTTGGCCTGAAAGTGGACGCACAGGCGCTTCCTAGTGATATCGTCGCTGGCATCCAGTCAGGGAAAGTAAACCTCGACGATCCCGCTACTACCCTCGCCCTCATAAAACTGAATGCTGTACTGGGCATCAAAGGCAATTTCAATTCGGACGGATCGATGAAATCCCTGGGCATCACCTGCGCCGTTTGTCATTCCACCGTCGACAATTCGTTCGCCCCCGGTATCGGTAAGCGCCTCGACGGATGGCCCAACAGGGACCTCAACGTAGGTGCCGTCATTTCACTCACGGACAATGCAAAACCTATAGCCGACTTGCTACACGTCGACGAACCCACACTCAGGTCGGTGCTCGGTCAATGGGGACCGGGTAAATTTGCGGCCATTTTGTTTATGGATGGAAAAGCGCTAAGGCCCGACGGAAAAGTCGCTGCCAATCTGATTCCTGCGGCATTCGGTCTGAAAGACGTAGTGCTCACCACCTATACCGGCTGGGGTGATATCAGTTACTGGAATGCCTTTGTTGGCAACCTGGAAATGCACGGCAAAGGAACTTTTTCCGATCCGCGCCTGAACGACCAGGCTAAATATCCGATTGCTGTTGAAAACAGCTTTTTCAACATTGTCAATGACCCGGATCTTATTACTTCCAAGCTACCGGCATTAAGGGCCTATCAGCATTCCTTGAAGGTTCCCAAAGCACCTGCCGGAAGTTTTGACAGGGTTGCGGCAGAACGTGGAAAAGCGATTTTTATTTACAAGGCCAAATGCGCCAGCTGCCACGATCCAAAATGGTATACACAGGAAGAAACCATATTAAAATCCGCAGCTGAAATAGGCATCGATGATTTCGAAGCGATGAGATCGCCTACAGGAAAATACCGCACCACGCCGCTGCCGGGTCTGGCGGCCGCAAGGTCGAAAGGCGGATACTTCCACGATGGCAGGTTCGCCACGCTTCCGGATGTCGTCAATCACTACAATGACTTTCTAAAATTAAATCTGACCAGCGCAGAAAAACATGACCTGGTCGAATACCTGAAGTCTCTCTAACGTTCATTTGATCCCTGATTTTCCGTAACCTTTTTCGGTTTTCCCGATCTAAGAAGCATTCGTTCACTCTTTTAAATAAGCATTCTATGAACCTTAGTAGCACCTTCAAAAAATTGATCTTCAGTTCGCTGGTATTGGCTCTGGGCGGACTTTCAACTTCCGTTAGCGCACAGTCTGATCCCAAACTAACAGATCCGGAAATTGCATCGGTGGCCGTAACGGCAAACAAAGTGGATATCGGCTATGCCGACATCGCCCTGGCTAAATCGAAAGATTCCAGCATTCTGCAATTCGCCGAAACGATGAAGCGGGATCACCAGGCTGTCATTGATCAGGCCGTTGCCCTGGTAACCAAGTTAAATGTTACGCCAAAAGACAATGCCGTCAGCCAGAAATTAATGTCGGACGCCGCGAAGACAAGTAAGATGCTTGAATCCAAATCGGGAAAAGCGTTTGACAAAGCCTATATCGACAATGAAGTGGCTTATCACAAAGCGGTCATTTCTGTCGTACAAAATGTGCTGATCCCGCAGGCGCAGAACGCGGAATTGAAAGCCCTGTTGCAAAAGGTATTACCGACCCTGCAGGCACACCTGGCTCACGCGGAAATGTTGCAAAAAAACTTTTAAGTGAAAAAATTTCGGATCTCTCTGATATCCTTTGCCTGCCTTTGTATAATAATTTGCCTTGCCGGCTGTTCCTCAGGGCCTGAACAAAGAGTGCCGTCTGTAGATACGATTGTGATTTCAGGCATGAAGTTCAATCCTGGGGAACTCACCGTGCAGAAAGGAGACTCGGTTGTATTTCTGAACAATGATCTGGTTGTGCATGATATCACACAACAGCCCGATAAAGCATGGAACTCTTCCAAATTGAATCCTGGTCAGTCCTACAAAATAGTGGTAAGGACAAGCACGGATTATAACTGTTCCATTCATCCCACGATGAAAGGCAAACTCACCGTACAATAGATCCGGGTTGCGCAGATGATCCTGGTTTATCGCCCAAGGGTTCTCCTGCCCCGCATAGCTGCGGGGCTTTTTATTCCATCGTAAAATCCTGTATTGTTGCGCACAGTTAAAGACTGGCGGTTATTTTTTCCGCAACTACCAGCAGCTCAAAAGCTGATGTCATCTTCGTCAGCCGGTTTACTTTTATCCTTACGATCTTATTGCCTTTGCGGACAATGATCATGTCAAAATTTTCATTGTCGGTATGCCGCAGCGCTTCATCCCCCAGATTTTTTATCGTGTCGAGATGAGGCATCGAGGCATTCTGCGAAAAAATCTGCGTATATACCTTCTTCGATACGTTTTCGCTCCGGTAAGTTTCAAACATGTAATATACATGCCCGAGTTTTCCGCTCGATGCTTCCGTCCTGTCCGCCGTATACGTGCACCTGTATTTCGCCGAGCTGTCTGTTTTTTCCGTAGTGTTTTCTGTGATCCTGGCCGGCTGGCCCAATATCTTTTCCGCATCGGCTTTTTCCAGGCAGGTCAGGCTGTTCATTGTCGGTGCAGGACCCTGCCCTGTGCAAAACGTCGAAAGTCCTGCGATGAACAGACTTAAGAATATTTCTTTTGCTGATTCGATATAGTAAGTTATCAATTTTTAAAGCCCAGGTCATCAACTATTTTAAGGATAGCCTCCGGATGCGGTTATTTTCCGTATCGGCAACATAAATATTTCCCTGCGCATCCATCCCAAGACCAGCGGGTGTCTGGAACCGCGCAACGCTGCCCGCTCCATCCTGGTATCCGTTAAGGCCTCCGGCAATGGTGATCACTGTACCGTCCGGCATGATTTTCCTAATACGATCCAGATCCAGGACAAATAAGTTTCCTTCCCGGTCAATGACCATATCCGTGGGATATTCAAATCGTGCTGAACTGCCGGTGCCATCTTCAACACCCTGCTTATTGGTACCTGCCAGTGTCGACACACGGCCCTGAGGGTCAATTTTTCGAATACAGGAGTTTAACCCGTCTGCTACAAAAATATTTCCCTGTCCATCGACAGCAATACCGTCAGGAAAATTAAACCGGGCCTTACCTGCCTGACCATCTTCAAATCCTGAAGTTTCATTTCCTGCGATGGTAATGACCGTGCGTGATGTGCTGATCTTTCGGATCCTGTTGTTTTGCGGATCTGCTACATAAATATTCCCCTCTGCATCGGAGGCAAGCGCGGATTCATCTCCAAACCGGGCAATATCTGCCGCTCCATCTGCAAAGCCTTCTTCCTCACTGCCTGCATAAGTAGTCACTTTTCCGCCCGGGTCTATTTTTCGGATTCGTGGATCAGTGACATCTGAAGTATATAAATTGCCGGCTGCGTCCACCGTAATGCTCATCGGATATCTGAATTTTGCGGCGCTGCCTTCGCCATCCGCAATGCCTAAATCACCGCCGGCAAATACAGATACCAGCCCGCCTGCTATTTTCCGGATACAGTGATTTTGCACATCGGCCACGTAGATATTTCCGTTGAAATCTGCGGCCACATCAAAGGGAAAATGAAATTGGGCGTTTGCTGCAGGCCCGTCGGCGAGAGAGGGTGTGCCGTCGCCTGCTAAGGTGCTGACTATCCATTGCTCGTCATTTTGAACAACCTTTTCCTGCATTTGCTTTTTGCAACTGCTGCCGATGGACAGGATGGCTATCCCCAGGGAGACAGCGTATAAAATCCGGACGAACATATAGGCATGTTTCTATAATACAAATTGCAGTTAACCAGCAAATAGGCACTTACAAGGTAAAATGAGAATCGCCGCCCCTGAGCGCCGTTTTTCCAATGGCTTTCATAAGCTGACTAAAGGAGTTCCATACTATATTAAAGGAAAAGCGCTTTCGGTGGCTGCAGATTGCGATGACCTGTGTGTTTACTGTGAAAGGGTCTCTGCCGGTCTTAGTTTGTTCAAAAGAAGCCAAAAGCCGAAGATGAGTTCGAAAATAAAAATCGGTCCGCCATAGATTCCCACGGACATTACCTGCGACAGCCCGGGAAAAATTACAAACAGCAGCGCGCTCGCTCCCATCAGGAGAGAAGCCAGCATCCCAAAGGCGGCGAGTATTTTTGGAACATAGCCCGACCTGATCCATAAGAAACAGAATGCGGTGCTTCGGAGGCCCGCAAACATCAAACCAATATTGTAGGTGGATGCGTGCGCACTGATGGAAACCCTCGCCATCGAATACAGCTGGTTTCTGTCAAATGCCTGCAGGTAATCCACACCACTAAGCAGACGCAGCACGTCGAGGTCGTGCAGTGTAACGATCACCAAAATACCGGTCTCTATCAGTCCCCAGGCTAAGGCGGTCAGGGCAAGAATCCTGTTTACCGGCTTCAGAACGATATAAAGACTGACGATTAAAACAATATCGATCGCAAAGACCAGCAGGTTACTGGCAATGCCCAAACGAAACAGTCTTTCATGGGAAATAATATTTGTTGCGGTCTGCACTGCGTTTTCGAAATCGACCAGGTGGGCACGGACATAAAACTCCGCGAACACGGCCGGCACGAGTGCGATCAGATAAGCCAGGCCGGCGACTTTGGCCGCCTTTCGCTGTACAGGATCGATACTTATTGTATTCATGGTTCCTGTTATGTTCATGGTTCCTGGGTTTGGGATGGCAAACGGGCTCCTTTGACCAGCAGCCATAGTCCAAGCAGTATTTGAAATACGAGCATAGGTATCCATGCATACCATGTCAGCGGTCCTCCAATAAAACCTGCGAGCTGCAAGGGCAGCATCACGACGATCAGCACGGAGGAGAAAAGGCCAAACCCTGCAAGCGGTGCGGGTACGATTCGTCCACGCAAAAGAAGAAAAGAGAAGATCATAATACCCGCGGCAAAAAAAGGCGAACCAATCATCCCGCCCTGGCCAGGCATTAATAAGAAGTCGCCCAGTGCGCCGGCAGTCGCTTGTATTGGGCCTTCAGGCCCCTTTCCCGCTTGCGACAACCATAAAAGTCCAATCGTGTTCCGGATACCGAGCACACCGAGTACGCCTTCGCTCACCCGGCATACCATGCCCAGCAAAGCGAGTTCCTGGTTCACAGTCCGTGTAATGGCGTATAGCGCAACACCGAGCACGACAGCGCAGAAACTTTCAAGAAGTTCCAGGATAACGGTCATGCGCATGCCTGAAATATGCGCTGCAATTTGGGCAAGTATCGCTTCCGTGCCTTCCGCATTGGTTGCGCGGCTGTAGAGGATCACGCTCGTGAACCCGACAACGATATATAAAAGGATGGTAATGCCGGCAAGCCTTGCGTAAAGTTGACCCGTAGTTACCACAATAGGATTTCTCATGTTGTATCCTGATCCCGGTTATACGGTCTTCCGGTCAGGAAGTTGCCCGGACAACAGGTTTACCTTGCAAATTCTTACTTTTTCTGCGCATACTTCTCCGTCCGTGCATCTTTGATTACTCCCTTCCAGTTCAGTCCATAGGCAAAATCATACACATGCCCTTCACTGTCGGTATAAGGTTTCATGTCCTGCGGCACGTCTTCTTTCTGTTGTTCTACGGTAAGCATGTCGGCAGGCATTTGCAGTGGCAGAAGGCCCGAAGGTTCAGTGGCTCCGGAAACGATGTCCAGTATCGCCTGGCTCTGTACTCCAAAAGAAATTACGATGCCATCTACCTTGGTTTCGAATTCAGCAACGACCGTAGGGTTCGATAAAGTCATGCAGACAATGACCGGCTTATTCCCCATGGCCGTCTTGGTATCAAGAATTGATTTTAAATCAGTGACATTGGATGAAGTGAAAGTCTTACCCTTATAGGATCTGTTGGTGATCGTGGAGTCCACAACAGGATCGCCGGCCGCTATACTGTGTTCTCTTGCGGTGCTCGCAGTATAGGTTCCATACTGCAGGCTGATGGGTATATAACCATTGCCCCCGCCCTGCCTGTCCTCTCTGGTGTACCCCACGCTGCCGGAAGGACTCTTCACAAATACGATCGCCAGATCAGCCTTGGAAGGATCATCGGTTACATTAAAATATTTTTTGACGACCTCCGGACTTACGGGATCTTCCAGCTTTTCAGGCGTCGTGTTTCCAAACCAGTCCCTGGTAGCCGGAACAACCCGCTTGGGTATATACACCGTCTTCATCTCCGCGACGGGCAGTATATTGTTTTTGTTTTTCAACAGCACAATGGATTTCAATTGCGCTTTATACCCCGCCTCCATGAAGGATGGCTGGCCAACAATCTTTGTAGATTGTGCGGGATCGAGATAAGGATTTTCAAACAGGCCGGTCTGCATGATATTGCGCAACAGGCGAACGGCTGACTGTTCAAATCTTTTACGCATGAATTCTTCTCCGTGTGCTTTTACGCCCATCTGGAACGCCTCCATCACGGGACCGGCTGCATTGTTGCCGCCAAACTGGTCGGCGCCTGCCATCAGCACTTTATAATGACGTTCGGAGACGGTCAGCTTTTCAGCACCCCAGGATTTGCCCGCGAAAATATCAGGTGTCTTGCCTTCGTTAGCGGTGACACCCCAGTCTGTGCAGACCACGCCGTCATATCCATATTTGTCTCTCAGCAGATCCGTAATGATATATTTACTGTAACTATTCCCGACATTCTCGCCGTATTTTTTGTCCTGGCCGTACGATATGGTGTAGTATGGCATCACGGCCGCTGCTTTTTTGGTTTTGCCGTTCAGTTTAAAAGCACCGTCGACAAAAGGGATCAGCTGGGTCTGAAAATTATTTCCCGGATAGACGGCAAACTTTCCATAAGCAAAGTGCGCATCGCGCCCGCTTTCTTCAGGTCCTCCGCCCGGCCAGTGTTTTACCATGGCGTTTACGCTGTGATATCCCCATCCGTCTTTTATTTCGGAGGATCCCGTTGATGTCTGAAATCCATCGATATAAGCCCTTGCCATATCAGCGGCGAGCTGTGGATTTTCTCCAAAGGTTCCATTGAACCGGCTCCATCTCGGTTCTGTCGCCAGGTCTACCTGTGGTGACAACGCGGTTGCAATACCCAGTGCCCTGTATTCCTGCCCGGCTGTGTGTCCGAATTCCAACGTTACAGACGGATCAAAGGTCGCTGCCAGTCCCGGTGACTCCGGCCACATGGAAATCGTTCCTCCTGCCCCTGCATTGTATTCGGCAGTAGACA
>Ga0207691_10001428_pt1 | contig 23839 bp, 18 predicted proteins | sample KBSM13metaG_FD_184327 | JGI IMG/M metagenome (GOLD analysis project Ga0207691, IMG submission 184327) | Miscanthus rhizosphere microbial communities from Kellogg Biological Station, Michigan, USA - KBS M1-3 metaG (SPAdes) (version 2) | ecosystem: Host-associated > Plants > Roots > Rhizosphere >... | reverse complement strand
CTTCGCGCTGTTCGCGATCGCCTGGTCCGCGGTCAACATGGCCCACGGTGTGGTCAGTGGTTGGCTCGGCCTTGCCGCGTTGCGCGCGCTGATGGGGTTCGCAGAAGGGTCGGCCAACCCGGCGGTGATGAAGACGATCTCCGCCTGGTTTCCGTCCCGCGAGCGGGGCATGGCGAGCGGTGTCTACAATGTGGGGGCCTCTTTCGGCTCCGTGATGGCGCCGCCGCTGGTGGCATGGGCCATCTACGCCTATCACTGGCAAGCCGCGTTCGTGGTGACGGGCGGCATCGGCATCGCCTGGGCGCTGCTGTGGCTGGCCCTGTACAACGATCCGGATCGGCACGCTTTGCTCAGCCCAAGCGAACGCAGCTATGTCTCGGCGGGCAAGGAGCGCCACTTGCAGAGCGGCAGCGCGCCGCCTTCGATCTTGGGCCTGCTCCGGCAGCGCAATTTCTGGGGCATTGGCCTTCCGCGCATGCTCGCCGACCCGACCTGGGGAACCTTGTCCTTCTGGGTGCCATCGTATTTCGTAGCAGCGCGTCACTTCGATCTGAAAGCGCTCGCGATTTTTGCCTGGATGCCGTTTCTTGCGGCGGACTTCGGCAGCCTGTCGGGTGGCCTGATCGCGTCGGCGGTGCAGCGTCATACGAGGTTGTCGCTCGTCAACGCGCGGCGCACCGCGTTCACGGTGGGCGTGCTGCTGATGCTACCGGTCGCGTTCGTCGGCAGCGTCAAAAGCCCACATCTGGCGGTCGGGCTCTTGTGCCTAGGCGGCTTTGCACACCAAACCCTTTCGGTGACCGTGATCACGATGTCGACCGACTTGTTCCGTCAGAACGAAGTCTCGACAGTCACCGGAATGGCCGGGACTTGCGGAAATTTAGGGACGATGATCTTCACGCTGCTGCTCGGGAAGTTGGTATCGACCTATGGCTATGATCCCTTTTTCGTCGCGCTGCCACTGCTCGACGTGCTCGGCGCTGGACTACTCTGGGCGCTCGTGCGCGAACGCCCAACTGAGGACGGCTTACCGTCTCGACTAGACGAACGAAGCGTGCTCTAAGAACGCTGCGCGCGCAGCGTTGGCTCAGCCAGCCACCGTGCACTGGTAACCGATGGTCTGACCGGCCAAGCAGGGCCAGCGCTTTGCGCTGAGCTTCTCGAGCCATTGCTGCTTGGTCAGGCTGGAGAGTCCGGTGTTGTCGATGACTCGCCCTTGGGCGTCGAGGATCACCGTGCCGCGACGCGGGCTAAGGTGTTCGTCGGGACCCAGCATCGGACTCGCTGGATAACACGCGCCGATCACCTGCGAAGTGATGGCCGCCCAAAGCGCGTCGGAATCGCAAACGCCAGCGGGTTCGCCCCCCGAACCGGCGGCGCCCGCGGTCAGCTCGATTGGGGGCGGCATTTCCACGTGTCCCGCCATTTCCACGTGCCCCGCCATTTCCACGTGCCCTCCGCTGCCCCCGCCAGCGAGGTAGCCGCGGCCGGCCTCCGCGCCACTTCCGCTCGAGCCCGCGGCACCGCCATCGCCCGCGCTCTCGCCGGAGCTTCGCCCGCTCGCAGCACTGCCCGACCCCGACCCAGCGGGATTCGGCGCGCCACCCAAGCCATTATGGAAGTTCCCGCTTCCTCCCGAGCTCGCCTCACTCGCGTCGGGGGCGCCGCTCACCCCGCCCGAAGCCCCGCGAGCGCCGCTCTCACCGCCGCAGGCTCCCGCAAGCGCAACGAGGATCGCGAGGCCGAGCGGCACTACTGCCATTCGGGACCTCGAAGGCACGGCTCGTTGAAGATTCGTATGCATTGCCAAGCTCACGCCTCGCGCTCGGGGGAACGATTGCTCGCCGCGCCCGTCTTCGCAAACCGTACCATCGCTTCACGTCGGTGAGTAGGTCGCCGGACCTTACCAGCGATTGAGTGTCGCAGGTGCGGCCTCTGCGGCTCCGCGCTAAAAATCTGGGAGCCGCTCGCACTCGCACCCGGGCTTGTTCATTGTGCGAACCGCCACCCAGCGCGAACCCCAAATCCCTCTCCCTCTGATCTCTGCGGCCTCTGCGGCTCGGCGGTTAAATCTGGGAGCCGGTCAGTTTGGAATGCGTCCTGAGTCAGTTGCTCTCTTCCGAACGATCACGTACAAAACGCGTATGTCGGGTGTTCGGCGTTGGGTCGCGGGGGGCGTGGTGGTTGTCGGCGTTGGAGCGTTCCTGTGGTTGCGCGAGGGCCCCGAGTCGCGCACGGCGGATCCGCGGCGCGGCGCGGCCTCCGCAGCGCGCGCGCCGCACGCGCCGGTAGCGGCAGCGCTCGGGCAGGGCGCGCCCGCGAACGCAGCGAACGCGGCCGCCCTAGCCGCCGTGGACAGCGCGAACGTCGCGGCGTCGGCCGGCGTCGATGCGGGCGCTGTCTCGACCGCGACGAGCGGGATCGTCTATGAAATTCGCGCCGTTCTCGAACACGATCCAGCGCTCGCCGAACAGCTCGCGCGCGAGGATCAGAAGCGGAACCCCGACAGCGCGGCCGCCGACGAGCGCGACGCGCTGCTGGTGGCGGCCGTTTACAACCAGCGCGATCCGTGGCGTGCCCGCGTGGAGGCGCGCATCTACTTCGGTCGCCATCCGAACGGCAAATGGGTCGACTTCTTGCAGAGGGGGACGGGAGCGTCGCTCCCTAAGAGCGACTCGCCGTAGGCGGGGGACTCAGGTCCCCGCGCCTCGTCATCGCTCACTGCGATCAATGCCGCGAGTTACTGTACCACTGCTTCACGTCAGTAAGCAGTTCGACGGGCGCCCGCTGCGGCACGCTGTGCCCGGCCGCGTAGATCGGCATCGCGGCGAACCTGGCATCCGTCCGGCTGGTGTTGTAGAAAAGCTGCATCAAGCCGGGGCGGATGAGCCCGTTATTCTGATTTCGATCGTAGCTCACGCCACCCAGGATGAGATTTCTGAGAGGCGCGCGTGGATCTAGGATGTCTGCGATGGCCTTCATTGTGTACGGGATCTCCGGCGTGTACACGATCTGGTCGTACTTCGACCCCGCGATGAAGGTCTGCACGCCGTCGTGCAGGTGGCTCGCAAAGTAGAACGCGCTCCCCCAGCTTTGAATATCGGAAGGCCAGCTGTTCGCGCCCGGATACCCTTCAGGGACCAGGTCGTTGAAGCGCACGAAGTAGTTGTCTCCAATCTGGAGCGGTCCGAACGCGCTCTTCGATTCCATTTCTGGCGCCGGGACAATCGTGCCCTGATCGCGACCGTAGGCTCGCGTGCGCGAAGAGGCTTTCATCCACTCGATGTTCTGGATGGGCGCGCCCACGGCCTTGCTCAGGATGCTGATCTGGACGAAGTTCTTCGCAGCGGTGTGTTCCAGCTTGTCGGACCAATCGAACTCCTTGTCGCAGTTGTAAACGTCACAAGTCGCAATCTTACCGCCGCCGTTGGGATCTGGAATCAGGGTATTGCAGTTCGGCGCCCGGCAAACCGACGCGTCGAACGCGTCTGGCGTGCCAGAGGTGTAGTTGTGGAATTGCCAGCTGCCGGCGACGACCGGGGAGATGAGCGCCTGATGGCCCCAGAGCGCCGCGATCTGCGAGGCGAAGGGGTCCGTCCTGCCGAACACGCGCGCGAAGTAGTCGGTCTCTTCGGCGTACAGCAGCGGGTCGTAATAGAGGTTCGACGGCGACCCGATCGCTTGATAGTTGTACATGTGGTTGAACATCCAGGTCGCACGAACGCCTCCGTAGCTCTCGCCCACGATGATCACGCGGTTGTTGAGAATCTCCGGGTGGCGCTTGAGGAAGCGCAGCACGAGGCGGTTGAAGTAGCCCGCGTCGCGATCGAGATCGAGGCCGACGCTCGGCCTGCTGCCGTCGGCGTTGGCGAGCGGGTGCGAGAAGCCGGTGCTTGGCGCGTCGATGTAGAGCAGGTTCGCGAACTGGGCCCAATTCGCGGCGTTGTTCGTGGCCACGATCTTCTGCGCGCCCGCGATGGTCGGGTCGAGCGTCCACGGACCCGTGTTGAACGAAAATAGGATGGATGAGGTCGAGCTCCCGGGACCGCCATTGAAGATCACCGCGAGCGGCTTCGTCTTGGGCTGAATCACGGCAGGGACGAACGAATACCAGATGCGGTGGGTTGGGCTCTCGCGAGTTGCCCCCTCGGCGACATAGGAACCGCCGGCGAGCTCGAGGAAGCCCGCCTCCGTGCTGAAATTGGCCGCGGTCTTGTCGTCGGTCACGGCGCCCGTGAAGGACCACGTCGGATCGACTTCGGGCACGCCTGCGCCCGTGGCCGATGGCGGCCGATAGAAGGGGGCATAGAGCTCGACGTCCACGACCGGCGCGTTCGCGACGACGATGGTGCCGGTGACCGAGCCATTGCGCAGGGTGGCGCTGGCCTTCGGCGCGAGAATCGAGCCGACGAAGCCGATGGAGGAGATCGAGAGCGAGGTCGCGTCCGGGAAATTCCAGAGCGTACGGTTCGCACTCAGACCGCTGCCCGTGAAGCCAGCGTTCGCGAAAGACGGGTTCGTGCCCGTGACGTTGACGATGACGTTCGAGCCGGACGGCACGCGGAACTCGTAGCTCGTTGCCCCCGTGAGCGCAGTCGACGGAACCCAGAACACGTTGAGCTCCGGGTCGCTGCCGGTAAACGCGAGCGACCCGAAGTACTGGGTGGCGCTGATCGCGTCGTATTTCTTGATCGCCTGCGACATCGCGTTGAGCTTGGTGCTCGCCGCCGTAAAGTCGATCGGGAAGGGATTCGACGCTGCAGTGGGTCGCACGCCGTCGACGTACGTGACCTGGCCGTCGCTGTACCAGGTCCGGTAGAACGTGGAGCCGAAGACCGTGCCGCTGCTGAGCGACACGGTACCACCCGAGACGAGCCCGACCGGTTCGCGCCGTGACAGGTTGAGGTTGAAGAAGCTCAGAGCGACGTTTCCGCTGGCGGCCACGGGACCGTCGGAATCGCGCAGGGACCGCGCTTCGCCCGAAAGGACGAACAGGTTGAAATCACGCGGGAAATACTGTCCCGTCCCGGGCACCGGACCCTGCGCCCAAGCGTAGCGGCCGCACACGTCGCCGGCGCCCAGAACGTCGCGCGCGATGCGCGCCGCGTTCTGCACGCACGATAGCCCCCAGCGCGTCGAGCAGCAGCTCGACTGGTCGTTGCACGTGCGGATGATCATGTTGTTCGTCGTTACGTCGGGACTGCCCGCATAAATGAGCGGGACGCCCGTGACGCAAGGGGAGTGCGGCTCCACCGCGAAGCTCACCGCTGAGACCAGCAACGTGCTGGCGATGAGCGCGACCGCAATCCAAAGCCTTCGCAACGAATGCATGCGTTCCTCCACGTCCCACCATTGTTTCGGGCCGACGAAGACCCCGGCCTAGCGACCAGCCCGAAATGTCAAACGCATTCTGCCACGTCGCATTCAATCGGAGCAAGGGAATTCATCGTAAGGCCAGCGACGGATTCGCCAACGCTCGACCAAGCCCGCACCGCTCGTCGATGAAACATACTGTGTTCGCAAAGCACTATTTCTGCGCCGCGAGGTCTACCCTCGTCGACCACCGCTGATTCGCTGAAGCGCTAGCGCCTCGCCGAGTGTCGTGATTCACCGGCGTCGCGGAGCACTGCATCGGATCGCGCGCCGGAGGCGTGGTAGTTCACTGCGTATGGATCTGGAGGAACTCGACCGCGCTCTGCGCGCCACGCTGGACGACGGGCGTTTGTCTCGCACCGAGCGTCGCGCCCTCTCCGAGGTATTGCGCGAATACCCGCCCAGTCAAAGCGAGCTAGGGCAGTTGCGCGCCCGCGCCTTCGCGCTGGTCGAGGCGCAGCTGAGTGAGCCTCGGTCGCGCTCGCTGCTGGCGTGGCTGGAAGGCGTAATCAAGGTGATGGCCCAGCACGAGACCACCGAGTCTGCCGCTCCTGCGTCCAACGCACGCGCCTGCTTCAGCCCCGGTGATGCTTGCCTGGCGGCGATCTTGGGCGAGCTGGACCGCGCCAAGGAAAGCGCCGACATCTGCGTCTTCACCATCACCGACGACCGCATCGCCAACGCGCTGCTCGGCGCTCAGCGGCGTGGCGTGGCCCTACGGATCATTACCGACAACGACAAGCAATACGACGAAGGCTCCGATATTGCGCGCCTGCGAGACGCTGGTGTTAGCATTAGGGTGGACGGCGACGAACGCCACATGCACCACAAGTTCGCCGTGCTGGATTCGCACACACTGCTGAGTGGAAGCTACAATTGGACCCGCGGGGCGACTCTGAACGAAGAGAACCTGATCTTGACCACCGAGCGTCGGCTAGTAGCCAGCTTTGCGCACAAGTTCGAGGCTCTCTGGACAAGATTCGGACATTGATACAGAAGGAACGAAGCGCGTTGCGTCATCCCGTGGCGTAGAGCTGATGAACCCGGCGCGTAGCTCTGATGGCGTTACGCATTTCAGGCTGTTGCGTTTGACTCGGCAGCTCGGGCGGATAACGAAAAGCCTTCCGGGTAAGTAACTACTCGACCCGGGAGGCTTTTTCTCTGTTTCAGTCGACGCGGGCAGAATCGACGGCGCTCAGCTCTGCTCGCCGCGCGCGCGGCCGCCCATTGCTGGGTCGCTGAGTGAGTGGCGTCCGGTTTCCACGCGGCCCGCGAAGCGACGTGAGAACGAGTCTTGGCCGAGCACACGGGCGGTGAAGTCGTACCAGTTGCCGCTGTGTTTGAGCGCGAGGAACTCATCGCGGTCATTTCGAGCCGGCACGCGGATGTTCAGCGCCTTCCAGCGGTGCTCGTACGCGTTCGCATCCACACGGAAGGTACAAGGCTCGTTGCCCCGATTGACCAGGACCAGGCGTATTCCGTCGCGGCGGCGATCGTACTCGACGCGGATCTCCGGCTCGGGTGAGCGGTGATTCGGCTTGGCGATCTTGCCGGTGAAATGCCGGTGGAAGCCGTTCGGGCCCAGCACCCAGAGATCGTAGGCGCCGCCGTCGGCTCTGACATCCCACTCTCCCTCGAGCCCGTCGTCAGCCCCCACGGTATAGCGGCGCGGGATCTGGTCGAGGTGGTTCTTGTCGTACACGTGGAAGACGGCGCCCGCGCGCCCGGTGTTGACGAACAACAGCGCCAATCGGCCCTCTCTCGCTCGTTCCTTGGCGTGCACATGCAGCTCGTAGGGCAGCGCGCGCGACGGGCGGATGCCCCACGCCTGGACGGGCAGCTCGGGCAGCGCGGGGGTCGCCGGCGTGGTGCGTCCGGGCAGCTCCCGAGCGCGTTCCGCGAGCTCGATCGTATTCGGCAGTTCCTGGTAAAACGCGCTGTCGTCCGGATCGTCGAAGTTGAAAGCAGACGTGAGATCGCCCGCCACGGCGCGGCGCCAGTTGGAGATGTTCGGCTCCAGGACGCCGAAGCGCTGCTCGAGAAAGCGAATGACCGAGGTGTGATCGAACACTTCGGAGTTGACCCAGCCGCCCTTGCTCCAGGGAGAGACGACGTACATCGGCACCCGCGGGCCGAGCCCATATGGTCGGTGCAGTGGCAGCGCGCGTTCTACGGGCACGTCCGAAGGCACGAATTCGTGGTACTCGCCGAGCGTGTCCACGGTCGAGCCGCCGGCCAACACGCGCTTGCTCTCGTCCGCGTCCCACACCAAGTAACTGGGGGCCGCTGGCGGCGGCACGTGGTCGAAGAAGCCGTCGTTCTCGTCGAAGTTCACGAGCAATACGGTCTTCGCCCACACCTCCGGGTTGGCGGTGAGCGCATCCAGTACCCGCGACGTGTAGTCGGCTCCTTGCGCCGGGCTCGACGGTCCGGGATGCTCGGAGCCCTCGGCCGTGGCCACGATCCAGGTGACTTGCGGCAACTTGCCGGCGAGCACATCTTGCGCGAGCAAATCGAGGTCGCGTGTAGAGAGCCCGCGCTGGGCAAGCGCGGGGTCGGCGCCGGGCTCGCCGAAGTACGAGGCGCGGAAGGCGCGGAAGCCTGCCACCGAGTTGTCGGTGAAGTTGTCGTCCATGTTCTGGTAGATTTGCCAGCTGATGCCCGCCTGCTGCAGCCGCTCGCAGTAGGTGAGCCAGGTGTATCCACCGGCTGACTCGTAATCGACGTTGTCGTACTGGTTGTAGATGGCAGGGCCGCCGTTCAGTTGCAGGGGATCGTTGCTGCCGGTCCACAGAAACAGGCGGTTCGGATTGGTGTTGCCCATGAAGGAGCAGTGGTAGGCGTCGCAGATCGTGAAAGCCTCTGCCAGCGCGAACTGGAAGGGCATGTCCTGATCGTTGAAGTAGCCCAGCGAGTGATTGTGTTTGTAGCGCGGCCAGGCGCCCATCACGCCTTCACCCCAGGCGTTCTGCGCATCCGGCCAAGAATGGGGCGTGCCTTCGACGCGCATCAACTCGAACGCGACCTCGGTATCCAGGTGGAAAGGCGCGATCACGGGCGGCGTGCCAGTTTCCGACGGCTGGTACCAGACGGTGCGATTGACCAGGCCGGGAGCATCCGGCACCGGAATCGGCAAGCGATCGCCGAACCCGCGCACGCCAGCCAGTGTACCGAAGTAGTGATCGAACGAGCGGTTCTCTTGCATCAGAATGACGACGTGCTCGACGTCCTCGATCGTGCCCTTGCAACGCCGGGGCCCGATCGCGAGTGCCTTACTGATGGAAGGTGGAAGGACACCGGAGGCAATGCCAACACCGGCGGCGGTCCCGAACTTGCGCAAAAAATCGCGTCGACTGGTAGAGCTCATGGGGCTTCCTTTCGAAGGGGCGAAACGGACGGCACGGTCACACGAGCAAGTGCCGACGCCGTGACATTCACTCAGCGATTGCGCACTAAATAGCGCACGAAAAGCCGGCCCGCGCAGGCCCGCCACATCCATTGGACCCGCGTCTCGCTCTCGCCACCTAGCGGTTTCGCGAGCGTCGCAAACCCTTCGGGCTCACGGCGGGCCGCTCTCACGACCGCAGGTCCTGGAGCGTGCGCGTGCACGTGCTAGTTGATTGGGGGCGATCACAGGTGGCACAATGCAGCTCACAGCGCGGCGATCACCTTCGTGCAACCGGAACCCCCCGCCATGCCTGATTCGCATCTCCTCATCGGTCAAAGTCGCTCCAGCGCGACCCGTTCCGCGACGCCGAAGGCTGTGACGCCCCGCGACGCGAAGCGTGACCATCAGAAAAAACTCGACCAGGGCCGGCGTGAGATGGATGCATGGACACGCTCCGCCAGGGGTTGATTCTGTTTACCGAGCACTACGAAGCGTGCGTCGAATTTTACCGGCGCACGCTCGGGCTCGGCATCTGGTACGTGAAGCCGGAGCTCACGTGCTTTCGCTTCGGGCAGGGTTACCTGATGGTCGAGCACGGAGGCATCGCCGCAGCTGGCGAGAAATCACGCGCGCAATCGCCCTTGGTCTTGCGTCTGAATGTCGCTGACATCGAGGCTGCCTGCGCCATGCTGCGCGAACGCGGCGTACTCGACGCGCGCGTGAGCGCATTTCCCTGGGGACGCATCGTGCATTTTCTCGACCCCGACGGAAACAGCATCCAGCTGTGCGAGTGGCCGCAGGACGCGCAGCTGCCGCCGTTCTGAGCTGACGGTTGAGGGTGCGCGCCGTGGAAGAAGAATCTCCGAATAGAACCATCGGGGACCTCCTCCGCGAAAATCGGACCCCTGGGAGGGATAGACCGGCGCCGCCCTCGACGCGCTCTTCACGCGGCAGCCGGGTAACCGTCGCATGCCAGACTGACTTCGATTTGGTGATTGCGTGTCCCGCCATCGAGCACGGCGCAACGCTGGTCACGAACGACGCGGCTTCCAAGGTCGGCGCGATCGAAGACCGTCGCCGCCAGCACGGGGCTAGGACATCAAAGCGGTGTCGCTCGTTCAACCGGGTTCGTGCGCCTTGCCCGCCCATGGAGACCTCGAGCGCGCGGGCGTGAGGCGGCGAGTGCCCCCGAAATCCCCAAGTCTGGGCGTGCCTTGCTGACGAGCCCGCTGCTCGGTGCTAGTCTGTCCACCGATGCAGTCCCAGCACGACGTGCTCTCCCACGCGCGACCCAGGCGGCTGAGCCGTGCCGAGTACGATCGCTTGGTGAGCGAGGGGTTGTTCGAGCACGAGCGAGTCGAGCTCGTTCGGGGGATGGTGGTGGAGATGTCGCCGATCGGTACGCGTCACGCGGATCCTGTCGATTTCCTCAATCGCCTGTTCGTGCGCGCACTGGGTGATCGAGCCGTCGTTCGGGTACAGCAACCCTTTGCGGCCAGCGATGATTCGGAGCCCGAGCCCGACCTGGCGCTCGTTCCCCCCGGGCGCTACCTGGACCAACACCCCGGCAAAGCATTTCTGATCGTCGAAGTGGCCGAATCCTCACTCGACCACGATCGAGAGACTAAAGCGCCGCTGTACGCCGAAAGCGGAGTCCCAGAGTATTGGATTGTTGACGCGGGCGCACGCCGCGTCGAGGTGTACTTACTCGAGGCAGGAGTCTACAAACCGGCGCTGCACTTCGGGCGGGAGTTGCAGATCGCACCGGTCGCGTTTCCCGACGTCGAGCTCCGAATCGCGGAGCTCTTCCCGTAAAACTTTACCGTCAGGTACCGCAGCGCTGAGGCCCGGAGGCTGGTTTGGGATGACCTGCTTCAGGCCCGAAGGAGGCAGATCGGCGGTCACACGCAGCTTGCCTTGTGGACCACTGGTGACCGTTGGCGGTGGCGGCGCCGGGTCGTCCAGCGAGAGGCGATCCAGGCCCTCAAGCGCGACCCGACGCACCCGTGCGCGTCAGGGTCGATGAGGAGCTGACAGTCGAGGTGCGCGCGGTGGAGCCTGCAGCAGCGCCGAAGCGGTCAGCTGCCGACGCATTTCGCGAGCTGGGCCGTTGGGAAGGGGAGACCGGCGCGGACTTCGATGCCCTGTTCGCTGACGTCCGGCAACGCTCAAACCGCCAGGTTCCTGACCTGCAGTGAAGTACGTCCTCGACACCAACATCGTAACCCGCCTGTTGAAAGGCGATGAACGCGTCCTCCTCGCGGTCGTTCGCCCGATACGCCGCAGAGCGTGCCCAGCTCGAACGCAGCGGGCGGAAGAGAGCGCCTTTGATCTGATGATCGCGTGTACCGCGAGCCGGGCCTGGGATCCGCGCGGAGGTGGCGACCGCCGCGTTCAGCCCCGTGGCGCCGATGGTCAAGGCCTAGCCTTCACCCCCAAGGGTTATGCCAAAACCCGGGAAGCTGCGCGGCGCCATGAACGTGAATGAGCCCCCGAAGCGGAGAAATAGCGCTGGCCGGGGCGCCGCACGTTTGCTGAGGAAGATGCGAAGCTCGGGGCCCAGGCCAAGCTCGGCAGTGGGCTCAATACCCGGCGTTCCGAAGCCGCCCTCGGGTCCGCCGGCGCGGCGGGGATAAAACGGTCGCACATGGGCGATGCCCAGCGAAATGCGCCCGAACAAACCGACGAATGATCTCGGAACGACCCGGTAGTCCACGAACCCCTTCAAGATCAGCGCGCCCCGATCGACCCCAGGCTTGCCGAGGCCGATCCCCTCTCCGCCGCTCGACACCATGTTGGATTCGACCGTCGCGCCGAGCGCTATCGCCGGACGTAGCCGATACCAGACGCTACCGCCGAACCAGAGCTCCTGGCCGAAGTCGAGCAAGGCGTGGGCCTCAGCACCGAACTCGCCACGCGCAGCGCCGACGTCGTGGGGCGGAGTGGCGACTTCGTGCGGGCTGTCCTGCGCAGCCGCATCCGAGACCGGCCCACAGAGCGCGACGGCACCGGTGACGCACAGGACGCCCAGTCGAATGTACGCCCGCGGCACACGTTCACGGCAGACAACGAAAAGCATGGGCGCCAAGGGGACTGTTTTTCATGGGTTCGATGCGATCGAGCTAGTCTGTGCAATGACTGTTGAAAATAGCTCATCCATTGGGGGGACACCATGTTCAACCAAGCTCAGGCCGTGGTGCACGTCTTGGCGGCTGCAGCGTCGAACCGTACCTGTCACAACCGCGCGCACTCGACCCGCTGGGACGACCTCGGCACGATCTGATCGTGGGTAATGTCGATGAAGCGGAAGCCAAACTTGGCATGTCGAAAGCGTGAACGACGGCGTTCACTACGATTATGTGCGGTTTAGAAATGATTGGCTCGGAGTCTATCTCAATGCTGATATTTCATCGTCTGTGGCCACGGCGGGGCTGAGGCCCGACTGGTTGAGTGAGCAGTGGGTCATGGAGCATGTCGCGGGGACGCCCTATGTGCGCTTCCGAAACCTTTGGCAGCCGGGCTACCTGACAATGGTCGAGGATTCTGTCTATTCGGGCATCGCCATGAAGCCTCTGAATGTCGACGCTTCCGGCAAACCAAACTGGCTCAGCCAGGAGTGGGAGCTGAAGTAGACCTACGCCGAGCTGGGGACGAGCGCTTCAGGCTATGTCCCCAGTCTCATCTGACCAACTGCTCGAACAGTGCGTCCGTTGGTGGGGTTGAGCTCTTGGTCGGCGTATTCGCTTTTGATTGATGGTCACACGCCACGTCGCAGCGCGTCTCAGCCTTCGGCGTCGCGGACGCTCGCGCTCTGCCGCTCGTGCAGCGTGGATTTCTCCATCTGCCGAGCTACGACGGGCGCGTGAGCCCAATCAACTCTCGGAACTTCCGTCAGGCCGTTTGCGGGCGGAAGCGTTTCTCGATCACTTCGACGGTCATGCCTGGTTCGTACGGTTGAGGGCCGGGCCACTCAACGCGGAAACATCTCCGGAGTGCCGAAGAGCCACTCAGCGGTTGCCCTGGTTTCGTCGAGCTTGCCGTTAAAATCCAGCGGCGGCACGCTCGAGGCGCAACTGGTATCGAGCGTGGCCTGGGGATCACGCATGAACGCCTCCTTGATGCGCATACTGCAAGACGGGATTACTCCTTCGATACGCGCCGTGGTCGTATCGACTCGATGCCCAACACCAGGAAACACCACGAGCGGAGCAGCGGTTCGCTCGGCCAAAGAAGTTGCCCAGGCCACCGGCGCGCTCATGTCGAAGCTGCCGTTCATGAGCAGCAAGGGGGACGTCTTTGCCGGCAGTGTGTCCACTGGTGGCTCGGCATGTACAGCCCAATTGAGGAACACGTTCTCGATGTATTCGAGAGTGGTGCCGCCTGCTCGGAAGAGTAATTGAGCCCGCTCGCTTCTCTTCTGCTCGAGGATTGCCGTGCTGAGCCCGCCCAGGAAGTCGAGGGCGAAGACATTATTGGACAGCGAAGTACTGAAATACTCGTCCGCCGGATCAGTGCCATAGCCCTGGTAGGCTCCAACGTCTGCTGCGCGGCCGCGAGCCGTCGCAAGCTCCAGCTGGTCCGAAGCACTGCATCGATCGAGCCGCCGCAAAATCGCCGGGATGAACGGAAAATAGCCGGCAGCCATGGTCAAGGTCAGCGTTCGCGACACTGTGTCGAAGTCCGGGCCCCCGGGGCCCCCACAGCGCAGATTCGGATCGCGCGCACTATTGAGCACGCGTTCTGCGACCGCGACGGGATCGTCGCCCATGTTCGCTAGACAATCCGGATCCTCTCCACAAAGCTCGAGCACTTGGCGACCCACGAGGTCTCCGCCCTTGTCGCCTTCCCAGGGGGCGAAACCCAAGGGAAGAACTCCGTCGAGCATGACGCCCGTTGCTTGTACAGGCGCCACTTGCAGGTAGCGCTGCGCCCAGTAGGTGCCGTAGGACATGCCGAAAACGAAGACGTCTTCGTTGCTCGCCCGGGTTCGATCGATGAGGTACGCGAGGTCGTGGCCCGCTTCGGTCGATCGGAACCCACGCATGCCGTCGCCCCACAGCTGTTGGAGCTCCCCGCTGCACGCGCCCAGGCTTTCGGGCGAGCTGCAGTCGACGGGTGTGGAATGCCCCGTACCGCGATGCTGCGGGACGTAAACGTCGAAGCCATAGCGCAGAAAGATGGCCATTGTTTCAGGGGTCATCCACTGCGCCCCGCTTCCGCCAGGGCCACCGTCGAGAAGCCAAAGCTGGCCGCGGGCGTTCTCGACGCGATAGCGCGCTACGAGGACGTCGATCTCTCGGCCATTCGCTTCGTTCCAAAGCAGGGGCACGTGAAAGTACGCGCAGTCGCGCGCCGCCGGAACGCCAGGCAAGGTCCTTGGACAGGCACCGAATGGTGAAGTTGCGCTCGTGCCTGCCGTACCGGCATCAACCGACGGCGAACCTGCGGAGCCGGCAGCTGCTGACGACAGCCCTCCGCTTCCGGCAGCTGCTGACGACAGCCCTCCGCTTCCGGCAGCTGCTGACGACAGCCCTCCGCTTCCGGCATTTGATTGAGACGCCCCTCCGGCATCGGCCGCGGTCGACGCGGCTCCCTTGTCACCACAGGCGAAGGGAGCGAAAGAGATCAGAATAGCAAACCAAGCCTCGGTCGCCGTTGTCATCGTTACGCCCTTCCCCGGATCGCCCGCTCATCCCGGGCCCAAGCAGAACCGACTATCACAGCTGCAACACCATCTCAATCGTCGCACGTGAAAGTGCCCACTCGAGCACTCGATGGCTGCGCCACTTTGCTCAGGGGGGAAAGCGCTCTTCGCAAAGCGAGGAACGCGTGAGCCGCCGAGCAGAGCGTGGCGTGGTGATGAAAACCGCGCCACGTGCGCCCCTCGAAGTGATCGAGGCCGATTTCGCCTTTATATCTTGATAGTCTCGCTCGACGCGCCAGCGAAGCTTCATGAGCCGAACTAGCTCACGAAGCGATGTAGTTGCTGGCAATGACGAGCGACGCTTGCGTTGACATCTTTGGGTTGAAGTGGACTGCGAGTGGTGTGGCCGTGCGTCTACCGCCGATCCCAAATGGCGTTGACACGACCCCTCGGGCCATTAACGACCTAGGAGCGATGGTCGGTGACGATTCGGCAAAGGGACCGTTCATCGCAGTCCAGTGGGATCCCATGCTGCGGGTGAGTGTCATCCCCCTGGACGCAAGGTTCAGCAACGGGCGCGGCATCAACGACTGCGGTGACGTCACGGGTACGCGCACGAGCACGAGCACGACGGATTCGCATGCATATCTCTGGCACCCGGAACGCGCGGCCCAGTAGGGTCGGTCACAAAAGTACGGCGACTCTGCATTCAGCGCCGAGCGCCGAAATGCCTCATCCGGAATCGTCACCGGAAACCAGAGCGGTGCCTCGGATCCAGAGGTTGTGGGCACTGCAACAACGGCGCCGCCATCGCGCCACAACTTCCGTCGGCACCCCGGCACACCCCTTGCTCTTGTCAGCAGTCGGAGGACATCACATGGCAAGTTCGATTGAACAGATCACGACCAAGGTTGCGGGCACGGTGAAGGCGGTTGCCGCCGGTTTCAAGGGCCTCAGAGGCGTCTTTCTGCACTTGGCCGAAGAGCATGGCGAGGTCGGGTCGCTGATGATGCACGTCAGCAAGACCACCGATCCGAAAGTGCGGCGCGAGCATTTTCCGCACATTCGGGCAGAATTGCTGTCGCACGAAAAGGGCGAGCTGGCCGAAGTCTACGGCGTGCTCGCGAATCACGAGCAGCTGCGCGGTGTGGTGCTCGAGCACAACTCGGAGGCGCACAGCTTGGAGAAAGCCATCGCGGATGTCGACGTGCTCGACTTCGCCAGTCCGGAGTGGGGTCCGACGTTCGAGCGGTTGCTCACGCTGGTTCGGGCGCACGTGGAGCACGAGGAAAACGACTTTTTCCCGAAGGCCCAAGAGCTGATCGACGAAGAGGAGTCGAAGCAGATCTTGAAGCGCTACGAGACGGCCAAGCAGTCCGTCAAGCAGCACGTGCAGTAGCGATCATGGAAGGCACCCGCGCAATGATTGGTGATCAGCACAGCCTTCCCGCGCGGGAGGCGCGGGCTGCGCGCGCAAGTGCGCGCGCGACGCCTGCCGTCTCTCACTTCACCTGCTCACGCTGCGGCTTGGATGACGTGCGCCGCTCGGGGCGCGCGGACATCTTGGCCTCTCTGGCGCAAAAGACGGGCTTCCGGATCTATCGCTGCCGAGCTTGCCACGCGAGCTACTTCGAACAGCTCTGAACGCGTGCTATTGGCAGCACACCGTGCTGGGGTCGGCTTCTTTGACCTCCCCGCTTGGGTAGACGTTGGCAACGCACTGCGTGGCGACTGGCGCGCCGACGACTCGCCCTGAACCGGGAGCGAAGGGCAAGGCGCAGTTGTCACCTTCGGTGCCTGGCAGGGCGACGGGATTACCGCCGCAGCCAACTCCATCGTAAACTTGGATGCCTGCATTGTTACAGGTGCCGTAGCCGCCCGCGCACTGGCAGGTGCCGCAGGTCCGCGTATCGTTCACGCCTCCGTTCCAGACTGCGCCGGTGGAGGCACCGTACGCGCCGGAGCAGGCGGTGCTGCCGGTTTTGCGAGCACAAGCTGCGCTGGTCGCTTTGGGCACGCAGCTTAGACCGCTCTTGCAGCCCTTGCCCACGCGATCTGCTTTGCAGAACGTACCCGTCTCGGTCCATTGCACCGAGCTCGGCGTCGCGGTGCCGGACGCCGTGCAATCAGTGAAAGACGCGACCGCGTAGTAATGCACGCTCGTGCCTGGCGAGATCGCCGAACAGCTGGTGCTAAACATGTTGTACGAGGGCCCGCTGGTCGTGAAGCTCGGACAAGCGAAGGTGCCGTGTCCGACGATGCTCGTGACGCAATACGTCGAAGCGACCCCGCACGAGCAACCCGTGCAATACGGGTCGACCACGAGCCCGCGATGAAGCGTCACCGCGGAGTAGCCAGTTGGACAGCTGGATCCCATCTGAATCAAGGTGCCGAGCTCCGCGCCGGTCGAGTCCGGGACACACTGGCTCGAAGACGTGCACGCGGAATCCGCGCAGTCCGTATCGCCGTCGCAGTCGTCGTCCTTGCCATTGAAACAGTCCTCGGCTCCGGTTGCCACGCAGGGGCTACCACCGGATCCGCCGCTCGAGGCCCCCGCCTCACTGCCATCGCCGACTCCGCCGCTACCCGCTTCATCGCCAACGCCAGCAGCGCCGCCTTCACGCGACCCCGCCTGGCCTGCGTCACCGCCAGCGCCAGCCTTGCCCGGGGTGCCACCCTGGCCGGCGCTACCGGCCGTGGCAGGGACGAGCGTGTAGTGATCTTCGTTGCCCAAGATCGCATTGCAGGCGACGAGCCCGAATACGAAAAGCCCAATCAGTGCGCGTCGCATTTTTAGAATTGCCCTCGGACCAGTAAGCTTCCACCAGCGACGCCCACGCCGAAGCGCGCGCTCGCCGTTTCGCTCGGTTTTGGTGCGGTGAACCAGAGCACGGCAGCCCCGGCCAAACCGACACCGCCGATGATCATGGCGCCCGTCGAAACGTTCCCCGCTGCGTGCGCATCGGTGCCCGCGCTCACGCCACGCTCGTCCGTGCACTCGCTGCCGTTGCAGTACTTCGCTGCTTCGTCGTGGTTGGACTTGGATTTGATGCCGAAGATGGTGCCGACGCCGATACCCACGACGCCCACGCCGCCCGCGATCAGCGCCAGCGTTCGCTGGCGGCCAAGGCCTCCGCTCGGCGAGTCGCTCGACGGATCCGAAGTGGCGGCGAGCGCCCCTCCTGTCGGCGGCGTCGTGACGACCGCGGCCTTGAAGCGCAGCAACGCCGGCTTTTGCTCGGACTCCGCGAGCACGAGCTCGACGATCGCCTGCTCGCTGCCCCTTTGGCCTTCGATTTTGTGTGGCCCCGGGTTGATCGGACGCGCTTCGCCGAGTAGCTCCTGCGCGATCGGAACGCCATCGATCTGCACCTGCACTTCCGCGGGCGGGGCGCCCTCGATCTGCACGGTGACGCTCGGGATCTTCGGGGTCAAGGCGGCGAGCTCGCTTTCGGCGTCTGCGACCGCACGCTTCTGCACCGCCTCATTGCCTCCCGCGGCAAGTGCGAGTTGGGACACCTGCGTGTAACGCTCGGACCCTTCCACGAGCTTGCCGAGCTTCACCAGTGCTCGCGCCGACCACAACCCGAGCGAGGGCACGTGGAGCACCGCGTAAGCCTTCTCGAGCTTCTCGTGCGCTGTGCGATAGTCGCCGGCTTGATACGCTTCTACGCCTGCATAGCCGAGCTTGCGCGCGGTTCCGCGCGACGCGTCATCGACGCCGCCCGCGGCTGATGCCGTTGCGGCGATGCTCAGACACACACCCGTACCGATCGCGGCATGGACGCAAAACAAGAGCCGCACTAAGAGTCTTTTCACCGTTCCATCAGAGCGAATTTGCCGTCCACCGGCAAGCAGCAAGCGCTCCGCCCGATGTGCACGATTGCTCTGGGGGAGAGTTGTGTGTACATTTGGTAGCAGTGGTCGCGCCCCGAGAGCACGCAATAATTGCCGGCAAATACCGGTTAATTCGTCAACTGGGGCAAGGCGGCATGGGGTCGGTGTGGCTCGCAGAGCACCTCACATTGTGCTCGCAGGTGGCGATCAAGCTGATTCACGTGGACATGGCGAGCAGCCCGGAAGTGCTGGGGCGCTTCTTGCGCGAAGCGCAGGCTGCCGCGTCGCTGCGCAGCCCGCACGTCGTACAAATTCTCGACCACGGCGTAAACGAAGGCACGCCGTACATCGCAATGGAGCTCCTGGATGGTGAATCGCTTGCCGACCGCTTAGCGCGCGTCGGACGCCTCGAGCCTACCGTCCTCGCCCGCATCATGACCGAGATTGGGCGAGCCATCGGCCGCGCGCACGAGGCCGGCATCGTGCACCGCGACCTCAAGCCCGACAACGTGTTCCTGGTGCGCAATGACGACGCCGAGATCACCAAGGTGCTAGACTTCGGCATCGCCAAGGCCACCGTCGCTCCGGGCAGCTTGGGGGCAGCGGCTTCCAGCGCCACGCGCACGGGAGCGGTGCTCGGCACGCCCTACTATATGAGCCCGGAGCAAGCAGAGGGTGCTCGCTCGCTCGATCATCGCAGCGACATCTGGGCCATGGGCGTGATCGCCTTCGAGTGCTTGCTCGGTCGGCGCCCCTTCGACGAAGAAACGCTCGGCGGCTTGCTGTTGGCAATTTGCGCGCGCCCCATCCCGGTCCCTTCGCACTTCGGACCGGTGCCTGCAGGCTTCGATGCCTGGTTTGCGCGCGTCTGCAGTCGGGACTTGGCGCAGCGCTTCGGCTCCGCGCGCGACGCGGCCTCCGAGCTCAAGCGCATTTGTGACGGCAGCGCGGGTCCGCATTCTGCACGTTTTTCCGGGCCGACGAGCGCGGCAGACCTTTCGGGTCCGGTGTCGGCCGTCTCCGGTCCCCTCGCGGGGTCGTCGTCCGCCGTGCCCAGCCAGTCCGTCGCCGGTCTATCCGCCACCCAGCTCGATGCCGCAGGTGTTCCGAAACGCAGCTCGAGTCTACCGCTCGTCGCGTTGCTCGGCGGTGTCGCCTTGGTGATCGGCAGTGCGCTCCTCATTTGGTCGCATTTCAGATCCGAAGCCACGCCCGCCGCATCGCTCAGCGCCGCCGCGGGCCCGCCGGATGGCGCGCCAAGCGCCGAACCGACGCCGCTGCCCGTCACTTCGCCCGCAACGCAAGCATCCGTCCCAGCGCCGCCCCCAAGCTCGGCTCCAGTGCAGCCCGCAACCGTGCCAAGCGAACGCGCGCCAGCGGCGGCCAGTGTTCGTGCACCGTCGAAGCGCACGCCGCCCGCGACCGCCTCGACCAGCCCAGCACACGCCACCAGCTCGCCCCCGCCCGCAAAGCCTCCCGCGCGGCCCGCGGTCAATCTGGGGATCTGAGCTGCCCCGCCGGGATAGCGGCGCACACGGCCCGGAAACGAGCACGCGAACCGTTCCACTATTTCCGTGCGTGCTTCCTTTCCAACGAAGCGCGGGCCCCCTCAGGACTCGATCGCGTCCACATCGATGACTTTGCCGTCCTCGATCACCGGTGGCTCCGCGCTGACGCGATCGACGAGCTCGAGCGTGCGGCGAATGAGCTCCGCCAGCTCACCCTCCACGCTCTTCGGGTCGCGGCCGTCGGCGGTGACGATGACGCGCGCGGCCATGGCTCGGAGTTGCGTCGACAGCGCCTGCAACGTGCGTCGCTGGCTGGGAGTCGCCACGGGTGAAGGTTGTGCGAGGATGCGCTCCGCCAGCTGGTTCGCGCTGCGAATCACCAGCAACAGCGGGCTCGGCGCGAGGCCCGCCTTGCTTGCCTGTACGTAGCTCACGACGCCCGCTACGACGCCGAGCGAGCGCTGGGCGAGTTCACGCGGCTTGACCAGCTTCATGGCAAAGCAACTCTAGCGCGCAGCCTATCGCGTCGCACGCGAGCGCCGATGTTCGCTCCATGATCGCAAAAGCGTGGCAACGCTGTGGAACTTCGGGTTGCGATGCTGGGGGGATAAGAAGACCACAACTGCTGAACACTCGGCCAGATGCCACTCGACGCCATCGAGATCAGGCGCAGCCGGGTTCACCGAGCGTTCCAAACGGCTTCAGAATAAGCCGCTGACGTTGAGCAAGCCGCCGCGATCGCCGTCGCGGCCGTTGCGCGGAGTGAAGCCCACCCAAATCCGGCGTTGCTTGATGTCTTCCGTGCGGTGCAAGTGCGGTACGACCAAGCCGATGCCAGCGCCAGCGACGGCGCCAGCGATGACGTCCGTAGGGAAATGCTCGCCTGCTCGGACTCGCTCGATCGATACGAACGTGGTTAGGGCCGTCCCAGCCAGCAGCGTGATCCAGGGGCGCGCGGTGCCTGGAGCCCGCGCGAACGCCAAGTACGTCGCCGTAGCGCTGATCGTCGCGGTGATTGCTGCGTGCCCAGAGAAGAAGGACAGCGCGCTATTCGTACTGTTGTTGACATAGGGCTCCGGATCGTCCTTATGCGCTTCCGCTTCGATGTACGCGACCGGCCGGGGCCGGCGCACGGCCATCTTGACGATGTTGGTCATGGCCAGAGTGAAGGACACCGCCTCGGCGTACATGAAAGCGTCCGCCAAACCGGTCTGCACGCTCTTCTCGCGCACCCCGCTCAAGATCGGATCCAGGATTGCATAGCCGGCGGCGAGATAGAGACCGATGTTCGAGTATTGGTGGGCGTTGGGATCAACCGTCTGAGCGACGCCGGCCCGATCGATTGCGACCAACTGAGACCTATCGAAGCCAGGCGCGATCTGCTGTGGGCGAATTTCACCGGTCGAGTTGATGAGCTCGAGGGTGCCCGCAAACCCGAGCGAGACCGCGATCAGCGCGCTGTCGGCGATTGGGTCGATGTCGAACGTGATGCGCCCTGTGGGCGCCTCTTCGGACCGCTTGGGCTCGAGCGAGACTTGGCGTTCCGGCGCCTTGCTGGGCACGACTTGCGGCGTGGCTGGGGTTTCCGGCGGCGCCAAATCCGACTGCGCCGGGGTTTCTGGCGCCGAATCCGGCTTGAGCGAGTCTTCGGCGTGGACGATTCCGGGAGCGAGAACGAGCGCTCCGAGTGCGCTGAGGAGCGTCAATGAACGGCCGGGGGAGCTGGGCATTTGTCAGGCAAACTCGCTGGGCGAGAGGCAGTCTGTCAATGGGGCGAGGTTGCGCAGCGGATTCGCACCCCCCGACATGACACCGATTGCGGCAGCCCGCTGGGCCAGTCGAGAGCAAGGGCGCCCCACTATCGCCCCGACACCAGACCCCTCCGGCGATTGGGGGGTGATTGCGCGAATCGCGGCGAAGCGCGCAAGGTTGTAGCTACGTCGGCCGCACTGGCGTTTTGCTCAGTTGAAAATATCGAGAGGAATCGCGTTGGCGATGGCTCGGTAGCCGGCGGCGTTCGGATGCACTCCGTCGCACGTCAAATGCGAGGCCAACGCCCAAGTCGTCCCTTCGGGATCGGTGAGCACTGGTTCGAAGTCGAGCACGGCATCATAGCTGGGTTCCGGCGCGCCCAGCCGCTTGTCGTGAGCGCGGATCCACGCGTTCACAGCCTGTGCCACCGTCGCGTTGTCTCCGACGTCTTTCGTCGAATTACCGAACGGCAGGATCGGGATGCCGATGATCTGCTTGCCGGCGGCGTGGGCCTTCGTGATTGCCTGGGTGTACGCATGTTCGAGGAACGCGGCGTCCACGAGCTCGTAAGAGATGTCATTGACGCCCATGAGTAGAGTGACCCAACGAACTGCGGGCAATGTCAGCAATTCGTCGAGACGGGTCAAGCCTGCGGCGCCGGCTCCATCCGAAGAGGCGAAGCGGCCGGAACCGATGCCGGCATTCAGCACTGAAACGGCAGTCCCGTCGGCCAGCAATGGCAGCCTGCCTGCGAGCAGGTCGGGCCAATCGCCATCGGCGTCGAGACTCGAACACGCACCCTCAGTGATTGAGTCACCCAAGGCGACGATCGCCGCAGCAGGGCCGGCAGAGAGCACTTGAACCTCGAAAACGCCGAACACCTGTCGTGTCGTCGAGCCGCCCGACAGTGACGCCGCCGCGACTTGATTGCCCGCCTTGTGATACGAGCTCTTGATCTGTCCGCGACCCCCTTGTGTCGTCGGCACGAACACACCAGGCACGTACAGCGAGATGGCCAAATCCTGACCCGCGCGCACGTCGAGGGCGATGGGGTCACTCCAGAGGTCTTCGCCCGCGGGCACGCTGACTCTCTCGCTGCCAGCGAACGTCAACGTCCGGTCGGTTTCGGGCACGATGGCGCTTCCCGCGCTGCGGACTGCCACGTGGGCCGCTTCGACATCGAGCGAGCTCGAGGAAAAGCGCTGGCTCAGGCGGATCCGAAGCTGAGCTCCGCCCGTAGTCAGGTGCGCCATCACCCGCAGCGTGCGTCCAGTCAGAGTGGGCACAGGGTCCTTGAACGTGCGGTTCGTGGTGATGGTCGTCGACAGCGGCCCACGCCCTGTCCACGCTGGAACCCAAACGGAGGGGCACGCCGTCGACTCGGACGAGGCAGTGGCAGTGGAGCGGCCCAAATGCCAGACGAGCGGGGATCCGTCGAACGGGACCGTGAATGGCGCGGCCGGGTTGCCCGACGAAAATTCTTCCGGCTGGCCCGCGTTCTGGTTAGCCAAAGCGAAGAAGTTTTCGGAGCCGACGGGTACCGAAACGGCTGACGGCGCTGAGTTTTCATACGAAAACTGCGCGTAATACCGCTCAGGCCCGCGATTGAACACGCAGCTCAGAAGCGGTGACACGGAATCGGCCGCGGTCCCGAACTGCAGGTTGTCGAGCAGGTATTTCCCACGCTCGTTCCAAGGCACGTTGAGGACGATCGAGAAGGAGAGGTCAGTGCAGCCGCGATCGAGCGCGTCGAGCGTCGAGTCGGGCATTGCAAACTGGATCGTATGAAAGCGATCGGTTTCGAGTTGCGTGAGCTCCGCCTGACCGATGAAGGCATTGTAGACTCCGCGTGAAGGGCAATTCACGTAGAGCTGGGTGGCCCCGAACCAATAGGGGTTCGCTTGCTCGGAGGGAACGAACAAGTCGTAAGAAACCGGTCCGGTGATCGCCGAGAGAACAGGGAATGGCTGGCTCGTGAGCACACCGAAGCCGGCAGGCTGCACCGCCAATGAAGCAACACCCTCGGTCGCAATCGGGTCCGTCACACCGGCGGCGATGCTTCCTAGCGTCACCGCCCACGTCGACGGATCCTCGAACCCGAGCACGGCTTCGTTGGCGGATGCTGCAATCGCGGACTCGAGTTTCGCAATGGCGCCCTCGTGCTCGGCTGACTTGCCACAGCCTATTGCCGAGAAGGCGCAGAACGCGACCGCGACCGCGAGCTGGGTTCGAGCGAGCTCGGGCAATCCCTTTTGTTTTTTCACGGCGCTCCTTGTGCTCCACTGGAGTGAGAGACCAATGTGTGACAGCAGCTGTGCGCGCCGCCAACGACTGGAC
>Ga0207691_10001425_pt1 | contig 23862 bp, 15 predicted proteins | sample KBSM13metaG_FD_184327 | JGI IMG/M metagenome (GOLD analysis project Ga0207691, IMG submission 184327) | Miscanthus rhizosphere microbial communities from Kellogg Biological Station, Michigan, USA - KBS M1-3 metaG (SPAdes) (version 2) | ecosystem: Host-associated > Plants > Roots > Rhizosphere >... | reverse complement strand
CCGTAGCCTCCGTCCCGTCACGGGAATCAATCCGGCTGATCCGACGCCTCCGTTCGCCCAGTCGTCTGAGATGGTTGGCTGAAGCAGTTCTCTGCGTCCTCCGCGGTGAACTGCTGTTGCGCCCAGCCGCTATCCACGTTGCCATGAGAATGACGCCTATACCCAACCCGAGCCGTTAGGCAACTATCCGAGCCTCGGTGGGCTCCGGTGTCGTCCCCGCGCCAACTCGAGTCGACGCGCGATAGAACGCGGCGACCGTGAGCACCGCCACCGTCACTTGCGTCGCCCCGTATGCGACCAGCGCACCGCGCAGCCCCAGCTGACGGGTAAACACCACGTTCCCTGCGATCGCGATCACCACAGCGACGACGGCCGGCGCGTAGAGCGCGCGATGCCGGCCCGCTGCGTAGAGCGCGGACGAGTAGAAGCCTGCGCCGGCACACGCGAGCCGGATGAATACGAACGCGACGATGTAGCCTAACCACGGGCTGTACCGCGGAAACACCAGTGGCACCGCAACGAGGGGGACGGCGGTGCCAAGCAGCACAACGCCGACCATGAGGCGCGCGAACCACTTCCCCCGGCGCGCGAACTCGCGCTCGAATCCGGCGTCACCGCCACTGTGCTGGGCAAGCGCGAGCCTCGGCTGCCACGTCTCGAGCAACGCGGTCGGCACGAGCAGCGCGATCGACACGATCTGCAGCGACAAGCCGAGCACGGCGACGCCGACGAGGCCGTCGGGCGAGCGCTCGAGGAAGTACACCTCGAGACGCCGGAACAGCACGACGTCGAGCAGTACGAGGGCGCCGACCGAGTAGATGTCGGCGAGCATGCGTCGAACAGGCGGTGATGGCTGCGCCGCATCGGACGTCGATGTCGTTGCTCGACTGTCGCGCGATCGGAGAAGAACCACCGCGGTCGCGCCAAGGGCAATCGATTCCACCATCAGCGCGACACCGGGCGTGATCACCGTGCGCGCGATGCCCGCGACAGCGACGATTGCCGCGACCACCAATACCACCGCTCCGCCCAACTCGGCGCGGAGTGACGTGCCGAACGCGAAGCGGGCCTTCGCTCGCGCGCCGAACAATGTCGCACCGAGCGTAGCCAGGGACACCGCCGCCAGCGCTCCGAGCATTGCTGGTGTGCGCGTCCGAGGTATGAATGCCGCCGCGGCGCCAATCGCGATGGCAGCGAGCGCAACCGAATGCAGCACGAGGAAGCGCATCGGAAGCCGACGGCCAGCGTAGCGAACAATCGTCTGCGGTGCGCCTAACAAGGCGAGCTGGGCGGCCATTGCCGCGGCCGTCGCAACTACTTGGTAGCTGCCGTAGGCAGCAACGGTGAGCAGCGTCGGCAGCGCCAGCCCCCATGCCGCTCGGGCCGCGGTCCGCACCGCGACGGCGGCGATGTACGGAGCCGCGGGTGCGGCCCACCAATCCGCCAGGCTCCGGCGCTCGTCACTCACGCCGCCCCGTTTCGTCCGTATAGCGCCAGCCCACGACGAGCACCATCCATCGCGCGAAGCGGAAGCGATGGACAACCGCGAGCGATCCCTTGCAAAGACAGCGCTATCAAATGGTAGGCGAACCGCGCGAGATATCGAGCGCGCCACGCGGGGCGGTTGCCGATCGCGCGCCTGACGAGTCGCACGCGCCGCGCCTCCTCCTCACGGATGAGATCGGGAAGCGCGGCGCGGTTGATGGCGCTCGGGTAGTGATTGACGGCGAGCCGACGCGTGGAGACGAGACGCCACCCCGCCTGACGCACGCGGAGACTGACGTCGACGTCATCGTATCCGTAGCGTCCATACCCCTCATCGAAGCCGCCAACCTGCTCGAGCGCCACTCGGCGAAACGACATGTTGCATCCCGAGAGCCAGTCCGCCTCCTGGTCGCGTGACGGATGCGACGACCACGGGATCGCGTGAAAGCCACCCCAGTCGATCCGGTAGCGTCGTGAAGAGAGGCCGAGTACCGGGCGCAACATCCGCGTGATGACGCGCTGACTGCCGGGATGTCTCACGAACCCGCCGACTCCGCCGACCGAGGAGTCCTCATAGTACGGTGCGAGCGACTCGACCCAGTCCGTCGGCACGCGGACGTCGTCATCGAGAAAGGCGATGATGTCGGCGGATGTCCGCGCGAGCGCCGCGTTTCTCGCGACGTGTACGCCCAGCCCCTGCGTCGCGTGAAATACGTGCAGCGGAAAGGCATGAGAGAACGTCGTAACCAGCCGGTCGGTCGCGCCTCGAGGATACGCCTGAAGCAGCAGCAATACCTCGAACTTCACCGTGGTGCGCTGCGCGGCCAGGTCAGCGAGGCAGTGTTCGATCTCGTCGGCGCGACTATACGAAACTATGACAATGGAAATGCGTGGCTCGCCCACGGGGGCGCGGTACAACTCTTGGAGCTCATTAATGATGGGCTCGGCACTGATGTCGTTAGTGTGCGCCACGCGTGGCCAGCACCGCGGGAAAGGTGCGGAGCAGGATCCCGATGTCCCCCCAGAGGCTCCAACCTTCGACGTACTCGAGCTCGACCGCGGCGCGCTTGGGGTAACCGACGCATGAGCGCCCACCCACTTGCCACGCTCCAGTCAGTCCAGGCTTGAGGGTCAGAAGGAGCGGGCCCTCACCGTTGTAGTGATGGATCTCGTCTGGCACGATCGGGCGCGGACCGACGAGCGACATCTCGCCTTTGAACACGTTCCAGAGCTGCGGCAGCTCGTCGAGGCTGGTACGCCGCAGGAATCGCCCGATTCGTGTTATACGCGTGTCGATGGACTCCGGCAGCTTGTAGTCATGCTCGACGTATCGGCGGTATAGCACCGGGTCGTTCAGCAGCTGCGCTTCCGCATCGCGATGCATCGAGCGGAATTTGTAGCAGCGGATGGGACGACCATATCGCCCCAGGCGGCGCTGCACGAAGATGACCGGCCCCGGTGTATCGAGCGCCACCATCACCGCGACGATAGCGAGCACAGGCGCGAGCAAGACCAGGATGACAGTCGACCCAATGAGGTCCATCGCGCGCTTCACGATCAGCTGTTCCGCGCGAAGCGCGACCGGACGGAGCTCCAGCAGTGGTTGGCCTCCTCGCTTTATGACGTTGGGCCGAACCGATGGCAGCTCGAACTGCGGCGCGGAAGCCAGAACCGTGCACTCCGAGACCGCCGCGGCGCGGAGCACGCGACTCGTGGTGGCCGAGTTGGGGAAGCCGCAGAAGACCACGGTGTCGACGTCGTGCTCGACGAGGAGGCGCTCGATGTCGGTCACGACGCCAAGGGCAGCCGTATGTTGGCGTGCTGAGACGTCTATGAAGCCGAGCATTTCGAACCCTGACCGGCGCGTGAGGACATCACACTCGCGGCGCGCGAGGCAATCGCTCGCCGTGCCAATCAGTACGGTTCGTGCGCGCGTAGTGCCCACACGGTTCGACCAGCGTTGGACGAGCACATCGAACACGGTTCGCAAGGCGACCAGCATGATGAACAGCGGCGCGAACACGACGAACCACGTGTGCAACGCACCGGCTGACTGCTGAGTCCAGAGACTGCTCCAGAGCGGTAAGGCGCTCGCCAGCGCTGCTGCGAGGAACAACCTCCCGACATGCCGCCGTGCGTCCCCGGGACCATACGTCCCGGAGATCGCGGTGCCGACGAACATGGCGACGGCGAGTGCGAGCTCACTCGACCCAACGTTCGATGGGAGGATACCCGCGACCGCCGCAGCGTTTCCGAATGGCGTCTCCGCCAACTGTCGTGTGATCGCGCGGGCAAGCAGGAAACAGACGGCATCGACGCCGATCAGTGCGACAATGCGCCGACCGGCCCGCCAGGCATGACGGCGGAGGTTCTGCATTGCTCGACTCGTCGGGTGCGGCTTGTCCGGCTCGGTTGTGCTGACGACGTCCGGCAGCGGACGCGTCAGATGTGCCTCTGCACTTCTGCTAGACAGTGGATGAGTACGACGGCGGGACTTGGCGGGAGATGCTGGCACCGATATCAGTCCATCTCGGGTCTAGACACGCTAGTGAGCACCACAGAAGGCGTAAAGGGCTTCCTGCGGTGCTTCTCAGTGAACGTCAAAAGAGCAATGTGCACGCTGTAACCCAACCGTAGCTAGCGGCGTCACGTAGTGCCAGCGCGACATCAGGGCAATTGTGCTGGACCGATAGGTCTGTTTATGACTGTCGTTAGCCGCGGTTCCGACCATCGCCCCGCGCGTGTCGCCCGATTTCGACAAACGACGGACTCGACGGCTGTTGGCTAAGTAAAATAGTCGCGGCTATCTTGAGCCAAGTGTTGATCCGGCCATCACCGGGGAGCTAACCGGCAGAACGGGTACTTCGAACCCTAGTAGACCCGGTCGGGTGCGGCCCGCATAGCCGCGCGTGAGTGGCTCGCGTCCTTCATGGGACGCAGGCAAGCGGGGTGGTACCGCGGAACGTGCATCAGCCGCACGCTTCGTCCCCGTATGCGACCTCGAGCGTAACGGTTCGCTCGAGCGACGAAAGCGCATAACGAGGAGAGGCCGGTGCCATACCCAAAGGCTCGCGTAGGCGAGCGCACGAACGACGCAGTCCCTTCGCGACCATCCTTCCCAGCGCTCGAAGCGGACGTCCTCGAATACTGGCGCCGCGATGGGACATTCGCGGCGAGCGTGGAGTCTCGCGACGCGGGCGTACACGGCGCGAATGAATTCGTGTTCTACGATGGCCCGCCGTTCGCCAACGGCCTTCCGCATTACGGCCACCTGCTCACCGGCTACGTCAAGGACGTCGTCCCGCGCTATCAGACGATGCGGGGCAAGCGCGTCGAGCGTCGCTTCGGCTGGGATTGCCACGGACTGCCCGCGGAGTTCGAAGCCGAGAAACAGTTAGGTCTGTCGCACAAGAACGAGATCGAGGCGCTTGGCGTCGCGCGGTTCAACGACGCGTGCCGCGCTTCCGTGCTGCGCTACGCCGACGACTGGCAGAGCTACGTCACACGCCAGGCACGGTGGGTGGACTTCGCCCACGACTACAAGACACTGGACCTCTCCTACATGGAGAGCGTCATGTGGGCGTTCAGGACGCTGTGGGACAAGGGGCTCATCTACGAGGGCTTCCGCGTCCTGTGGTACTGCTGGCGCTGCGAGACGCCGCTGTCCAACACGGAAACGAAGATGGATGACGTGTACCGTGACCGTCAGGATCCGGCGGTCACGGTCGGCTTGCGCCTAACGTCACCGAAGCCCGAGCTCGACGGCGTGCAGGCGCTCGTCTGGACGACGACCCCGTGGACGCTGCCATCCAACCTCGCGGCGGCGGTACATCCGGACGTCGAGTACGTCGTCGTCCAGGGACCGAACGGTGATCGCTACCTGCTCGCGGAGGCGCGTGTCGCCTCGTATGCGCGCGAGCTCGGTGAGGCACCACCGGTGCTGGCGCGATTCACTGGGTCAGAGCTCGTCGGAACGCGGTACACGCCGCCGTTCGACTTCTTCGCCGGCCGGCAGCCTAACGCGCACCAGATCCTGCTCGCCGATTACGTGACGACCGAGGACGGCACGGGGATGGTGCACATCGCGCCGGCGTACGGTGAGGAGGACAAGGTGGTCACCGACGCCGCCGGCATCGAGCCCGTCACGCCCGTGAACTCGCGCGGTGAGTTCGACGCACAGGTCCCCCCGTATCAGGGCATGCACGTGTTCGAGGCGAGCAAGGCGATCATCAAGGATCTCCGCGCGTCGGGCGCCCTGCTCCGCCATGACACATACCAGCACTCGTACCCGCACTGCTGGCGCTGCGACAACCCGCTCATCCAGCGGGCCGTGAGCTCGTGGTTCGTCGCCGTGACGAAGTTCAAGGATCGCATGGTGCAGCTCAACCAGCAGATCAAGTGGGTGCCCGAGCACATCCGCGATGGGCAGTTCGGGAAGTGGTTGGAGAACGCGCGCGACTGGTCGATCTCGCGCAATCGTTACTGGGGTTCGCCCATACCAGTGTGGGTCTCGGACGACCCGAAGTTCCCGCGCACCGATGTGTACGGGTCATTGGCCGAGCTCGAGCGCGACTTCGGCGTTAGGCTGACGGACCTGCACCGTCCAGCCATCGACGAGTTGACGCGCCCGAACCCGGACGATCCATCGGGCAAGTCGATGATGCGCCGAGTGCCGGAGGTGCTCGACTGCTGGTTCGAGTCGGGGTCGATGACGTTCGCGCAGGTGCACTTCCCGTTCGAGCACGCGGAGTGGTTCGAGCACCACTACCCCGGCGACTTCATCGTCGAGTACAACGGCCAGACGCGCGGCTGGTTCTACACGCTGCACGTGCTGGCGACCGCGCTCTTCGACCGACCTGCGTTCCGGACGTGCCTGGCACACGGCATCGTGTTAGGCAACGACGGTCAGAAGATGTCCAAGTCGCGCAAGAACTATCCCGACGTGCGCGAGGTGTTCGACCGGGATGGCTCGGACGCGATGCGGTGGTTCCTGATGGCGAGCCCGATTCTCCGCGGCGGCGATCTGATCGTGACGGAGACCGGCATCCGTGACGCGGTGCGCGACGCGCTCCTGCCGCTCTGGAACACGTACTACTTCCTGGCGCTGTACGCGAACGCCGAGAAGATGGAAGGCACGTTCCGGACGGACTCTCGGCACATTCTCGACCGGTACATCCTCGCGAAGACGAACGAGCTGGTGACGGACGTCGAGGCGCGGATGGACCAGTACGATCTCGCAGGGGCGTGCGCGACGGTGCGCGACTTCCTCGAGGCGCTCACGAACTGGTACGTGCGTCGGTCGCGCGATCGGTTCTGGGCGGGCGACCGTGACGCGATCGACACGTTGCATACGACCCTCGAGGTGGTCTGCAGAGTCGTCGCTCCCTTGATCCCAATGACGTCGGAGACGATCTGGGTCGGCCTGACGGGGGGAAGATCCGTGCACCTGACAGACTGGCCCCTCGTCGACTCGCTGCCTAACGACTCGGCCCTCGTCGGCGCGATGGACCGTGTGCGTCAGGTGTGCTCGACGGCGCTCGCGCTCCGGACGTCGAACAAGCTGCGCGTCAGACTTCCGCTGGCGAAGCTGCGCGTTGCGTCTGCCGATGCGGAGCGGCTGCGGGACTACGCGGATCTCATCCGCGACGAGGTGAACGTCAAGGATGTCGAGCTGACCACTGACGTCGCCGCTCATGGGGCGTTCGAGCTCACGGTCAACGCTCGAGCGGCTGGTCCACGACTCGGCAAGGACGTTCAGAACGTCATCAAGGCGGTGAAGGCGGGCAACTGGACGACGTCGCCGTCGGGCGCCGTGGTGGCGGGTGGGATCGAGCTGCGCGAAGGTGAATACGAACGACGCCTGGTGTCACGCGACGCCGGCGCGGCGGCCGAGCTGCCGGCGAGCTCCGGCATCGTCGTGCTCGACACCGCGGTCACGCCCGAACTGGAGGCGGAGGGACTCGCGCGCGACATTGTCAGAGCAATCCAGCAAGCGCGGCGCGACGTGGGGCTCTCGGTGTCGGATCGGATCGCGCTTACCATTGATGCGCCGGAGACCATCACGTCGGCGGCGCGCACGCACGAGGCGCTGATCCGGAGCGAGACGCTCGCGCTGCAGGTCACCTACTCCGCAGTGCCGAATGGCATCGCGGGCAAGGTGGGCGACGGAACGGAGATCAGGCTCGGGATAGTTCCCCTGTAGCAGTGAGGCGGCCATGCGTACCCACAGTCGACGCGCTTTCGTAAGCCGCCTCGCGGTGCTTGGGGTGGCGCTGCCGCTGACGTCGATCACGCGTCACGTTAGGCTGCGAGCGCCACGGCGGATCGGCTTCATCACCGGCAACGAGCCATCACTCGTCGCCGCGTTCAACGACGCGCTCCGCGCCCTCGGCTACGTCCCAGGAGAGAATCTGATAGTCGAGACCCGCCTCATCGAGCGGGGCGCGTCGAATACCGCGGCGCTGACGGAAGCCGCGGCGGCGCTCGCGCGGTCGGATCTCGACTTCATCGTCGCGGGAGCGCTACCGTACGCACTCGAGATCCGGAAGGCCAATCCCGTGATGCCCATGGTGATCGTGACGTGCCCGGGGATGGTCAGCAACGGCTTCGCTCGCACGCTGGAGCATCCCGGCGGCAACGCCACCGGCATCGACGAGCTGCCACCGGGCGTCACCGCGAAACGCCTAACGCTGCTGAAGGCGGCCGCGCCTGCCGTGTCCCGTATCGCGCTGCTCTCGACGACGCCCGGAGTTGGCGGGCACGAAGTACAGCTCGCCGACGCCGAGCAGACGGCATCCACACTGGGCGTGAGTGTGAAAGTGTATCGCGTGACGTCGCCGAGTGAGCTGCAACCCGCGCTCGCGTCCATGGTCGCCGACGGCATGAACGGGCTGGCGAACTTCCAGGGTGGACTCTCGCTCGCCAGCCGGCAGGTCATCGTGGACTTCGCGGCCACGCACCGCCTTCCCGCGGTCTATCAGGCGACGTTGTTCGCCGAGGCCGGTGGGCTGATGACCTGGGCGCCCGATCTCGAAGAACAGTACCGAATCGCGGCGGAGTACGTGGACAAGATCCTGAAAGGCGCGAAGCCGGGCGACCTGGCGATCCGATTTCCTGCCAGATACTACCTCACTGTCAACGCGAGTGCGGCCCGGGGTTTGGGACTCACGCTCCCGAAGGCGCTTCTCGCCCAGGCCGACCGAGTTCTCGCGTAGAAGGCCCGAGAACGTTCTCGTACGGTCTGCTTACGACTCCTATCCGACCCAGTCATCCGCGCCGAGCCAAATCCGGCGGTGATAGCGCTGCGTTATGGCTCACGCCCATCGGCGGCGATTGTCGTCGACATACACGTGTTATCAGCGAGGCCCCAGTGACGTACTGTTAGGCGGTGGCTCGAAGCGATCTTCCTTCACCGGGAACTCGAATGCGCCGAATCCTCTGCACGACAGTCCTTGTTTGCTTGGCTGCCGCCCCGGCGCGGGGGCAGCGCCCGAGTACCGTGGAGTTCCGGGATACGCTGGGAAGCTTCGAGTTCCGAGACTCCCGCGGCGACCCGAGCCGACCCGTGAAAGTCTGGTACTACCGGCCCGCTGGTGCGGCGCCCCCGTCCCGGATCGTCTTTCTCCTGCACGGCAGCACCCGGACCGGACAGCAGGCGCAGGCGCTCGGGGCACCCTTCGCGCGCGCGCAGCGTGCTATCCTGCTCGCGCCGGAGTTCTCGCTGACGGACTACCCAGAGTCCTCCTACGACTTCGGCGGAGTCATCGACTCGACAGGGCGCATCCGCGCCGACTCACTGTGGACGCTCCGGCTGATCGAACATCTCTTCGACGCCGCCCGCCAGGCTAGCGGCGCCGCTGACTCGAGCTACGACATCGTGGGCCACTCCGCCGGCGGGCAGTTCGTGCATCGCCTCGTGCTCTTTGTGCCGGAGGCGCGATTCCGACGGGCCGTGGTGTCGAGTCCCGGCCGCTATGCGTTCCCATCCGCTGGCGTTCAGTTCCCCTACGGGCTGCGTGGGAGTCCCGCGGACACCGCGACACTGCGCCGTGCGTTTCAGCGGGACGTGCTCCTGCTGCTGGGCGACAAGGACGTGGCCGACCAGGCACGCGCGTGGGAGCCGGAGACGGCCGCGCAGGGACGGAACCGTTTCGCTCGCGGGCTCCATTTCTTCGCCAGCGCGGCCGAGGAGGCATTCGCCCTCGGCACGCCCCTGGCGTGGCGGCTGCGGATCGCTGAGGGTGTCGACCACGACCCGCCGCGAATGGTGCGCGCCGCGCTGGACCTGCTCAAGAACTAACGCGGCGCGGCGGCGTGGTTCCTTCGGCGCGGCACCAAGAGCTGGATCAGCTCGGGCTTTACCGTTAGGCGCACGCCTGCCAGCCTCTCCCGGGGTCACCCAATGAGGACTACGGCTGTGCAGGAGAAAGTAGGTGGCTGAGACACATGGAGTGCTCGTGCGCGTCGGCTCCGGTCCAGGAGTGCTCCGTGCCTAGCGTGCAATTGCGGTGCTGGCTGGTACTCGCCGCGGCCCTGATCGGCTGCACCGCCGAGCCTTCGAAGGATGACGACACGTACGAGCACGTCATGGCCTTCGACACCGCAACCGTGCGCCTCGCAGGTCCGCGAGATACGCTCTCGTTGACCCTCCAGCTCGCGATCAGCGCCGAGCAGAAGACCATGGGTCTCATGGAGCGCCGCCGCCTCGCGGACAGTGCGGGCATGCTGTTCGTGTATGACAGCACGCAACCGCCGGACGCCGGGTTCTGGATGTACCGGACCCGCATCCCGCTCGACATCGCATTCCTCGATTCCGCCGGCGTCATCCGCGCGATTCGTTCGATGACACCCTGCCCGGCCACTGTCGCTCAGGGTTGCCCCACGTACACGCCGGATGTGCCGTACCGGTACGCGCTCGAGGTGAACGCCGGTTTCTTCGCCAGGCATGGCATCGCTGTCGGGCACTCCCTGCAACTGCCCGCTCGCCGTTGACGCGGGCGCGGCCCGGTCAGTGTCGTGCCGCCGACCTGCTGCCTCTCGACGGGCGCGCTGGGGTCACCGCGAGCATGCCCTGCTCGACGAGCGTTGGCGTCTTCCGCCAGCTTCCAGCCTGCTCCCACGCGCGGGCGATGCCTAACAAGTCCCCGTCGTGCCATGGACGTGCCGAGAACTCCAGCCCGAACGGGAGACCGCTCGCGTAGAAGCCAGCTGGCACGACGACCGCCGGAACGCCGATCATGTTCACCCAGCTCGTGGCGGAGTGCGGCCCGCCGCTCAGGCCACCGTCCTGCGGCATTGTCTCGTCAGGCGGCGGCATCTGGATCGCCGGGTAGACGAAGCCATCGAGCTTGAGGCGATCGAGCGTCGCGACGTACTCGCCGAGCACCGCGCGCCGCGGGGCGCGATAGTTTCGCTCGGCGTCCGGATCCGCGCTGAGCACGCGCTGGTCTATGTGGACGCTGCCCATGTTCCGGAAGCCATCCTCGGTACCAACGGACGACGTGAACAGCGGCGCCCCGACGGCCTTGAGATAGTCCGCGGCTGAGTGATACTCCGGCGGACCGAACGTCGCGAGGAAGCGATCAGTACCATCCTTCATGTACGCGTACGTCGCCACTCGGCTCGCCGCCCGCGCGAAGTTAGTCGGGAGCACGCTGTCGCCGAAGATCACCTCAGCACCTGCGGCCTCGAGTGCGTTCACCGCCTTCATGAACATCGCGCGCGTGTCGGGGCGCAGCGCCATGTTCGCGGCCAGACGAATCTTCTCCGCCGTCGCATCGGGCACGGCCGCCGGAATGCCGTGAAACGGAACACCGTCACCCGCGAGGACGAACGCCGGGACGCCGAATCGCTTGCCCTTGAGGGAACCCGCCTGGAGGTACGACTCGTAAGGCGCGCGCTGAGCGGTCGACGGCGCACCTAACGTGGCGGAGTCGAGCGGGTCCTCACCGGCCATCACGGCGAGCGCGATGGCGGCGTCCGTCGCGGTGCGCGCGATCGGCCCCGTGTTGTCCAGCAGCCAATCGAGTGGCGCGATGCCCGCGGTGCTGACGAGGCCGCGCGTGGGGAACACGCCGACCAGCGCGCTCGTCGCCGCGGGCATGCGGATGGAGTTGCCCGTGTCGGTACCGTTGCCTAACACCGCCATGTTCGTGGCCACGGCCGTCACGACGCCGCCAGACGAACCACCGGGCGAGAAGCGCACGTCGTACGCGTTGCCCGTGCGGCCGAACGACGTGCTGCGGTTCGTGTCGCTGTTCGCGAGGTCCGGCATGTTCGCGAGCCCGACGATAATCGCGCCCGCCGCCTCGAGCTTCGCGACGATCGTGGCGTCTTTGGGGGCAACGAGCTCGTGACCCGCGCGCGTGAAGCCCTCCCAACCGGCAGTGGTCACCTGCCCTTTGACGCTCGTATTCGCCTTGATGACGATCGGCACGCCCCACAGTGGACCGTGTGTGCCGGACCCCGCTGCGTCTTCACGCGCGGCCGCTGCCAGTGCCTCGTCGCGGAGGACAGTCTCGATCGCGCCGTAGACGCCGTTGTAGCGATCGATGCGGTCGAGGTGCCATTGGATGACCTGCTTGACGGTGTACTTCTTGTCCGCGTAGAGCTGCTGAAGCCGTGGAACCGTCACGTCCATGAGATCACGGTCGATCGCGGGAGCGGGCGCTGCGGCCGCGGCGGGGGTTGCAGCGTCGGGCTTGTTCTGACAGCCGAGGACACTGGCGAGCGCCGCGATGGTCGCGACAGTGGCGGCAGAGGAAAGGCGAGTTGTCATTCGCACGAACATGCGGCCGCGATGGCTGGCGCGCGAGACCGCGCGCGCGAACCTCGAAGCCGTTGCCCTTACTCGATCCGCAACGCCAGAAGCGGATCGATCGTGCTGGCGCGCCACGCCGGAATCCACGCCGCGACCGACGCGACGACGAGCACCAGCGCCCCGATCGCAATGCCGAGTAGTGGTGAGCTGGTGAGCGGCCAGGCGAGCGTCGTCACGATGACCCGGGTGACGATCATGCTGAGCGGCAACCCGAGCATGATGCCTAACGCGCTCAAAGTGAGGCCCTGCGCGAAGAACAGCGGAACAACCTGACTGCGCCGCGCACCGAGCGCCGTCCGAATCCCGATCTCTCGCGTGCGCTGCCCGACCGCCAACGACACGACCGCGTAGAGTCCGATCGCGGACAACAGCAGCGCCAGCAGTCCGCCCCCCGCGACCGCTCCGCTGGTCCGCAGGATACTGCGACGAGACTCGGCTTCGCGTTGCTCCATGGTCTGCGCTCTGCGGATGGGCAGCTGCGGCGCTTCGGCCGTCACGACTCTTCGCATCGCATTGAGCATGGGCAACGCGGGTCCCGCGGTGCGCGCAATGACTCCCGTGTTGATCGGCGAATACGGCACGTATACATGGACCTGATCGCCAAGACTCGCGGTCGCGCTCGCGTCGTTCACCACACCGACCACGACCAGAGCGGGAGAGTTGGATGGCTCCGAGAATGCCATCGTGAGGCGCCGGCCCAATGGATTGGCATCACCCCACAGTCGGCGCGCGAGGTCGCTTCCGATGATCACTCGATCGACTGCCAACGGGCGCGAGGGATCGTCGGATGCATGGGAGTATTCGCCCGTCTCGAAATCGCGCCCGCGTACGATCGGGATGTCGTAGGTGCCGAAGTAACCCTTCGGTGCCGCGGTCAGGCGCGATTGCATGATGCTGTACGCGCGGCCCGTGATGCGATCCGCGGGATGCACTCCGAACTACTTCGAGGATTGGCATACTGCTCCGCGGAGGCAGTACGTCATCACGCTGGGCGGTCGAGGAGAGATTGAACTTTCCGACGGCAAGAAGATTTGACTTTACCCTGGACGCATCCTCCTCCTGGAGGATCTGACCGGTAAAGGGCACATATCCCGGGGCGTCGGAACTCAGGATCGCATCTCGATACTCATCCCGCTCGCTGAGTAGACCGGCCGCGTCTAACAAATCGTTGAAGCTGACCGTCAGCTCAGCTTGGCGTTAGGCGTCAACAGAGTGTAGCGATTGTTTGGGGTTTGCGGATTCGTTTGCCTGGGGGAATTGCCATGTCCGTGACGATTCGACGGTGTAGCTACTGAGTGTCGGGGATTCAGGCCGCCCGTGCGACCCGGCGCCAGACCAAGCTATAATGCCCTCGGACGACGTGCTTGACCGTGTACTTCCGGCCCGCGTACCGTTGCTGCAGCCGCGGCACTGCCACACCAGGAGATCGCGGTCGAGATGACGCATCGTTCTCTGGACGCGGTAGGGTCGCGGCGAACTGACATGGATTCCTGGTTTGAAGTCGCTCTCGTCGCGGCCATCTTCGCGATCGGCAATATCCTGTTCGGTCACTTCGAGGAGAGGACCCCGAAGTGGCGCCGGGTCCTCAAGGTGATCCTGTTCCTCGCCGTAACGCGAGCCGTGTCCGTGCAGTTCGGTCGCCCATGGTCCTTTGTCTTCATCGCCCTTCCGATCGTGTTCGTTCTGATCATCCACGGATGGTGGCTGCCGCGTAACGGGATCAATGGGTGGACGGGTGAGCCGAAAGAGCGGTACTACGCGTTTCGCGGGTGGAAGCCGCCGCCGTCTCACTGACCGGCTCCCGCGTTTACTCCGCGACGACGCACTTGGCCGTATCAGCGGCGCCTTTCACCGCGCGACGTTACGCACGATCGAGCTCTCCAAGGTATGTGTACCGGTGCCACCGAGCCCCGCCGATCGCGTTCGCGCGGGTGGGCCGTGGGGCGGACACACAATGGGAGGCGTCTTATGCAACATTTTTCGGGTTGGATTGGCCGGTCGATTGCCGTAGTCGCTGGACTGACAGCCGGGCTCGTCGCGTGCTCCTCCGACGATGAAGTAACCACGCCAGTCCTGCCGACAGCGTACGAGGATGTGAAGCTCGTGGCCGATGTGTCGGGACTCGGGGCAACGGTCGTCGATCCCGCCCTGGTGAACCCCTGGGGGCTCGCCTTCAGCGCGGGTGGCACGATCTGGACGAGCAACAACCGCACTCACACGTCGACGCTCTACAGCGGGACTGGGGTCAAGTCGGCGCTGGTCGTCACGATTCCCGGAAGCGCCGGTGCAACAGCTGGAGCGCCAACGGGGATCGTGTTCAATCCGGCCACCAATCCGGCCACCGACTTCGTGCTCGCAAACGGCAACAAGGCCTCGTTCATCTTCTCGAGTGAGGACGGGACGATCACTGCGTGGAACGGCGGCAGCGGCGCGACCGCCCAGATCGTCGCGAACCAGTCGTCCACGAGCGCGGTGTACAAGGGGCTTGCCCTGGCGTCCAACGGCGGCGCGAACTTCCTGTACGCGACCAACTTCAAGGCGAACAAGGTGGACGTGTTCGACCGGACGTTCAAGCTCGTGTCATCCTTCACTGATGCGACGGTTCCCGCGGGCTATGCGCCGTTCGGCATCCACAACATCAACGGGCAGCTCTACGTCACGTTCGCCAAGCAGCTCGCGCCGGACAACGAAGATGACAGACCCGGGGTCGGCAACGGGTACGTCGACATCTTCAACCCCGATGGGACGCTGGTGAAGCGCTTCGCTTCCAACGGCAGGCTCAACTCGCCGTGGGCGGTCGCGCTGGCTCCGGCCGCCTTCGGCAGCGCCGGCGGCAACATCCTGATCGGCAACTTCGGCGACGGGCAAATCGGCGCGTACGATGCGACGACGGGTGTCTTCCGCGGTTTCCTCCACGACGCGACCAACGTACCCATCTCGATCCTTGGACTCTGGGATCTGAAGTGGGGAGTTGGCTCGGCCCCGGCGACGACGCTGTATTACAGCGCGGGCCCAAGCGGTGAGACGCACGGTCTGCTCGGCACACTGACGGCGAAATGACCGTTGTCATCCGAGCGGGTTGTCATTCCGAGCGGAGCGCCGAAGGCGCGGAGTCGAGGAATCTCATACGGGCCGAGGGGCCCCTCTATCGGGACACGCTCGATTCCTCGACTGCGGCCCTTCGGGCCTCCGCTCGGAATGACACATCGCTGATCACCGCACGAACGTCATCCCGACCTCCGGGAGTTTCGCCAGACGCAGCGACTCGTTCACACGCGTGAGCTGCTGAGCGTAGACGCTCGACAGCGTCGTGAGCGACCGATCCACCTCCGCCGCCAACTCCCGGAACACTGCCCGCTGCGCATCCGTCGGTCGCGCGTAGCCATCGTCCACCTGCGACCGGAGCCCCGTTAGGCGGTCGTTGACCCGGATCGGGAACGCGATCTTGTCCTTCGGGCTCTTGTTCCTCACCTGATAAAGGGTGGACTCGACCTGCGAGATCGCGCTGTCGAGCCGCGCGATGTCGGTCGCCACGCGACGCGCGGCGTCACTCGGTGATTGTCGCGCAGCAGCGGCCTCCCGCTCACGAAGCTGCGCACGCAGCGCACGAATGCCGACGATCGCGCCGTTCGCACCGCTCTCCTTGTCGCGAATCCGACGCGCCAGGTCGAACTGGCTGCGCAGGTCCGCATCGGTCACCGTGGTGACGCGCGGATCCCGCGTCAGGTTCAATGGCTGCGAATCCACGACGACCGACGTGCCCGTGCGGACGGTGAGCCGAGCGCGGTAGCGGCCCGGCGGGGCCCACACGCCGCGACGAGGATCGCCGCCTTCGAGGACGATACCCGGGAACGAGGTGGCGCCCGGGTAGCGGAGGTCCCACTGAACGCGATGCAACCCGGCTCCACGCGCGGCAGGCCCTGCCGCAATGCCTAACGCGCGAACGCGGTCACCGCTCGCATCGAGAATCTCGAGCGCGACGCTGTCCGCTGCGGTAGGCAGATAGTAGTCGAGGCTCGCGCGACCGACGCGACCGATGGCATCGGCCGGGCGCATCAGCTTTGCCAGAGCCATTCCCGCAGACGGTCCTCCCGCCAGCATCGCCGGCGTCATCTGACGCAACGACGAGAGATCGTCGAGGATCCAGAACGACCGCCCATGCGTGGCGATCACCAGGTCACGCTTCTCGACAGCGAGATCCGAGACCTGCACGTCCGGCAGGTTGCGCGACAGCGATCGCCAGTGCCCGCCATCGTCGAACGAGACGCGGACGCCGTGTTCCGTTCCCGCGAAGAGCAGTCCGGCGCGCTCGCGATCCTCACGCACGACGCGAACAAAGTCGCCGTCCGCGATGCCGTCCGTGATCTTCGTCCACGTGGCGCCGTAGTCACGCGTTCGCCAGATGTACGGCGCCCTGTCGTTCATCTGATGCCGCTCGGCCGCCACGTATGCGGCGCCGACGTTGTGCCACGATGCGTCGATGCGGCTGATGCGCGTGTTCGGCGGGACGTTAGGCGGTGTGACATTGCGCCACGTCTTGCCCCCGTCGCGCGTGACGTGCACGAGGCCGTCGTCCGAACCAGTCCAGATCGTGGACGTGTCGCGGCGAGATGGAGCGATCGTGAAGATCGTGGCGTAGATCTCCGGCCCGTCCTGGTCGAAGACGATCGGACCGCCGCTGTTTCCCATCGTCGACGAATCGGCGCGCGTCAGGTCCGGGCTTATCTTCCGCCAGGTGCGGCCATCGTCCACAGACTTCCAGAGGTGCTGCGAACCCACGAGCAGGATGCGCGGATCGACGCGCGAGACCGCGATCGGATAGGTCCAGTTCCAGCGTTCCGGCATCGCCGACGCCGGTTCGCCCATCACGATGCGTGGGTACGGCTGCACGTCGCGCGACACGCCGGTGCGACGGTCATAACGCGTGAGCGTGTTGGTGGCGCCGGCGAAGAAGATGTCCGGAGCGCCCGGCTTGGGCGCGATGTCGGCAGACTCGCCGCCACCCACCGCATAGTACCAGTCACCCGAACGACCATCAGGCTCCGCGAGATGGCTATCGCTGCTCGGCACACACACCGTGGTATTATCCTGCTGCGCGCCGCAGACGTGGTATGGAAACTCGTCCGTCGTCGCGACGCGGTAGATCTGCGCCGTGGGGTAGCGTTGATTCGTCCACGTTCGCCCGCCGTTCACGGAGACGATCGCCCCGCCGTCGTTCGCCTCCACCATGCGGCGCGGATCGTCAGGGTCGATCCACAGGTCGTGATGGTCGGCGTGCGGCGTCGCGACGGTAGCGAACGCCTTCCCGCCGTCCGTGGACTTCTCGAGCTGGAAGCTCAGGACGTACACCGTCTCGCGATCCTTCGGGTCGGCGACGATGCGCAGGAAGTAGAATGCGCGCTGCCAGAGGTCGCGGTCCGCGTTGATGTGGGTCCACGTCGCGCCGCCGTCGTCGGACCGATACAGTCCGCCTTCCGTCGCTTCGATGTTCGCCCAGATCCGATTCGGGTCCGCCGGCGACACCGCGACCGTCATCTTGCCTAACACGCCGGTCGGCAACCCCGGATTGTGCGTGAGCTCGGTCCAGGTGTCGCCACCGTCGGTTGACCTGTACAGCCCCGAGCCGGCGCCACCACTCCAGAGCTGCCACGGCCGGCGGTACACTTCCCAGAGTGTCGCGTACAGCACGCGCGGGTTGGAGGGGTCGATGACCAGATCGACCGCGCCGGCACGCGGGCCCTTGAACAGCACTCGGCTCCACGTCGCGCCGCCATCGCGCGAGCGAAACACGCCGCGTTCGTCGTTAGGCGCGAACGGAGACCCGAGCGCCGCGACGTACACGAGGTTGGGGTCGGTGGGATCGATGCGGATGCGGGAAACAGCTTGCGTGGCGCCAAGGCCGCGGTGGACCCACGTGCGTCCGCCGTCGTTGGAGCGATACACGCCGTCGCCCTGCATGACGTTGCCGCGCAGCTCCGTCTCACCCATCCCGATGTAGACGACGTCGGGGGTCGACGCCGAGACGGCGACCGCGCCGACCGACGACGACGCGATCTGCCCATCGGTGACGGGCGCCCAGCTCGTGCCGCCGTCGGTTGTCTTCCACAACCCGCCGCCCGTCGCGCCGAAGTAGTACTCGTTAGGTCGGCCTGGCGAGCCAGCGGCGGTGATGGACCGTCCGCCGCGGTTCGGGCCGATATTGCGCCACGTGTACGGGGCGAAGAGCGCGGTGTCGGCAAACGGGGTCGCGGTGCTCGGTTCGCGCCGTGCTGGCGACTGGGCCGCACCGGATGCGCCAATTGCCGCGATCAGGAACGCGGCGGTCGCGCACCGCCGCGCGTGATATGGGAGCACATGGGAAACGAACAACGCGGTCCTCCGGCTTGTCATGGCGGCTGGAATGTGCTCACGGGTGAATCGCCGAGCGAGGGCCGCCGCGCGGAATTGATCCACGTGGCGGGGACGGGCGACGGCGCTTGCCTGTCCACGCTCACTTCGCTCGCGGCTTGGCCAGAGCGTTAGGCAGCGCTCGGTTCCGCTAGGGACGGAGCCAGATGCCAGCGTCTCGGCGGGCACCCCGGCGCCCAACACGGTATATCTTGTTGTGCCAATCCGCCGCGACACCTCGCGGCCACTACCAAACCTCATGACGCCGGAGATAGAGATGTCCAGCAACACCAGCACCGCCGCTGCTGCTGCTGCGGCCGCAACCAGCAGCCGCTACGTCGCTTGGATGTTCGAGCTGGCCGTGAACGAAGGTAAGGAGTCCGACTTCCGAGCACTCATGGCCGAAATGGCTGATGCAACGGAGCGTACCGAGCCCGGCACGCTCGACTACGAGTGGTGCGTGAGCGACGATGGCCGGCGGCTTCACCTGTTCGAGCGCTACGCCGACTCGAATGCAGCGATGACACACCTCGGCACGTTCGGCGACCGCTACATGAAGCGGTTCTTCGACGTCCTAGCGCCAGAGCGCATCACGCTCTATGGCACGCCCGACGACCGAGTGCGCGGCGCCCTGAAAACGCTCGGACCCCAGGTGATGGCGCGGGCTGCGGGGTTCAGTAGATAGCCCCGCGTAAGGGAGGGCGTGGAGGTGCCGCGTCGTCGCGCGTTAGGTGAAGACAGCTGTGAGCCGCTGAAGCGTGCGCATCGTGACAGTCAGTGGCTGGGGGCCATAGATCTGGCGAGATTCGCTGCAGTCGAGCTAGAATAGGGCGCTCGGAGCTCGGGAACGGGTGCCGCCGATGATCCAGGAACAGAGGAACACCGTGGGAGACGTGGACGCGCGGCGGCGCACCGTTGACGACCTGTTCGATGGCGCCCTCGACCAGCCGCCGGACCAGCGTGCCGCATGGCTGCGCGGGCAAACCGACGATCCTTCCATCTGTGCGGAAGTCGAGACGCTGCTCGCCGCAGCCGAAAGCAGCGATGGGCTCCTCGACCGCAACGCCGCCGAGTTGGCCGGCGACCTCATCGCCACACTCCGCATCGAACAGATCGGGCCGTATCGTGTCCTCCGCGAGCTCGGGCGCGGCGGAATGGGCATCGTCTACCTCGCCGAACGCTCCGACGGCCAGTATCGACGACGCGTCGCCATCAAGGTGCTGCGGGCCAGTCCCGACGCCGACGACCTCCAGCGCCGCTTTCTCGCCGAGCGTCAGATCCTCGCGTCGCTGAACCATCCGAACATCGCGCAGCTCCTCGACGGCGGCGTCACCGAGGGACGCCTGCCCTTCCTCGTCATGGAGTACGTGGATGGCGTCCCGATCACCACGTACTGCGATCGGCAACGGCTCGGCGTCGAGGAGCGGATCCGTCTCTTCCACGACGTCTGCGCCGCGGTACACCACGCCCACCAGAATCTCGTCATTCATCGCGACATCAAGCCGACCAACATCCTCGTCACCGAAGACCGGCGGGTGAAGCTGCTGGACTTCGGCATCGCGAAGCTCGTGAACCCGGTGCTCGGACCGGCCGACCAGCCGCTGACGCGGACGGAGTGGCGCGTGATGACGCCGGAATATGCAAGCCCCGAACAGATACGCGGCGACTCGCTGACGACGGCGAGTGACGTCTATGCCCTCGGCGTGCTGCTCTACGAGCTGCTGAGCGGCCGGCGGCCCCACCGCATAACGAGTGGCTCCGCCCACGAGCTGGCGGAGGTCATCATTTCCCGCGACCCGCGGCTCCCCAGCGTCGCCGTGAGTCGCCCCGAGTCGGGTCGCTCGGCGGAGCCCGCCACCACCGACCCCACTCCGGAAGTGGTCGCCGCGGAACGCGGTCTTTCCGTCGATCGGCTGAGGCGACGCCTCGAGGGCGACCTGGACGCCATCGTGATGATGGCGCTGCGGAAGGAGTCCGCACGCCGCTACGGGTCCGCGGACATCATGTGGGAGGACGTCCAGCGGCATCTCGACGGGCTGCCGGTGCTCGCCCACCACGCCACGCGCTGGTATCGCGCGCGGAAGTTTCTCGGCCGGCACCGGATGAAGGTGGCGGCCGCGGCCGTCGTTGGGGTTTCGCTGGTGACGGCGACGACGGTCGCCGTCCGGCAAGCGGCGGACGCCCGGCGCGAGCGGGACCGCGCCGAGCAGGCCCTGGCACAGTCGAAGGCGGTGACGGATTTTCTCGTTAGGCTCTTCCGGACGCCGGCGCCACCCGGCGCGACACGGGAGCAGGTGATGGCGAGGGACATGCTCGTGACCGGCACGGCGCGCGTCGAGCAACTGGCCGGGCAGCCGGTCGTCCAGGCGCAGATGCTCGACGCGCTCGGGCGGGTGAACGACCAGCTCGGGCGGTTTGCCGACGCGGAACGGATGCTGCGTCGGGCGCTCGAGCTGCGCCGTTCCCACCTGGGTGACAATCACGCGGATGTCGCCACCACACTCACCAACCTGGCCAACGTCCTTTTCCAGACGGACCGGCGTGCGGAGGGGCTCCAGCTGTTACGCGAGGCGCTGGCCATTCAGCAACGCGTGCTCGGACCGAAGCACCCCGATGTCGCGCTGGCGCTGGCGAAGATAGCGACGCGGACCAGCGACGTCGCCGCGGCAGAGTCGCTCTATCGTGCGGCGCGTGACATCCAGCGCGCCACCGTCGGACCGGAGGCCGCAGCAGTCGCTACCACCGACGACGACCTCGCCGATGTCCTGATCGCGCGATCGAACTATGACGCGGCCGAAGACATGCTCCGCGAGAGCCTGCGCATCCGCGAGCGCCTAACGGGACCGGACCAGAGCAGTGCGACGCTCAGCATGATCTACCTGGCAGATTTGCTTCGGCTCCACCGCGGCCAGCCAGTCGCAGCGGAGTCGCTGTACAATCGCGCGATCGATATCATGCGGCAAGAGTCGCCTCAACGGCCTTCGCGCCTCGGCGGTGCGTTGATGGGGCTCGAGCGCCTTGCCCACGCGCGTGGCGACCACGTGCGAGCCGAAGCCTTGGCCCGCGAGATACTGGAGGGACAGCGGCGGACGCTCGGGACGGAGCATCCCATTGTCACGGAGTCCATGGACGGGATTGCGGAGCATCTCGCCGCGCAGCAGCGCTATGCAGAATCGGAGCGTATGCTTCTCGACGCGATTGCACTGCTGCAACGGACGATGAGCCCCGAGCACTTCCGCATCGGAGACAGGCTGACGACGCTCGGTCGTGTGCACGCCGCCGCCGGGCGGCTCGACGAGGCGGAAGCCGATCTACGCCGAGCCCTCACCATCATGGAGCACTCGGAGGGACCTACGGGCGAGTCGGTCGCGGCGGCCGCCGCGCTGCTCGCAGACGTCATCGATCGCCGCGGCAAACAGGCCGAGGCAACGGCGCTGTTCGACCGCGCGGCAACGATTCTCCGGCCGCTGGCGCCACGCTCTGCATACAGCATGCAGGCCGCGTACACGGCGCTCGCGGAGCACTATCGCGCTTTGAACCGCTCCTCCGATGAGGTGGAGTTCCGTCGACTCGCGCAGGGTCGCACCGCCGCGGCCGACTCCATTGCGCGCGGTGCGGGGTCAGCGCGCCCATAGCTTCGTTCGGTACCTTGACGCGCGGACGGAGGACCACGCCGGCCGCCGACCTTCCATCGAGGGGATCGCGGTATGAGCGACGAACGACTACACGATGTTGCGGCCGCAGGGCTCGTGATCGGGGCCTTGCTGGGCATGGTTGGCTCATTCGCGCCTAACGCCGCGCTCCGCGGTCTCGCATGGGGAGCTGACGGCGTCGCGCTCGTGGTCGGCAGCGCCTTGCTCTGCGTCCATCACGTGCGCCGCGGCGATGCGCAACTTGCGGCTGGGTTCCTGATATTCCTTGCGGGCGAGACGTTGATCGTCTCCGGCTCCGCCATGGACCTCGCGGCGAGCGCCCCGTCGTTCGCGGCTGGAGCGGGGCTCTGGTCGGCGGCGTTAGCCCTCGTCAGCGCGTCCCCAATCATGCCAGGAGTTGTCAGGGTGACCGGGGCGATCGCGGCGATATTGTTCGCCGTCACGGCGGCGAGGATCTTTGGCGGCGCGGGACTGACGCCCCTCTCCGAGCCGCTGCCATTCTACGGGTATCCATTCCTGGCCGCCACGCTGGTCGGGTGGGCGTGGGTGCACAGGCGGTCGGCATCTCAACGTGGTGCGGGCGCCAGTGTGCGGCTGCCACCCGACGACTCGTCCGCGCCGGCGGCTGACGCAGCTGACCGTCAGGCGTTAGGCGGGCATCGACGCTGAGGTCACGTGAGGCATTTCGCTGGCCTACGGACGCTCGCCATCGTCGCGGTCAGTAGCGTTGCCGCACGCGAGTACTCGCCGGCCGTGGCGAGGCAAGGTGCTCCCGTGCTGCTCAGTGTCCCCGCCGCGCCCGTGCCGGTCGCCGCCGCCGAACGCGTGGTCCTCGTGTACGAGCTGCACATCGCGAACGTGGGCACCCGGCCGCTCCGTCTCGATCGCCTCGAAGTGCGCGACGCCGACCGTGCGGACGCGGCTCCGGTCGCCACGTACGGAAGGGCGGAGATCGAGCGTGACGCGAAGCTGATCGCGCCCCGCGGCGCCCCACCGCCAAAAGGGCTGACTCCTGGTGTGCGCGCGGTCGTCTATCTCTGGCTCGCCTTCGACTCCTCGGCAACGTTGCCGAGGGCGCTCACGCACCACGTTGCGTTCGCGGACGGGAGTGTGGCCGATGGCGTATCGGTACTGGTGCGTCCGCGAGCGGACCTTGTCCTCGCGCCGCCTGTGGGCGCCGGCGACTGGTGGATCGGCCTCGGACCGTCGAACGTGTCCGAGCACCGACGCGCCGTGATCCGCGTCGGCGAAGACACCGTGCCGCACCTCGCCCAGCGCTTCGCGATCGATTGGGTGAAGATGGACGCCCGCGGCGAGTACGCGCGCGACCACCGCGGGCGGCGGAACACTGATTGGTACGGCTACGAAGAGCCGGTGCTCGAAGCCCGGCAGCCTGCGTGTACGGGTAGGGGACGTGGTTCACCGGGGACAGATCCTCGGTACGATCGGCAACTCGGGGAACTCGGACGGGCCGCACCTCCACTTTCATGTGACCGAGGCTGCGGACCCCGCGGCGGC
>Ga0207691_10001423_pt1 | contig 23865 bp, 18 predicted proteins | sample KBSM13metaG_FD_184327 | JGI IMG/M metagenome (GOLD analysis project Ga0207691, IMG submission 184327) | Miscanthus rhizosphere microbial communities from Kellogg Biological Station, Michigan, USA - KBS M1-3 metaG (SPAdes) (version 2) | ecosystem: Host-associated > Plants > Roots > Rhizosphere >... | reverse complement strand
CCTGGGCGAGCGCTGGGCCCTGGCCGAGACCTCGTTCAAGTTCCACGCCTCGTGCCGGCACACCCATCCGGCCGCCGACGCCTTGCAGCAGGTGATGCAGGCGCACGACTTGCGCGCCGAGCAGATCCGGCGCATCACCGCCCACGTGCACCAGGGCGCAATCGACGTGCTCGGGCCGGTGGTCGATCCGCGGACCGTCCACCATGCCAAATTCTCGATGGGCACCGTGCTCGGCCTGATCGCCTGCCGGGGCGCGGCCGGCCTGGGCGAATTCGAGGCCGGCTATCTCGACGCTGACGTCGTCGCCCTGCGCGAGCGTGTCGCCATGAAGGTCGACGCCGAGGTCGATGCCGCCTATCCGAACCGCTGGATCGGCAAGGTCACGGTCGAGACCGCCGACGGACGCACGCTTTCGGGTCGGGTCGACGAGCCCAAGGGCGACCCGGGCAACAGTCTCGACCGCGCCGAGATCGAGGCCAAGGCGCTGCGGCTCGCGGCGTTCTCTGGCGCGGCGAGCCCGGAGGAGATGCGAGGGCTGTTCGAGCGGGTCTGGACCTTGTCCGGAGCCCGCGAGGTCGGACCGCTCCTGGCGGCCGCCTAGTCAGTGGATCCGCAGTCTGCCGACGATCCTCTCCGCATCCCGCGGCGCAAAGAAGTACGGATAGAAGGATCGCTCTCGTCGGCTGGATCGGCGCTGCCCGCCCAGCCTCGCGATTTCCGACGCGCAATGGGCGAGGTCGAGGCGCATCAGGACGGCCGGCGCGTTGACGATGGGATCGAGCCGCTCTTCGGCGACCCGGGAAAACCCGAGCATGCGCTCGTAGAAGCGCACATGACGCGGATTCACCTCGATCAGGACGTCGGTGCAGCGATGCAGGTTGATCACGTAGATGCAGGCCACGTGGAAGATCGCTCCCAATATGGCCTGTGAACGCACCGATTCGTCGACCGCGAGCTTGGTGAACTCGCAGAGCTTGCGCCCCTGTGCCCGCAGTTGTCCCACCTCATCGGGATACAGGCCCCCGACATAGAGGCCATCGCGCGAATCCAGGGAGGCGGTGATCGTCGCGACCGTCGCGTCGTCGACGCAGGCGCACAAGGTCACCTGGCCGCTGGTGTGGCCTTCCAGCGGGCTGGCGGAATATCCGCGCCAGGCATATCGCCGCTCGATCAGCGAGCTCGCGCGAGAGCGCCAGCCGGCCTTGTCGGCGACCCGGATCATGAACCGGTTGTCGAATTCGTCGTACGACTCGGCGATGTCTTCGCCTGTCGAGTCGTGCTGAAAAGGACCCAGAACGAACGTTCGGTCGGCGTGGTCCCAGTGCCGATCACTGGCCACCGTAGGCTCTGACATTGATCTCCCTTTCTGCCCCTCGCGGCAGTGATGGTCTCGAGAGGCTTCGAGACTCAGCAGCCTCGGCACCCGCGGCCGAATTGTGCAGCGCACAACCCCCATTCCCCGGGGAACGGGGCCTCCCGTTACGCGTTGTTACCTCCGTTATTCGCACCGGCGTACGCACCCCGGGGGCTTATTCGCCGACCTTAAGATGTTCGACCAGATTCGTGATCGCCGCAACCCGTTCGAGGGATGCGGCTGGCCCTGATGGAGAGGTCGCGGGTCCCGACAGCGGTCGTCGCCCTCGCGCGGCACGAAACTCCATGAGCCTGGTCCTTGACGTTCTCGATCTCGCCCGATGGGCGCCCAGCGGCGACAACAGCCAGCCGTGGCGCTTCGAGATCGTCGGCGACGATCACGTGCGCGTGCACGCGTTCGACACGCGCCGGGATTGCGTGTACGACCTCGAGGGACACGCGAGCCAGCTCTCCGTCGGCGCCTTGCTGGAGACCATTCGGATCGCCGCCGCGGCCCACGGGCACGTGGCGAGCATCGTCCGCCGACGCGAAGCTCCGGTGGAGGCGCCGGTCTTCGACGTTCGCTTCGAGCCGACGGCGGAACCTTCGCGCGACGACTTGCATCGCGCGATCCGCGACCGCAGTGTCATGCGCAAGTCGCTGAGCACTCGCTCGTTGAGCGCAAGCGACAAGCAGCGGCTGGAGAGTGCCGTCGGCGAAGGCCACCGCGTGCTCTGGTTCGAGAGCGCACCGGAGCGACTGCGGCTCGCGTGGCTGGCCGTGAAGAACGCCAAGATCCGGCTGACCATCCCGGAGGCCTACGCGGTCCACCGGCGGATCATCGAGTGGGATGCCCGCTACAGCGAAGACCGCGTGCCCGATCAGGCCCTCGGCGCGGACGCGCTCAGCCTGCGATCGATGCGATGGGTCATGGCAAGCTGGGAGCGGGTGCAGATGATGAACCGCTACTTCGGCGGCACCCTCGCGCCGCGCCTGCAGCTCGATCTGCTCCCCGGTGTCTTCTGTGCGGCCCACTTCGCGCTGGTGGCGCACAAGGCGCCAGAGGACATCGACGACTACGTGCATGTCGGTGAAGCGGTCCAGCGCTTCTGGCTGACCGCGACCACCGTCGGACTCCAGCTCCAGCCGCAATACACACCCCTGGTCTTTGCCGAGTACGTTCGCCGGCGGGTCACGTTCACCGCGGTGGAGAGTGCGCGGCGACGCGCCGAGTGGGTCGAGCGGCGGCTTGCGCAGCTGCTCGGGGAGAAGGAGGCGCCGGCGACCGTCTTCCTCGGCCGGCTCGGATACGGCGCACCTCATACCGCCCGTTCTCTGCGGCACCCCCTCGAACGACTGGTGTTTCGCTGACGAAAAGTCGCTCGGCGGGCACGCTCGGGCGCGCAGGTTGCCAACGCTCGCTCGTGAATTTCCCGTCGTCGCTTCATCGTCACGCCAAACCCCGCAAACACGGGGTCGGTTTTTCCGATCGTCCTATGGACTTGTCGTTTGGCGAGGAGTAATTTTCATCACCTCTTGGCCGCGACCGCAAATCGAGCCACCATCACCAAGGAGAAGAAAGCATGGTCACGAAGTTCAGTTTGACGGCCGCGGCAATCGCGACGGTGGCCGCTCTCGGTCTGAGCACCACGGCCAGCGCAGCTCCCACGGACGTGCTGGTGCAGGACGGCGCAGGCAACGTCATCGCCACGGGCGTGCATACGTTCGACGAGAACGAAGCCGGAAGCGGTCTGGCCCTCGGCTTCAACCCTTCGGTCGGAAGCACCTTTACGTTCCTCTACCAGGCGAACGTCGTCAGCTTCAACGACGCTCTCGGTCAGGCGATCACCCCGGCGGCCGGGCTGAACGCATCGTTCGCCTCGGGCGGGTATGAGTTCACCGTCGTCGCAAGGATCACCGAAACGGTCACCGGCATCAGCGCTGGCGGTGGCGCCGTGACCGTGACGTTCGCCGCAACGGGCGGCACGGCGTCGATCTTCTTCGACAACACCGCCAGTGGCGGGGTGAAGGCGGTCACGAACACCGGCTCCGGATTCGACGATGGCCACTTGGTCGGCCAATTCGACGTGGTCGCAGGCACGGGCCTTTCGAACTTCACCACCTTCGGCGGCGGCGCAGGGCTGGGCGCCACGCAATACGACTTCGTCATCAGCGGCTCCGCCGTCGATGCCAACTACATCTCCGGACTGTCGGGACCCATCGGCGACATGCACTTCACGTCCAGCCAGGTCATCCCGCCAGGCACGTCGACGACCACGGGCTTCCACCTCGGTACGCCGAGCGGTGCCCCCGACATCTACCCGACGACGCCGACCGACGGCAACCTGCTGCTGAAGGTCGACGGTTCCAATACGTTCACGGCCGCCGCCGTCCCGGAGCCTGAGACCTACGCGCTCATGCTCGCCGGACTGGGCGCGATCGGCTTCATGACGCGCCGTCGCAGGAAGTCGTAAAGGCCCGAACGCAAAAAGGCCCAGCGTTGCTGGGCCTTTTTTTTGGGGTTCTGGCGCTGCGGCGGTGCCAAATGGCGGCTAGCGGCGCCTGCAAGCGAGGCCGGAGCGTCTGGATTCCTGCCCGCGCCAGGGCTGCTTGCTGACCCGGCGATCCTTGGGCGATGCCCGGCGCTCCTGCTGAACGGAAAACGTCAGCCCGGGCGGCAGCGCGCCGACCGGAGCTTCGTCGCCGAAGCGGTCCAACCATCGATTCCAGCTGATGAGCGCCATCGCGTCATCGTACTGAAAAATTTACCGCCTGCTGTCAGACAAGTCCCATGAAATGGATAGGCGGAAGCACGAAACGTATACAAAGCCCGCCGCGAGCCTTTACCTGTCTCCGTCGCCGGTCAGCTTCGCCGCGTAGCGCCGCCGGGTCAGCGCGATCAGCGCCCGCTGCAGGGGATGGGCGTTGCCGCCCGGGCGCCAGGTCCGCTTCAGGCGATTCTTGTAGGCGTCGAAGTGGAATCCCCAAGGGGCCGCCCGGACCCGCCCGCGGCCGAGCAGCACCTTCAGCGCCTCGGCGGCGGCGATCCCGGCGCACAGCTCGCAGGCGATGGGCGTCGACGGCCCCTTCCCCGCGGCAAGGTCGAGGCGCGACGGATCGACGAGGTAGCCCATCTGCAGCATCGAAGGGGACAGCCCGACCAGGAACCTGGCGGCCTTTTCGGCCCGCGAGGTCGACCCCATGCGAAAGTACTGCTCGAATGTCATTTCTCCCGGAAGAAATATCAGCAGCGCGGCGCCCATGCCGAGCGGCGCCGCCGTGATGGCGGGAATGCCCCGTTCGGCGCACAGTTTGAAGATCCTCTGCCGCACATCGAGGACGAAGAAATCGAGCCCGTCGATGTAAAGGTCGGCGCCTTCGAGAAAGGCTTCGGCGTTGCCTTGGTCGATGCCACGCTCGAACCGGACCAGGTCGAGCTCCGGGTTGATGCCCAGCGCCATCTCTGCCATGACGTCGATCTTCTGCCGGCCGATCGAGGCGACGTTGGCGCCCACCTGTCGGTTGAAGTTGTGCAGCTCGAAGTGATCGAAATCGGCCAGCGTGAACTTGCCGATCCCCAGACGCGTCAGTGCAAGCAGGTGCGCGCCACCGACACCGCCGAGACCAGCGATCGCCACTCGCTTGGAGCGGAGGACCTGCTGCTCGCTCTCGCTCACCCAACCGAGGTTTCTGTCGAAGGCCTGCTCATAGGAAAACATTGTTCATCCGGGGGAGGTCCGCTCTGTGCAATCAAACATCGTAGTTTCATCCTCGGGAGTCCCTTCGCGCAACATTGATCCGCGGGGTGTGATTGGGTCGAAGCGAGAAGGCGGCAGGCTGACGGCGATGGCGCGGTGGACGTCAATCGGAGCGGCAAAATGCGTCGGCGATGACTGACGTCCGTCATGACACGAGTCGGCGAGTCCTGTTCGTCGGCGAAGCCGTCACGCTGGCGCATGTCGCCCGGCCGATCGCGCTGGTGCGAAAGCTCGTCGCTCGCGGCTACCGGCCGGTCCTGGCGGCGGACCCCCGCTTTGCGGAGCTCTGTCCAGCCGGCGATTGGGAGACGGCAGAGATCCGATCGATCCCCAGCGCCGACTTCCTGCGTGCGTTGGCGCGAGGCAAGCCGGTCTACGACCTGGCAACCCTGGAGCGCTACGTCGATGACGACCTCGCCCTGCTGCGGGCGGTCAGGCCGGCGGTGGTCATCGGCGACTTCCGGATTTCCCTCGCGGTGAGCGCACGGCTTGTCGGCGTGCCCTACATCAACGTCACCAATGCCTACTGGAGCCCCTACGCCCGGCCTCGCTGGCATGCGCCGACGATGCCGTGGTCGCGCCACGTTCCCGCGGCTCTCGACGACAGGGTGTTCCGGTTCGCCCGGCCGCTCGCCTTCCGGCTGCATGCGCGGCCGATGCAAGCCTTGGCGCGACGACACGGCCTGCCCCCGGCGGGCGTGGAGCTCCGCCACGTCTACACCGACGGGGACCTGACCCTTTACGCCGACTCCCCTGCCCTCGTCGCCACCTACGATCGCCCCTCCAGCCACCGCTACCTCGGCTTCATCGACTGGGCACCGTCGGTGCCGTTGCCGCCGTGGTGGGAAGCGCTGCAGGCCGCTGCGCGGCCGATCTACGTCACGCTCGGAAGCTCGGGCGACGTCGCCAAGCTGCCGCACGTGCTGACCGGCCTTGCCCGCCTGGGCTGCCCGGTGGTCGTCGCCGCGGCCGGCGCAAGCACCCCGGCATCGCTGCCCGGCCACGTGCACGTGGCCGACTATCTGCCCGGCGACGTCGTGGCCCGGCACAGCTGCCTCGTCGTCTGCAATGGCGGGAGCCCGACCAGCCACCAGGCCCTCCTCGCCGGTGTGCCCGTGCTCGGAATTCCGGACAATCTGGACCAGGTGTTGAACATGAGCTATCTGCAGGAAGCCGGTGTCGGCGATTGGCTGAGGCCGCAGCAAGTCTCCGCCGACAGCGTCGAGCGGCTCGCGCGGCGGCTGCTGGCCGACCCGCAGCTCGCCGCGCGTGCGGCCTCGCTGGGAGCCGCCGAGAAGCGCAGGGACATCACGGCCACGCTCGAACAGGCGATCGGCGAGCTCTGCTCGGCGCAGGAAGATGCGGCCGCTCGAAAGGCGCATTGAACATGGACAAGTCCTCGGTCGAACCGGTACGGCAGTTCAACCGACTCAACCAGTCGCTGGTCGAGAGCGAGATCGATTTCGGCCGCACGGTGCACTTCATCGCCGAGATCGACCTGACCGAGATCGAGCGCGTGCGCGCCGCTGCCGGCAACGCGGCCCTTCGTCCGACCTACACGGCCTTCGTGGCCAAGGCCGTGGCGCTCGCGCTCCTCGAGTTCCCTTACGCCAACCGGCGGCTTTTTCGGCCGCTCTGGCTCCCGTTCCTCTCCTATTTCCAGTCGTTCCACGGCACCGATATCGCCGTGGCGATCGAGCGCGATATCGAAGGCCAGGCGGCGGTCGCCTACATCGAGGTCCTGCGCGACGTGCACGGCCAGACGCTCGAACAACTCAGCGAGCAGTTGCGCGCCTTCTCCAGAACCGACGTGACCAACAGCCGGCAGTGGCGCGATTTCTCGCGCCTGGCGACATCGTTCCCGGCGCCGATCGCTTCGCTCATCGTCCGTCTGCCGCGCCACTTCCCGAAGATGTGGCAACGGTACCGAGGCGGTGCGGTGCTCATCAGCTCGCCGGCGAAGTACGGGGTTCATGGTGTCGTCGCCGCCTGGCCGCATCCGCTCGGCGTGACCTTCGGGCTGGCGCAAAAGAAGGCGCTCGTTCGCAACGACGAGGTGGTGGCAGCGATGGCCTTCACCTTCGCGATGAACTGGGACCGCCGCGTCATGGCAGGCGCCCAGGCGGCCCGATTCTTCGCACGCATCTGCGAGCTCCTGCTGCACCCGAACCAGCTGGCCGTGGTTCCCGATTCGCCTGCGCGTTGATCTGGAGGGCAGCGAGCGTGACGATCACGATCGCCGCCTTGATCCACCTGCTCCTGTGGGATTGATTCAGATCAAGTCGATCCTGTGACGTCGCCCGAATAGTTCTTCAGAACTATTCGGCTGACCGCAACCATCGTTCTCCCGGGGCATCGCGCCCTAGCCGCCGGAAGGATGTTCGGCAAAGCCTCGCCAACGGACAGTCTCGTCATCCACCAGACGAGTCTTGTCCATGGTCGCTCCCCCAACCCCCACCCCACGGCAGGCGTGGTCGGTCCTGATCGTCAGCACCCTCGCGTTCACCGTCTGCTTCATGGTGTGGATGATGTTCGGCGTCATCGGCATCCCGCTGAAGAACACGCTGGGACTCAATGCCACCGAGTTCGGTCTGCTGACGGCTACGCCCGTGCTGACGGGCTCGCTGATCCGCGTTCCTCTGGGGATCTGGACCGACAAGTACGGCGGTCGCGTCGTCATGACCTTGCTGATGGCCGCAACCGTGCCGGCCATCTGGCTCATGTCCTACGCCACGGCCTATTGGCACTTCCTGTTCATTGGCATCTTCGTCGGCCTGGCCGGCGGCTCGTTCTCGGTCGGCACACCCTACGTGGCACGCTGGTTTCCCCCGAGCCGCCAGGGCATGGCGATGGGTGTCTACGGCGCTGGCAACTCGGGCTCGGCGGTCAACAAGTTCGTGGCGCCGGCCCTGCTGTTAGTGGGCGGCTGGACCCTGGTTCCGCAGGTGTATGCCGCCGTGATGCTGGGCACTGTCATCCTCTTCTGGCTGGGCAGCGCCAGCGACCCCAAGCACTTGGTGCCGTCGCACACCAAGTTCAGCGACCAGCTCAGGATGCTGAAGGACCCGAAGGTACTGAAGTACTGCCAGTACTACAGCATCGTCTTCGGCGGCTATGTCGCGCTGGCGCTGTGGATGGTGCAGTACTACGTCGGCGAGTTCGGCCTGTCGATCCAGACCGCCGCGCTCCTGGCCGCGTGCTTCTCGCTGCCGGGCGGCGTGCTGCGCGCCGTGGGCGGCATCCTGGCCGACCGGTTGGGCGCGCATCAGGTGACCTGGTGGGTATTGTGGGTGAGCTGGGTCTGCCTGTTCCTGTTGAGCTACCCGCAGACGGACCTCACGGTCTTGACTGTGAATGGCGCGAAGACCTTCCACGTCGGCCTGGACGTCTACGCGTTCACCGCGCTCATGTTCGTGCTGGGCATCGCGTTCGCCTTCGGCAAGGCCAGCGTCTTCAAGTACATCGGCAACGACTTTCCCCACAACATCGGCACCGTCAGCGGCATCGTCGGCCTGGCCGGAGGGCTGGGCGGCTTCGTGCTGCCAATCATGTTCGGCGCGCTGATGGACCTCACGGGTATCCGGTCCAGCGCCTTCATGCTCCTCTACGGCGTGGTCTGGGTCTCGCTGATCTGGATGTACTGGACCGAGGTTCGCAAGACCGAACTGATGGGTGAAAACGCGCCTGCCTCGCCGCTGTGGCACGGCTTCGCGCGCTGAAGTCAAGGAGAAGATTCCATGAACACGACCACCGCGCTCGCGGCACCAGGCACGGACGTCGGACGCGACATCGCCGACTGGCGACCTGAAGACGACAGGTTCTGGACGTCCATCGGAAAGAAGGTCGCCTACCGCAATCTGTGGATCTCCGTGCCGGCGCTGCTCTGCGGCTTCGCGGTCTGGGGCATGTGGGGAATCATCACGGTGCAGATGCTCAACCTGGGGTTCCCGTTCACCCAGGCAGAGTTGTTCACGCTCACCGCCATTGCCGGCATATCGGGCGCGACGATGCGCATTCCGGCCTCATTCCTGATCCGCTTGGCGGGCGGGCGCAACACCATCTTCCTGACCACCGCCATGCTGCTCGCGCCGGCGCTCGGCACCGGTGTCGTGCTCCAGCACAAGGACTGGCCGTTGTGGGCGTTCCAGTTGATGGCGCTCTGGTCCGGCGTGGGCGGTGGCAACTTCGCCAGCTCGATGTCCAACATCAGCACCTTCTTCCCGAAGCGGCTGCAAGGCACGGCGCTGGGGTTGAACGCGGGACTGGGCAATTTCGGCGTGACGACGATGCAGATCGTCATTCCGCTGGTGATGACCGTAGGCCTGTTCGGGACGCTCGGTGGCGAGCCGATGACGCTGCTGAAGGACAGTGGGTGGATCTTCGGCAAGATCGCCGCCGGCACGCCGACCTGGATCCAGAACGCCGGCTTCGCCTGGGTGCTCTCGCTGGTCCCGTTGGCGGCGCTCTGCTGGTTCGGCATGAACAGCTTGAAGACGGTCTCTCCGAACACGGGGTCGCCGATCGTCGCCTTCGCGAAGATCACCTATCTCTACACGCTGGCCTTCGTGCCGTCCATCTTCATGCTCTGGCTGTACCTGCCCAAGCCCACCGGCCTGGGTCTGCTGAGCATGTGGGTGGCGATTCCGCTGGACATCATCTTGGCGCTGGGGGTGATGAAGCTGGCCGCCTTCGGTGAAATGAAGGAAGGGGTCGCCAAGCAGTTCGCCATCTTCCGCAACAAGCACACGTGGTCGCTGACGGCGCTGTACATCGTCACCTTCGGCTCGTTCATCGGCTTTTCGATGGCGTTGCCGCTGTCGATGAAGGTGATCTTCGGCGTCAGCCACGTGCCCGATTCGCACGGCCTGATGCAGCACACGCTGAACAATCCGAACGCGCCGCCGGTGCTGGCCTATGCCTGGATCGGTCCCTTCGTCGGCGCCGCGGTGCGGCCACTGGGCGGCTGGATCTCCGACAAGGTCGGCGGCTCGATCGTCACGCAGATCATCTCGGCGGTGATGGCGATCGCCTCGGTGGCAGTCGGCTACGTCATGATGCAGGCCTACGGCTCGGCCACGCCAGAGCAGTACTTTCCGATGTTCCTGGGGCTGTTCATGCTGCTGTTCTTCGCCAGCGGCATCGGCAATGGCTCGACTTTCCGCACCATCGGCGTGATCTTCGACCGCTCCCAGGCCGGCCCGGTGCTCGGCTGGACGTCGGCCGTCGCGGCCTACGGTGCCTTCGTCGCGCCGGTCGTCATCGGCGACCAGATCAAGGCCGGTTCGCCGCAAAACGCGATGTACGGCTTCGCGGCCTTCTACGCGCTGTGCCTGGTGCTCAACTGGTGGTTCTACCTCCGCGGCAATGCCGAGGTGAAGAACCCCTGACCAGCCTGAGCGTGCCGCGAACGGCCGATCCACGCCATGTCCGCCATGTCGATCATCGACCACTGGAACCCGGAAGACCGCCGGTTCTGGGACAACACGGGCCGCAGGGTGGCCACGCGCAACCTGTGGCTGTCGATCCCGGCGCTGACCTTGGCCTTCGCGGTGTGGATGGTGTGGTCGGTGGTCGTGGTGTACCTGCCGGCGGCGGGCTTCAACTATTCGACCAACCAGCTCTTCTGGCTGACCGCGTTGCCGGCACTGTGCGGCGCGACGCTTCGGATCTTCTATGCCTTTGCCGTGCCCCTCGTCGGCGGTCGGCGCTTCACGGCGCTGGCGACGGCCAGCCTGCTCCTGCCCGCGATCGGCCTCGGGTTCGCGGTGCGCGACCCCGGCACGCCCTACGAATGGATGGTTGCGCTGTCGCTGCTGTGCGGCCTCGGCGGTGCCAACTTCGCCAGCTCGATGGCGAACATCAGCTTCTTCTTTCCGAACACGCGCAAGGGCTACGCGTTGGGCTTGAACGCCGGTCTCGGGCACCTCGGCGTCGCCATGGTGCAGCTTGTGGTGCCGGCGGCCATTGCCATGGGTGCCTTCACCGCTTTCAGCGGCACGTCGCAAGCCACGGCGCAGGGCCCGATGTGGTTGCAGAACGCCGGCTTCGTCTGGGTGCCCTTCATCGCCGCCAGTGCGATCGCCGCCTGGTTCGGCATGGACGATCTGGCCGATGCCAAGGCCGGCTTTGCCGAGCAGGCCGTGATCTTCACGCGCAAGCACAACTGGCTGATGTGCTGGTTGTACCTGGGCACGTTCGGCAGCTTCATCGGCTTCTCCGCCGGCCTGCCGATGCTCATCCAGAGTCAATTCGGGCATGACGACCTGCTGCCATTTGCCTGGCTGGGCCCGCTGATCGGCGCGCTGCTGCGGCCCCTGGGCGGCTGGCTGGCCGACCGCTTCGGCGGCGGGCGCATCACCTTGTGGGCTTTCGTCGCGATGGCTCTGGGAGTGGCCGTGGTGCTGCAATGCCTGCCCGACGGCGGACAGGGGGGGAGCTTCCCGGGATTCCTCGCCGGCTTCGGCGTGCTGTTTGCGGCATCGGGCATCGGCAATGGCAGCACCTTCCGCATGATCCCGGTCATCTTCCTGAGCGAACGTCAACGCGCCGCGGAGAAGCTGCCCTCCGCCCAGGCGCAGGCGGCGAAGGAAGGCAACGTGGAAGCCGCAGCCGTGCTGGGCCTGGCCAGCGCGGTAGGTGCCTATGGCGGCTTCTTCATCCCGAAGAGCTACGGCACCGCGATCGCGCTGACCGGCAGCCCGTCCGCGGCGCTGCAGGTCTTCATCCTCTTCTACCTCACCTGCATCGCGCTCACCTGGTGGCACTACAGCCGCCGCAACGCGCCCATGCCCTGCTGACCGCCAGCGATTTCCCGAAGGACGACACCATGAGCCACTTCCTCGACCGACTCACCCACTTCTCGTCGCCGAAGGAGACCTTCTCGGGCGGGCACGGCCTCGCCACCGGCGAGGACCGCACCTGGGAAGACGCCTACCGCAACCGCTGGGCGCACGACAAGATCGTTCGCAGCACGCACGGCGTGAACTGCACGGGCAGTTGCAGCTGGAAGATCTACGTCAAGGGCGGCATCGTCACCTGGGAGACGCAGCAGACCGACTATCCGCGCACGCGCTGGGACATGCCCAACCACGAGCCCCGCGGCTGCGCGCGCGGCGCCAGCTACAGCTGGTACCTGTACAGCGCGAACCGCGTGAAGTACCCGATGGTGCGGGGCCGCCTGCTCGAGCGATGGCGCGCGGCGATGAAGACCGCCGGGACGCCGGTGGCTGCCTGGGCGACGATCGTCGAGGACGACGCCGCACGCCGCGACTACCAGAAGGTGCGCGGCATGGGCGGCTTCGTGCGCAGCAGCTGGGAGGAGGTGAACCAGATCATCGCCGCGTCCAACGTCTACACGATCAAGAAGCACGGCCCCGACCGCGTCATCGGCTTCAGCCCGATCCCGGCCATGAGCATGGTCAGCTATGCCGCCGGCAGCCGCTACCTCAGCCTGATCGGCGGCGTCTGCATGAGCTTCTACGACTGGTACTGCGATCTGCCGCCGGCCAGCCCGCAGGTGTGGGGCGAACAGACCGACGTGCCCGAGTCGGCCGATTGGTACAACAGCACCTACATCATGGCCTGGGGCAGCAACGTGCCGCAGACACGCACGCCCGACGCGCACTTCTTCACCGAGGTCCGCTACAAGGGTGCGAAGACGGTGGCAGTGACGCCCGACTACTCGGAAGTCGCGAAGCTGGCCGACATCTGGCTGCATCCCAAGCAGGGCACTGACGCGGCCCTGGCGATGGCCTTTGGCCATGTCGCCCTCAACGAGTTCTACTTCAAGCAACGCAGCCCCTACTTCGACGACTACGCAAGGCGCTACACCGACCTGCCGCTGCTGGTGATGCTGAAGGAGCACACCCTTGCCGACGGCAGCGCGACCCTGGTGCCCGACCGCTACCTGCGCGCCAGCGACTTCAACGGCAAGCTCGGTCAGGACAACAACCCCGAGTGGAAGACGGTGGCGTTCGACGTCGACGGCCGCGCCGTGCTGCCCAACGGCAGCATCGGCTTTCGCTGGGGCGCCGAGGGCCGAGGCGACCAGGGCAAGTGGAACCTCGAGAACAAGGAGGCGCGCCACGGCGCCGACGTGAAGCTCAAGCTGTCCGTCATCGAGGACGGCGCGCAGTCGCATGAGCTCGTCGATGTCGCCCTGCCGTACTTCGGCGGCGTGAGCACGCCGCACTTCAAGTCGAACACCCAGAACGGCGAGGTCAATTTCGTCAAGGTGCCGGCCGTGCGCCTGCGCCTGGGCAAGGAAGGCGAGCACCGCGAGGCGCTGGTGGCCACCGTCTTCGACCTGCAGGTGGCGCAGTACGGCATCGACCGCGGCCTGGGCAGCGGCGCCAAGAGCTACGACGACGACGCGGCCTACACGCCGGCCTGGGCCGAGAGCATCACCGGCACGCCGCGCGCGCAGATCATCACGGTGGCGCGCCAGTTCGCCGAGAACGCGCACAAGACGCACGGCAAGTCGATGATCATCATCGGCGCGGCGATGAACCACTGGTACCACGCCGACATGAACTACCGCGGCGTCATCAACCTGTTGATGATGTGCGGCTGCATCGGCCAAAGCGGTGGCGGCTGGGCCCACTACGTAGGCCAGGAAAAGCTGCGTCCGCAGACCGGCTGGACGGCGCTCGCCTTCGCGCTCGACTGGATCCGCCCGCCGCGACAGATGAACAGCACCAGCTTCTTCTACGCGCACACCGATCAGTGGCGCTACGAGAAGCTCGGCATGGAAGAGATCGTGTCGCCGCTGGCCGACCGGAAGCTGTACGGCGGCAGCATGATCGACTACAACGTGCGTGCCGAGCGCATGGGCTGGCTGCCCAGCGCCCCGCAGCTCAAGACCAACCCGCTGCAGGTGGTGAAGGACGCCACCGCGGCCGGCCTGGATGCGAAGGACTACGTGGTGCGCGGGCTCAAGGACGGCACCGTGCAGATGAGCTGCGAGGACCCCGACGCGCCGCAGAACTGGCCGCGGGTGCTGTTCGTCTGGCGCTCGAACCTGCTGGGCTCTTCGGGCAAGGGCCACGAGTACTTCTGCAAGCACCTGCTGGGCACCGAAAACGGCATCCAGGGCAAGGACCTCGGCAAGGACGACGCCAAGCCCGGCGAGGTGAAGTGGCACGAGCAGGGCCCGGTCGGCAAGCTCGACCTGGTGGTGACGCTCGACTTCCGCATGAGCACCACCTGCCTCTACTCCGACATCGTGCTGCCGACGGCCAGCTGGTACGAGAAGAACGACCTCAACACCAGCGACATGCACCCCTTCATCCACCCGCTCTCGGCCGCGGTGGACCCGGTGTGGCAATCGAAGAGCGACTGGGAGATCTACAAGGGCTTCGCCAGGGCCTTCAGCGAGGTCTGCGTCGGCCACCTCGGTGTCGAGAAGGAGGTGGTGCTCACGCCCATCATGCACGACACCGCCGCGGAGCTGGCGCAGCCCTTCGAGGTGAAGGACTGGAAGAGGGGCGAGTGCCCACTGATCCCCGGCAAGACCGCACCGCAGATCACGGTGGTCGAACGCGACTACCCCAATGTGTTCAAGCGCTTCACGGCGCTCGGTCCCTTGATGGACAAGCTGGGCAACGGCGGCAAGGGCATCGGCTGGAAGACCGGCACCGAGGTCGAACAGCTTGGCCAGCTCAACGGCAAGACGCTGACCGAAGGGGCGACCCTGGGGCTGCCGAAGATCGTGACCGACATCGACGCCTGCGAGGTCATCCTGCAGCTGGCGCCCGAGACCAACGGCCATGTGGCCGTCAAGGCCTGGCAGGCGCTGGGCAAGCAGACCGGCCGCGACCACACCCACCTGGCGCTCTATCGCGAGGACGAGAAGATCCGCTATCGCGACGTGCAGGCGCAGCCGCGCAAGATCATCAGCTCTCCCACCTGGAGCGGCATCGAGAGCGAGTCGGTCAGCTACAACGCCGGCTATACCAACGTGCACGAGCTGATCCCCTGGCGCACCCTCACCGGGCGGCAGCAGTTCTACCTCGACCACCCGTGGATGATCGCCTTCGGCGAAGGCTTCAGCAGCTACCGGCCGCCGGTGGACCTGAAGACCACGGCCGGGATCCACAACATCAAGCCGAACGGCAACAAGGAGATCCTGCTCAACTTCATCACCCCGCACCAGAAGTGGGGCATCCACAGCACCTACAGCGACAACCTGATGATGTTGACGCTGAACCGCGGCGGTCCCGTGGTCTGGCTGAGCGAGGACGACGCCAAGGTGGCCGGCGTCGAGGACAACGACTGGGTCGAGGTCTTCAACATCAATGGCGCCATCGCGGCGCGCGCCGTCGTGAGCCAGCGCGTCAACCCCGGCATGCTGCTGATGTACCACGCCCAGGAAAAGATCATCAACACGCCCGGGTCGCAGATCACCGGCGTGCGTGGCGGCATCCACAACAGCGTGACCCGCATCGTGCTCAAGCCGACGCACATGATCGGCGGCTACGCGCAGTTCAGCTACGGCTTCAACTACTACGGGACCATAGGCACCAACCGCGACGAGTTCGTCGTCGTGCGCAAGATGGCCAAGGTCGACTGGCTCGACACGCCGCTCGGGGACGAGCGTGCGGAGCTGGTGCAGGCCCAAGGAGAAGGCGCATGAAGATCCGCGCACAGATCGGCATGGTCCTGAACCTGGACAAGTGCATCGGCTGCCATACCTGCAGCGTGACCTGCAAGAACGTCTGGACCAGCCGCCCCGGCGTCGAGTACGCCTGGTTCAACAACGTCGAGACCAAGCCCGGCATCGGTTACCCCAAGGAGTGGGAAAACCAGGACAAGTGGAACGGCGGCTGGATCCGCAAGAGCAACGGAACCATCGAGCCGCGCCAGGGCGGCAAGTGGAAGTTGCTGATGAAGATCTTTGCCAACCCCAACCTGCCGCAGATCGACGACTACTACGAGCCTTTCACCTTCGACTACGACCATCTGCAGTCGGCGCCGGAGATGCAGCACGCGCCGACCGCGCGACCGCGCAGCCTCATCACCGGCAAGCGCATGGAAAAGATCGTCTGGGGTCCGAACTGGGAAGAGATCCTGGGCGGCGAGTTCAGCAAGCGCAGCAAGGACAGGAACTTCGACGACATCCAGAAGGACATCTACGGTCAGTTCGAGAACACCTTCATGATGTACCTGCCCCGCCTCTGCGAGCACTGCCTGAACCCGGCGTGTGTCGCCTCCTGCCCGAGCGGCAGCATCTACAAGCGCGAGGAAGACGGCATTGTCCTCATCGACCAGGACAAGTGCCGCGGCTGGCGCATGTGCGTCAGCGGCTGCCCCTACAAGAAGATCTACTACAACTGGAAGAGCGGCAAGGCCGAGAAGTGCATCTTCTGCTACCCGCGCATCGAGGCAGGGCAGCCCACCGTGTGCAGCGAGACCTGCGTCGGCCGCATCCGCTATCTCGGCGTGCTGCTCTATGACGCCGACCGAATCCAGGAAGCCGCCAGCGTCGAGCACGACAAGGACCTGTACCAGGCACAGCTCGACATCTTCCTCGACCCGAGCGATCCCGCGGTGATCGCGCAGGCCAGGCTCGACGGCATCCCCGACCACTGGATGGACGCCGCCCGCAACAGCCCGGTCTACAAGATGGCGGTGCAGTGGAAGGTGGCACTGCCGCTGCACCCCGAGTACCGCACGCTGCCGATGGTCTGGTACGTGCCGCCGCTATCGCCGATCACCGCCGCGGCCAACGCCGGGCAGATGGGCATCAATGGCGAAATCCCCGACGTCAACCAGTTGCGCATCCCGGTCAAGTACCTGGCCAACCTGCTCACCGCGGGCGACACCGTCCCGGTGGTGCGCGCGCTCGAACGCATGCTCGCCATGCGCGCCTACCAGCGCGCCAAGCATGTGGACGGAGTGCCCAACCATGACGCCATCGGCCAGGTGAAGCTGAGCGTCGACGAAGTGGAAGAGATGTACCGGGTGATGGCCATTGCCAACTACGAAGACCGCTTCGTGATCCCCACCACGCACCGCGAGTACGCCGAGAACGCCTTCAACGTGCGCGGGGGTTGTGGCTTCAGCTTTGGCAACGGCTGCTCCGAGGGCACGACCGAGACCAGCCTCTTTGGCAGCGAGAAGAAGCGCACCATCCCCATCAGGGCGGGAGTCTGAGATGAAACCGATTTCCAAGACCCTGCGCGTGCTCGGGCACCTGCTCAGCTACCCCGATACCGAGTTGCGCGCACACCTGCCCGAGCTGCGGTCCGCGCTGCACGCGGAGCAGGCACTCGGCCCTTCACGACTGGCCGAAGTCGATGCGCTGATCAGCTGTCTTGCCAACCGCCGAGGGCTGGACGTCGAAGCGGATTACGTCGAACTGTTCGACCGGGGCCGCGGCACGGCGCTGCACCTGTTCGAACACGTTCACGGCGACAGTCGCGACCGCGGTCCGGCAATGGTCGACCTTTGCAAGACCTACGAGGCCGCCGGCCTGTTCCTGGCCCCGGGGGAGTTGCCCGACCACCTGACCGTGGTGCTGCAGTACGCGTCGACGCAGCCGCCAGCCCAGGCCAGGGCCTTCCTGGCCGAGATCACGCACATCCTTCAGGTGATCTTCAGCGCCCTGCTGCGCCGGGAGGCCGGGCACGCGTGCGTGCTGGCGGCGCTGCTGGACCTCGCCGGCGAGAAGGCGCAGGCCGTGTCCGTGCCGGTCGAACCCGGCTTGGACGAAAGCTGGGCCGAGCCGATGGCCTTCGACGGCTGCTCCACGCAGGGGCAGTCGCGCCCCGGGCAGCCGCAACCGATACGGATCGTCAAGAACCCGGCACTCGCTGGCGCGCCGGCCCGTGCGGCCGCCGCGCCTTCGCTAGGAGCTTCCGCATGAACGCCCTGCACAACTTCCTGTTCAACGTCTACCCGTACATCTGCCTCGGAGTGTTCTTCATGGGCAGCCTGGCTCGCTTCGACCGCGACCAGTACACCTGGAAGAGCGACAGCTCTCAGCTGCTCCGCTCTGGACAGTTGCGCTGGGGCAGCAACCTGTTTCATGCGGGCATCCTTTTCCTGTTCTTCGGGCACCTGTTCGGTCAGCTCACACCGCATTTCGTGTACGAGAACTTCGTCACCGCCGCCCAGAAGCAATTGCTGGCCGTGGTGGCCGGCGGCATCGCCGGATTGATCTGCTTCATCGGCCTGAGCCTGCTGCTGCATCGGCGCCTGTTCGATCCGCGCATCCGGCTGACGAGCCACCGCACCGACCTGGCCATCCTGATCATCCTGTGGGTGCAGCTGGTCATGGGCCTGACGACCCTACCCGCGTCGCTGCGCCATTCGTCCGACCCGCAGACCATGCTGAGGCTCGCCGAGTACCTGCAGGGCATCGCCACGTTCCAGCCCAATGCGGCGCTGGTGGCGGGCGTGGAATGGCACTTCCAGGCGCACATGCTCCTGGGCATGACGATCTTCCTGCTCTTTCCTTTCAGCCGCCTGGTGCATGTGTGGAGCGGCTTCGCGACAGTGACCTACCTGTTCCGTCCGTACCAGCTGGTGCGGGCCCGCCGCCTGAACCTGCCCGCCGGGCAGAACCAGCCGCGTCGCGCCGCCTGAAACTGCCGCTCCTGTTTCGAGGACGCCCATGAATACCGTCGTCACACCCGTTGCCCACGTCAACGGCGTCCTGCTCGCCCAGCCGCCGGAAGCCCTCTCGACCGAAGAGCTGCGGCAGCGCGCCTGTGCCGAGCTGCTCCGCCAGGCCGCCATGCGGGCCGGCCTTCTGGCGGTCGACGACCCGCCGCCCACGGGCGGCGCGATGACCGAGTCCGCCAGCATCGCCGTCGAAACCCTGCTCGACCGCGAGCTGCAACTGCCCGCGCCGTCCGAGGGGGCCTGCCGGCGCTACCACGCGGCACACGCGGCTCGCTATGCCCTCGGCGAGCGTGTCCTGGTGCGCCACGTGCTCTTCGCCGTCACCCCCGGTGTCGACGTCAACGCGCTCCGCCAGCGTGCCGAAGGGTGTCTGCTCGATGTGCGCTGCGCGGCGCCGGGCGAGGGAGACAGGTTTGCGGTTGCGGCTGCGGCAACGTCCAACTGCCCGAGCGGCGCCGAGGGCGGTGCGCTCGGCTGGCTGACCAGCGAGGACTGCGCGCCCGAACTCGCGCGCGAACTGTTCGGCAAGCCCGAGGTGGGCGTCCTGCCGCGTCTGGTGCACAGTCGTTTCGGCCTTCACGTGATCGAAGTCCTGGCCAGGGAGCCGGGCGTGGTGCCGGAATTCGAGGCCGTGAAGTCCGCCGTGGCACAGGCATTGCGCCAGCAGACGTTCACGACCGCACTGCGCCAGTATCTGCAGGTGCTGGCGGGTCAGGCGCAGGTCGTGGGCGTGGACTTGGACACCGCCGCGACGCCGCTGGTGCAGTGACCCGATCGACCCGCCACCGAGGCGATCGATCGCTTCGGTAGCGGATTGCCTCACCGCCCGCCGATACCGGCGACAGGCCGGTCAATCCAGCTGCACCGCCTCGCCCTGGCGATTGAAGGGAATCAGTCCGGACAGGGTGCCGGCCCTCACCGCCTCGACCATGTGCTGCAGCGCCGCGTCGACCTGGCCATCCGTGGGAGGACGGCCACCCGCACCGGACAGTGCAGCAGCGAACACCAGGGCCCATTGCGGACCCAAGGTGGAGGCTTCCTCGACCAGCGTCGCAAAGTCGGCCAGCACGCCCGGGTCCTTGTCCACGCACATCAACGGCGCCAGCTCCCCGGACTCGCCGGCTTCGAACCGGGCCTGTTGCTCGGCCGTGGCTCCGTCCGGCAGGCTGGCACCGGCAAACACCAGCAGCAACCGCTGCCGTTCGGCTTGCCCGCGGGCCGCGGCAAGCAACTCGTCGAAGCGGCTGATGTCCATGGTCTCGAGCTTACCCGTGTTCGCCGTTGCCTTGCGCTCGCGCAAAGTGGCAAGAGGCCGCCGGGCGCATCCTTGGGGAGCCACAACGGACGCTCGACATGAACTTCCCGCCTCGTCCTCGCCCATCAAGCCGCTCCACGCCGGTCCTCGCCGGGCATCCTCGCCTCAGGGGGCCGGCACGATGACTGACGGCGCCTGCGAGCCAAGCGCTGCAGCGCACGGCCACGTGCTGGCATCGCCTGCACAGCAGGGCGGGCCGATGCGCCGATCCTGGAGCCTCTCCGCGAAGCTCGGTGCGGTCGGTTGCACGCTGCTGCTGATGGCGCTGGCCTCGATCGGGCTCACGCTTTGGGTCACATGGCAACTGGAGGGCGGCGGCGCTGCGGTGAACGAGGCCGGCCGGATGCGCATGCAGACGTGGCGCCTGGCGCAGACGCTGCCCGATGCCGATCCGGAGCGGGTCCGAGCACTGATGGCGCAGTTCGATCAGAGTGTGAATGTGTTGCGGTCCGGCGATCCGGCCCGGCCTCTGTTCGTGCCTCGCGACGGGCAGTCCCAGCAAGCCTTTGCAGACGTGCAACACGGCTGGAACCGCCTGCGCGCCGACTGGTCTGCGTCGCCGCCACCGGCCGCCGCCGACACAGCGCTGCATGCCGAAGCCTTCGTGGCCCGTATCGACGCCTTCGTATTGGCCATCGAGCGGCAATTGTCCCGCCTGACCAGCATCCTAAACGCCGTGCAGTTCATGATGGTGGCGCTCACCATCATCAGCGCCGTGGCCTTGCTGTATTCGGCCTACCTGTTCATCTTCAACCCGCTGGCCCGCCTGCAGACAGGCCTCGGCCGCGTCGAGGAAGGTGACCTCTCGGTGCGCGTGGAGGCGGGTCGCGACGACGAGTTCGGTGCCCTCTCGGCCGGCTTCAATCGAATGGCGGGAAGGCTGCAGGAGTTCTACGAGAGCCTGGAATCCAAGGTGCGGGAGAAGACCGAAAGCCTCGAGGCCCAGCATTCGCGCCTGTCGGTCCTGTACAAGTCGGCAGCTTTCGTGGCACGCGCAGAAACGCTCGACGAACTCGCCAAGGGCATCGCGCAGCAGGCGCGCCTGGCGGGTGGCGCGGATGCGTCGGCGGTGCGCTGGTCGGACGAATCGAACCAGCGCTATCTGATCCTGGCGTCCGATTGCCTGCCTCAGGCGTTGATCGACGAGGAGCAGTGCGTCGCAGCGGGCGAATGCTCCTGCGGCCAAGTCCGCGGCCAGGCCATGACCCGCGTCATACCCATCCAGGCCGAGGGCCGATCGGCGCTGCGCGACAACTGCTCGCGCGTCGGCTTCGAGACCGTGATCAGTGTGCCCGTGCGCCTGCAGGAGCGCCTGGTCGGCGAGCTGGACCTCTTCTACCGCGCGCCGATGCAGCTCTCCGGCGACGACCGCGCACTGCTGGAGACGATCGCGAGCCACTTGGCCGGCGGCATGGAAGGCCTGCGAGCCGCGGCGCTGCAGCGCGAAACGGCGGTCGCGGAAGAACGCGGCTTCATCGCACGCGAGCTGCACGACTCGATTGCCCAGGGCCTCGTCTTCCTGAAGATTCAGTTGGGCCTGCTGCGCAGCGACCTCAGGAGTGACGACGCGGCCAGGATCGAGAAGAGGCTGCGGGAGCTGGATACCGGTGTGCACGAGAGTCTGGGCGACGTGCGCGAATTGCTGCTTCACTTCAGGACCCGAACCAACGGTGAAGACATCGCTCCCGCATTGAAGAACACATTGCTCAAGTTCGAGCATCAGACCGGACTTGCCGCCCACCTGGAGATCGAAGGCAACGGCCTGCCGTTGCCCGCAGACGTCCAGATTCAGGTGCTGCACGTGGTGCAGGAAGCGCTTTCGAATGTGCGCAAGCACGCGCATGCCCGTGAGGTGTGGGTCGAGGTGCAGCAGTCACCGCAATGGCGCGTCGAGGTTCGCGACGACGGTTGCGGCTTCGAAGCCGCTGGCGCCGTGCCCGACGAGACCCACGTCGGCTTGCGCATCATGCGTGAGCGCGCGCAGCACATCGGCGCCACCGTCGAGGTGGAGTCCGTTCGCGGGTCCGGCACCTGCGTCGTGCTGAGATTGCCGCAGCGGCTGGGGCTGGCGGCATGACTGCGGCGGGCACGATTCGCGTGCTTGTGGTCGACGATCACACGTTGTTCAGGCGCGGGCTGATCTCGTTGCTGGCCGGTGACGGCCGCTTCGAGATCGTCGCCGAGGCGGGTGACGCCAACGAGGCACATCGCATCGCCGCTGCCACGCAGCCCGACGTGATCCTCCTCGACAACCACATGCCCGGTGTCAACGGGGTCGACGCACTGCCCGGTTTCAAGCAAGGGGCACCCGCGGCACGGGTGTTGATGCTCACGGTCAGCGAGGACGAGCGCGATCTGTCTGCGGCGCTGCGCGGCGGTGCCCGCGGCTACCTGCTCAAGACCATGGACAGCGACATGCTGGCTGCGGCCATCCTGCGCACGATGGCGGGCGATTCGGTGGTCAGCCCGGAGATGACCAGCAAGCTTGTCAGCGCCTTCCAGTCGGAAGCCGAAGCGCCCGCCAAGGCTGGCGCCGCCGACCCGGATCCGATCGACAGCCTCTCACCGCGGGAGCGCGAGATCCTCGCCCGCATTGCCCGCGGTGCGAGCAACAAGGAGATGGCGCGCGAGCTGGGCATTGCCGAGGCCACGGTCAAGATCCATGTTCAGCACATCCTTCGAAAACTGAACCTGAGCTCACGGGTGCAGGCGGCCGTCTACCTCACGGAGCTGTCACGATCGACGACCGCGCCGCACGTCAATACCCGAAATCGCGGATCTGGAGACTCTTGAGAGCAGCTTCATTCGCGCGGCCAACCTAGCGCGACTGAGGCGGCCGGTAAGTGGCAGCTTTCTCGAGCCGGCTCGCGGACCATGCGATCGCCATCGGCAAGGAGATCGAACACCCCTTCAGCCAGTCCATCGCATTCATGTGGGCGACGCTGGCGGCTTGCAGCGCGCGTGACTACGCGCGGGCGCGAGAGCGTGCCGAGATGTTGCTGCAGATAGCTGACCGGCACAGCTTCCCTGCATACATGGGCGTGGCCTTGGTGGCTTGCGGCGCGTGCCGGACGCTTGCGGGCGAGACCGAATTCGGACTCAAGTTGATCGGCGAAGGACTTGGCAGGCAACGCCAGAACGGCCTCGTCGGCTGGTTGGGATTCACGCTCGTGACTGCCGCAACGGCTCACATCCAATGTGGCAATCTTGGCCATGTGCTCGAGCTCCTGACGGAGGCGATGGCCCATGCTGAGAAGTCAAGTGCCAAGGTGCTGCTCCCTGAGGTCGAGCGCCTGCACGCGGAAGTGCTGCTTCTCACCGGGCAGATCGATGCAGCGCAGGCGATGCTGCGCGTCGAGGCCGCTGCGGCGCACGCCAGGCAGCAGGGAGCTCGTGCCCTGGAGTGGCGCGCGGCGATGGCGTTGGCGCGCTTGTACTCCGGCGCCGGACGCCACGATGAGGCACGTGAACTGTTGCGTCGCAACTATGCGGCGTTTACCGAAGGATTCACGTCGCCCGACTTGGTGGAGGGGAAGCGGTTGTTGGATGCGATGAACTGACGGTCCCAGGGCGATCGCCAAAGGGATCGAAGGCGGCAAGACCCGCAGTCGACCCTGACCGGCCGTTGCGCCGTACGAGACGCAGTCGCCGCCAGCGCGGGCTATGTACAATCGCTATGCAGTGGGCTTGGTCGCAATGACGTCCTCGCACCTCTGATGATTCATCGCTTCCCCCGGGGAGAGGCTCGATGGAGATCACGAATCGCGTGTATGGCGACATGATCGTCGTCGCACCCACTGGCCGCGTCGATCA
>Ga0207691_10001421_pt1 | contig 23877 bp, 18 predicted proteins | sample KBSM13metaG_FD_184327 | JGI IMG/M metagenome (GOLD analysis project Ga0207691, IMG submission 184327) | Miscanthus rhizosphere microbial communities from Kellogg Biological Station, Michigan, USA - KBS M1-3 metaG (SPAdes) (version 2) | ecosystem: Host-associated > Plants > Roots > Rhizosphere >... | reverse complement strand
CCGAGGCCGATAACACCGATTGTTGCTCGCTTCTCGGTAATTAACCCGATTAGTTCGTTGTTCATAATTTGTTGTATGGGAGGATTGATTCTGCGCCAAATGGACTGATAACCGTCATGATCCTCAAGCCCGAGAGACTAGAGGACGCCAAGATGAGTGTCAAGAAGTGGCACAAACATCAGCCTGGAACAGGAACCTAGAGCCGACGGCGTATCAAAGAATTATTGGTCATTTATCATTTGACATTTGCCAGTTGGTCATTTGTCTTCAAGCAAAGACCGAAGACCCAAGTCCAAAGACCACTTCTTCAGATGGCCAACTGAAAAACGACCAATGGTTTTTACTTAGGTCGAATGATCCAACCGTTCAAGCCACCTGGCTTCTCTGGACATCCCGGCACCACAACTTCCTTTTCCATTACAAACCCCCGGGGAATGGGAAAGCCTTTGCAAACTGACCCACGGCCAATTGGCTTTCGAATAACCCAAGCGTTGGTTGAGTTGTCAGGGTCACCACTCTTCGAACAATTGGGCGACGTTACTGCACTCGTGACCACGTACCCGGTCGGAATCGGAGCGCCGGCAACTTCACGATTTCGCCACATCATGAAGCCCATGCACATCGTCTCGTTTGCCCCCGGTCTCCTGATATACCAGGCGTTGGTTTCGTCGGCCTTACGGGAGCTTTTAGGACAGCGGGAAACAAACCCTTCTTTCACTACTACGAAATCCGTTGGCGCATCGGGTTGCTTACACATCCACCTCGCATCAACGCTATTCGCAGCTTCATCCAAGCTGCGCGTTATCGGCAATGCGCCGATGTCACCAGGTAACGGTTCACCTGGAAGCTTTTCTGTCACAGAATTTCTAATCACCTTCCCTGACGGGGCGAGCGCGTAACTGGTGCGTGCGCGTACGACAAGTTGTGGCAGTTTAGTGCGCACCTCAACTTTTCGGTCTTCATTTGGCTGAATGGGATTACGAGGGTAATAACCGATGCTGTACTCGTTATGGAGTTCATCGACGATGCTGGCAACAGCTCCATCAAGATCGCTAACGTTCTGCGCGGGGTAAACGCCGGTGCCCGAGAGCGCAGCCGCCCGGTGCAGATACGAGTCGGCTCGAACGTAGTCCTTCCGACTGAAACCGGTACCCTCGGGAGCTTTAAGGTTACTTCCCTTGTAAGTATTGAATTGAACAGGATAGATCAACGCTTGAGTGCGGCCGATTTTCTCAAGGGACGTCTCGTACGTAGAATCGCGACTATCGTTGTCCACGCCATCACTAAAAAGAACTACTGCAGTTCGACCGGTAATGCTGTCGAGTTTGTCATTCAGCACCAGGGAAATTGCATCGTAGACTCGGCTGTTGCCTTCCGGGCGAGTGCGCCGAATAGCGTTCTTAAGGAACTCGTGATCGCTTGTGGCTTCCGCTAGAACTTTAATTTGTCCTGAGAATGAAACGATCAGAGCACGGTCGCGCGGTCGCAGCTTGTCGACAAATGACATCGCCGCATCCTGGATGTCTTGCAAATCCAAAGCTGTCGAATGACTTGTATCGATCAGGAGGGCGACCGTAAAAGGTTTGTCGACTGACGCGAAATAAGTAATGTCTTGCTGAACGCTATCTTCGAAGATCTCGAAATCTTCGCGACGGAGAGTGGGAATGAACTTGCCGTTACGACCAATTACGAGCACAGGTGAGTTAACCAGCGTTGTGTTGATGCGGATGACGTCGTCTGCATCAACCTCCTGGCCCGCAGTGGATTGCGTCCCAGGCTTTTTTTCCTGGGTTTGTGATGGTGGCTTGGATTGGGCATGTTGAGCTTGCTGAGATCGCTGAGATTGACTGAAGGCAACGATGAGCGACAGCCCGGCGATACTAAACAAAACCCTAAGCACGTTGTTTCCCATGTGAATACCTGCGGGGCTTCAGCGATTGTCGGTCACGATGCAGATTGGTTCAAGAAGCGGACTGCGAATTGGTGCCTTGTGCTAATACCGCGAAGCGGTTATGTCCCAAAGCCCAGGGTTGCGCGCTTTGGCGCTACCCTGGAAATGGATTCGAATTGATGGGTCAACCCGGAACGGGTTGCGTCCTTCGTTTGCGCTTACGCTCGAACAATAACGATTGCCCCACGGCGCAACCGCGTGGCGGTTGGAACATCATCAATTCGCTGATCCCCTGGGTAGCCGAAAGCGGCAACCCAGGGCTTTGGGCCGCAACCGCTTCGCGGTATGAGTACAACTACCAAGCACACGCAGCACTGAATCAAAATCGAAGCCTAAAACGAATCGCCTGCTCTTCACTTCGGTCTTTTGAAATAATAGACAGGATCCTGTGGATTGCCGGCCACTGACACCAACTCCCAACCTTCCGCGCCGAGCTTGTCGAGGTGCTGTTCAAGCACAAACGCCTCGCGTCCAAAACCACCTTCTGACTTCCTCATTTTCGAATTGCCAGATGGGATAAAGTTTGTAGTGCCTGGACCAGCCACTGCCAGGTATTCCCACTTCGGTCCGGTATCCGGCTGGTCACCGCTGGGTTTTCCGGCAGAGCTTCCTACAAAACCCAATGCCACAAGGATCGGCAATATCATAAGGAGAGCTGTGCGTTGCATTGTGTGTGTGCTCCTCTACTCCATGGTTAACGAAATGCGTTGAACTCGTTCACGCTGAAGTGTTCGTATTGGTTCCCAAAACACTAAAGCAGTAGGCAGGTCCTTAACTGCTACCTGCCTACTGCTTCTGCCTACTGCCTACTGCCTACTGCCTTCTATTTCTTGACTGGTTTCTTGAAGACGTCATCCGGAATCATGACGTCCCACTTAACATCTTTCACCCGAACAACAATGTCGCCATTGGCGATGTTGCTCGATACAATCTTGAACGGAATCATCACGCCTTCCACCATTCGATAATCGCTGAATGTTTGTGTTTGAGGTAGTTCGACTCCGGACGTTTCGCTGGAAATCACACTTTCGCGTTTGAGGACGAGGAATGTTTTGGCCGAGACGTAATCGGTGACCGGTGTTCCGCGCTCACCTTTTCGCTCAACGACATAACACTCTTCGTCGCCAACCTTCCCCATGCGTTTCACCTCAATCGTTTTGTAGTTCTTCTTCCAATTGAGGACGTCATAAAAGTCAGAACCTGTTCGAACGTCGTCGAGTCGTTTACCTGTGTAGATCTCGTCTGGTCCAAAGCTAACGACTTCGCCGCCGCTCGTTCCGTCGAAATAGCTGACTATCGTGCCAATCTGACGACCGAGCGCCTTCAAACGCATGTCGGTCATTGTAAGGTTTGGTGCACGCGCACTGATCTCACCTTCGGCCTGCACACCCTGGTTTTCCATATCAACTTCAACCTTGGTTAGCGATGACGTGTGTTTGCGAAAGTTTGCTTCGCCACCATACGCAGCAATCATCTTTGCTATTAAATCGTCGGCACTAATCAGGGTGTTATTGACAACACGATGAAAAGTGAAACGACCCTCAGGCTGGTTCAGTACGATGCCGGAAACTTTGCCAGCTTCGTCGCACGAAACATCGATCCAATACGCTTCAGGCAGTCCCGGACTCCGCAGTTTGTTCTTTTCACTTTCAACCAATGGATATGGTGGCTGACCGGTTACGACCAGGGATACTTTTCCATCTCTGACAGCTATCTCAATTACCTGTTTGGACGATTCGCTTTCGTATGACCCGACAAATGGTGCCAGCGGACCGACTGCAACCTCGACGGAGGCTACCGCTGGTTTCTCAGTACTCGACTCCCGCGGAAGAATGAGGTTGCCTTGCGGCTGTTCGAGAAAAAGTTCTGTTTCTGTCTCTTTGCCTTTGATTGGTCGGAACGTTGCATAAAAACCTGGCGGCGCCGGGTCAGTAAATTTGTAACGACGTCCTCCAAGATTCTCGAGCGGATAGGGCGGCTGGCCCGGAACAGTGAGTGTTAATTTGTTGTCTTTGATCGTGACTTCAAAGCTGACTCCTGCCGAAGCTAAACGATACTTACCGACTTCCAACTTTGGATCACCCGCCGGGCCTGCGATCACCGGCTCAACAGAATTCGGAACACTCACGAGGTTCTTCCATATCGTGTTCATGGCGAAAGAGCCCAACGAAGAGGCGCTGACATTTGTTAGCAAGACAAACCCGAGTTTTTGATCTGGCATTAACGCCACCTGGGAATTGAAGCCGTCGATGTTTCCGCCGTGCTCAACTACCTGGTGATCATTCCATGAGCGAAGGAACCAGCCGAGACCGTAGTCAACAGGGCCCGCCACTTTCATTTGCTTCGTGATCGCTTCCTTGAATCCTTTCTCAGACACGAGACGTTTGCTATTGACGAGTCCGCCCGACAACATGAATCGCAACCACCGGGCCATATCGCGAGCGCTTGAATTGATCGCGCCCGCAGGTGCGGCTGCCCCAATTTCGCGCTGGGGTAATCGGCGGGTCGTTTTGGTCGTTGCGTTGTAGTCGTAACCGAAAGAGAAGTCGCGTGATTTCTGCATCGCGGCGACTGTGGTGTCGCTACTGAACATTCCCAGCGGCATAAAAATTCTGGTTGCGATCAACTTGTCCCAGGTTGAATGTTGAGCTTGCGCCACTGCTTCGCCTGCCGCTGCGTACATCACGTTCTGATACTGAAACTTCTCACCAAGCTTTGCGGTGGGCTTGGCATTCGCCGCGACCTGGATGAGTTCCTGACGATTCAAGACTCCGGTTACCATTGCGAGGTCAGTTCGATTCAACCCAGAACGGTGCGACAAGAGATCACGAATGGTGATCTTGGCATCGGCGTCAGGATCGCGAAGTTTGAAGTAGGGCAGAAACTTTTTCGGCGAGTCGTCCAAAGATAGCTTGCCTTCATCAACACTCATCAGCGCCAGCATTGAAGTGAACGCTTTCGAAGCTGAACCAATCGCGAAAAGGGTGTCGGGTGTAACTGGAATTTTTTGCTCGAAATCTTTGAGACCGAGCCCCTTCATGTAGATGATTCGATCATCTTTGACGATCACGAGTGACACGCCAGGAATGCCGAGTTCCTTGCGTTTCTCGTCGATCGCCTTTTCGATTGCTGCGAGCTGTGTGGTGTAGGTTTGCGCCGAGTTTGATGTTGAACGCTTTGGCCGTTGCGCACTTACCGGTTGGACTAGTGAGACAGCAACAATCGCAAAGGACAACAGTACAGCGCATACTGAACTGGTAAATCGTGTCAGCTTAGTCATGATGTTTGGAGCTCCGAGCATTCACCAAAATCCTTTTGGTTTCCTTGAAGAGTTTGAGATTTGTTGAAGTCAGTCCGTTGGGATAATACGTCACAACACCAACCAAGGTTTAGCAGCCATTGTTGGTCGACAATGGAAAACAGAACAAGCTGGAAGTGGTCAAGGAGATCTCAGTGGCTCGAACACGTTTGGGAAGGGATGAGCTGAGTCTCTGAACTCGCAGAGACATCTAATCCGACAAAAAAAGAAGGGCGCACAACTCGCGCCCTTCGTACAATCAATCTCGAAGATCAGCCAATCGGGAGCACCTTCATTCCACCACCCAGGTCTCTCCGCTGTTGAGCAACTTCTCCAAACTTCCCGGCCCTGACTTCGCAATTGATGCGTCAATCTGATCGACGAGCATCGCTTCGTATGTCGGACGCTCGACGGCGCGGAAAATCCCCACAGGCTGCGGAAAATCCGGCTGCTCCATGCGTCCCAACATGAAAGCAACAGACGGATCTTTCAGGTAGATATCATGAACCAGCAAGTCGCTTTCGGTAATTCCATTCTCACCAATCGTCACGACTTCAGGATGAGCGCCATTCATGCGTATACCCATGTTGCGATCCTTGCCGAAGATCATGGGCTTGCCGTGCTCTAGATACAGCACCTTGTCTGAACGCACTGAACGGTCGGCGAAGTAGTCAAATGCGTGATCGTTGAAGATGTTGCAGTTTTGATAGACCTCGATGAAGGAGATGCCCTTGTGCTTCGCGGCCGCTTCGACGATCGTGCCGAGATGTTTGACGTCGATATCGATCGAGCGCGCAACAAACGTCGATTCACTCGCGATCGCCAGCGACAAGGGATTGATCGGGTAGTCAATCGTTCCAGAGGGCGTCGACTTCGTCTTCTTACCAAACTCCGAAGTCGGACTGTACTGACCTTTCGTCAAACCGTAGATGCGGTTGTTGAAAAGAATGTAGTTGACGTCGAGGTTGCGCCGAATTGCGTGAATGAAGTGGTTGCCGCCGATCGAAAGTGCGTCACCATCGCCGGTGATCACCCACACACTCAAGTCGGGATTAGCGCATTTGATTCCGGTTGCGACTGCGGGCGCGCGACCGTGAATACTGTGAAAACCGTAGGTGTTCATGTAATAGGGAAAACGCGACGAGCAACCGATACCCGAAACAAACACGATCTTCTCGCGCGGAATGCCGAGTTCCGGCATCACCTTTTGCACGTTGTTGAGAATCGCGTAGTCGCCGCAGCCTGGACACCAGCGCACTTCCTGATCGGAAACAAAGTCAGCCTTCTTCAACTGACCTGGGGGAGGCGCAATCCGTCCAGAGACAGCCGAGCCAACTTCGCTATCGGCAGAGACAGCTTCAACGATTGGCTTGTTTCCGTTTCCGTTGCCGTTACTATGTCCGTTGCCTTGTGTGCTCATTCTTGCTCCTGATTTGAGTCATTCGATATGACTGATGATTGCAGTTCTAAGAATTTGGGTCTTACGTATGGATCAAGTTTTTCAGCAAACCCCTCATCAAGCTTTTTGATCTTTATTAGTTCTTGTACGTCGGCAAGATCTTTCAACCGATCACTGGCAGAAATTCCTGAAGCCAACTTCAACTCAATCAATTTCTCAAGTGTGACGAACTTAGTTCCATCAATTTCTTCTGATGCCGTCGAAGGTATCGGCATGCTCACTGGTTTGGGTTTACCATCCCCTGGGTACTCGCCGCTGATCATGACCTCGATGCTAACGTTGTCCGTCGTCGAGCGAAGTCTTTTTCGTGCTCCGGGGAAGGCTGGCGCATAACCAAGGCCAACCAGTTCATCGTGGAACTTCTCAAGCCCCTCGGCAGTCATTACGAGATCAATGTCTTCCGTGAACCTGGGATAGCCATGAGCTAATAAGGCGACAGCATCGATCACGACGTATTCGATTTCATGATCCCTCAGGTCGGACGCGAGCCGAGCCAGAGACTGATTCAGCTTTCCCTCACCCATAAAGTACCGCCGACCTTCATCGAAAAGTTCAGCTACTGAAGCTTCGGGTCTTAGTTTTGAAACAAGTTCACTCATCAAAGCTCAAAGAGTCTCGAGACCAAAATCTGAAAACCAGGCAAGAGGTCTCCGCCATCAACGGACTCTCCTTCTGAAAACGTAATCGAATCCTTGTTAGATTCATGGACCACGACTGTGCGCGTCTTAGGATTAACAACCCATACTTGCCGCGCGCCAAATGACAACCACTGGGAAACCTTCTTACTGACTTCTCCGCTGCGGTCACTCGGACTTAGCACTTCAACTGCCAAGTCGGGCGGTCCTTCCCAGTAACCATCCGAGCTACCAACCTGTTCGACGCGTTCCTTAGTAATGAAACAAACGTCAGGCGCTAGAACCGTATCTGGATTCGAAGTTAACTTGAACCCGGTTTCAGAACCGAGCACCTCACCAAGTCCCTTGTCCCACACAAATTGTGCCATTGGTGAGGACAGTCGAACGGAAATCCGTCCGTGATTATGTCCGGAGGGTGACATAGTCTTAAGTTCTCCGTTGATGAGTTCATAGCGATATTGTCCGCGTGGTAGCCGCAGCAGCTCGTCCGCAGTCATTAAAGCCGTTGAGGTACTCATCTCAATTCTTCCTTCGTGACCAGCCGGTCGCTATCGCTCCCGGTTCTGACCTGATTGCGTCGTGAGGGACGCATCAACATCACAAATACTCTTCAACCTTCCGAACAATCTCCCTGATCTGGAACGGTCGTCCTTTAACTTTCGAGAACGGAACCGCATCAACCAAATACCTCGCTCGAATCATCGTGCAGAGCTGACCCAGGTTCATCTCCGGAATGATTACTGTTTCAAAACCCGCAAGCACATCGCCGAGGTTTCTCGGGAATGGGTTTAGGTGACGCAGATGAGCGGACGAAACACTCTTTCCGTCGCGCTGCATCCTCTCGACAGCCGAACTGATAGATCCAAAAGTCGATCCCCAACCCAGAACCAAAACCTTACCTGTCTTTTCACCCATTACTTCAACGAGTGGGATGTCGTTCGCGGCTCGATCAACTTTTTCCTGCCGCAGCTTCACCATCAAGTGGTGATTCTCCGGATCATAGTTAACGTTGCCGGTGATGTGTTGTTTCTCGATACCGCCGATGCGATGTTCGAGGCCAGGCGTGCCGGGCAAAGCATATGGGCGAGCGAGTGTTTCCTCGTCACGTGCATAAGGCATGAAGGTCGTCGGGTCCGTCGCAAACGTAACGTCGATCTTTGGTAAGTCGTCAATATTCGGAATCGCCCAGGGCTCCGCACCGTTAGCCAAATAACCATCTGACAAATAGAACACCGGCGACATGTACTTAAACGCCAAGCGCGTTGCTTCAATCGCCATATGGAAACAGTCAGCTGGTGTCGCTGGAGCAACCACAATTGCGGGGCATTCGCCGTTTCGACCCCAAACTGCCTGGAACAAATCCGCCTGTTCCGTCTTCGTCGGCAATCCCGTGGATGGTCCACCGCGCTGTACGTTGATGATTATGAGTGGCAGTTCAGTCATTACTGCCAGGCCAATCGCTTCTTGTTTCAAAGCCACGCCGGGTCCGGAGGTGCCAGTCAATCCAATCTGGCCGGCAAAACTTGCGCCGATTGCAGCGCACACGGCGGCGATTTCGTCTTCAGCCTGAAATGTCTTCACACCAAAACTCTTGTGTCGCGACAGTTCGTGAAGGATGTCTGACGCAGGGGTGATCGGATAAGACCCGTAGAACAACGGACGTCCAGACAACTGCGAAGCGGCAATGAAGCCGATTGCAGTTGCTTCGTTGCCGGTCATCTTCCGGTACTTACCCGGAGCAATCTTCGCTTTCTTAACGGTGTAGTGGGTCGTGAAAACTTCGGTTGTGTCTGCGAAGTTATAACCAGTCTTTAGCGCGATCTCGTTGGCTTTCGCCAGCTCCGGACTCTTCGCAAACTTAGTGTGTATCCACGATAAGGTCGTTTCCATCGGTCGGTCGTAGAGCCAGTACAAAACACCGAGAGCGAAAAAGTTCTTAGAACGATCAATCTCCTTACGCGAAAGTTCGACATTGCCTTTCAACGCATTCATGTTCAACGTTGAAATCGGAAGCTTGTGAACGCGATAGCCAGCGAGCGAGTTATCTTCGAGTGGATTTGCAGCATAGTTCGCATACTTCAAATTCTCAGGAGTGAAACCGTCAGTGTTAACGATCAGCGTGCCGCCTTCTTCCAGGTCAGCCAGGTTAACTTTCAACGCTGCCGGGTTCATCGCCACGAGAACGTTGGGCTGATCGCCCGGCGTCTTAATTTCCTGGCTCGAGAAGTTCAACTGAAAGCCGCTGACGCCAGGCAAACTGCCCGCGGGAGCGCGAATCTCAGCCGGGAAGTCAGGCAATGTTGAAATGTCGTTTCCGACAACTGCGGAAGTGTTGGTGAACTGCGTGCCTGTTAGCTGCATGCCGTCGCCGGAGTCGCCGGCAAAACGGATCGTTACGGTTTCGACTTCCTCGTGATGCTTTTCAACAGGAGTTACGGGCGGTTCGATAACAGTGCTCATTTGGTTTGAATTAGACCCCTTCCAAATTGATGTTTGTCGATTAAGTTGAAATTACCCCGTTGCTTGAATGAGTCGGCAGACTTGCGCCCTCAACAATTTCAAATTGCGTGATAATCCGCAAATAGATGTCAGCGGCAGAGGATTCTTGCGCGACGACCCGTCGGTGTGGTGGCATCAAACGCTTGCTCCGGAGAACCTAGGGAGTAATCTCTGGCGGAAATCCCCAACTCTACTTCTACCGAGAATTCTAACAGCAAAGAGCAGACCGCAAAAGCACATTGTAGGGGCGGGGCACTCCGTGGCCGCCCTTCCTTAGAATCGTGTTCGCATTTAATGAAGCTGGGCGGACACGGAGTGCCGCCCTACAAGCCGGCGCTCAATTCCTTTTGATAGGGCGACATCTCGACAAGTTTGTTAATGATTTTTGGAAGAACGCGAAGCGTTGTCTCTATCTCTTCTTCGGTGTTGTAACGACCAACTGAAAACCTGATCGAGCCCTGAGCCAATGAGTAGGGAACGTTCATCGCTTTCAACGTAGGCGACGATGCGTGTGATGAGGAATGACACGCCGAGCCGGTCGACACGCAAACTCCTTCGTTGTCGAGATAGGCAAGGATGCTTTGGCCGTCGACATATTCAAACGAAATGCTCGACGTATTTGGTAAACGCTTCTTTCGATCTGCGGCACCATTGAGCCGGGCGTTTGAAATGTTCGTAAGGATTCCGTCTTCAAGTTGATTGCGCAACTTTTCGATGTGCGAATGATCGTCATCAACACTTGCTAACCGACTAGCGGCACCAAGTCCGACGATGTTTGGAACGGCTGAAGTGCCGGCACGGCGGCCTTCTTCCTGTGCGCCCCCCACGATAAAGGAGGGAAGCACGACTCCCTGGCGAACATACAATGCGCCGATACCCTGCGGTGCGTGGAACTTGTGACCGGAAAGCGCAAATAGATCAACCTCCATCTTTTTCAAATCGATCGGAATCTTCCCAACAGCCTGAACACCATCAACGTGGAACAAAGCTTCGGAATGTTCACGAATGATGCGCCCGATCTTTTCGATCGGAAACACGACGCCTGTTTCGTTATTGGCTAGCATGACGGAGACGATCGCCGTATCTGGTCGCAGAGCGTTGCGAAGATTATCAAGATCGAGTTCTCCATTACCGTCCACACCTAGCCAGGTCACCTCGAAGCCTACCTGCTCGAGTAAGTGACACACGTTTCGCACGGCCTCGTGTTCAACCAAAGTCGTGACGATGTGTTTCTTGTCTGGCCTACTTTTCAAAACACCCCTGAGGGCCCAGTTGTCCGACTCAGAGCCGCATGAAGTGAAGACAATCTCCGAAGAATCGGCCGCGCCAACCAGAGACGCGACTTCCTCACGAGCTGTTTCCACTGCTCGTTTCATGTGTCGCCCGAGCGCATGCGCTGACGAAGGATTGCCGAAAAACTTACCGAGGTACGGTGTCATCGCTTCCAACACTTCGGGAGCGACGGCGGTGGTGGCGTTGTTATCTAAATAGATCATTGGTTTCTATGCTCGGGGATCTGGTGCTTTATGCTTTGAACTTGGTGCTTTGTGCTTTGTGCTTTGTCCGCGAGGACGAAAGCTCCTCAGGATCTAAGGCGATTTGAAGACGACGAACAAAGCACAAAGTTCTAAGCACTAAGTTCAAAGCTCACAGCCGTTGGTCGATTCGAGTATCTCAACTATCAATGCCTGACACGACCCGCAGCCTGCGCCTGCATGACAAGCAGCGGTCACTTCGCGAACCGTGGTTAATCCTCTGTTCTTAATTTCGCGCTCGATCGTTTGTTCCGAAACGAAGAAGCAGGTGCAAATCAGTGCCTCATCCCCGTTCCACTCACTGCGAGCCGCGTCGCTGTATTCTCGAATCGCCGCTATCAGAGAATCACATGCGAGCTGAACACAATGTCGGTTCTCCGAACCCAATTCGAGTTCCGCTAACAGGTCTTCCGGAACCTGTCCAATTCCAGCGGCGTCGGCCGTCGACATTCCCTTCACTCTTTCGGTCAACATGGAAAGGGTGGCAACGAGCACTTCACAACCTGCAGTCTTAAACTTTGCTTCGGAGATATTGTGCGACTCATCGATCTGAATAGACAAACGAGCCGCGGCGCCACACACAAATGACCCCGCGCGTCCCATGAAGCTCGGCTCGCGCGCATCGCCCACATTTCGCGGATTCAGAAAGTGGTCTTTGAATTTGTCCTGCATGTGTTTGTCAAAGACTCACTCGATCAGCTACGCTCCATCCAATAAATTCCAGCTAAATAAGAACCCTATGACAGAACTTAACGAACAAGTAGTACTCGATGCACTGCGCCAGATCAAAGACCCGGATCTCCACAAAGATATCGTCACGCTAGGCTTCATCAAAGACCTGAAGATTGACGGTGGAAACGTTTCTTTTCGCATCGTTCTGACGACGCCAGCTTGCCCTGTTAAGGCAGAAATGGAAAGCGCCGCTCGCGAATTTGTCGGCAGTCTTTCCGGCGTGACGTCGGTGAATGTGACCATGGATGCGGAAGTACCCAAAGGACGTGGTCTCGGTGAGAAAGTCGTGATCGAGGGCGTCAAAAACATTGTCGCTGTTTCGTCAGGCAAAGGCGGTGTCGGGAAGTCGACAGTCGCCGTGAATCTCGCCGTCTCGCTCGCGCTGGATGGTGCTCGCGTGGGTTTGATGGACGCGGACGTTTACGGTCCAAACGTTCCAATCATGCTTGGCGTAAGCGATGCCAGGCCGGAAGTCGAAGGGAATCGACTCGTACCGATTGAAGCCTACGGCGTGAAGTTGATGTCGATGGCATTTCTGCAACCGGGCGACAAACCTATGATTGTTCGCGGTCCGATTCTGCATGGACTCGTCAAACAATTCCTATCCGATGTGAAGTGGGGCGAACTCGACTATTTGATTGTCGACATGCCACCCGGAACCGGCGACGTCCAGTTGTCTCTTGCTCAACTGGTTCCAGTCCAGGGCGCAGTACTTGTCACCACACCCCAGGACGTCGCGATTGCAGACGTTCGCCGCGCACTTCGCATGTTCGAAACTGTCGCGATTCCAGTGCTCGGCATCGTGGAAAACATGAGTTACTTCATCGCACCAGATACGGGAAATCGGTACAACATCTTCGGCGAAGGTGGCGGCCAGCGTCTCGCTGATAGTTACCACGTCCCATTCCTCGGCGCCGTGCCTTTAGGAATCGAGGTTCGCGAAGGCGGAGACAAAGGTGTGCCGGTCGTCGTAAGTCAGCCTGATTCCCCACAAGCGCGGGCGTTTAAGCACGTCGCGGAGGAAGTGGCCAGGCAGATATCGATTGAGGCGATGAAACCCGAACTTGTCGTTTTGGGCAAAGGACAATAAGATAACGCTGGCCTTTGTGATTGGGTCTTTGGGCTTTGGTCTTAGGCCTTCAGTTAAGGTTGTTGTCGAAGGCGTAAGACCCAAGGCCAAAGGCCAAGTTTTTGATAAGAAGAGGAAGAGAAAATAATGTCAGCACATACCCACGAAACGGGGGCACCCGGAATCCCCACTAATGCTCCTTCTATGACCTTAAACGTCACTGAGTCAGCAGTAGTCGAGATCAAAAAGTTTATGGCTAGCGAAGAAGGATTGCCGGAGACCTCCGGACTCCGCGTTCGCGTTGTACCCGGTGGATGCTCGGGTTTCCAATACAGCTTGAATATTGAAGAGCAGTCACGCGAAGGAGATTTCGTGCTCGACGAGAAGGGTGTGCGCATGTTTGTCGACATGTTCAGCGCTCAGTATCTCAACGGAGTGGAAATCGATTACGTAACAGGTGTGATGGGGTCGGGATTCACTTTCAAGAATCCAAACTCAACGGGCAGCTGTGGCTGCGGTTCATCCTTTAACGCGTAAGAACGAGAATACAACTCATTTCAAAGGCGCGGTGCGTGGATTCGGCGATTCGGTCCTGAATTCACGCACCGCAGTTTTGTGTTTAGATCAGGGGGTCTCCAGGGAACCTGGAACCCCTCACCGGTGTCTTTGTATTCGGTAAATCAGATCTCAGGAGACTCCGGAATGCATCGACTAGCGCGAAATGTCTTGGTGTTTACTCTGACGGCGTCGATTGGCTGGTTCCTGTTTGCGGCCCTCACACGTGCCAGAATGCCCGAGCCACGAATTCCAGCTTTCCATCTTTTTCAGCCAGAGATTACTGAGATCTCTCTGGAAGCAGACTTCAGTGCCTGCCTTTTTGACCACTGTCCGCGCTCCTACAAACTCGTGTTCGCGCCTAATGCACCCACCGGCTCCGCACAAGCATCGTTGTTTGGCGGTAAGGAAATTGGCGTTCAGGGTGGGATGATCCAATGGGATGATTTTGACAAGCTCGCTGAGTTACTGGATTCGGAAGACTTTTTTGCGTGGACGGGTGACAATACGGGATGCAACGACTGTTTAATTACCAGCGTTAGCGCCGTACGCGACGGACAACGGAAGACTGTGAGTTACATAAATGGGAACGCTCCGCTCAAGTTCTGGACCGTTCAGAGAGCAATTGAAGGAACAGCCACACAAGTCAGTTGGTATGGCAACAAACCGGGACTTCAGGTTGGTCCAGGCGTCGTCGGACAATGACGTTAGCCTGGCCCGGCAGCTCTTCACCGAATACGCCTTGAGTCTGGGATTTAGTCTCTGCTTTCAGAACTTCGATCAGGAACTCGCGAGCCTTCCGGGCAAATACTCACCACCCTCTGGGCGTCTACTGCTTGCCTATCTAAACGAGCAATTGGCCGGCTGCATTGCCTTACGACAGTTGGACACGGACACCTGCGAAATGAAAAGGCTCTTTGTTCGCCCGGAATTTCGGGGTGCGAGACTCGGAAAGGTCCTGGTTGAGGCAATCATCGCTGAAGCACGAGCCATCGGATACAAACGAATGTGTCTCGATACGGTTCCTGGGCAGATGGACAGGGCCATCGGGCTCTATGAAGCAATAGGTTTCCGCGACGTTGAACCTTATTACGACAACCCAGTCGAGGGCGCGAGGTTCATGGAATTGCATTTGTGAGCAAGCCGTTGGTTTTGCGGCTTTGCCGCCCTCCCGTGCGGAAAGCCTTCGGCTTTCCGTAAGCAACTTAGAAAAAGAGAGGCTTCGCCTCGGGCGGCAAAGCCGCCAAAAAGTCGCGGGCTTGACGGAAAGCCAGAGGCTTTCCGCACGGGAGCCGGCACAGCCGCATCACGATCATGTACAATTCAACCCTCGCAATAAAACCAAATTCCGGAGTGTATAACTGATGTCCAAAATCCAGGCGGAAACCGCTAATGGTCTAGTTGAAACAGAAGCCCCTGAAGGTAAAAAGCTCGTACTCGTAATCGAAGATGCCGGTGTAGATATTCTCCATCGTTGTGGCGGCAACGCGCGCTGCACGACGTGTCGAGTTGAGATTCTTGAAGGTGAACCGGGCGAAATGGGAGAGCTTGAGCGAAATCGGCTGTCAGTTGAAGCAGAACTTGCGCCGAATGTTCGTCTCTCTTGTCAGATTCACGTGCATTCGGACTTGAAAGTGAAAGTGATTAACCAGGTGAGCGTTCGTGGGATGGATGCCGGACCACGGCCGTTGGATTAATGTTGTCCGATATGCTTCAGCTTGTCGTTTGATGCTCGCTAGACAACTCTCCGCGATTCATAGCGACAAGCTGAAGCATATCGGACATTTAAACAGGTCGTTGCGCGTCACTGTAGTCTGGGTGTAATCTTCGCGCGTACTTCCAGTCACAACTTTGAACAGGCATTCCTGCCTGTTGAGATCGAAAAAACAGACAAGAATGCCATCCTACATCTCGGAGGACCTATGCTAATCGAGTCAACTGCTCATCTCCCCATCAGTCTGGCTATGTTTCAGGAACTGTTTCATTCGCCTGACAAAGATGCGTTGCTGCGCATCGGTTTTAGATGGTTCCACTTTGTCGCGGGCATCACGTGGATTGGACTGCTCTATTTTTTCAACCTGGTTAACGTGCCCGTACAAAAAGGACTCGACGCTGAAACCAAAAAGAAGGTCAACCCTGACTTGCTGGGACGAGCGCTCTGGTACTTCCGTTGGGGAGCTGTCGTCACGGTTCTTGCGGGTCTCGGCTACTTCGCCATGTTCACCCTTAAGGGCGATGTGGCCAATGCTAATGCGCTTGGCGGTGGGAAGATCAGCCTGATCCTCGTGTTACTGGCGTGGCTCACTTATCCAGTTGTGCTGTTCCTGATTGAGTTTCTGATTATCAAGAAGGTTCCAGGCGTCATTAAGGACGGACGCATTTTCGCCGTAGTTATGGCAGTCCTGGTTCTCTTCTTCACCTGGGGACTCCTTCGATTCTTTACGGGAATGTTGACGGTAGGCGTTGAGAGTTATGCCAGCAACAAGACCTATTCGATTGGAGTAGGCGGCGCGTACGGCATTCTGATGATGCTCAATGTCTGGGGAATCATCTGGCCCAACAACAAACGCATACTCGCAGCAACTGCTGGTACGGGTCCAGCGGCGCCTCCTGAACTCGCGCGGCAAGCGTTTATTGCCTCGAGAACAAATGCATGGCTATCACTGCCGTTGTTGCTGTTGATGGGCACAGCTCACGGCGATTGGGTAATCTTCGGTAAATAGCGGCCGGGTCCGTTTTACCAACTGGGTCTGTTTTACGAACCATTGGTCATTTGTCATTTTCCATTTGTCAGTTTCCATTTGAATTTGCGAATTGGCCAGCTAGCCACATACTGGCCGTTATCGCAAATGGAAACTGAGAAATGGAAAATGACAAATGACCAATGGTTTTTTCCGTCTGCCACTTAGCCACACTTAATACGCAGCCTCTCCACTGATTTGTCACACACGCGGTGGATAGTTAACTTCCCCAGTATTTCTCCCGCACTTCTCCCCTTATCATTTTTTGAAATTCCTATACGGAGGGTAATCACATGAGTTCGCTCGGTTCTTATAAAGCACGCCAGTTTAATCTCAGCGGTCTAAAAGGAATCTCAGACCAGACTCTGGAGATGCATTTCAAGTTGTACGAAGGCTACGTCAAAGAGACCAATAACCTGACCGACAAAATCACAGAGTTCATCAAGGACGGAAAAGTCGATCAGGAAGAAATGCCTGCCTACTCAGAGCTGACGCGTCGACTCGGGTTTGAATACAACGGGATGGTTCTGCACGAGTACTACTTTGACAACCTACAGAGTGGCGGGGGCATTGGAGACCCGGAAAAGACTTCCCAGTTTGTCAAAGCAGCCGAGTCAACTTTTGGCAGTTACGACATATGGAAAGCTGACTTTGTTGGCATTGGAAAGATGCGCGGAGTTGGCTGGGCCATCTGTAATCAAAACCCAGCGAACGGTCGGATCTCAAATCACTGGATTACGCTCCACGAGACAGGAAATGTGGCGGGCTTCAGTCCCATTCTCGTTATGGACGTTTGGGAACATGCTTTCCTGCTGGATTACAAACCGGCAGAGCGTCCGAAGTACATCGAGGCTTTCTTCTCAAACATCCACTGGGCGGAAGTCGAGAAGAGATTGAAAACACCGGCTGGCCAAACCGCGCGTGCGTGATTACAAAGCGGATGTCCGACGAACTTTAGTTTGTCGATGTGTGAGCTAAAGAGACCTGGAGGTCGCAACGACAAACTAAAGTTCGTCGGACATCTTTACCCTTTCCTACTTCTGTGGCAGCGCTGGCTTCTTCAGGGTGCAGTCAACTGACAACGACTTAAAGAAAGCTAACAGATCCTCACGCTGCTCCGGCAGAATCTTGTGCACTTCGAGATTCTTCTTGTCGAGATGCTCGTTTGGTTTTCCGCCCGCCAACATGATGTCCATTGCTTCTTCGAGAGTCTTCGCACTGCCGTCGTGGAAGTACGGAGCCGTGTTAGCGATGTCTCTTAGTGTCGGTGTCTTGAATGCTCCCGTGTCTTCAGGCTTATTCGTAACCTTGAAACGACCGGGGTCAGGCTCTTTCGCATCCATACCGATGCCGACGTTGTGATACTGCTGGTCGGTAAATAGAACGCCGTCGTGGCAGTTGTTGCACTTGATCGCTTGAAAGATATTCCAACCACGGAATGCACTTTGATTAATCGCGGTGTTGTCCCCAGCCTTCCAACGATCCCAGGCTGTGTTGCCGCTGATGATTGTCCGTTCGAAAGCCGCAATCGCTTTCACAACGTTGTCCGGGGTCGCGTCGCTTTGAAAGACTTTCTGAAATTGCGCTTTATATTCTTGTAGCGCATTCAGCTTTACGACAATGTCTTCAGCCTTGGCTCCCATATTTCCGCCGGTCCAGGCAGCTAACGCTTGCTTCTCGAGTGAAGCACTGCGACCGTCCCAGTAAAATTCTTTGTGGTAACCAATGTTCCAGAGTGTCGGACTACTCCGGGTCAGTTGCTTGTTTCCAGCGCCGATCGCCTTTGGCAAACCGTCTGTCAAACCGTGCTCACAGACATGGCAGGAATAGCAAGACCTCGTACCATCAACACTCAAGCGCTCGTCGAAAAACAGCTGACGGCCCAACGCCACCTTCTCAGGAGTCATTGGATTATCTTGCGGGATGGACATCGGTTCGTAACTCTTCAACGGTTCTGGCAAGGGTAGGATTTCAGGAGTGAAGCCGGCAGCAGTTTCAGTTGCGTTCTTGTTGCAGCCTGCAATCAGGGCAGCGGCGATAACGAGAAGAATGACGGCGAGAAATCCGAGAAGTTTTGTCCTACTCATGAATAAAACTCGCGAAGAAAAACGATCGCTCCTCCGTTCTGTGGTTTCGGTCGCCGCGGATTCTTACACTGGCCCAACGAAATGTCTAGAGTTTGTTTGTGGCACAGACTTCAGTCTGTGTACTGGGAATCAGAAAACGGGGGACGAAGAAAAAACCATTGGTCGTATCATTTGAGATTTGTCAGTTGGTCAATTGATGAAGACACGTGATGTGTTTATGAGTCGCCGTGTGGTCCGCTTCAGATCATCAAATGCAAAATGTCAAAATGATATATGACCAATGATTCCGATCGAGACTATCAAGTTAGACGTTTTGCTCACACAGACTGAAGTCTGTGCCACTTTCTTGTATTCTTACAATCGTGATTATGAAACGTTTGCTTGCAACCATCGCCGCCGCATTGTTGCTCTCGTCGTGCTCGAACAACGACAACTCGCACACAACGGCAACAATCTACATAGCGCCACCGGCACATCAAGTTCTGGTTGTGGTTTCTAAACCTGTGCCGATCATCGGCAATCCCCCTGACGTCGACCCATCAGCAGACAAAACAAAACCATTGCTCGTCTTCAAACTTGAAAACGGTAAAACGTTTCGCGTTGGTGACGAGGTCCCAATCGACTTCTCAGTGCTGAACGCTAAGCTTAAAGCTAACGGCGGTGAATTTCGCGTGCGTTACATCATCGACGACGACGATATGAAGTTGCTGGATAGTAGTGATCCGTTCTGGCTCGCCGGCTGGACTCCGGGCAAACATACAGTTCGACTTGAGCTTATCGGGCCAGACGGTTGGCCGTACAAGAACGGCCACGCGAACATCGTAACGAGAGAAATTTCGGTTGGTCCGTAATGATCTGTAGTCACAAATAGGACGGATGATTCTTTTACACTCCGTCCTATCTGTGGCTTTCCTTCAGCTACTTTCCAAACCGATCACAGTATTCACCTGAAGTAATAAACGCCTTCACCATTTCCGCGTCGATGAAGTTGCCATTGAACTGATTCAACTTGTTCAGCCAAAACTCCCAACCACGGAAATCCGTATCCTGAGGGTCATCTGGATTGCGACGCAGATAGCCGAAGTATTGCATCAGGACAAAGGCCCGATTCTTTTCATTGTTTTTCATATCTGAGTCGTCAGCCACTTTCCTCAACACGCTTGCTCGCCCTTGAGTTACGGTTGGAGCTCCAATCAACTCAGCGACAAGTTGATCACGCTCGGACTGTGAAAGCACACCACCCGAATTTTGATTCAACTTGTCGACAAATTGTACGGGCGTCATTGAAAGTGGAAATGCACCCAGGAATCTTTGACGCTGCACAAACTCCTGGAAGTACGCAACCTTATTACTCTCGAGTTGCTGCTCCCAATTTCCTATTCCAACTTGAACTCCAAGACCAATGCGTTGGCTATCAGGCAGGAATTCGTTAAATCGGATGATCGGTACAGGCACTGAAACATTTGGCGAATTAGTATCGCCAAAGGCTGCTTTGTAGTTCCGATAAACAAGGTAACCAGTCTCCTGAAATTCAATCGATAGGAAGAATGCAGCTGAGACATTGATCTTCTTGAGTTCCCGGCATTGAGCGTCTCCGCAAGAATCGATTTGGTTCGTCCAGAAGGCGAGTCCCGCAGCATCCGGCTCACGATTGAGAAAATCGTGATAGTGCTGTCGAACGAAGAAGGCAGTATTGAAACTGGCTTCACGAACGGGACTGCCGGTATCAGTGATGTCGTTGCTGATGATGTTGAGAGGCACAGTGGTTGGTCCACCCAGCAAACCACCTGTGGGATTCGACAACCCAAGATTCGCTGATTCTGTTGGTTCGGCGAACGTGTCGTCTGTAAGCAAAACATTGAAGGTCTGACTCGTAACACCCGCCTCAAAACGCAACGTACCTACTGCGGTCGTATAGTCGGTTCGATCACTCGCACTGCCACTAACAGTTCGATAGTCGACCGTAGCGGTACCAGTTGTTCCACCGAGGCGGTTGACAGTGATCTGGATCTGACCGCTGTCTTCATTAGCGGTGTAACTCGGCGCACTAAACTGAAATAGTGACGTTGACGACGAGGCGTCGACGATGGTTCCGAGTCCCTGACCATCATTGATTGCAACGCGAAGTGGGTTCGTTAGATTGAGGAAAAATGTTTCGTCTGGTTCGGCCGTGCCATCAGTCAAGATTGGTACTTCGACTTGCTTCAGAGTTTCGCCTGGAGCAAAAACTAAAGTGCCGGCAGTAAGCGTGTAGTCTGTACCAGCCGTGGCTGTTCCGTTTGCGGTTGAGAAGTTCACTTGAAGGCTTCGGCCGGTGGGAACGTTGAGCGCGACACTAAAGACTGCTTTAGCTCCAGCCCCTTCCAGGACAGCAACATCGGTTACGGTAAGTTGGGCCAGCGGATCATCGTCAATGATAGGGACGAAAGTAGTTGGTGTAGTGATCGAGGCGTTAACTGCGTTGCTCAAAGTCAGCAGGAACGTTTCCGTGTTCTCATCAAGCGTGTCGCCGATGAATTGAACAGGAACGTTCTGCGTGTCGATGCCAGGGTTGAAAGTAAGACTGCCTGATGCTGGGACAAAGTCAACGTTCGCGGTAGCGCTGCCCGCTGTGACGCTATAGCTAACACTGACAGTTCGATTTGTTTGAGCACTCAAGTGAACAGGAATATTCACCGTCTTGTTTCCGACGTTGCCTTCCGGGTAACCATCAAATGCCTGGGCGTCGACGGCGACTGAAAGTGGGGTGGTCGCGTCGAGAATATGAATGACCGTTTGGTACTTACCGCCTAGCGCTTCGAGGTCCGGTACGCCGCTAAGCGTTAGTTCAACTGTTTCTTCCGGTTCAGTTACACCATCATTTAATACGGGAAGAAGGATTGTCTTTTCAGTTTCTCCGTCGGCGAAGACGAGCGTTCCTGACACCACAGTGTAGTCAGTTCCTACCGTTGCCGTTCCACCCGTTGTTGCGTAATTGACGCTCAAAGATCCTTTACTGCCGCCGACTCTCACAACTTTAACCATTGCGTTGCCGACATCCTCAAGAACCGTTATGTCCTTCGCAATGAATTCAAGACTGCCTCGAGTATTCGCAGAGTTACAGGCTGAGAATTCAGAGGTGTTGCCGTTAGGATCGGTAGCAGTTGAGGTAATTGTTCTATTGGCTGCCAGCGCAGTTGGGATCGTAACGTCAAACGTGGCGTTCCCGTCGGCGCCCGTGTTTACCTGAGTCACACCAAAAGGCGAAGCACCTTCACCGTTGCCACTCGCATCGCAGGCAGCGTTTGAAAAGAAGTCGATGGTGAATGGAGTTGAGGGAATGCTGTTGAGGAAACCCTTGATGTTGGTGCTGACACCGTTAGAAGTAACCGAAGTGATGGTCGGGAAGTTTTGGAGATTGTTTGCGCCTGTATCTCCGTCACCAGCATCATTCGGATTAATGATTCCATCCTGATTGAGATCGATTCCCAACCCATCATTCGAAAAAATCGCGTTACCACGAATTCGATTATTAGTGGAACCGAAGGGTGAAACGCTTACGGCGTTGTTATTAAACGCAATCGTGTTTCCTTCGCCGGGTAGATCACCACCAAGTTGCGCTTGGAACACACCATTCATGTTTATTCCACTTACCGTGTTGGCTAATGGTCCATTTCCGTCCGCTGTTAGTCCGACATAGTTGCCTTGAATAACTACTCCGGTTGAGTTGGACAAACTGATGCCGACTTGATTGCCGGAAATCACATTTCGCGCGCCAGTCTGGGGGCCACCGATGATGAACAAGGAACCCGGAATCGAAATGCCTATTTGATTACCTAATGGTTTTTGACCAGTGACATCAGTGCCGATCAGATTGCCTTGTACCTTGGTCAAGTTGCTACCACCGTTAAGCAGGATGCCGGACTGATCGTTTCCAGAGATCAGATTGCCAGCGCCATTTTCCAGGCCGCCGATAGTGACTGAATCGTTTACAACTATGCCCTCGCTATTTCCCAACTTGATTGTTCCTGTAATGTCGGTCCCAATGTAGTTTCCTTTGAGAGTGACGGATGGGGCACTGAGCTGAACACCAATTCCGTTGCCCGCTATTATGTTTCGCGCTCCTGGAGTGGTTCCACCTATGGTGCAATTCTGAGCAGTAAAGAAGACGTTGACTCCAATGCCATTGCCCACCTTTGCAGTTCCGGCAGCATTTAAACCGATCAGATTACCTTGGATGGTCGTGTTGGGCGCAGTCACATCAAGGCCTCTGTCTGCGTTGCCTGAAATCACATTTCCGATGACTTGTGTATTCGCCGCACCTGAGGAGGAACTGAGCCATGTGATACCTTCGCCATTTCCGAGGGCCGCATCTCCGGCGCTGTTCGTTCCGATGTAGTTACCTCGGATCACATTGTTAGTGGTATTGATCGAGATCCCCTCTTGAGATCCTGAGAGAACATTTCTTGCAAGTGGCGTTGATCCTCCGATGATGTTTCCACTTGAGCCAGCGTTTATGAAGATGTTTGGGCCGAAGTTTGGCTGTTTGATTGTCCCGGTCTTATCGAGACCGATAATATTTCCTTCGATCTTGTTGTTGCCGTTTGTCTGCAGAGTGATGCCAGGACCGGGCATCCGGTTAATGATGAGGGCGCGAATTGTAGAGTTTCCACTAGTAATGACTATGCCTGACCCTGCCGTCGCGCCGTTAAGTTCGACTAAGGGTGAACCGCTATAACCTGGCTGTGTTGAACCATCGATAACGACAGGATCGGTGATTGTCGGCAGTGGAGCAGTCAGCGCAATGGTCTGTACGCCACTGCCGGGAATGTTGAACGTGATCGTGTCGGCGCCTTGAGTAGCGTTCGCATCCAGCATTGCCTGGCGCAAACTGCCAGCACCATGATCGCTTGTGTTGGTAACAACGAAAGCAACACGTAACGACTGGAAGTTGAGCGTTGTGTTTGCATTTAGACTGTTAACATTGTTCGAAGGTGGAACGACGGTGAAGCCCAATAGTGCCGGCGTCACGGTATAGTTTCCACCATCAGGGGCACTGAATGAATAATTTCCGTTTGAGTCAGTCGTCGTGAATTCAGTTTGAGAACCGGTAAGCGCAACGTTTGCTCCAACAAGTGGCGCACCGCTTTCAAGCACAATTATCTGACCGCTAATCGTGTGAAACGGCGTCGCCGATGGAGAGAGAGTGAAGTTAGCAGTCTGATTTGAGTTGATGTTATTGAAAGTTTGCGACGGTGGTGTAAATGAGAAACCTGTCTTGGTGCAGCTAACAGTGTACGTCGCGCCGGGTACCAGGTTTGCAAATTGGAAAGTCCC
>Ga0207691_10001420_pt1 | contig 23886 bp, 20 predicted proteins | sample KBSM13metaG_FD_184327 | JGI IMG/M metagenome (GOLD analysis project Ga0207691, IMG submission 184327) | Miscanthus rhizosphere microbial communities from Kellogg Biological Station, Michigan, USA - KBS M1-3 metaG (SPAdes) (version 2) | ecosystem: Host-associated > Plants > Roots > Rhizosphere >... | reverse complement strand
AAACCGTATTGCAACTCGATCCACGCGACAATGTTCTTGTTGCCCTCGCGCCGCTGGCCGCTGGAGCAATCGTCCGCTTCGGTCCCACATCGTCGGCCTCCACCTGCACCGTTACGGAAGCCATCCCAGCCAAACACAAGCTCGCCCTCGTTGACTTCAAGCCCGGCGAACTAGTTCTTATGTACGGCATGGTGGTCGGGGAAGCTACAGCGGCAATCCCGCGCGGAGGGCTGCTCTCCACGCGCAATGTCCGTCACCGCACGGGTGGCTATACAGCGCAACGCCATCCCGTTTCGTTCGCGCTGCCCGACGCCTCAGCATGGACTGGACGGACCTTCAATGGCTACCACCGAGGCGACGGCCAGGTGGGAACGCGCAACTACTGGCTCGTGCTTCCTCTTGTCTTCTGCGAAAACCGCAACGTGGAGCGCATGAGGGAGGCACTTGAGGAGGAGTTAGGCTACGGAAGCTCGCACAACAGCTATCGCCCTCTCGTGCGCCAGCTAGTCGAGCGCCAGGTCAGTAGCAACGGGAACGACTCGGCTCACCCGAACCAAACTCCGACCGATCGAATCTTTCCCAACGTTGACGGCATCCGTTTTCTAACCCACCAGGGCGGCTGCGGAGGCACGCGTCAGGACGCGCAGGCACTCTGTGGCTTACTCGCAGGTTACATTCACCATCCCAACGTCGCGGGCGCCACTGTTCTGAGCCTCGGCTGCCAGAATGCGCAGGCAAGCATGTTGATGGACGAACTGCGCACACGGGACCCTAAACTCTCCAAACCAGTCCTCGTCTTCGATCAGCAACGCTCAGGCCGTGAAACTGTCTTGATGACCGACGCACTTGACCAGACATTCGCAGGCCTTGTCGAAGCCAATCGTACGAGCCGCACACCGGCGCCGCTCTCAGCGCTCACCGTGGGTCTCAAGTGCGGAGGATCCGACGGCTTCAGCGGCATCTCGGCCAACCCTGCTATCGGCTACATCTCCGATCTGCTCGTGGGCGTGGGCGGCAGAACTCTGCTCAGCGAATTCCCCGAGCTTCACGGTGTGGAACAGGAACTGATCAATCGCTGTGCATCCGATGAACTTGCTCAGCGCTTCTTCGACCTCATGCAGGCATACTCCGCGCGCGCCAAGGCCGTTCAGTCCGGTTTCGAGATGAATCCATCTCCGGGAAACATTGAGGACGGCCTGATCACCGATGCCATCAAATCAGCGGGGGCAGCGCGCAAGGGTGGTGTCTCACCGATTCGTGATGTACTCGATTTTCCACAGTACGCCTCCACGCCCGGACTCAATCTGCTCTGCACACCAGGAAATGACGTTGAGTGTGTAACGGCGCAGGCAGGGGCAGGCGCGAATCTTGTCCTCTTCACCACCGGCCTGGGCACACCGACCGGCAACCCCGTAGCACCGGTAGTCAAGATCTCCACCAACTCAGCCCTGGCGGGCCGCATGGCCGACATCATCGACTTTGACGCTGGCGGCATCGTCACTGGCGAATCGACTATCCCCGACTGCGCTGAGAAGCTCCTCGACTTGTGCATTGAGGTGGCCAATGGAGAGAGATTTACAAAGGCCGAAATGCTAGGTCAGAACGATTTCATTCCCTGGAAGCGAGGTGTGTCTCTATAGTGTGAAATCACATGATTTGAGCGATGCCCAGCTTGAGTTGAACCTCTCCAAAACCTACTCAAGCAGTGAAGCCATTACAGCCAGCGCTGCAATCGCAGCGGTCTCCGCCCGCAGAATCCGCGGGCCCAGCGACGCCGCCCGCCAGCCACTCGCATCAAACAGCGCTTCTTCTTCAGGTGCCCAGCCGCCTTCAGGCCCAATCGCGATCTCGAGTGTCGGCATCTCGGCCCCTGCCGCAGTAATCGCTTCTTGCAGCGCAGTTCGTAACGTAGTCGAGCGCTCCTGCTCAGCCAGCACGATGCGAGTCGAATTCGATGTTTCCCTCACTCGCTCGGTCAGAGCTAAAGGATCCTGGATCACCGGAACATCAGATCGGCGGGACTGTTGCGCAGCCTCATGGGCGATGCGTCGCCAGCGTTCAACGCGCTTCGCCGCCGATTGGGCAAGATGCTTTTCCGTACGCCGTGCAATCACCGGCGCGATTGCGATCACTCCCAGTTCGGTCGCCTTTTCGATCGCCCACTCCATGTGATCGAACTTGTAGACCGACATTACCAGCGTAACGGGCAATGCGGGCTCGGCATTCAGTTCGGCTATCAGGTTGAAGCGAACCTCGCTCACTTTTCCCGCGCTGCCTTCGGTGATCGCCGCAACCTCTGCATGGAACACTCGTCCCCCCGCCACGACGTCAGCTTCCATGCCGGGCTGTGCGCGCAACACTCGCGACAGGTGCTCAGCTTGTGCGCCCACAAGAGTCGCGGTCGCTTCATCCCAATGCTCAGCAATCCATCGACGTCGCGTCATAGCCTGTATTCATGCCCCTTCTGTGCACACATCAATTGTTGTGCACAAACACTTCGGGGGACGCTTGAGGCGTCCCCCGAAGTGTTGCCTTTTGGTTGGATGACCCGTTACTTCTTCTTCGCGGCTTTCTTCGCGGCCTTCTTCGCGGGTGCCTTCTTGGCTGCTTTCTTAGTTGCCATTTGCCTATTCTCCCTTTTCGATGGTTTGCATCGAGGTTCTGCAACAATTGTTGCAGTTGAGGAATGTATAGATTCATGACGAGTAAGTGTCAAGTAAAAAACGTAGATAGAGTGGAAAAAGTAGCAACAATTTCTTGGGGCTCACTCGCGTTTCAGTCCACCTTGCTGACCTGAGATCAGAGAAGATGTCGCGAATGGAGAAACGCGATGGTCAATCCGGCAATGAGATCGTGCCAGCTGTGCGCAAAAATTCCAGCGCGCAAACTGCGTCGAAAGAGAGCGAGCAGGCTGAAGAGCGCGCCGTAGATTGCGAGCAGAAACATGCTTCGCACACCTTCGTATCCATGTGCCGCACCGAACGCGATTGCTGAAAACACCACGCCGACCGCAGCTACGCCATTGCCCCACGCCGTGAACTGACGTTGTAAATACCCTCGAAAAACAAGCTCTTCAGCCACCCCCACGAACAGACAGAGCAGCACCCACGCCGCTATCTCTCGACCGTTGGCGGGCGCCAGTTGCACCACGACGCGCGTTGCCTTCTGTTGCGACTTGTCGGGTGTGAAGATCCCTCCCGTGCGATTCGGCTCATGCCAATGCTTCACCGCGGTCTCGACGCCGATCCACATCACAGCCGCCGTTGCAAGCACCATGAGTGACCCGATCCAAAACGCAAGGGCGATGACTATGTCTAGTCCGACTGAGCGTATGTCGCTCGGAATGGACCCGAACAGAGACCGAAGGGGCATCTTCCGCAATCGAAGTCCCAGAGCGACCCAACCCACCATGACCAGTTCCAATGCAGCAGTCACGCTGTAGGTAACGATCCGACTTGAAGACGCTCCGGCCTGGGCCTCAGTGTGCCGATAGACGCCTACAAACGACACCGCAAAAATAAACGCGACGAGCAAGGCGGTATGCCAAACAGGCGCTATCGAAGCAGACGACGATTGCATCGCCTCTTGCGGCGGGGTCTCGAGTGTCGTTGTTTCGCTGAATTCTTCTTGGGGCGTCTGCAATCCGCTATTCCTCTTCGTGTTCCTGCGAAGGCTCTCGGCTTATCTGTTGAAGTTGTGCTGGGCTGTTCGCCTCAGTCCTCGCCGTCAGCACTCAATAATATTTAGCGCAAGCCCGGCAAGGCTCGTCTCCTTATACCGCGATTGCATATCGAGTCCGGTCAAATACATTGTGCGAATCACCTGGTCCAGCGAAACCTTGTGCTCCTCCGACTCGCTCATCGCGATCCTCGAAGCATGTACAGCCTTGACCGCGCCCATCGCATTACGCTCGATGCATGGAATCTGCACGAGCCCGCCGATGGGGTCGCAGGTCATTCCCAGGTTGTGTTCCATCGCAATCTCGGCAGCGTGTTCCACCTGACCATTCGATCCGCCAAGTGCCGCTGTGAGCCCTCCAGCTGCCATTGAACAGGCCACCCCAACTTCTCCCTGGCATCCAACCTCTGCTCCGCTTATCGAAGCGTTTTCCTTATACAGAATCCCAATTGCAGCCGACGTGAGAAAGAAACGCAGTATCCCTTCATGGTCCGAACCGGGCACAAAGCGTTCGTAAAAATGTGCAACCGCGGGAACGACGCCTGCTGCGCCATTCGTCGGCGCCGTCACGACGCGACCACCTGCGGCGTTTTCCTCGTTCACCGCCATCGCGTAGACCGTGACCCAATCGAGAGGAGCCAGCGGGTCGATTGCCTGTCCCGCGGCCTCTTTCTCACGAAGGCGCTCAGCCAACCGATGCGCACGCCGGCGAACATTCAACCCACCCGGCAGAATTCCCTCCGTCTGAATTCCGCGCTGCACGCAGCCCTTCATCGTCGTCCAAATCGTATCGATCCTGGTGCGAACACGGTTCTCGGGCGATTTCCCACCTATATCGCTCTCACCACCCAATCGCGCACACTCGTTCGCAAACATCACCTGGTCAATCGAGAGCAAATTCTCCTGTGCCACCTCCAACAACTCGGCAGCGCTGTGGAACGGGAATGGAAGCCGCACATCCGACACACTGGCCATCACGGGGTCCACTCCATCCTCAACAATGAATCCACCCCCAATGGAGAAAAACGTGCGCTGGTCGAGCAAAGCGCCAGCGGCATCAAACGCCGTGAACCGGATTCCATTCGGATGCTGAGTCTGTGCGCCAGGAGGAAACATCGTTGCGCGGTCAAAGAGCACATCGCAACTTTCATCAAACGCAATCGGGCGCTTCCCCGCCAATTCAAGCCGCTTCTGTGCCCTGATTCCTGCTACCGTCGACTCGATTGCAGCCGGGTCAATCGAAGCAGGTTCATTCCCTGTCAGGCCCAGCAAGACAGCACGGTCGGTTCCGTGGCCAATTCCCGTCAGTGCCAGCGACCCATACAATTCCGATGTCACGCGCTCAACCCGCTGGAGTTGGCACCGCAGTTCAAGTTCCCTCGCAAATCGGCAGGCCGCGCGCATCGGACCCATGGTGTGTGAACTCGATGGACCAACACCGATCTTGTATAGATCAAACAGACTCGTAGTCACGCAGAAGATTGTAGCGTGAAGCAGGAATGGCGCGCCGATTGCAACGCCCGGCTGCCCGGGGGTCTCTCGCTCACAATACCGAAATTGGCGCGCCTCCTCGCCAATTCTTCCCGCATCTAACCCCGCTTCGGGCCTCGTCCCGGAATCGGAGGAATAGATGTATCACCACATTAAGAAGCTCATGTATACCGTCAATGTCGGGCAGCCCGATGTGAAGTTCGGCAAAATGCTCCTTGAACAATTCGGTGGCGCTAACGGCGAATTGGCTGCCGCGATGCAATACACCATCCAAGGTTGGAACTGCGTAGATGATCTGGCGAGACGAGACCTTCTCCTCGACATCGGAACAGAAGAATTGAGTCACCTCGAAATCGTGGGTGCCCTGATTCGAATGCACTTGAAGCCAATGAAAGAGAATCGTGAAGCCGCTGAGGCAGATCCACTCGTCTGCATCGCCGGAGGGGGAGGCGTCTCTCTCACTAACTCGATGGGAAATGCCTGGACGGCCGACTATCTCAAGATCACGGGAGAACTCGACGTAGACCTGCGCAGTAATATAGCCGCCGAGGCGCGCGCCAAGATCGTCTACGAAAGACTGATCGATCACACGGACGACCCCGGCACCGTCGACGCACTGCAATTCCTCATGACCCGCGAGATCACTCATATGAAGTCGTTCTCGGCCGCACTCGAAAGTCTCGAGAAGCCGCCGTTCTCTATTGGCCGCCTTGCCGTCACGCCAGGACTAGGTGATGAATACTTCAATGCCTCGACAGGAGACGGAGACGAAGGTGAAACCGATATGAAGGGCCCCTGGCAGACATCGTTCGGTCTACATACAGTCGAATCGCAGATGAATGGCGGCAAGGGCCTGTCCGTGGGTTCGATCGACGGAGTCGCGGGCTACGAGGCGCGTGGCAAGCAGGACTCCGGCCTGAAGGCAACAACAGCAACCAAGGTCAAAACTGTCGATACAAAATCCGTTCCGAACAATAAAGACGTTCAGCAAACCGGAAGACAAGCGACCATGATCCCTGACAGCTTGCCTGAAGCCGAAGCCCACAAGACCAGATAACCCTCGATTGAGGGATCGGCAGAAGCAGTCCCAATCCGTGCTTACAACCTGGGTCGCGCGCCTCATGTCGTGTGACGAGCGGCCCATCCCCCTTCGCATGGCTTCTGGTACACTCCGTGCAAATTACTGCCATGCTATTTAAATCTCTTAGTTCTGCTGTCTATGGGATCGACGCTAACCTTATTGACGTTGAGGTGGACTATAGCGGCGTAGTAGCGGAAAAAGACGTGTTCCACACCGTCGGGTTACCCGATGCGGCCGTAAGAGAAAGCCGGGACCGCGTTCGCGCCGCGATCAAGAACTCCGGCTACACGATCCCGCCTACCCACATCACCATCAATCTCGCTCCAGCTGATTTAAAGAAGGAAGGCTCAGGCTTCGACCTTCCTATCGCTGTCGGAATCCTCGGAGCTTACGGCGCATTGCGCGTCGACAACGTCGATCGTTTCCTGCTTGTCGGCGAGTTAGGTCTTGACGGCAGCGTGAGATCGGTTCCAGGAATGCTACCGGTTGCCATCCTCGCGCGCGAAAAAAACATCCCTAACTTGATTCTGCCTGCTGCCAATGCCGCCGAGGCCGCAGTCGTGGAGGGCGTCAACGTCTATCCTGTTAGCTCCCTGCTCGATGTTCTAGAGCTTCTCAACTCAACAGTAGTGGGGGTCATACAACGCGAGCCCTATCGCGTTGCAACCGAAGCGCTCCTGGGGGAGTTGCAGCACTTCCCCGTGGACTTCAAAGACGTTCGTGGCCAACAGACCGCAAAACGTGCCCTCGAAGTATCCGCCGCCGGAAGCCACAATATTCTCATGATCGGACCGCCGGGCTCGGGCAAAACAATGCTCGCCAAGCGGCTGCCATCGATCCTCGCGCCACTCACGTTCGAAGAAGCTCTCGAAACCACCAAGATTCACTCCGTTGCCGGAGTGCTCGATGCGGCAGCGGGTCTCGTTACCCACCGGCCATTTCGCTCACCCCATCACACCATCTCCGACGCCGGCCTGATCGGTGGTGGTATCGTGCCTCGGCCCGGCGAAGTATCTCTCGCTCACAACGGCCTGCTCTTCCTCGACGAGTTACCTGAGTTCCCGCGCAACGTTCTTGAAGTGATGCGCCAACCCCTCGAGGACCACACCGTCACCATCGCACGCGCCTCGATGTCGCTTAGTTTTCCCGCGCGGTTCATGCTCGCGGCTGCGATGAATCCGTGCCCGTGCGGATATTTCAACGACAAATCCCGCGAGTGCGTGTGCACTCCACCGATGATCCAACGCTATGTAGCGAAGATCTCCGGCCCCCTGCTTGATCGCATCGATATCCATATAGAGGTACCGGCGGTTCAGTATAAGGAGCTGCGCGGCGGTGCGGCGGCTGAGGGTTCAGCCGAAATTCGTGCGCGGGTGATGGCAGCCCGTGAGCGCCAACGCCAGCGTTTCAAGAAGTTTGGCGATAAGATTTACGCCAACGCTCAGATGACAACCCGCCAGATCCGCATTCACTGCGAACTCGGTTCTGACGCCGAACGCCTGCTGGAACGCGCCATGCAACAGCAGGGTCTCACGGCCCGCGCCCATGATCGCATCCTTAAGGTCGCTCGGACCATCGCCGATCTGGAAGGAGCAGAGCATCTGGCAGTTTCGCATTTGGCCGAAGCCATCCAGTACCGCACTCTGGACCGAAGCTATTGGGCTTGAGGAACCCTCGCAATTTTGCACAGCGCCGGCAGGGTGCACCAACGGGAGGTATTTCTCTCGAAATAGGGTGGATATTTGCAGACGTTCCTTGTCTTCCTGAAGGACCTCCTGCTAGTTGACGGCCTTGGTTCTCATTCCGACAACCTTGGGCGCAATCGATTGCATTTAGCCGGTTCGCCGCCAAACAAGTTGCGAGGATGGTGTTTCGCATCTCAAAGAAAATAGATAGGTTATATGAGAATGGCATTGTATCGCCTCAATCCCAGGAAGCCGGATATATTTCACAAAAAAACTGTTGACCCGAGGCCCGTGCCGGTATACATTCAGGAGTGCCATCCAAGGTAGATTGCACAGCGCGTTCTCGCGTTTCTCTGCCATTTCCGTATCAATCTTGAGCGAAGGCTCATCCATTGATGCCCAGGTGCATTTTGCGCGCCGGTGAAGTGGGAATCCAGAAGCGTAAAGGTCGCCGGTGCAGCAACTTCTATCTTTAACTGAGCAAGCTGCCTGATCCCAATTGGACACTGAGTCGCAGCAAAAGAATTTTGAACTAAGGGCGCAATTCGTGCGTCTAAAGGGAAAGAAAAGGCTTTCGAGGCTGGCGCGAATCTAGCTTGAGTTGTACCGGGGGTGCCAGGTAGTACCCACTGGACAGCGATTTTGAAGGAGAATTTTTAATGCGTTCTGATTTAGTATTTGGGGCACTCTCTCATGTGTCCAACCGGTACCAGCTCTGCCAATTGGCGAGCAAGGCCACCAGGAAACTGCACAAGCCGAACACACGGTTGCAGGACACAACCAACGAGGTTCTTGTCCGCTTCCATTCAACCAACCCGGGATCCCTGACGCTGGCAAATGCGCCTGCGGCCAGGCCAATTGAGACGCGCCGCGCGGCCTAGACGCATCCTCCTGTATTATCGAGTGAGTTAATCAACGATTGATTTGGCGGCTATTTCGTTTGCCGCCCTTCCCCGGCGTTTTTACACTCCACTTGAGTAAAGGGAATTGCTTTTACGCGCGGTTCGCCGACCGCAACTCTGTAGCATTTTAGGAAATGCCCGTAGTCAGAAGGCAATCGGGTAGAGTCAACGCGACCAGCAGTAAGCGGTGACTCTGCACTAGTCAAAATGATCTTTCCAAAAATGCCTTAAACCCCGCCTATTGTCCCAGGAGCACTTCCCCCTCTCGGATCCTCCTCTCCACGAATCCCTTCCTATCGCAGGTGAATATGACGATCGCCGAACTAAAAGAAAAGAACATCACTGAATTAAGCCGCATCGCGCGCACCCTCGAGATTCCGGGCGCAAGTGGTCTCCGCAAACAAGACCTGATTTTCAAGATACTTCAGGCCCAGAGTGAAAAAGAAGGCCACATCTTCGCAGAAGGCGTGCTTGAAATCCTGCCCGATGGCTATGGCTTTCTTCGCTCGCCCGATTACAACTATCTGCCCGGCCCCGACGACATTTATGTGTCGCCGTCGCAGATTCGCAAATTCGATTTAAAGACTGGTGATTCCATCAGCGGCAATGTCAGGCCTCCTCACGAAGGCGAAAAGTACTTCGCGCTGGTCAAGATTGAAGCGATCAACTTTGAATCTCCCGAAGAGACCCGCAACAAGATCCTGTTTGACAACCTGACGCCCCTCTATCCGCAGGAGCGCATCAAGCTCGAGACCGTTCGCGAAGCGACCAGCGGCAGGGTGATGGACTTGCTGACCCCGGTTGGCAAAGGCCAGCGCGGCCTTATTGTCGCGCCACCCCGCACCGGCAAAACCATGCTGCTGCAGTCTCTGGCAAACTCGATCTCAACAAACCACCCTGAAGTGATTCTGATCGTGCTGCTCATTGACGAGCGCCCCGAAGAAGTTACGGATATGCAACGCTCCGTCAAGGGCGAAGTCATCAGTTCGACCTTCGACGAGCCGGCGGCCCGCCACGTACAGGTCGCCGAAATGGTGATCGAGAAGGCCAAGCGCCTCGTAGAGCACAAGCGCGATGTAGTCATCCTGCTCGACTCCATCACACGTCTGGCGCGCGCTTACAACACCATCGTGCCACCGTCAGGAAAAGTGCTTTCCGGCGGCGTCGACTCCAACGCTCTCCAGCGGCCCAAGCGTTTCTTTGGCGCAGCCCGCAACATTGAAGAAGGCGGATCGCTCACGATCATCGCCACCGCCCTTGTTGACACCGGCTCGCGTATGGACGAAGTAATTTTCGAAGAGTTCAAGGGCACCGGCAACATGGAAATCATCCTCGACCGCAAGCTGGTCGACAAGCGCGTCTTCCCGGCGATTGACATTCAGCGCTCCGGTACACGCAAGGAAGAACTGCTCATTCCGAAAGAAGATCTGCAGCGCATCTGGATTCTGCGCAAGGTCCTCAACCCGTTGTCGCCAGTCGAAGCGATGGAACTGCTGATCAGTCGCCTCGAAAAGGTTCGCAACAACGCCGAGTTCCTGGCCAACATGAACCAGTTGTAACGAGGTTCCAGTTCTGAGTGGTCTAGGTGGTCTGGGTAACTCAGAAAACTGGCAAAAAAGGCCGGGGCATTAGCCCCGGCTTTTTCGTGGTCGATATGTCATGCTCAAAGAGTGAAGAAAAGCACTGTCATCGTCGTCCTGGGCCTCATCGTTCTCACCCCTCTCGCCTCTGCCGCGCAGGATAAGGGGTACTGGCCCGCCTCAAGCAACACGGCAAAATCCATCACCGGTGACATCGCCATCTCCGATGCGAAGCTCGTCATCAACTTTGCAGGATTCCCCATGGTTCAGGCTCGCGATCTGAAGCCGGCCGAAGTCAGCGCAGTTTTCGATGCCGACATCAATGTCGGGCGCACCGGTTTTCTCTATCACTTGACTGTCCCAGGCACAAAGCGCTTTCTGCACCACAACACCCTCTGCGGCACCGAAGACACGCAGTGGATGGCAACCTTTGTTTCGGGCCGCACACTCCAGGTCGCCTTCTTTTCCGGATCGGAACCACCCGTTTTTACCGTCGATGCAATCGGCAAATCAACCGACCTTTGCGGCACATTTTCGTATTCTCGTTGATCGATAGGTGAAGGCTCGTCGATCGCTGGACACCCTGTTTCGCGGCAACCCGAAGGTCGTATGACCCCACTTTCCGGAACGGCAAGCCACTGCTAAGATAGAAGAGTCACCTGTGGGGCTGTAGCTCAGCTGGGAGAGCGCCTCGTTCGCAACGAGGAGGCCAGCGGTTCGATCCCGCTCAGCTCCACCATTTCATTTAGATCATCTCAGCTGCTTCGTTCTGCGCTGACCCCGCCTCGACAATCTTCCGCTTGAATATCGATTTTCAGGCTCTGTCATTTCTGACAGTTCACTGCATATCGCCGCCCTTTTAGTATGGCTCTCTCGCCTTGGCAGTTTGTTTTGAGGTGCTTCGCGCGGACTCATTCTCGAAGCCAGGTATCCGGTCAAGAGGGAGTTCGTAAGCGGCCAAGAGCGGGAAAGCTCAAATAAGCGCTCCCCCCGAGGCGCATTCCAAAGGAACGAAGGAGTAACTATGTCGAAGATTGCGACGATGTTGGTTGCGGTAGCGTGCCTCTTGCCGGCAACCTTTTGCCTGCAAGCACAGGCTCAACCGGAGAGCTACAGTGGAATCCTGGCGACGGGGAACGCCTCAGCCGCCCAGATTAAGTTCAATTTCACGATCACCAAGTATGCAACGGATGACGAATTGAAAGAGCTTGCCGCGACCCTCAAAGACAAGGGGGAGGACGCGTTGATCGATGCCTTGAAGAAGCTGGATGCAGGGCGCATCAACCAACTCGGAGACACAGGAAACCAGATTGCCATCGCTGAGAAGGCGCAGTCCGGCAAAGACACCGTCATCACGATCATCACCGCCCGAAGAATTTCAACTGTCGAACTCAAACGCAAAGCAGCACACGCCGACTATCCTCTGGGCTACCTCTCCGTAACGCTCAAAGAGAATGGCGAAGGAACCGGCAAAATGATGACGGCTGCGAAGATCAAGTTCGATGAAAAGAAGGGGCACTTCAAACTCGAACCCTATGGAAACGGCTTCTCCAAAGTGACAAATGTTGTTGCTGTAAAGTGATCTGGCTTGAGGATTAGCATTGTTGCATCTCGGGGACGAGGTGGTCTCTGGCGAGCCTCGTCGTACCGCTATCGCTGCTAGGGGAGAACCCAATCCAGCGCGTAGATATCCTGCGTTCCTCGATCGCGCAGCATCAGCGGAGAACCATCCGGCCCAAGCGAAAACGAACCGCCCCCTAGGCCGGTAACGACAAAATCTTTTAAGTCGACCACTCGATCCACCTTGCGGTCGCTAATTCGAATTCGGTCAAGAGAGCCTTTATCCGCGGAGTCCATCGCGAAGAGATACTGGCTATCGCTGGACCACTCCGGCCAACTGAAGGTCGCATGGGCGAGTGTAGTCCACAGTTGCGACTGAACATCGAAGAGCATGGTCGCGCTCGAGTCGCTTGTCATCGCAGCGATGTACCGCCCATCCGGCGACCAACGCGGAGAAAAAAGGCCCTTCGAACCGGGCACCTCAGTCACCTTTCCGGTTTGCATTTCGTAGATCTTTATCGATGGCCCGCTATTTGGCGATGAAGCATCGACGGCATCACCGCCGAACACGATTCTTAATCCATCCGGCGACCACGATGGATCCTGCTGGTTGTGCTGATCGTTGGGCATTAATTGACGCGGAGTCCCGCCCTCCGCCGAAACTTCGTAGATCTTTCCGGGATGGGTCGGACCTTGGGGAAATTCGAAAAAAACGATCCAGTGGCCATCAGGCGACCAGCGCGGCAAAACCGGCCGCACCGGCGCGAAGGTTAGCTGCACTCGTTCCGTTCCATCGGTCTTGCTCTTCCACAAGTCGCCCTGCGGATAAGAGACAAACGCTACCTGCATTCCGTCCCTCGACGGCTCGACCCACTCCGCCGAGATTCCGCCAAAGAATGGGGAAGCTTGCCCTGACTTCAAATCGAATCGCGTCAGCTCTCCGCGATAGGTCCGCCCCACCACAAACAGCTTCTTTCCATCTTTGCTCGGCAACGGGGAGTGCAGGGACATGGGGCTGGATGTGAGTTGCACCGGTTGGGCGCTTGAACGGAACAACCTGCTCTCATGAGGGAGCGCCCAAATCTGTCCTCCCGATTGAAAGACGAAGTACTTCCCATCGGCGGTCCATTTCCCGCAGCATTCATCCGATCCGCTCTTCCAGCCGGCAAGCACACGATGCGGATTTGACCCGTCCGCGGCGACATCCCAGATGGCTTGTTCACCCACGATCCCGGTTGTTCCGCTCTGCGTAATCTCTGTTGTTCCGATCCGCAGATTCTTTCCGTCCGGCGACCAGACCATATCCGAAACGAAATTCTTCAGCGTGACAAGTTTGCGAGCCTCGGTGCCGTCGGGCTTCGCAAGATAAACGTCCGTTCCCCTTGCGTACGCCAGACTCTTTCCGTCGGGCGACCATGTGCCATTCTGGCCGATCGAGTCCCCAAGTCGTCGCGGAGAACTTCCTAACACCGGCAGGCTCCATAAAGGTCCGATGGGCGGATATCCACGTCCATCCACGACGAGCAGAGATGCGCCATCCGGCGAAACATCCACTGGCACCATGCCGGGGCCAGGCATCTCGATTCTCGGTGGATCGCCTCCCGTTACCTACACCGCGGCAGCGTCTTCCACAGTCGAATGCACGACCGTCAAAAACAGCCTGGAGCCATCCGTTCCAATCAGCGTCTTCTGCAGTCCATCGTGAGTAAGCTGTGCGTAGTTCGAAACCTGTGGAGTCGAGACCGGTCGCATCCAGAAAAATGCAAATGCAACCAATGCGACGAGCCCTGCGATCGCGATTACCACCAGCGCCATCCGCGAACGCGCGGGCCGCTCCGTGTCGACGGGATAGCTGGCGGTCAAGGAAGATGGGGCCGAATCTGATAACGCTTCCAACGCAAATCCGAGATCAGACGCAGACTGAAATCTCTGCTCCGGATTCTTCTCCAACCCCCGTTGCAATACTCTCTGCAATGCAGATGGCGTATTCGGGGCAAGCAGCGCAATGGAAGGAGGCTCATCGTTGAGGATGGCGCTCATTGTTTCCACTGACGTCTGCTTGAAAAATGTCCGCTTGCCCACCAGCATCTCGTGCAAGACCGCGGTGAATGCAAAAATATCGGAACGGTGATCCGCAGGCTCTCCCCGCACCTGTTCGGGGGACATGTAACCCACCGTACCCAATAGCATTCCCGCCACTGTTTGGGCTTCATGCGCGGGCTTGGTGAATTCCAATTGCTTGAGCTGCATCAATCGCGCCAGGCCGAAGTCGAGAATCTTGATATGGCCGTCTTTTGTGAGAAAAAGATTCTCAGGCTTCAGATCGCGATGAACAATCCCCTTTTCATGTGCCGCGGCAAGTCCGCGGGCGATCTGCGCCCCTAGTTCAATCACCTTTCGAACTGGAAGCGGACCACGCTTGAGCCGCTCGCGAAGCGTTTCGCCCTCGAGCAGTTCCGATACCAGAAATGGCGCACCTTCGTGGATTCCCAGTTGATAGACAACCAGGATGTTGGGATGGTTCAGAGCCGCCGCCGCTCGCGCCTCCTGCTCAAATCTGCGGAGCCGTTCAGCATCCGTCGAGAACAATCCGGGGAGCACTTTAATGGCTACTTCGCGGTTGAGCCGCGTATCGCGAGCACGATACACCTCGCCCATGCCACCCGAGCCAATGGCCGCAAGTATCTCGTAGTGGTCAATGACCTGTTGTGGCCTCAGTGGCATCTGCCTGATTGTATATCGCTTAGCAAAATGTGACGGCAAGCAGTATATCCGGCAGGCAGGCTAGGGGTCGCCTTCATTGCGCAGGAACAAAACGAATTGCAGTGCGGCCAACACTGCATTTCGGGTTGCTAGTTGAAGAGGTCCTTCATCTTCTCGAGGAGGCCGGGGGATGTCGGCTTGTTCTCCACCTTGACGGACTTTTCCAATTCGACAATCAACTCGCGTTGAACCCGGCTGAGCTTCTTGGGAATCTGAACGACTACCTTGACGATTAGATCGCCACGCCCCTTTTCGTTAAGGAATGGAACGCCCTTGCGAGCGATGCGGATTTCCTTACCGCTCTGTGTTCCCTCTGGAATCTTCAACATGACAGGCCCGTCGACGCCCTCAATCTCAATCTCAGCGCCCAGAGCCGCCTGCGGAAAGCTGATGGGGATAACGCAGTGGATGTTCTGGCCTTCGCGCTCGAAAAACTCGTGCGCGCGGATCGAAAGCACCACATAAAGATCGCCGCTCGGACCGCCACTGCGACCTGCATCGCCCTCACCGGTGTAACGAATGCGGGTGCCTTCTTCAACGCCCGGCGGAACCTTGACGTTGAGCTTGACTTCCTTCGTGAGCCGCGTCTCGCCTCTGCAGGTATGGCACGGGTCGCTGATAATCGAGCCTCTCCCAGCGCAAGCGGAGCAGGTGCGCGCAACCGAGAAGAACCCCTGCTGATAGCGAATCTGTCCGCGCCCGTGACACTGCGGACATACTGAGGGGCCACGACCGGATGCACTGCCCGTTCCATGACACGTATCGCAGCTTTCGAGGCGGCGAATCTTTACCTCCGTCTCGGTGCCAAATATCGCGTCTTCAAACTTGATCGTGAGATCGTAGCGCAGATCGTCGCCGCGAACTTGCCGCGACCCCCTTTGCTGGCCTCCACCCATGTTGAACATCTCGCCGAACAAGTCGCCGAAGATGTCGCCCAGGTCGACGCTTCCACTGAAGCCGCCGAAGCCACCCGGTCCGCCGCCGCTCACGCCCGCGTGGCCAAATCGATCGTAGGCCGCACGCTTATCGACGTCGCTCAGCACCTGGTACGCTTCACTCGCCTCTTTGAACTTCTCTTCAGCGGAATGATCGCCGGGGTTGCGGTCAGGGTGGAACTGCATCGCCAGCTTGCGATAAGCGCTCTTCAGCTCCTGGTCGCTGGCTTCGCGCGAAACTCCCAGAACCTCGTAGTAATCTGCTTTGCTCACTCTAGGGTTTGTACTCACTCGTTTAGTCTGCTCTTTGCTTATTCGTTGGTTTGTTTCGGATTTGAGACTACGCGCACCAGCGCCGGCCGCAACAACTTCTCGCGCAGCTTGTATCCCCGGCGAATCTCCTCGGCGACATGCTGATCCGGCATATCGACACGCTCTACGGAACCCATTGCCTCGTGATGGCGCGGATCGAACTCCGAGCCGACGGAGGCAACCGGTTGCACCTGCAACTGGCGCAGAATGTCTTCCATCTGCTTCACAATCAGCTCGACTCCAGCCCGCAACTGCTCCGTGGTGCCAGTGGACTTCAACGCCAGTTCAAAGTTGTCGAGGACGGGCAAAAACTGCTCTACAACCATTCCGGTTGCGTAATCGCGAAACTCAATTCGTTCGCGCTCTGCTCGTTTGCGCGCGTTCTCAAACTCTGCCTGCAGCCGTGCCAGCCGGTCTACGAGCTGATCGCGCTCCGCTTTCAGCTTTTCGCTTTCCGTTTTAAGCTGGTCAAACTCCGATCGGATCACCGGAGGCGGTTCGACATCCGTATTTGCTTCAATCCCTGCGGTCTCCGTAGCTTCGGCGGAATCCTCGAGAGCTGCGGACTCTGTTGTTTCTAAAGCTGTCAACTCTGCTTCCTTCTCGGGCATATTTCTATTGAATCCCCAAATGTTCTTCTTCTTGTTCAATGATAAATTCCTCGGCAAGCGCCGTCTCTCTTTGACGAGTTCAAAGTGGCGCAAGATTCATTCGGATCCTGCCGGGAGCTCCTTGCTGTGCGGCCACTAATCCGCAGGAACTTCCAGGATTCGCTCGGAGAGGCGTGCAACGTAACGCACCGCCTGAATCATCTCTTGATATTGGATGCGTGTCGGTGCAATCACCGCCACCGTTCCGAGATTGGCACCGCCCAACCGTGCCGAGGCGCCGATCAGGACCAGATCCTGCATCGCCGGAGAAGCCTCGTCCAGCCCCACCACTACGCGTACTTCCTGTTGACTGCCATCGACATACGCGGTCAGCAACTCCACCAAACGCTGTTTTGCCTCCAACGCCAGCAGCATCTGGCGCAATCTCTCCCGATCCACCTCTGCGGCAATCAGATTCGACATCCCATCGACGTAAATGACTGAAGCTGCTTCACCTATGGCCAATGCACCTTTGCGGCAAAGCTCCTCGACCGATGCCAACAACTGGTTGTACGCCGCCCGCTCCTCCTCCATCCTTCGTGTGAGTTCGGTGCGAATTCGGTCTATTGGCCAGCCGTGAAAGCTCTCGTTCAGGTACCGAGCGGCCGTTTCAAGCTCCAGATGCGTCAATTCGCGATCCAGCACCAGCACTCGGTCGAGCACCGCGCCAGCCTGCGTTACTAGCACGGCCAGCACCCGTCCGGCGGAAAGTCGCGAGAAATGAATATGTTCCAGCACTTGCTCGGCCGTCGCACTGGCTAGAGCTACCCCCATTCCGCTGGAAATCAGCGCCAGCACATGCGAGGTACGCTCAAGGTACTCATTCGAACTGGCGACCCCCGAAAAGCTTTCTTCAATCTGTCCGCGCCGTTCTTCGCTCAATGGGGTCGGGCTCTGGGACGCCATTCCGATCCCTCCCAGCCGTCCAAGTTGTGCCTCAGGCCGCGTTATCTGCTCAACGTAGTAACGAAATGCCGCCGCCGTCGGAACACGCCCTGCCGAAGTGTGGGGTTGCTCAAGCATCCCCGCATCTCCCAGACTCGCCATCACGTTGCGGATAGTGGCGGAGCTGAGGCCGTCCTTGTTTGCGAAATACTGCGCAACTGCCTGCGAGGCCACGGGTTCGCCGGTAGCAATGTAGAGCTCGATGATCGCCGTCAGCACCAGTCGCTCTCGCGGACTGACACGCACCTCAGGCATACTCTTCGCTCCCCCAATACCGCCATCCAGTCAGCCGACAACCTTAAGTGCCGTGAAATACCCGGACGTCTAAACCCCTCATTTAACTGCGACTTACAGAAGAAAAATGAGGGATTTACCCTCTTTAATTGTAGGGATCGCGAACTTGCACTGTCAAGCATCCAGTTGGGTTCGCTCACAATGCCCGCTGACCCACTTCAACACCACCGCGAGGCAACCGAAAGACCCCGCTCGATCTCTCATTAACGAATATAAAAACCGAGTAGATTCGGAGCGCACAATGGCGAAAAAGGCTTCCAGGGGTTTGGCCAATCCCACACTATTAAAGCCCATCGACAAACACGACGGATTGATTCAAGTCATCATCGAAACCCCGAAAGGCAGCCGCAACAAATTTGCATACGACGACAAGCAGAATATCTTCGCGCTCAAGGATGTTCTACCCGCAGGAATGACATTTCCACACGACTTTGGCTTTCTTCCTAAGACCCTGGCCCCTGACGGTGATCCAATCGACGTCCTCCTTCTCATGGATGAGCCCGCCTTCCCAGGCATTGCCGTCCGCTCACGGCTCATCGGAATCATCGAGGGAGAACAAATCGACGGCAAAAAAACTATCCGCAACGATCGTCTCATCGCGGTCGCGGCGACAAATCACCAGTACGCCAACATCAAGCGGTTGCAGGACATGCCCAGCCGATTTCTTCACGAGCTTGAAGATTTCTTTGTCAATTACCACAAGCTCGAAGGCAAAAAATACAGGCTGATTGGGTGCAAAGATGTCGCGGCTGCCAGGCGCATAATCGAGAAGGCGCGGCAGGCTGCCTGACCGGTCTTGCCATGCCATCAGAGATAGCAGAGCTCGTGATTCGTTTCTTCGTCGGCGGTATCGTGGTCTCCGCCTTCGCGGTTTTGGCGGAAATATTCCGACCCAAAAGCTTTGCGGGGCTGTTTGGAGCTGCGCCCTCAATTGCGCTGGCCACCCTCGGCATTACCATCGCTCACCACGGCAAGACCTACGCGGCCACAGAAGCTCGCTCTATGGTATTCGGCGCGATTGCATTCTTTTGCTACGCAAGCTCTGTCAGCTGGATCCTCATGCGGGTCAAGCCTCGTGTGCTCCCCACAACCATAGCGCTGATCCCGGTCTGGTTTGCGGCCTCCTTTGCGCTGTGGTTTGTAACTTCAGCGATAACTCGATGATGGTTCAAGCCAAATTCAGCGCATTGAAAGGCATTAAGCCCCGCGAGTTTACACTCCGCTTTGCATTCGGCGGACTGGTTTGTGCTGCTGCCGGCCTCATGGCCAAAAGCTTCGGACCAGCAATTGGCGGGTTGTTCCTCGCTTTCCCCGCGATCTTCCCTGCCGGAGCCAGCCTCGTTGAGTCGCACGAGAAAATGCACAAGGCTCGTGCCGGATTTGACGGAACCCGCCGGGGTCGCACCGTAGCCAGCATTGACGCAGCCGGAGCAGCCATAGGCTGCATCGGTCTGGCTGGATTCGCTATCGTGATCTGGACCCTGCTTCCACGCTGGAATACTTACAACGTCTTCGTGTTAGCCAGCCTCGTCTGGGTGACGCTCTCCGTTGGTTCCTGGATGATTCGCAAAAGCCGCGTCTTCCGCAGATGAGACGATACCCTCGCATCCTACGTTCCGGTGTTCTGCCCCCTCCTTCAATCTCACTGCCAGGAATCAGCAAGCTTCGCTGTGTCTCCGGTGGCCGCTGCGATAGCACTGGATTTTCCGGCTCTGCCTCCGGCGGGGGAACTTGCTGTCCGAGTGCTGTAGCACAGATCCAAATCAAGGCCGCAACGCACGCGATCCGCGGGTGCCCCATGTCCTTCTGCCCCTTCAAACTCTCCGCACACAGTCTAATTGCCCCCCTGTCATCCATGGTGTGATGCACGCTCGTTCTCATCGTTCCCCAACCTCATTTATTCTCACCTTCAGGAGTGCTTCCGCATGACCGCCATCGAATTCTCCAAGCAGGATCGCGCCACCGCCATCGGTTCGATTCAGCGCTACTTTGAAGAAAACCTGACTGAACCGATCGGCGAGCTGCCCGCGGGACTTCTGCTCAATTTCTTTCTGGAGGAGGTTGGTCCTGCGATCTACAACCAGGCCATCAGCGACGCCCAGACCCGCATGCAGCAGCGCGTAGCAGATCTCGCCGGAGAGCTCTATGCCGACGAATTCCAGTATTGGCCCAGAGCCGACGCCAGGCGCAAGACGCGCCGCTGAGGTCGTGGAGAGATAGAGCCCAAACCCACGGATGCCGTTCTCCGCCAAGTGGGCTGGTAAATTCTAAGTAAGACCAAAGTGTTTCCCACTTTCCGAAACTTCTCCTCGGAAATGTTCAGCCGCCAGGAAAGAACCATGTCTGAAGCCATCGAAGATGTTCGAATTCAATGGACCAAAGTGGTCCTGCCTCCGGTATTTCTCGAGGAAGAACTCCCGATCACGGAAGCCGCGATCGCCACGATTTTCAATGCTCGCCTCGATGTATCGCGCATCCTCGGGCTGCGCGATTCGCGCCTTCTGGTTCTGGTCGGCCCATGCTCCATTCACGACACAAATGCAGCGCGCGAGTATGCTGCGCTGCTTCGCTCGGCCGTTACCGAATTCTCGTCGGACCTGCACATCGTGATGCGCGTCTATTTTGAGAAGCCCCGCACCACCGTTGGCTGGAAGGGTCTCATCAACGACCCGCATCTCGATGGCTCCTACAAGATCAACGACGGCCTGCGCCTCGCCCGCCACCTGCTGCTCGACCTTGCCGAAATGGGATTGCCCACCGGCACGGAATTTCTCGACATGATTTCGCCGCAGTACATCGCGGGCCTTGTGAGTTGGGGAGCCATTGGGGCGCGCACGACCGAAAGCCAGGTCCATCGTCAGCTCGTCTCCGGCGTTTCCTGCCCCGTTGGATTCAAGAACGCAACATCAGGTGACGTGCAGGTTGCCATCGATGCCATCCTGTCCGCTTCGCATTCGCACACCTTCCTCGGCCACACCAAGCACGGCCAGTCTGCCATCTTCGTCACCAAGGGGAACTCCGACACGCACATCATCCTGCGAGGTGGCAGCAACAAGGTCAACTACACCGCCGACTGCGTAGCCGATACCGTCGCTGCGATGGAGAATGCCGGCATCAAGCCGCGCATCATGATCGACTGCAGCCACGCCAACAGCAACAAGGACCATACCCGCCAATCCATCGTTTGCCATGACGTCGCCGGCCAGATTGCGAACGGCAACCGCAACATCATCGGCGTCATGATCGAAAGCAATCTTGTCGCCGGCGCGCAGCGGCTCATCCCCGGCCAGCCTCTTATCTACGGACAGAGCATCACGGATGGCTGCATAGACTGGGCCGAGACCCACTCTCTGCTGGGCGAACTCGCCGCGGCGGTGCGCGCTCGCCGTTCCACCGTAAAGTCCTGAACCAATCCGATCGAAATAATCTTCTTTGGACCACCTTTCCCGTGATGCCGCCATCCTATGTTTGATACCGGACATTGCGGGGGTTTGATCGTCCATTTCCCGTCATGCCGAAGCAACGAAACTGGCCCGCGGAGGAGCTTCCCTCTGAGTACGTGATGCCAAACGAAATGGCATCCCCTCCAGCCGATCATTGGAGGGGATCATGATTGCGAATCTTGCCCAACAGACCATCCTGAAAGACGAAATCGACGGCATTCTCCGCCAGAATCAGGAACTTGCAGTTGTCGGCCAGTTTGCCGCGGCGGTCATGCACGAGATCAACGGCCCCCTCGAAGCTGTGACAAACCTGAACTATCTGATCAAGTGCGGGGCGGAAGATGTGGATCAAGTGCGGCAATACAGCCAGCTAATTGATGAGCAGCTTGTCACCCTCACAAAACTATCGCGCCAGACTTTGAGCTTCTATAAATCGGCTGAAACCAGGCAGGATATCGCGATTGCAACACTTGCGGAGGCAGCGCTGCGTGTCCACCAAAAGGCGATCGTCGCCAAGCAGATTCAGCTGCGTAAAAGACTTCCGACCGATATCACAGCCGAAGTTCACGCTGGCGATATTCTCCAGGTGCTTTCGAATCTGGTGGCTAACGCCGTGGATGCGTTGCCGGTGAATGGTGTATTGGGTCTTCGCCTGAAACGCTGCGAGTACGAAGTCCATGTCACAGTTGCCGACAATGGCCCCGGCATTCCCGCCCCAGCCTTAAGCAGGATCTTCGATCCGTTCTTTACCACGAAGAAAGAGCGCGGCACGGGCTTGGGACTTGCCATCTCCAAGTCCCTCGTTGAAAAGCATGAGGGACGCATCAGAAGCCGCAGCAGCACTCGCCCTACACGCACCGGCACCACGTTTCGCGTCTCTCTTCCCTTGGCTGCCTCGTCGACCGCCGCTCGATAAACTCCCCTATTTCTGGTTACGAGGAGCTTTCTGCGTCCAGAAGGCCTATAGTTAAGCTACAGACCGAAAGATCTGTTCTCTTCAGAGACGCAACTCTTTTCGCCAATCCCGGCGATCCCCTTGCGAACTGTCGCAAAGGACGGCCTTCAATGGCCAACAATTCTTCAAATTTGATCATCGATGCCCTTCCTGTTCCAGTGAAGGTGTCTCTCCTTGCTCATTTGCAGCCGGTAACGCTTCCCATCGGAACCGTGCTCTCCACTCCAGGGGAAACTCCAAAATACGCGCACTTCATGACTTCCGGTATCGCTTCCGTGGTCACCTTCATGGCCAACGGAGCCGGGGCGGAAGTCGGGTTGATCGGCAGAGAGGGATTGGTGGAAGCAATCAATCTGCTCGGCCCCGCTGCCTCACCTACCACCGCATTCATTCAAAGTGCAGGAACCGCTTTAAGAATGCCATTCGCTGAATTGCAGGAGCAATTTCTCACTCCCGGCCCTCTTCGCCAACGCATTTTGGAGTGCGTGCAGGGCCATGGCTTCGTACTCAGCCAGCTCGCCGCTTGCCACGGTCTGCACGAGATTGAGGAACGCCTTGCCCGCTGGCTGCTGATGGTGCGCGATCGCCTGGACTCGGACCGCTTCGATCTAACGCAGGAATTTCTGGCTGAAATGCTGGGAGCACGCCGAACCAGCGTCACACTGGCTGCGGGTACCCTCCAGCGGAGCGGCCTGATCGAATACCGCCGCGGCCACATTCATATTATCGATCGCGACGGACTCGAAAGCGCCGCATGCGAGTGCTATCCGATCGTGCGCAACCTCGTTGCCAAGCTCTATAGCTAAGGCAAGAGGGCGATGCCTGCAGTATCGCGGTCATCGCCCCGCAGCTTGCTTAGGCGTGTCCCATCACAATCGTGTGCGGGCTCATCGGAATCGGATGGTCTATGATGCCTTGAAATCCCGCGTCAGTGTACATGCGCGTAAGTTCCTTGAGCGTGTACGCATCGCCTGATTCAGTTGACGTAAGCATCGTCAGGCTGAATGCAGCGGGCATCGGCGGCGAGACGCGATCCTCATTGGGCACAAACTCAAGCGTTGCCGCACGACCGCCCGGCCGAAGAGCTGCACGCACTTTCTTGAGCAAACCGACACAAGTGGGCTGATCAAAGTGATGCAAAAAGTTAGTCAACAGCACTGCATCATACGGCCCGCCAAATTCCACATCAAATGCGCTGCCGGGCAGCATGTCGTAGCGATCCTGAACGCCTGCCTTTTCCGCATTTTTCAGCGCCACTCGCAGCACCGGTGCCCAATCCAACCCCGTCACATGAGCCTGCTTGTTCTGTTTCGCGATTTCTATGCCGAACAATCCATGTCCCGCCGCGATATCGAGCACGCGCATCGGTCCTTCGTGGCCATCGAGTACCACCGCACCGAGCGGAGCAGCCATCGGACCCATCATCGGCGCCATCTGCTCCGCAAACTGCACCCACACCGGATTCTCCGGCTCTACGGTGCCGGCACCCGGAAGAGTCGTACGGCCGGTGCGCACCACGCTCGCCAGATTATCCAGCGGACCACGAAGATCAGGATGGCTCAAAAACTGGGCCACCGACGCCATGCAGGCAGGCGAGCGCGCGAGCGACGCC
>Ga0207691_10001414_pt1 | contig 23977 bp, 20 predicted proteins | sample KBSM13metaG_FD_184327 | JGI IMG/M metagenome (GOLD analysis project Ga0207691, IMG submission 184327) | Miscanthus rhizosphere microbial communities from Kellogg Biological Station, Michigan, USA - KBS M1-3 metaG (SPAdes) (version 2) | ecosystem: Host-associated > Plants > Roots > Rhizosphere >... | reverse complement strand
GCAGCGAATGCACCTGTGCCCAGGTACGCGGCAATTACCGCCGGATCGCCCTGCACCTCATCAGGTTTTCCTGCGGAAATTTTCCTGCCGGCATCCACTACGACCACCTGATCCGAGATGCGCATAACGAGCGACATGTCGTGTTCGATCAACACTACTGCAATGCCCGCATCCGCCACCGCGCGGAGCAGCACGCCAAGTTTTTCGGTATCGGACGGCCCGAGACCTGCAGCGGGCTCGTCCAGCATGAGAACCCGCGGGCCCAGCGCGAGCGCACGCGCGATTTCGACCAGACGCTTGTCCACATGCGGCAACTGGGACGCGAGACGATCGACAGATCCGCTGTAGCCTACGAATTGAAGCAATGCGAGCGCACGTTGCGTCGCGGGCTCGTCCTGACGTACTGAGCGCCACGGTGAACCCAGCCGACCGCGCTGATGCGCGATCAGCATGTTCTCCATCACGCTCAGATTGCCGAATAGCAGCGTTGTCTGGAATGTTCGTGCAATGCCGGCGCGGGCGATAGCGTGCACGCTTGACGTGGAGAATTCGAGCGCACCCAGCCGGATAGAGCCCGTGTCTGGCGCGTAGAAGCCGCAGACAAGGTTGAGCACCGTCGTCTTGCCGGCGCCATTGGGCCCTATCAGGCTGGTGATCTCGCCGCCGCGTGCTGTGAACCCGAGTTCCGCCACCGCCCGCACGCCGCCGAAGCTGATGCCGAGTTCGCGCACGCTCAGAGCTGACGGCTCGATGCTGATGGCCGGTGCGATGAGTGACGCCGGTCGGCGCAGTTTGTTTTCGATATTTGGTCGCGTCGGCCAACGAACCATACCCGCAATTCCGCCGGGGGCAATCCACAGCACAATCACGAGCAGCACTCCAAACAGCAGGACTCGATATTCGGCGAGCCCCGACAAAAGCTCGGGCAGCGCAATCACGATGACGGTGCCGATGACGGGACCCATCAGGCGCCCGGCGCCACCGATGATTACGACCAGCAGAAAAAGGATCGACTGAAAGAACGAGAAGCTCGACGGACTGACGAAGGTGGTGAGCGGCGCGAATAGCGCACCCGCGACGCCCGCGAGCATGGCGGATATCATGAACGCTAGCGTGCGCACGACCACAGGATTGACGCCGACTGCGGCTGCGGCCGCCTCTGAATCCCGTGCGGCGCGCATGGCAAGTCCCCATGGGCTGGCAGCGAGGCTGCGGTAAAACAGCAGCGCCGCGCCCGTCAGAGCCACAGCAGTGTAGGCGATGGCGCGATCGCTCAATTCCTCACCGAAGATGAACGGATGCGGGATATTCATGAGACCGTTCGCGCCGCCGGTCAGCGTCTTCCATTCGATAGCGCCGTACTCGACGATGAAACCGAATGCAATTGTCACCATCGCGAGATACGGGCCCGACGCGCGCAAAGCCGTAATCCCCAGCATGAGTCCCACGGCGCCGCAAATGGCCGCCGCGACCGGCAGCGTCAGCCAGAAACTCCAGCCAACCGCAGTCGTGAGTATCGCTGCGGTGTAGGCGCCGAGCGCGTAAAAGCCGACGTGACCGAATGAGACCAGCCCTGATAACCCGAAAAGAACATTGAGTCCCACTGCGACAATCACGGTCAACGCGCCAGTGGTAAGCAGATACAGGTGGTAATTGTTCGCATCGGCTGTATATACAACCGCTGCGGCAAGGACGACCCACAGCGCCGCGTGCTCGCCCTTCATACTTTTTTTACCGCCGCGTGACCGAACAAGCCGTGCGGCCGCACTGCGAGCGCGGCAATAACCAGCGTGAAGGTCACGATATTCGTGTAGCTCGATCCGGCGAACGAAGTAATCAACGCTTCTGTGAGGCCATACAGGAAGCCGGCGATGACGACGCCTCGCGCACTCGATATGCCGCCCAGGATCGCAACCGCGAACGCCTTGATCCCAAACAGCGTCCCCATGTCTGCGGATACCGCAAACAGTGGCGCAATCAGGATACCGGCAAGGCCGGCGAACACCGTCGACGCGGCATAGCACAACATGATTGCGTTCGACACGCTGATGCCCATGAGGCTGGCCGCCTCGCTGTTCTGAACGATCGCGAGCAGCGCTTTGCCCGTCTTCGTCCGCGACGAGAACTGGTGCAGCGCGACGGCGACCGTGATGCCGGCAAGCGGTATCAAAACTTGCAGCGGCGAGATCGCCACGCCACCGACTGTGAACGGCTCAACCGCGAACAGCGGCGGCAGGCTGCGCGGCTCTTTGCCGAACGTGAAGAGCACGACATTCTCCAGCACGATGCCCACAGCGACGGTAGACATGAGCCACGCGTTCGAACGCGCGGTCACGAACGGCCGCACCGCGAAGCGTTCGATGAGCATGCCCCACAGCGCGCAAAGTCCCAGCGCAAGCACGACCGCCGCCGGCAGCGGCCACCCGAGCTTCACCTTCAATGCGAAGCAGAGCACGGCGCCCAACATCATCGACGTGCCCTGCGCGAAATTCACCGTATTCGAAACGGCGTAAGTAATGTAGTAACCGAGCGCGAGCACGCCATATATGCTGCCGAGCCCCAGCCCCGAGATGATCGCGAGCGTGATCAAGCGATCGTCCTCCCCGGTCGCGCGGCCGCCGGTGAAGCGGCCGCATGCTGCAATTATTGGTCTCTGATTCGCGCGGTGCTTATTTGACCGGCACGATCTGTTCGCCCTGGTACTTCACCATGATGTAATCGTTCTCGGTAAGCGCATCATGGTTGGTCGGCGTAAATGGCTGCTTATACGTCTTGATAAGACCCTTGTATTCGCCGACCTTGTAGAAGCCTTCGCGAATCTTGTCGCCTTCGGTACCGCCGCCCGCGGCGATCGCCATCGCCGTCAACTGCATGGCGTCGTAGGCATTTGCGTAGCCGACCGGCGGCGTAATATCCGCAACGGACTTTATGTCGGGATACTTTTTCATGAGCGCGGCCACTTTCTGCTTGCCGACGTCGTTCTGCTGGCCAAAGAAGCTGTATGTCTGGATGAACACCACTTTCTGCGACCAGGCGCCCGCCAACTCGGGAAAACGGCCCCCGGAAATGCCCCAGTGCGAGATGACAGGCACATTCCAGTTCATCCGTTCCATCGACTTGATGACTTGCGCCCCGGGGCCGGCGTTCGATACGAGGAATATTGCGTCCGCGCCATTTGCTTTGAGGCGCGCCAGCTGCGGCGTCATGTCGATGTCCTTCTCTTCGAATTTCTCAACACCGGCGCTCGCGATGTTGGTATCGCCGAGCGCGGCGCTCAGCCCCTTCTCATTCGATTCACCCCACGGATTGTTGATCAGCATCATGCCGGGCTTTTTCGCGCTATACGCCTTCGATGCATAATTGACGAGCGCCTTGTCGACGAGCACGTCGACCGCCGACACGCGGAATACATAGTTGGGTGCTGCGCCGTTGCGGGTAATGAGAGTGCCCGCTGCCCATGTCCCGACGTAAGGCGTCTTTTCCTTATTGGCGATCGGTACGATTGCCATCGCCACCGGTGTATCGATGCCGCCGAAGATCGCAGCCACTTTTTCATTCTGTATGAGCTCGCGCGCGGCGATCTGGCCCTTGGCAGGATTCGATTCGTCGTCACGCTTGACCAGCACGAGCTTGCGTCCGCCGAGCAGGCCGCCCTTCGCATTGATCTCATCGATCGCGACTTCCATGCCGCGGGTAATCGCTTCACCCGACTTCGCGGAAAGTCCGGACAGCGCACCGACAAACCCGATCTTTATGTCCTGGGCGCTAGCGCCCGCCATAGACGACAGAATGATTGCGAGTGCGATGAGTGAACGCATGAGGATCCCCCGAGTTGTGCGGAACAGAGTAGACGTAGCATACGCCGTGCCGGACTGCTGCGCCGCTTGGCGCCCCCTTGCTTAGTGGCTGTTTCACCAGACGCATGGTCCCGCAACTCGGGCGCGAAGCACCGAGAGCGCGGACGCGCTCCAAGATAGTGCGCCGTGCACTTTATTCGTGCATGCTTCGCAACGGCGGGCTCGCGTCATTTGGTAATCTTCTACTTCGGGTTACATCAGATAAAAGCGACTGCATGACAATCAGATCGACGTGGGCACCCCAAGGCATGGTCGTAGCGCCACATGCCCTCGCAGCACAATCGGGCCTTGCTGTTCTCAGGGAGGGCGGCAACGCGCTTGAAGCAATGATTGCAGCAGCCGCGACGGTTTCCGTCGTCTATCCGCATATGAACGGTATCGGCGGCGACAGCTTCTGGCTGATACACGAGCCGGGCGCGGACGTTGTGACGATCGATGCTTGCGGGCGCGCGGCAGCGCGGGCCAGCGCCGACTTTTACCGTGATCACGAGGCGTCATCGATTCCCGGTCGCGGACCGCTCGCGGCAAATACCGTCGCGGGCACTATCTCCGGCTGGTCGATCGCTCACGACTATAGCGGGACTCGATGGGGCGGGCGCTTGCCGATCGCGCGTCTGCTGGAGGACGCTGTCCGTTACGCTGAACACGGCATCGTCGTGACGCAAAGTCAGTCGTCTGTCACGCGTGCGAAGCTGAGCGAGCTTATGGACGTGCCTGGTTTCGCGCAGCGCTTCCTGGTCCAGGGCGCTGCGCCGGACGCCGGCTCACTGATGAAACAGCGAACGCTGGGGCAGACAATGCGGCAGTTGTCAGGGAAGGGACTCGCCGATTTTTATACCGGTGAGCTCGCGCATTCGATTGCGGCTGATCTGGCCGCGCTCGGCAGCCCGCTCGCATTTGCCGACTTTGAAAACCATCATGCCGAGCTTCGACCGCCCGTATCAATACAGCACAGCACTGGCGTGCTCTACAACATGGCGCCGCCGGCACAAGGTACGGTGTCGCTGATGATTCTCGGTATCCTTGATCGGCTCGGTATCTCGACGGTCGAGCCCGAGAGTGCCGAATATGTGCATTTGTGCGTCGAAGCAACCAAGCAGGCGTTTCTCGTCCGCGATCGATACCTAACGGACCCGGCGCATATGACTGTCGATCCACAGCAATTGCTTACCACTGATGCATTGGCCAGGCACGCAGCAGCGATCGATGTCAGACACGCGATGCCGTGGGGCGCACAATCTCAGCACGGCGATACCGTTTGGATGGGCGCCATCGATGCGCATGGCCGCGCCGTCAGCTTCATCCAAAGCATCTACCACGAGTTCGGCAGCGGCATCGTGCTTCGCCAGAGCGGCATCAACTGGCAGAACCGCGGCTGCAGTTTTTCACTCGACCCGAAGGCGCTCAATAGTCTGCGGCCGCGGCGCAAACCGTTTCATACGCTCAACCCATCGCTTGCCCGGCTCAACGACGGCCGTACACTCGTCTATGGCACCATGGGAGGCGACGGTCAGCCGCAGACGCAGTCAGCGGTATTCACCCGCTACGTTCAATTCAGGCAGGGATTGCAGCAGGCGATTGCCGCACCGCGCTGGCTGCTCGGACGCACCTGGGGCCAGACCAGCGATACGTTGAAACTTGAATCGCGCTTCAATGGCGACGTCATCGATTTATTGAAACAGCGCGGCCACGAGATTGAGATCTTGCAACCGTACGATGAATTGATGGGCCATGCAGGCGGCATTGCCCGCCAAGCGAACGGCGCACTCGAAGCGGGATTCGATCCTCGCAGCGATGGCGGCGCGGCCGGTCATTAACCGCTAGCTCGAAATTCGGTAAGGAGCGATCATGCGAACGCTTGCGAACGTCCTGTACCTCGTGCTCGCAATGACGTCGCCTATGACCAGCGCGCAGGAGTATCCGCAGCGGCCGGTGCGCACTATCGTTGCCTATCCGCCCGGCGGCTCAACAGACATCATCGCGCGCATCGTCGGGCAGAAGCTCACCGATCGCCTTGGACAGACATTCATTGTGGATAATCGCGCCGGCGCCGCCGGCATGATCGGTGCGGAGCTCGTCGCACGCGCAACACCCGACGGACATACGCTGATGGTTGCCGACTCGCCCTTCGTCGTGAATCCGAGCGTATTCGCAAAAGTGCCTTACGATCCGATTCGCGATTTCACACCGATCGTGCTGGTCGGCTCGTCGCCACTGATCCTCGTCGTTCCGGCTGCGTCTCCATCGCAAAATCTCGCCGACTTCATAAGGCTCGCTAAAGCGCAGGCCGGAAAAATTACGATTGCATCGGCCGGCACCGGTGCGTCTTCTCACGTTGTGGCTGAATTATTCAAGATGCGCGCCGGCGTGAATCTCACGCATGTGCCGTACAAAGGTCTGGGTCCGGCGCTGGCGGAAGTGACGGGCGGTCAGGTGGATTCTCTGTTCAGCAGCATTCCGGCGGCGCTGCAGCTTGTGCGCACAGGCAAATTGCGTGCGCTCGGCATCTGCACCAGGAATCGCATGGCGGCTGTATCGGAGATCCCGACGATCGAGGAAGGCGGTGTGGCGGATTTCGATGCGTTCATCTGGTACGGCTATCAGGGACCCGCCGGTCTGCCAAAGTCTGTCGTCGACAAGTTGAGCAGAGAAATCGCACGTGCTGCGGAACTGCCAGACGTCAAAGAGCGTTTTGGGGGCATGGGTCTCGAGACGATGATACTCATGCCGGATGCCTTCCGGCCTTTCATCGCGAAAGAGCTCAAGAAGTGGGGCGATGTCGTGAAGGCAGCCAACATTAAAGCGGATTGAACAGGCGACCCAACGGTGCCCCGCTCGAACAGCTTACTGCAACAACAGCGTTGCGACGAACGGAAAACTGCGCGTGCGTTTGCACGCGCAGCGCTACTTGAGCGCGAGATCAACGCGCGTGGGCTTGCCTTTGTCCTTGATGCCGTCAGCGGAAAGTTTCGGCGACACGAGGAAGATACGATCGGCCGGAATCTTGCCGGTTTCGAGCAGGTAGTCCTTCACCTTTTGCGCGCGGTGATCGGCCAGCGCGCGCAAGTCTGCGTCGCTGACTTGCATGTTCGCGAGCATCAACTGTTCCATTTCCGGTACCGGCAGTTCCTTCGCTAAGCCGATCATGTTGCGCGGTTTGTCGAATTTTTCCTCAGCATAAGCTTTGGACAGGTATTTCGGATACTCCGAGGGTTCGAGGGTTATTTGTTCGAGCGAACCGGCCGCCCCGCCGTCCTTGACCGTATCCTTCAGTTTTTGTGTTTTCACCTTGCGGTCGAGGGCGGCTCTTTTCAGCCCCTCATTGTCGCTTGCGCCATCCACACGACCCCCGATATCGAGCTTGATGGCGGGCCTGTCGTTAAGCGCTTTGCCGAGTTGGTCGAGCTTGCTATGAGCGGCCGGCGTGAGCGCTACTGAACCAGGCTCAAACTCGATATACGACAGCTCTTCGCCGCCGCTGCCGCCAAACAGCGAGCCAATAAGCGCAAATGGCGAGGTGATGACCTTCACGATCAAATCGGCGATAAGGCGTCCGATGATGGCGCCCATGCTGAACTGCGGATCATCGATCGAGCCGCTGACTGGCAGGTCTACATCGATGACGCCGTTGCGGTCTTTGAGCAACGATACCGCAAATAGTACCGGCAGCTTAGTGGCGGTGGGGCTGTCCACCTTGTTGCCGAACGTAAGCTGGTTCAGGATGATCTTGTTTTGGGCGGCGAGCTTGCGATTTTCCAACTGGTACGCGACTTTCATCGACAGCTTGCCTCGCTCGATGCCGTAGCCCACGTACTTTTCGGAATACGTCGTCAAGGACGGCAGCTCGATATCGGTCGCCTCCGCTTTGACATCGAGGTACAGATTCTCGGCGAGCGCATTGATCTTGCCGGCGATCACCACGGGTGCGGTGCCATCAATGTGGCCCTGCAGGGCGACATCGCCCGCGACCTCGCGGCTCATCGCCGAAACGCTGCCCGTGAGTCCCGTCAGGTTGGCCGAATAATTTGGCTTGACGAAGTAATCGCTGAAATTGACGTTGCCATTGGCGAGCGTGACCTTGCCGATCTGTAGGTTGAGCGGAGGTTTGCCTGAAGTTTCGGTGACGGGCGCGGCCAGTCCGGGGTCCGTGGCCGCCGGAGGTGGGGTAACGGACGCAACCCGTGCAGGAAGCGAACCGGCAGTTCGCGGCAACGCTTCAGTGGAAACCAGCAGGCGCTGCAGATTGAGCCGGCCTTCGGGCGTGACCACCAGACGCGTGAAAAAATCGGACAGGGCGATTTCGGCGATCGCGACCTTAAGGGGCTGCGAGTTCAAGTCGACCCCGCCAAAGCGAAATGATTTCCAGCGCAACAGGTCCTCATTCCCACCCTTGGTCACCGACGCAAAGTTTGCAATCGTTATGTCGCCCTTGTAGGTTGCACGCGGAGTGCCGTGTTCAGGCACGTCGACCGCAGCCTCGCCCGCGGTAGTGATGTCGCCGCTCGACACGATGGCGTTAATGTAGCCGGCAAAGTAGGGCTGAACCGGCACTATGCCAAGATTGCGTGCATCAATCTTCAAGCGCGCGGAGACCGGGTTAAAAGAAACTGGGCCGCTTGCCGCGAGCGAGCCCGTCTTGTTGAGCTTGAGCTTGAGCGCAATGTTACTGCGCTGGCCTTTTGCAGTGGAAACATCGCTTGCTGTGAGGCTCAAGTCTTCAATACGTGCGCTGGCGGCGGCCGGACCCGCATTTTCATCATCGAAGGTGCCTACATAGCCGTCCACGTTGACCTTCTGCACAGCCACGCTCCACGATTTCGCGGTAGCGGCAGCATCGGCTGTGGATGGCGCCAGCCCCGCTGTACCCATCTTCTCTTCCGCATTTGCCACGGTTAGTTTCCGCAGGTTCAGCTTGCCATGCTTGTCGCGCCGCAGCGCGACGAAACCGCCGTTCGAGGTGACTTCTACGACATTGATGGTCCGGCCGACCAGATCAAAGCTGCCGCCATGCAATGCCAGCGACGGAATGATCAATAGGTCCTGCTTGTCCCAGCGCTGGCGCAACTTAAGCGAACGCACTGCAATCTCGACGTTCTTCATCACCACGTTGGGTATTTCGTTAACAGCGCTATAGGTAAACGCGCTCGTGATGTCGGTTTCACCGTCAAGCGCATCAATGGCGACGAAGGGCTCGACAAGCGGCCACAGCGTGGACACGTGCACCTTCTCCAGTTTGATCGTTCCGTCGGCACTCAATGGCTTGATTGCGAGGGTGCCAGCGAGGGTCACTGCAGCATCGGAAGTTGAATGCAGATATGCGTCGACTCGCGCACGCGCAGCGGCGGCGCTCGATATGTCGTGCATGGCAAATTTGAACTGGTCGAATTGCAGGCGTACCGGACGCGCGCCGCGCTCATCGAGCACATCGACCTTGCCATCGTTGATCAAGACTTGATCGATCTTATAGGCTATCGCCGGCCTCGAAGATGATGTGGTTTCGGAACCCGACTTGGGTCTAAACAAACGCAGCAGATAAAACTCGCCATCTGCACGGTGGTGCACGCGGATCTGGGGCGATGCAATCGTAATCTTTGCAATGTCTACTCTCGGCAGCAACGGCTCGATTGAGCGTAATTCCACGTCCACCCTGGGAGACTTCACTAGCGGCGCACCGCCGGGCTCCTGGAGATCGACGTCGCGCAAGGCGACGCTGCCGGACAACACGAGGGTCGGGGCACTATCTTTCGCTTTAGCGAAAGTCAGCTTGAGGGCGGTCTCAAGCCGTGCCGCGCGCACGTCCACGGCCGGCAGCCCGGGGATATAGTTGAGATATTTGGTGAGGTCGAGTCCGTTCAGATCGAAGCTGACGATTGCGTCGCGCGGGTCCTTGAACGGCTTGGCCTCGGCATTCAATTGGAGCGGGGCGCCGTCAACCTGAGCGCTGAATTTGGGTTCGACGCTGATGTCCTGATAAACCGGCAGACTCGAAATAAAGGGAATGGCCAGCTGCAGGCCTGTGACCGCATGTTTGCTCTTCTCGGGACGGTCATCGAACTCGATAGCGCCGTCTGCGATTTCAATGTTCGCCACAGAAAAGCGGGGCGGCGGCTGATTCGGATCCCTGGGCTTAGCCAAAAATTCATCGATCAGATCGGACCAGTTATAGCGGCTGCCTTCGATGCGGGTAATTTTGATTTGCGGTCTGTCCGCGCGCATCGATGCAAGCACCGGTGCGAGCCGGAACAGCGAGGCGGCCGACACATCGGCGTAAAGCCCGTCGATCGCAGCAGCCGTCGCATCGCTGTCGCGTTCCTGTATACGTACGCCGCGAACGGTGGCAGTCAAGGCATAAGGATTGATGCGCAACGATTGGATGCTGACTTTGCGATGCAGCGCAGCGCTGAGGTCGCTCTCGAGCTTATGACGAACCAGCGGCGGTGCAAGCAACGCGCCGAACACGCCTATGGCGGCGACGATGCCGATGATCCACCATACGAGCTTGCGCGCCCACCCAGAGCGCCGCAAGGCCGCGCCCTCTGTGAGTTGACTGCGAAGATTATCCGGGGAGACGGTCACGATGGCGTGCCGACAGTCGTTTTGACAGACCTAGCATACTACCAGCCGTGAGGCCTGGTCTGACCGCTGCGGCACACCGACATTGGACCATGGTCCAATGCCTGGCCGCATTGCCCGGGCGTAAAAATGAACGTTTCGTATCTGCATACGATCGCCAACGGACCTCAGGGCGCTCGTAGGCACGGCGCCGTGCATCGCTCATGACGTTCTGAATCGCACCACGCAAATTGAAGGAACTTCCCAAGGATGCCCGCCATTATTCGGCGCGCGCTGCTTTGTTTGAACGTGTTAAGGAGGCATGACATGAAGATCATATCTGCTCTTACCGCGTTGCTAGTCACCGCTGCGTTGGCCGCACATGCAGCCGATCACGCGCCTCATTGGGGTTATCGTGGCGAACATGGCCCCGCGAAATGGGGTGATATGGAAGCCGGGTTTTCGCAATGCAAGCTCGGCAAAGAGCAGTCCCCTGTCGATATTCGCAACGCAAAAAAAAGCGCCTTGCCCGCCCTCGATTTCAATTACAAACAAACTAATGCCGAGGCTATCAACAATGGACATACCATTCAGGTGAGTCTGGCCGATGGCGGCGTGCTGAACCTGGACGGCGTCTCATACAAGCTTGTGCAATTTCACTTTCACACCCCGAGCGAAGAAAAGATCGATGGGAAAGCGTACCCGATGGTTGCTCATTTGGTCCACCAGAATGTCGAAGGGAAATTGGCCGTCGTGGCCGTGCTCTTGACGCAGGGGAAAGAAAATACTGCACTTGATCCGCTGTTTGAAAACCTGCCGCCATCGGAAGGCGCCAAAACAACACTCGGCGCCAATTTCAATGCCGTTGACCTTCTTCCTGCCGAGCGCGGTTATTTCAAATATGTCGGTTCGCTGACGACGCCGCCTTGCAGCGAAGGCGTTCGCTGGCAAGTATTGAAACGGCCAGTCGAAGTCTCGAAAGCGCAGATTGCAGCCTTCCGCAAGCTCTACCAGATGAATGCCCGTCCAGTACAGCCTTTGAACGGCCGCAAAGTCGAACAGAGCTGATCAGACGACCCGCTCTCGAGGGATAAACGAGACCTGCACTTTTTCGCGGGACACGATTGGTTGCACCATCACTGTGATTGGTGACACCCGCAGCACAGGCGGGGAGACCAGTGCTTGGGCATTGAAGCGGGAGGTGTTGCTAAACGCACGGCGTGTGAATGATTGCGACGCCGGCATGTCAACCTGATAGACCGCTTTGAGCGCCCAGGCTATTTTGACATGACCTTACTCGAAAACTTGACCGCCACATCCAGGCGCGTGTCTGACACCGCCAGCCGGCTTGCCAAGCGGCGCGAGCTCGCTGATTACGTGCGCGGACTGGCGAACGACGAAATTCCCATCGCCATCGCATTTCTGAGCGGAGAAACGCGACAGGGAAAATTGGGCGTCAGCTACGCGACGCTGCATGCGGCCGGCGGCCATGCGGCGGCGACGCCGTCATTGACATTGCATGAAGTCGATGATGCGTTCGCCGAACTGTTGACCATCAAAGGCAGCGGCTCCAGTGAAAGGCGCGCCGAGCGCCTTTCAGCACTGTTTGCGCGCGCCACACACGATGAGCAGGACTTCCTCGCGCGCCTTATCGTTGGTGAGCTGCGCCAGGGTGCACTTGCGGCGTTGGTACTCGAAGCGATCGCATCCGCAGCGGATATTCCTGTCGCCGAATTGCGCAAGGCGGCGATGTCAGCGGGCGGCATCGGCGAAGTTGCGCAGGTCGCGCTCACCCAGGGTGGCGCCGCGCTTGGCCGCTTTTCGATACGTCTCATGCAGCCTGTTCTGCCGATGCTATCGCAGTCTGCGCCCGACACCGAGACCGCTCTCAAGAATCTTGGCACCGCCGCGCTCGAGTGGAAGCTCGACGGCGCGCGCGTCCAGGTGCACAAAGCCGGCAGTGACGTTCGGGTCTACACGCGCAATCTCAACGATGTGACGGGACGCGTGCCGGAAATCGTTGATGCGGTGCGCGCTTCCCCGCGGCATGCGCTGATACTCGACGGCGAAGCAATTGCTCTGAGAGCAGACGGCACACCGCATTCCTTTCAACTGACGATGCGCCGTTTCGGCCGCAAGCTCGAAGTCGACGCGATGCGCCGCGAGCTACCGCTGTCAGTGTTCTTTTTCGATTGCCTGTTGCAGGATGACCAAGTGCTTGCTGATCATCCGGCGCACGAGCGTTTTCGTGCACTTCAAGACGCACTACCTTCCGCCGTCATCATTCCTCGCATCGTCACTGCCGACAATGCTGAGGCGACGCGATTCTTCGAGCAGGCGCTCGACCATGGGCACGAAGGCGTCATGGCGAAATCACTCGAGGCCCCGTACGAAGCCGGCCGCCGCGGCGCGGGCTGGGTGAAGGTGAAGCGTGCGAACACGCTCGATCTCGTCGTGCTTGCGGCGGAATGGGGAAACGGACGCCGCCAAGGCTGGCTCTCGAACTTGCATCTCGGCGCACGCGACGCTGCTAACGATGGCTACGTGATGCTGGGCAAAACGTTCAAAGGCCTGACGGACAAGATGCTCGAGTGGCAGACACAGGAATTCAAAAAGCTGGCGACCCGTGAAGGCGCAGGTGCGGTTCATCTGCGCCCGGTAATCGTCGTCGAGATTGCATTCAATGAAATTCAGGCGAGCTCGCGATATCCAGGGGGACTCGCGCTGCGCTTCGCTCGCGTTAAAGGTTATCGGCCTGACAAGCGGCCCGAGGAGGCCGATACGATCGAGACAGTGCGTACCTTATATGCCGCACAAGTACACGCGGGCGACAAGCGATAAGCTGCGCGACCTATGCACTGCCTGGTGGTGGGACGACTTGGTTGCGAGTCCGCCGCGTCGCTCGGCATTCGGCGCGCGTGCAATCGATTGTGAATCGCCATCTTAGTCGATCGTTATACCGGCGCCCTTTGCGAGGCCTCCAATGCGCTCACGTTCTTCGCGTATGTACTGCGCAAATGCAGCAGGCGTTTCCGGTTGCGGCGTCGCGCCTTGCCGGCGTAACAGATCGCGCACTTCCGGTGCTTGCAGCGCTCGCATAATTTGTGCGTGAAGCATGTCGACAACTGTCTTCGGCGTGCCTGCCGGCGCAGCGATACCGAACCACTGTGTGCTTTCGTAACCGGGCAGTGTCTCGGCAACCGTATGCAACTCCGGTGCCAGTGGATCCGGTCCAACGCCGGTGGTCGCGAGCACGCGGACACGGCCGCCTTTTGCGTGCGGCATTGCGACCACCGGTGAAGTGAACTGGCACTGAATGTGACCCGCAATCAGATCGCTCAGAACCTGAGCCGCGCCTTTGTACGGCACCTGCGGGATGTCGACTTTCGCCATCACGTTGAACAGCGCCGCAGCGAGATGCGCAGGTGTGCCGTTGCCCGAATGCCCGCAGTTGAGCTTGCCGGGATTTGCCTGCGCGTATTTGATGAACTCAGCGACGTTGAAGACGCCGAGCGACGCTTGCACCACCATCACGTTCGCGACCGAAGCTATCCGCGTGAGCGGAATGAAATCACGTTCCATGTCATATGACAGATTGGGTTTCAACGCCGGTAGTCCCGCGAATACTGTCGTGCTGCCGACCAACAGCGTGTATCCGTCGGGCGCTGCCGTCTTCACGAGGTCAACGCCGATGATGCCGCTCGCGCCGGGACGCGCATCGACTACGAATTGCTGGCCGGTCTGCGCACTCAATTTGTTGGCAAGGACGCGCCCGGTGATCTCCGGCGAGCTGCCCGTCGCATTCGAAACGATGATGCGCACCGGCTTCATCGGATAATTTTGATCGGCGGCGTAACCGCTGTGAACAGCCAGGGCAGCCGCAACACCGATCGATCGCGCGTACGCGATGAAACGCAGCCGCGCACACAAACCGGTGAGCGCGCCACGCGCCGACTTGGACTTTCCTGTCACTGCCATACTCCTCCGATCTGTCTTGGCTTCTGGTTGTGCGCTTTATGTCAACGCGTCCCAGTATTGGACGATGCGTTTACGCATCGCCGCGTCGGGCAGCGCGCCACGACCCGCCTGCAGATTGTCGAGCATGTACTGAGGTTTGTCGGTGCCGGGAATTACGGCGGTAACCGCGGGATGCGCGAGTATGAATTTCAAAAAGAACTGAGCCCACGTTTTCGCGCCGAACTCAGCGGCGAAATCCGGCAGCGCACGATTCGCGGCTTTGCGGAATAGAGAATTGCGCCCGAATGGCAGATTGACAAGAACGGCCGCGCCCGCGTCGTGCGCAGCCGGCAGCAGCGACTCCTCTGCCTCGCGTTCACCCAAAGAATAATTTATCTGGAAGAAGTCGGGCTTCTCGCGCGCAAGCACTTTGCCAATTGCGCCATACTGGCCCGCGAAGCTTGTCGTCATACCGACATAGCGGCACAGCCCATGCTGCTTCCATTCCCGCAAAAGTCCGAAGTCGTAATTCTCATCGCCAACATTCCATGCCTGCATCAGATCGACGCGATTGGTTTTCAGGCGCTTCAGCGAAGACTGCAACGAAGCCGTCGCGGCAGAGCGGTCCGCTCGATACGAATATTTCGTCGCGAGGAAAAGCTTCTCGCGAATATTGAGCTCCGTGACCAGGTCACCCACCCTGTCTTCGGCGCGCCCATAAGAATAAGCAGTGTCGATAAGCTTTCCGCCGCCGGCTACGAAATTCTGCAGAACCTGGCGGCGCTCGGCCAATTTGACCGGATCGCTCTCAAAGTCGAAGATAACTGCGGTACCGATGCCTATTACCGGCAACTGTTCGCCGCTATGCGGTATGGGACGCGTCCTAAGCGGCTCATCCGCCGCTTGCGCGGCCGCGAGGAAGTCCGGCAGCAGCGCAGTCAGCGTCAGACCGCCAGCCGCAGTCAATGCACGGCGGCGTGAATGGTCGATTTCAGCGCTCATGTTTCCATGTTAAGGTCGAACAGATACGCTAGCAATGCGATTCGCACGCGGTGCGCGGCACGATGCACTAACGCGCGTGATACCATTTTCGCATTCCTTTGCAGAGCAACTACGAGACAATTCACATGGCGCGCCGCCAGCCTTACCCATGATCCGTCGCGAGCCTTTGATCGCGCTCGCAGTGCTGCTCTTGTTGCAGTTTGCACCGTTTGCCAGAGCGCAGACCAACGCCGCATCATCGTATCCGACGAAGCCGATCCGGTTTATTGTCCCTTATCCGCCTGGCGGCACGACTGACATCGTAGCGCGCGGCATCGCACTCAAACTTAGTGAGCGCACAGGTCAACAGGTGGTCATAGATAATCGCGCCGGCGCAAGCACTATCCTCGGCGCGGAAGCGGCCGCCAAGTCGGCGCCGGATGGATACACGCTGTTGCTTGCGACCTCGACGACGATGTCGATCAACCCGCAGGTTTTTCCGAAACTGCCTTACGACTCCGTGCGCGATTTCGCGCCGATCAGTTCCGCAGTGTATGTTCCGTTCGTCATCGCGACACACCCCTCCGTGCCCGCAAACACCATTACGGAGTTGATTGCGCTCGCGAAGGCGAATCCGGGCACCATCAAGTATTCCACGCCAGGCACCGCGTCGAGCAATCACGTGGCCGGGGCGCTGCTGGAAACGATGGCGGGTATCAAGCTGCTGCACGTCCCGTACAAAGGCTCTGCGCCGGCGGCGACAGCCGTCCTCTCGGGCGAAGTACACTTCGTCATTACCGGTGTCGGCACATTGATACAGCACTGGAAAAGCGGCAGACTCAAAATCCTCGCTTTCGGCAGCGACAAGCGGCATCCGTTGTGGCCCGACATCCCCTGCACAGGTGAAGCAGGGCTCGTAGGCTACGAGGCCGGCACGTGGTTCGGCGTCGTGACGCGCGCGGGAACGCCGAAAGCTATCGTTGATAAATTGAATAAGGAAATCGTCGCTGCACTGGCGACCGCCGAGTTGAAGGAGCGGCTAACGGCGATCGGCTTTGATGTCTCCGCCGGCACAGCGGAAGAGTTCGCGCGGTTCATGCAGCAGGATCGCGCCCGTGCCGCGAAGGCCATAAAAGCGGCCGGCATCAAGGCGACGGATTAAGCATCGCACGCACGTCACGATTCATCACCAAGGAAACGTTCATGTCATACAAGTGCCTGCTCTATGATGTCAAAGACGGCATCGCAACGCTCACCATGAATCGGCCCGAACGGCTGAACGCGTTGGGCGATACCTTGCGCGAGGACTTGCTCGCTGCGGTCACTCGGACGATCGCCGATGCCAGTGTGCGCGTAATCGTCATTACCGGCGCCGGTCGCGGATTTTGCTCGGGCGGCGATGTTAAATCCATGAGCGAGCGCAACGAAACAGGTGAGGTTGCTGCGCCGAGCGAACGCTGGGCGCCGCTGCGCGATCAAGTTCTCGCTGCTATGCGCGATTGTATGAAGCCGATCATCGCGGCTGTCAACGGTGCTGCAGCCGGCGCCGGCATGAATCTCGCGCTCGCGTGCGATATCCGCATTGCATCGAATACCGCAAAGTTTTCACAGGCGTTTGTTAAGCGCGGTCTTGCGCCGGACTGGGGCGGGACTTATTTTCTGCCGCGCGTTGTCGGCATGGCGAAGGCGAGCGAGCTGATCTTTACCGGCGATACGCTCGACGCGGCGGAAGCGCTAAGGCTTGGCATCGTTAACAAAGTCGTACCGCCCGAAGACTTGATGTCGGAGACGTATAAGCTCGCGAAGCGAATCGCTGACGGCCCGCCGGTATCGATTCAACTCTCCAAGCGCGCGCTGCAACACAGCCAGAATACCGATCTTCGCGCCGCGCTCGAATTCGAGACGTTTGCGCAAGGCATCTGCAAGGACACCGAAGACTTCAAGGAAGGCGTAAAAGCGTTCGTCGAAAAACGCGCGCCGGTGTTTCGCGGACGATAGGCCATGTGACGCGCCACACGCTCGCTGTATTCACGAAGAACAGACTCAACCCCGCCTATTATGCCGCGCGGCTCGGCGCCGATCGCGTAGCAGCGCGAATGAATGCAGCCGCGCTGCACTACGTGCCGCAGCAGCCGGACAATGTTGACGAACAGTGCGCACTCATCGATCAAGCACTCGCGCTACGTCCGTCCGCGTTCGTGTTCGTGCCGGTGCATGGCACACTCATGGATGCGTCTGTGCAAAAGGTGCGGGCGGCGGATGTGCCGCTATTCAACATGATTAACCGGCTTAGCAATGCCGACGATTACATTACTTTCGTCGGGGCGGACGATCACCAGCTCGCATCACACACCGGCGCGTTCCTCTACGACGCAATGAACGGCACAGGCAACGTCGTTATCCTGGAGGGAACGCCCGGCACGATAACAAGCGCCGAACGCACTCGCGGCTTCCGCGACATCGCGTGCAGGTATCCGGGCATTCGCATTGCAGGAGCGCGGGCGGGGATGTTTTTGTTCGAAGAAGGCAAGCGTGCGATGGCAGCTTTGCTTGCCGAACTTCCGCGCATCGACGGGGTTGCAGCAACCAACGACAGCATGGCGCTCGGCGCGCTTGAAGCCTTATCAGCAGCGGGCCGCACCGCAAAGGTAGTCGGCGTGAATGCCATTCCCGATGCAGTGAGCGCAATCAAAGCCGGCCGTCTCGTCGCGACTGCGGATTTCGACGCAATGAAAATTGCGTGCGTCGCGACCGAAGCAGCGGTGCGCTATCTAAACGGCGAACGTGTGCCCAAACAAATCCTGCTACCGGTGCAGGTCGTGCACAAAGAGAACTGCGCGCCGTGGGACCGCAGCATTGAGGATCGCGAGTGCCCCGCATGGGACAGTGTCGTTCGCTAGATTCGATCAGACGTAGGCGAGCAAGCGGCCGCAGCAGATGACTCCCATCCACAGTGCCAGCGAAGCAGCCGCCGAGGCCTTGGCAGTGAACGGCGCCGATGCGTCCGTATTCCAGCCCTGCACCGTCTGGTATGGCCCGACGTGAAAGAACACGGCGTTACACCCGGCGAGGAACAGCAACATCATCTTGATCGCAAACACGCGGTTCGCAATAAAGTCAGTCGCGTGCGCAGAAAACATCAAGAGCCCGCTCGGCACGATGATCAGCAGCGCGGCGAGCGACCATGGCAGCGTGAGGCGCGCAAGGTCAGTCACTGCAATTCGGCGCACTAAACCGAAGATGCGCAGATCGAAGATTGCAACCGAGCCGACAAGCGTGACAAAGCCAATGATGTGCGTTATCTCGACGCACGGATAAGCCCATAGCGACTCCCGCATCCAACGCGCGACGACGAGACCTTCTACAGGCGACAGTGGATGCACGGCTTAGCCGCGTGCCCGGCGGCAAACACCATGATGCGATTCGGGAGCGCCCTTAGTGCGATTTACGTCACCTCGACCTATGTGCGTGCCTCCGGGTTTAGCCTGCACGCTTCGTTCAGTCAGCGCAGCTCGACCGTCTTACCATCGATCGTAATACGCTCGGCGCGCAGCTCTTCCGGCTTATTTCGATTCGGATACCCGACCACCGTCGCCGGCGTATTCACTTTGAGCATGGTGGCAGGCAATCCGCGATTTTCCATGCGCGAAGGCGGCGCCAGCACCACGAGCCAGGTCTTGCCGGGCACTTGCAGCCGCACATGGCCGTGGGGGTGTTCATAACCGGATTCGACGATCGTGCCCGATAAGTTGAGCACCTGCCCGGAGTCGTATTCCGACCAGCCGTGATGCGCATAAGCGGTGACACTGACCGCAAGCGCAGCAAGCATTGCGGGAAAGCGGATATTCACGTCGTGATCCTTGTGCATGTCGGCGCAACTAAGATAGCGGTTCAGGTGACGCACTGCAACCGGTTTGAGCTGCTCCGCCTTCCTCCTACCGCGTGACCACCCTGACTCCGACTTACTCGCACGTCGGCGTTTGCCATACTGATCGCTCCTGCAGGAGCGATGCCATGCCAACCACTTACGACACTATGCACAGAGGGGTGGGCGCGCCCGCCGCCGAACACATCGATCGCGCCGATATGCAGCGGCGACTCAAAGCGATCTTCATCGGTTCGATTGGCAATCTTGTCGAGTGGTATGACTTCTACGCCTATGCGGCGTTCGCGCTGTATTTTGCGCAAGCGTTTTTTCCCGGACACGATCCAGTCGTCCAGCAACTCAACGCGGCACTGTTGTTCGCGATCGGTTTCATTGTGCGCCCGATCGGTGGCTGGCTGTTCGGACATATCGCGGATCACTATGGCCGCCGCATCGCACTCATGCTGTCGGTTGCGCTCATGTGCTTCGGCTCGCTCTTGATCGCCCTCACGCCGACTTATGCAAGCATTGGCATCTGGGCGCCAATCATTCTCGGGCTGGCGCGCGTCATCCAGGGTTTCAGCCTGGGCGGAGAATACGGAACGAGCGCCACGTATCTCACCGAAGTCGCTGACCAGCGCCACCGCGGGTTTTATTCGAGCTTCCAATATGTGACGCTGATCGGCGGCCAGCTTTGCGCCCTCGTCGTACTGCTCGTCCTGCAAAACGTTTTTCTGACCAATGACGAGATCCGCCAATGGGGCTGGCGCATTCCATTCTTCATCGGTGCCGGACTCGCAGTCGTGGCCGGCGTCATGCGCCGCAATCTACAGGAGACCGAAGCGTTCGAGGCTGCCAAGAAAGTGGCGAAGCGAACATCGTCGCTGCGCGCGCTGATGAAATATCCACGCGAAGTTCTGCTCGTCGTTGGATTAACAGCGGGAGGCACGGCGGCCTTCTATACGTACACGACGTACATGCAGAAATTCCTCAAGCTCTCCGTCGGCCTCACCGATCATCAAACCACGATGGTTACTGCCGGCACCTTGATATTCGCCATGTTCCTGCAACCGATCTATGGCGCAATCTCCGACCACATCGGCCGCAAGTGGCTGTTGATCGGGTTCGGCGTCTGCGGCGTGCTTTTTACGGTGCCGCTGCTGACGGGATTGCAGGCGGCGAACGGTCCACTCCAGGCGTTTCTGTTGATCGCCGCAGCCTGGATGATCGTATCGGGCTACACATCGATCAACGCCGTTGTGAAAGCCGAGCTCTTTCCAACCAGCGTGCGCGCGACCGGAGTCGGGCTGCCGTACGCGCTGACGGTATCGATTTTCGGCGGCTCCGTCGATTCAGTCGCGCTGTCATTCAAGTCCCACGGCCACGAGACGTGGTTCTATTATTACCTCACGGCGATGATAGGCATCTCGCTCATCGTCTATCTTTTCATGCGTGACACGAAACGCGACTCCGCGATGCAGCGGCACGAGTGATATGCGAGCGTTGCGGTAAGCTTTCCGGCAGTCCTTTACACTCTCCCGATTCAGCACACGGGAGAGACGCATGGACCGCGGCATCTGGGCAATATGGTACGAAATCGCCGATGACAATCAATCGGAGTACCTCGACTGGTTTCACAGCGTGCATATCCCTGAGAAGCTTTCGCGGCCGGGCTACGTATGGGCGGCACATTACACGTTGATCCCTGCTGCACAGACCACCAGTTATCTCGCTCTGTTTGCGGCTACGACTGCATACACATTTTTAAATCCCAGCCCCGGGCAATTGCTGCAGCGTCAAAGCCCGCAGACCAAGCGCATGATGGCGATGCGTCAACAGCCTGCTGCGAGCATATTTAGCGAAGAAGTGCGCATCGATGGGCCCGATGCCGGCAAACGCGGCAGTGCAATGACCGCAGGGCCCGTGATCCAGATGGGTAATTACAACGCTGCAAATCCGGCGGTCGAAGACGACCTCGGCGCGTGGTACGCGCAAGAGCGCCTGCCAGTGCTCGCGTCACTGCCCGGCTGCATCGGCGCGCGCAAGATGCTCGCGACCGTCGGCGCATTCAAGCACGCGATACTTCATGAGTTCACTTCACTGGAACTGCGCGAGCGTCATTTCGGTCCGCACGAAGCTGAAGCGCGCGATCCGAATACATGGATGGGGCGGGTCCGGCCGCAGCTTACGCATGCGCCGCGATCGCCTGCGGTCGGACGGCGCATCTGGCCGCGCTTAGCGTGAACGCATAATTCATGTCTTTCGATTTTTCTTCTCCTTCGTGCACGCCGCTGCTACAGTTTCGCGGATGATTTGCGCAAGGCGTAACGTGCCCGGCCCCGCGCCATCACGATCAGCGAATACGAGATACAGCTCGACATAACGATCGCCGCCATCACGCTGCGTTAGCGGCTTCAACACTTCCGCTTCGAGTTCGTCGCGTATTTTGTACTCGGGCAACCACGCGTAACCGTAACCCGCTCGCACCGCAATGATGGAAGTCGACATGTTGCTGACGGTCCAACGTTGCGTTGCTTCGACGCTTGTCGGCGAACTGCGGTCCTGCCCGGTCTCGCGGACAACGAGCTGCCGGTGAGCGCGCAGATCCTTCGGCGTCACCTTGCGCTTGAGCTTGTGCAGTGGATGCTGCGGACTTGCGGTGAGCACGATCTTCATGCGGATGAGCGGATCGCCGATAAACCCCGCAGGCACCGCACTGGCAATCGCAAGTTCGACCTTGCCCTGGAGTAACGCCTCCTGCGTGCCGCTAATCACTGACTCGATCAGCTCTATGCGCGTGTCCGGGCCTTCACTGCCGAAGCGCTCGAGGCAATCGAGGATCAGCCATGTCGGAAACAGCGCTTCGACTGCGAGCCGTATTTCGGCCTCCCATCCCGCAGACAGCGAGCGCGCCGTTTTCTCCAGGCCGCCGGCTTCTGCGAGTAACGCCTGTGCTCGCCGATACAACAATTGACCGGTCGCGGTGAGCACCGCTTTGCGGCCCTTCACCTCGAAGGCCTTCACGCCGAGGATGGATTCCAGCTTCTGCACGGCATAGGTGACGGCGGACTGGCTTTTGTGTATTGCCGCGGCCGCTTGCGCGTAGCCGCCGCCGTCGACCACGGCAATAAGGGCGCGCCATTGTTCGAGCGATATGTGCGGTGCGACCGGGTCAGACATTGATCAGCTAATTAGATAATAACGAGCTAAATATTGCGCTATTTTATCTAAATTGCAAATGTTTAAATGGCATTGTCGTTCAATCATTCAGGAGTGCCAAATGAACACCAATCTGCTGCAAGTGAATTCCAGTTTGTTTTCCAATGCCGGCCAATCGACGATGCTGGCAAACGAATTTGTCGCCGGTTGGCGTGCGCGCCATCCTGCTGCGACCGTTAGAGTCCGCGATCTGGCGCGCAACCCGGTGCCACATCTTACGGCTGAGCGTTTCCAAGCCTTCCTGGCGAAGCCTGAAGAGCGCACGGCTGAACAACGTGCGCATGCCGGTTATTCCGATACGCTGATCGAGGAATTGAAACGCGCCGACGTTATCGTGCTTGCGGTGCCCATGTACAACTTCGACGTCCCTTCGACGCTCAAGGCATACTTCGACCACATCGGGCGCGCCGGTTCGACGTTCCGCTATACGGCGCAAGGACCTGAAGGGCTTCTCAAGGGCAAGAAAGTGTATGTGTTCGCGGCGCGCGGCGGCGCTTATGCAGGCACCGCAGCCGACACACAGAGCGCTTATCTGCGCAACTTTCTCGGTCTCCTGGGCATCACCGACATCGAGTTCGTATATGCGGAAGGTATAGCCATCAGCGACGCGAGCAAACAAGCCGCGGTCACACGGGCAAAGCAAGCGATCGAGCAGCTTCATGCGGCTGAAGACGCAGCCATGCCGCTGGCAGCGTGAGTGTCCTTGCGAATCTCACAACCCGCCCGCACATAAGAGTGTCACGATCTGAACGAAAGAGGAGCTCGACCAGTGAAAAAACTTTCATTCATCCAACGCAACAACCAGCGCCACTGGGTAGGCGATGGCTTTCCGGTGCGCAGCATCTTTTCGTATAACGACCGCGCAGCAGAGTTCTCGCCGTTCCTGTTGCTCGATTACGCAGGGCCTGCGACATTTCCACCCACGACCCAACGCAAGGGCGTTGGCGAACATCCGCACCGCGGTTTCGAGACGGTTACTATCGTGTACGACGGCGAAGTCGAGCATCGCGATTCGTCAGGCGGCGGTGGCGTTATCGGTGGCGACATAGCTGATCGCATCCAGGCTGATCGGGCGCCCGAACGACACAAATGGTACGCCGCTTTCGGATAGCCGGTGCAGCAGCGGGTCGGCCACTGCGGCCACGAGCTGTGGCCGGGCGCTGCCGTCGGCGTGGACGATCGAGGGCGCCGCGTCGCGCGCGGCCGCTCGCGCCGGCACGGCGACCTGGCTGAAGCGCAGCGGGCCGGCATCAACAAAGTCCTGCAAAAGCCGCTGAGCGCAGCGGACCTTCGGACGCGCCTGCTGGCGCTGCTCGAGCCAGAGCCGGGGCCAGACACCGACTCGGCGTTTACGGAAATCTAGGCAGTCTCGCGCCTGAGCAACGGCGTCGTCGCGCAAATCGTAGACGCCTGCCGCGTTGCGAGGATCGCCTCCGGCGCTTCCTTCCGGTCGATCGCGCGGAACCCCAGATGCGTGAAGAATGGCTCCGCCGTGACGGTGAGCAGCTCAGGCTCGCACTCCACTCGTCGACGACGATTCCCTGCG
>Ga0207691_10001412_pt1 | contig 23995 bp, 18 predicted proteins | sample KBSM13metaG_FD_184327 | JGI IMG/M metagenome (GOLD analysis project Ga0207691, IMG submission 184327) | Miscanthus rhizosphere microbial communities from Kellogg Biological Station, Michigan, USA - KBS M1-3 metaG (SPAdes) (version 2) | ecosystem: Host-associated > Plants > Roots > Rhizosphere >... | reverse complement strand
TCGTCGGCGAAATCGGTGCCGAAGTGCGAGTTGAAATCGGCGATCTCGGTCTGCGCCTTCACGCGGAACCGGCCGTTCGCCTCGGCGATGACGTTGTCCTCGCTCTCGTCGAAGTCGTACTCGTCCTCGATGTCGCCCACGATCTGCTCGAGCACGTCCTCGATGGTGACGAGGCCCGACACGCCGCCGTATTCGTCGACGACGATGGCGATGTGGTTGCGGTTCGCGCGGAAGTCGCGCAGCAGCACGTTGAGTCGCTTCGACTCCGGCACGAACACGGCGGGGCGCAGCGTTTCCTTGAGATCGAAGCTGGCGGGGTTCCGGTAGTAAAGGAGCAGCTCCTTCGCGAGCAGAATGCCCACCACGTCGTCCTTGTTCTCGCCGATCACGGGGAACCGCGAGTGCTTGGTCTCGAGGACGAGCGGCAGGAACTCCGTGGGGTCGTCGTCGATCGACACGACGTCCATCTGCGCGCGCGGAATCATGATGTCGCGCACCGTCATCTCGGACACCTGCAGCACGCCCTCGATCATCGACAGCGCGTCGGCGTCGAGCAGCTTGTGCTCGAAGGCCCCGTGCAGCAGCTCGAGCAGCTCTTCGCGGTCCTCGGGCTCGCGCGTCAAAAACGCCGACAGCCGCTCGAGCAGCGTCGGCTTCGTCCCCTTGCTTTCCCCCCGTTCGTCGTTCATCGCTGTTGTTGTGTCGAACCCTGGCGGCGTGGGGGAGGTTTGTCGGCGTAGGGGTCCGACACCCCGAGCCGCGCGAGGAGCGCAGTCTCGCGCGCTTCCATGACTCGCGCGTCGCGAGCGTTGTCGTGCTCGTATCCTTGCAGATGCAGCATGCCGTGGACGACGAGGTGCGCGCAGTGATCGGCGAGCTTCTTCCGTTGCATCCGCGCCTCGTCGCGGACGACCGGCGCGCATAGCACGATGTCGCCAGTTGCGGGACGCGTTCCTCGACGAGCATTCGTTTGATCGATGCGCGGATTTTCGCCGTACGCGAAGGCGAGCACGTTGGTTGGGTACTGCCTGCCGCGGTAGAGCGAATTCAGCGTCTGCCCTTCGCGTTTGCCGACGAAGCGGAGCGTGACGGCGGCGTCGCGCTCCGTTGCCGCCGTCGCCCAGCGCCGGAGCGTGGCGGGTGGTGGCAGCCTGGCCGGTGCGACGCCGTACTGCACCTCGAGCGAAAGGCGGGGCTTCGGCTTCGCCAGTGGCGCTCGGGAGCGGCCCTTCGCGCTCATAAGGGCCCCCCACACCCCCCGGGGGGCGGAATTCGCGCTCGGGAGCGGCCCTTCGCGCTCATAAGGGCCCCCCACACCCCCCGGGGGGTGGAATTCGCGCTCGGGAGCGGCCCTTCGCGCTCATGGACCCGTTCATGACCCGTCGTTGCCCTTGCGTTCCGCGATGTCGCGCTCGTACGCGGCAATGATCTTCTGCACCAGCGGATGGCGGACGACGTCGGCGCTCGTGAACCGCGTGAACGCAATGCCGCGGACGCCTGCCAGGATGCGGTCCGCCTCGACGAGCCCGCTCTTCTGGCCGCGCGCGAGGTCGATCTGCGTGACGTCGCCCGTGATGACCGACTTGGTGCCGAAGCCGATGCGCGTCAGGAACATCTTCATCTGCTCGGGTGTCGTGTTCTGCGCCTCGTCCAGGATGATGAAGGAGTGATTGAGCGTGCGCCCGCGCATGTAGGCAAGCGGCGCGATCTCGATCGTGCCCCGCTCGAAGAGCTTGCCGGTCTTGTCGAAGCCGAGCAGGTCGTAGAGCGCGTCGTAGAGTGGCCGCAGGTAAGGGTCGACCTTTTGCGCGAGGTCACCCGGCAGAAAACCCAGCCGCTCTCCCGCCTCGACTGCCGGACGCACGAGCACCAGGCGCTTCACCGCGTCGCGTTCCAGCGCATCCACGGCGCACGCGACGGCCAGATACGTCTTGCCGGTGCCCGCCGGCCCGATGCCGAACGTGATGTCGTGTTCCTGGATGTGCTTGAGATACGTCACCTGGTTGGGCGTGCGGCCGTGGAGATCGGCGCGCCGCGTGCGCAACCGCAGGCCGTCTTCCTCGCCGCCCTTGGCGCCGTGCTGCGTCGTGAGCTCGATCAGGCCGAGCTGGATGTCGTCGACGGACAACGGCTTCTCGGCCTGCGCATAGAACCGCTGGACGGCCTCGGCGGCAATCTTCGCCTGCGCCGGCGACCCTGCGACGGTGAACGTGCCACCGCGGTGCGCGATGGCCACGTCGAGCGCGGCTTCGATCTGGCGCAGGTTCGCATCGAGCGGCCCGCAAAGATGCGCGAGCGCATGGTTGTCGAGCGGCGCGAGCGTGAGCTCGACCGCGTCGCCGCCGCCGGGCGCATTCCGCGGAAGGCGCGCGCGCTCAGACACCTTGTCGCACCAGCGGCGCCTTCAGGGCGTCGCCGAGGATGCCGGCGGATTCGATGAGATGCGCCCTCGTTTGCGCGTCGCGGCTGCCGCCGCGGTTGTCATTACCGGCGGCCGCCTTGATCTGCCTGGAAAGCGTTTTCGCTTCCTCTCGGAACAGCGCGACGGCGTCGGCAGGCGTGGACGAGGGCCGGAGCAGCACGCCGGCGATGCGCCGCACGTGCTCGCGTTGGAGGTCGCGCCGGGCCGCGGAGATCGAACCGCCGGAGGCGAGCTCGCTCCAGATCGAGCCCCGCACGGTCGCGAAGAGCTCGGACAGCGTCAGCGACCCGCCCGCGTCAGCCTTGCCCTCGGACTCCTGGATCCTCGCGAGCACCGAGTCGGACAGCATCGTGTTCATCATGCCGACCTGCAGCGACAGCACGCGGGCGCGCAGGCTGAAGTCCGGGCTCATGCGGGTCGCGTTGTCCAACCCGACTTCGAGATAGTCGATTCCCATGCTGCGCAGGAATTCCGGCTTGAACTTGAAGCTGTCGGCCGAGAAGATGCCGGTGGCGACGAGGTTGAGCGCCTCGCGCTGCTTCGCGGGCGGCACGGGCGTCAGCGGCAATTGCGACGTCCCGGCATAGTCGCGCACGTAGTACACGCCGCCGACGTACTTCGCGATCAGCGCGGCGGATCGCGCGAACTGGCGGAAGCCCGCATCGAACGTGCGGCGCAGCACCGCGTACGATTCGCCCGGCTTCAGCTTCTTCGTCTGCAAACGTTGCCAGAGCTCCTGCGAGATCAGGAGCCGCTTCTGCAGGTACACGAGCGGGTCCGAGCCCAAGTCGAAGCGACTGGCATCGGGATCGATCCCGGCGATCGCTTCCTCGTCGGACGAGAACGCGAGCAGCGGGTCGGTCGAGCCGCGGGCGGCGATCTTCTCGAGCTCGTCGGCTTCGGCCTCCTTCGGCAGGTCGCGATACGCGTACTCGATCGCCCAGTAGTCGTACGGTCCGATCGTCGATTCGAAGTACGCGCCCTGGCCCTCGCCGTTGGCGGCGATGTTGATGGGGTTGTAATCCATCACGGAGCCGGCGAGGCCGCGCTCGCGCCCCCAGGCGGGGTCGGAGAGCTTCGCGAGCGGATAGACGGTCGACGCGCGGAAGTTGTGGCGCAGCCCCAGCGCATGCCCCACTTCGTGCATGACGGCGGACTTGAGCGACGCGTTGACGAACGCCTCGGCTTCCGGGCTGCCGGCCTGGATCTCGCCGCGCTCCTCGAGCACGTCGAGCCCGAACTGCATTTCGGCCAGCGCGTCGGCGGCGATGGTGCAGAGATTGCCGTCGCGCAGCGCCATCGGATACGCACCGCCCGCGGGCCCGGCGGGTGACCCGGGGGAGGGCGACGGGAACGGCGCCTGCTCGACGACGAAGGTGCGATGGTCGCGTGACCACGCCTCGGGAATCGCAATCTGCGCGTTCAGGATCTCGCCGGTGCGCGAGTCGACGGTCGACGGTCCGATCGCGAAGCCTCCGTCGGTCGACACGAACCAGCGTACCGTCGAGTGCCGGGCGTCGAACGTGTTGATCGTCCCCTCCGCGTCCTGCTGCCGGACGACGATCGCGTCCTTGAAGCCGATCTTCTCGAACGCCTTGTTCCACTCGAGTATTGCCGCGCGCACCGTGGGACGGTATTTCTCGGGGACGTTGCGATCGATGTAGAACACAATCGGCTCCTTCGGCTCCGACAGCTCCGCCCCGGGATCCTTCTTTTCTAGGCGCCAGCGGTCGACGTAGTGCGTTCTCGCGCTGTACTTCGAGTCGGACGAGAAGTCCCAGACCGCAGTTTCGAAGTGGCCGACACGGGGGTCGGCGCGCCGCGGCGGCATGGGCGCAGGCAGCCGCGCGAAGTTGTACGTGTATCCCAGGAACAGGCTGCGCGCGTCGGGAAGCGTCGTGAACGGCGGATAGGGATTCGCAGCGGCCGCGAGCGCCGATGCCGGCGGCAGCGTGGCGCGCCCATTCTGGTAATGCGCGGACACGACGAACGACGATTGGTCCGGCGAGTTCCGGATCGCCTCGAAGCTCGAGTTCTTGGCGTCGAACGTGTAGCTCCGCATGTGGATGCCGGTCGTGAACCGCTCGCCGACGGGAATGTCCGTCAGCAGCAGCGCATTGGCATCGACCAGCACGCTCTGCCGTTCAGGATGCGGCAGGCTCTGCACGGTGGCAGCGCCGAGCAGGCTGTCGGTGAAGCCTTCCTTCACGCCCTGCACGATCGGCGCGTTGGTGCCGCCGGTGAATGAATAATTCTTCGCAATGAGCTGCACGAGGTTGCCGATGCGCTTCCACTCGACGATCTGGTCGCCCAGCATCATCCCGCCGTAGACGCCCTGCTCGCCGACCCCGCGGCTCAAGTTCGACGTGAACTGGAACGGCACGTTGAACTGGTCGGGCGCGATCTCGATCCACACCTTCTCGTCCTTCTGCCACGCGTGGAAGAGCCCGATCGTCTCCTTGGCATCCTTCGTCACGTCGGCGAATGGCTTGAGGCCGCTCGCGGCAGCGGCGGCTGCGCCGGCGGCCTGCGCAACGCTTGCTGCCGTCGCGCCGGGGCGTGCGCTGGCTGCATTGCCCGCCGCCACCCCCGCGGCTACTGCCGCGGCAACTTTCGTGACTTCGCTCGGCGTCTGCGAGCCAGGCACCATGACCGCTGCCGTTGCGGCGGAATCTTTCGCCGGATCGACCGCGCATCCCGCGAGCGTGAGATTCAACGCGGCCAGAATGGCGAATGAGTGGCCGAATGAGCCCGCGAATGAGCGGCCAAGCGATCTGCCGAGCGAGCGGCGCGTCGCGGGGACAGGAAGGGCCATGGAGAGCATCTTGATCTATACCTCGCCGATGGGAGTGGTAGAGCGGACTCGAAATCCGGTGAAAACGCGGGGCGCTCGCGGGCTTATTGCTCGCCCGCCGACGGATCGGTCAGGCGGCCGCGCAGTGAGTGCGGTCGGGCCGCCGTGATCGTGACATCCGCGTAGGTGCCGATGAGCGCCGCGGCGCCGGGAAAATTGACGACGCGATTGTTGCCCGTCCGTCCTGCGAGCTCGTCGTCGCCGCGGGCGGCAGCGCCCGTGACGAGGACGCGCTGGCGCGTGCCGACCATCGCTTCGCTGCAGTCCCGATACTGCGCGTCGAGACGTGACTGCAGCACGGTAAGGCGCGCGCGCTGCACTTCCGGCGGCACGGGATCAGGCAGCGCCGCCGCCGGTGTGCCGGGGCGCGGGCTGTATGCGAAGCTGAACGAGCCGTCGAAACCGACCGCGTCGATCAGCTCCATTGTCTGCGCAAAATCGGCGTCGGTCTCGCCCGGAAAGCCGACGATGAAATCCGAGGTAAGCGAAAGGTCGGGCCGCTCGCGCCTGAGCTTCCTCACGGTCGACTTGTATTCGAGCGCCGTGTAGCCGCGCTTCATGGCAGACAGCACGCGGTCGGAACCCGATTGCACCGGCAGGTGGAGATGCGAGACCAGCTTGCCTATGGCGCCGTGGGCGCGGATCAGGCTCGGCGTCATCTCCTTCGGGTGCGACGTCGTGTAGCGGATGCGCTCGATCCCCGGAACCTCGGCCACGTATTCCAGCAGCGCTGCAAGGTCGGCGATCTCCGCCGCGCCGCCCATGCTCGCCCGGTAAGCATTGACGTTCTGGCCGAGCAGCGTCACCTCCATCACGCCCTGGTCGGCGAGGTCGGCGACTTCGGTCAGCACGTCGTCGAACGGCCGCGAGACCTCTTCACCGCGCGTGTACGGCACGACGCAGAACGTGCAGTACTTGCTGCAGCCTTCCATGATCGACACGAACGCCGATGCGCCTTCGACGCGCGGCGGCGGCAGCTGGTCGAATTTCTCGATCGCCGGGAAGGCGATGTCGACCTGCGGCGTGCCGGTCGCCCGGCGCGTGCGGATCAGCGCCGGCAAGCGGTGCAGAGTCTGGGGACCGAACACGACGTCGACGTACGGAGCGCGGCCGACGATCGCGGCGCCCTCCTGGCTCGCGACACAGCCGCCGACGCCGATGATGAGGTCGGGACGATCGGCCTTGAGCGCCCGCACCCGGCCGAGATCGTGGAACACGCGCTCCTGCGCCTTCTCGCGCACCGAGCACGTGTTGAACAGGATGACGTCGGCGTTCTCCGGGCGGTCGGTGAGCGCGTAGCCGCCGTCGGCGGCGAGCACGTCGGCCATCCTGGCCGAATCGTACTCGTTCATCTGACAGCCGAAGGTGCGGATATAGAGCTTCTGCGTCACGGGCTCGCCCCGGGGGCCGGTGGTTATCCGGTGGGGGCGTCGTTGCCGAAAAAGGGGGGACGATTATAGCAGGCCCGAGGTTACAATCGTCGCAGCAGGTGTCCGCCGCGAATCACTCGCGGCGGGTGAAACGGGAATGCGGTGCCGGCGCGCTTGTCGCGCTCAACCCGCAGCTGCCCCCGCAACGGTGAGCGAGTGCGGGCCGCCCTTACGCCACTGGTGACGCGCTTCCGTCGGAAAGCGCGACGCCGGGAAGGCGGCGGTCAAGACTCGCGAGCCCGGAGACCGGCCTGCGCCCGTGCCGTGCGCCAACCGCGCCCGGCGCGTACTGGCGAGCTTACGCGTCCGCTCGATGCAGACACCGATGCTCGTTCACCCAAGTCGCGCGGGGTCGCGCGGCAACTGTGGAGGGCGTCATGTCCTGCGTCACGTCTCGCATTGCCGTTCCATCGCCGTTCGCTTGTCGCGTTCCTCGTCGCGCGGCGCGTTGCATGCTCGTCGCGGCGCTTCTGCTCGCGATCCCGTGCGCTCATGCACAGTCGGGCAAACCGCTCCTGTCGGATACGTACGCGGTCACCGCGTCGCGCGGCGCGCAGCCCATCGCCGACGTCCTCGCCGACGTCACGGTCATCGACGCGGCGACGATCGCGCGCGCCGGCGCGCAAAGCCTGACCGAGCTCGTCCAGCGCCAGCCGGGCGTCGAGATCACGCAGAACGGTGGGCCGGGCTCGTTGTCGGGCATCTTCCTGCGCGGCGCGAACCGCGGACAGACGCTGGTATTGGTCGACGGCGTCCGGCTCTCCTCGTCGAGCGCGGGCGCGACTTCGCTCGAAGCGATCCCGCTCGACCAGGTCGACCGCATCGAGATCCTGCGCGGACCGTCGTCGAGCCTTTACGGCGCCGACGCGATCGGCGGCGTCATCCAGGTATTCACGCGACGCGGCACGTCGGCGCTGACCGGCAATGCGAGCGCCGGCGGCGGCACGTACGGGACGTGGGACGTCAAAGGCGGCGTGACCGGCACGTTGGGACCGCTGGCGTTCGCGGCGCAAGTCGCGGCGAAGGGGAGCGACGGGTTCAACGCCGTCGTCGATCCGTCGAGCTTTCTCTACAACGGCGACAAGGACGGCTACAAGAACCAGAGCGTGTCCGCGAATCTCGGCTACACGTTCGCGCCTGGGCAGGAGATCACGGGCCAGTTCTTCCGCAGCCACCTGAACAGTCAGTTCGACGGCGGCCCGGGCTTCGACGATCGCACCGTCACCGACGCCGAGACGTGGCAGGTGGCGATGCGCAACGTGCTGGCGCCGTTCTGGGTGTCGCGACTGAGCGCGGGCGCCGGGATCGACGACAGCAGGACGGAGTCGGCGTTCGACGATTTTCCGTTCAAGACCATCCAGCGGCAGTACACGTGGCAGAACGAGTTGACGCTCCCACTCGGCCTGCTGACCGCGGGCTTCGAGCGCCGGGAAGAGCACTTGAAAACGACAGCCCCGTTTGCCGTCACCGAGCGTGACACCAACTCGATCTTCGGCATCTACCAGCTGCGCATCGACGACCACGCGCTGCAGGGCAACCTGCGGCACGACGATTCGGACCAGTACGGCGGAAAGACGACAGGTTCGATCGCCTACGGTTATCGCTTTAGCGCGTCGCTGCGCGTCACGGCGGGGTATGCGACGGGCTTCAAGGCGCCGTCGTTCAACGATCTTTACTATCCCCGCTTCTCGAATCCCGACGTCAAGCCGGAAACCTCGAAGAATTTCGAAGGCGGCATCTACTGGAACGGGAATCTTGCCACGACGACCCTCGAGCTTCGTGCCATCGCCTATCACAACCGCGTCTCGCAGCTCATCGTGTTCCAGTGCGATGTCGACTTCAACTGCGCACCGCGGAACGTCAACCGCGCGACGCTGCAAGGCGTGACGCTGGGACTCGAAGCGCGCGCCGACAACGGCGCCACCGTGGGTGCGTCGCTCGACCTCCAGTCGCCCGAGGACGATGTCACTGGCAACCTGCTGCCACGCCGTGCGCGGCGCCACGGCGCGGTCACTGCCGGGTATCCCGCCGGCCCGGTGCGGCTCGGCGCGGAGCTGGTCGCGTCGTCGCTGCGCTACGAGGACCCTGCCAACGTCGTGAAGATGGGCGGGTACGCCGTGCTCAATCTCACCGCGGAATGGGTGGTGACGCCAGGCTGGACGCTGTTCGCGCGCGCGAACAACGTGTTCGACAAGAACTACGAGCTCGCAGCGGGATTCGGCACGGGAGGCGCCACGGTGTTCGCGGGCGTGCGCACGGTGTTGAGATGACGCGAACGGACGACTCGACGATGAAAGAGCGCGCCCTGCGGTGGCTGGCATTCGCGCCGATGACATCGGCGGCGATGCGCGCGGCGATCGCAATCGCGCTTTTCGGCGCGGTCATCTCCGCGCGGGCGGCGCTCGAGGCCGTCGACGACACCGGTGCGACGGTGACGCTCGCTGCGCCGGCATCCCGCATCGTGAGCCTCGCCCCGCACGCGACGGAGCTCTTGTACGCAGCGGGCGCCGGCGACCGCGTGGTGGGCGTTCTTGCGACCTCCGACTGGCCACCCGAAGCGCTCGCCAAGCCGAAGGTCGGCGATTCGCGCGCGCTCGACCTCGAGCGCATCCTGCTGCTCAAGCCCGACCTCGTGGTCACCTGGCCGTTCGCGGCGCCCGCGCAGGTTGGCGTCCTCACCGCGCGGGGCATTCCCGTGTTCATCGCCAATCCTGCAACGATCGACGGGATCGCCAAGGACATGGAGCGTCTCGGCACCCTCGCGGGGACGATGGGAACGGCGTCCTCGCGAGCGGCCGAGTTCCGCGCGAAGCTCGGAAGATTGTCGGCCACGTACGCCGCGATGAAGACGGTGCGCGTCTTCTACGAGATCTGGGACGTTCCGCTGTACACGATCGGCGGCCGCCATCTCATCTCGCAGGCGCTCACCGTGTGCGGCGGGGAGAATGTCTTCGCGGGGCTCGTGCTGCCCGCGCCGGGGGTGAACGTCGAGGCCGTGCTGGCGGCGAAGCCCGACGCGATCATTGCCGGCGCGGATGGGGCGGTGCGGCCGGCTTGGCTCGATGACTGGAAGCGCTGGACGACGCTGCCTGCGGTTGCCCACGGCAATCTCTTCACCGTCGACGCCAATCTCCTGCATCGCGCCGGGCCGCGGTTCATCGACGGGATGGAAACGCTTTGCGCGGCGGTCGCCAAGGCGCGCGCGGCGGCGCCTTGATTCGCGCCTGGGTTCAGGAGCCGATCAACGCGTAACGGCGGCGTCAGACCGGCAACAGGCTGCGCGTCTTTCCTTCGCCCACCGCGACGAGTCGATGCCCGAAGACGTCAGATAGGGTCGAGGCCGACAGCACGTCCGTGGCGGCGCCCGCGATCGCGCGCCCGCCTCCCAGCGCGATCGCATGATCGGAGTAGCGCAGCGCGAGGTGAAGGTCGTGCAACACCATGACGACCGCGCGGCCGCCTTCACGCGTGAGCGCCGCGAGCGCGTCCAGCGCCGCGACCTGCTGGCCGAGATCGAGATGCGACGACGGCTCGTCGAGCAGCAGAAGTTTGGGATCCTGCGCGACGAGCGCCGCGAGTGCCAGGCGCCGGCGTTCGCCGCCCGACAGCGTTCGCGCATCGCGCGCGTCCAGACCTGCCAGGCCGAACGCCGCAAGCGCCAAGCGCGCACTATCGATGTCGGCCGCCGACTCCCACTGCCAGCGCGCGAGGTGCGGATGACGTCCGACGAGCGCCGTCTCGAGCACGGTGGCAGGAAAGTGGTCGATGCTTTCCTGCGGCAGGAATCCGCGGATCTTCGCCCGCTCGCGCGGCGCGAGCGAGGCGATGGGCTTGCCGTCGTAGCGGATCTCGCCGGCCGCGGGCACGTTGAGACCGGCGAGCGCGCTGACGAGCGTTGTCTTGCCGGCGCCGTTCGGTCCGACGACGACCCACCGCTCGCCTTCGCGCACGTCGAAATCGAGACCCGCGACGAGCGTGCGGCCCGCAACGACGAGCGAGAGGCCGCGGCACGAAAGCTTCGGGATTGCTCCCGTCACGAGCGCACCCGCGTCAGGAGCACGAGCAATACCGGCACGCCGACAAGCGCCGTGATCACGCCGACGGGCAATTGCACGGGCGCGGCGATCGTGCGGGCGAGCGTGTCGGCGACGAGCAGCAGCGTGCCTCCGGCGACGGCGCTTGCGGGCAGCAACAGGCGCTGGTCGTTGCCCATGAGAAGGCGCAGCGCGTGCGGCACGACGAGTCCGACGAAGCCCACGCTGCCCGCCGTGGTGACCGCCGCCGCCGTCGCGAGCGCGGCGAGCGCGGACAACACGAGCATCGTGCGTCCGACGGAAACGCCCAATGCAGCGGCGATGTCCTCGCCACGCGACAGAACATTCAAATCACGCGCGAACGCGAACGACACCACGAGCGCGACGGCGAGCGTCAAGAGCGGGGGCATGGCGGCGGTGGCGCCACCAAGGTCGCCGATCAGCCAGAACAGCATGCCTTTGACTTGCGCGTCGGGCGCAAGCGTCAGCAGCAGCGCGATCAGTGCGCCCCACCCGGCCGCGACGACCACGCCTGTCAGCAGGAGCCGCGTCGTCGTCCACGGCGCACGCTCGGCTCCCGTGCGCGCAAGCGCGAAGACGAGCACCGTCGATACGAGCGCGCCGACGAGCGCCGCGGGCGTGACGAGCGCGGCAACTCCGGCGAGCATCGCGCCGAGCGCACCGACCGCTGCGCCGCCCGAAATACCGAGGATGTACGGATCGGCGAGCGGATTGCGCAACAACGCCTGCATGACCGCGCCGGCGAGTGCGAGCAGCCCGCCGACCGCGAATGCGGCGAGCGCGCGCGGCAGCCGCAGCTCGCGTACGATCGCCGTCTCGGTCTGCCCGTCGCCGCCGATGAGCGCCTTCAGGATCACGGCGCCGTCGAGCGCCACGCTGCCGACCGCTAGCGCCATGGCGAGCGCCGCGAGCGCGGCGAATGACAGCACAACGAGGACGAACAGAACGCGAGCGGGGGTCGCGCGAACGAGATGCGAGGCGGTCACGATGGCGCGACTATAATCGACATCGTGAACAAGGCATTCACCAAAGAGATCGACACCGATGACGATGACGACGTCGAAGGCGTCTCGCCGCTCCCAGCCGGCGCGCGCAACTACATGACGCCGGGTGGGTTCGCGCGGCTCTCCGCCGAATTGGAGCGCCTCGTGCAGAAGGAGCGGCCCGAGCTCGTGGCAACCGTCGCGTGGGCGGCGAGCAACGGCGACCGGTCGGAGAACGGCGACTACATTTACGGCAAGAAGCGCCTGCGCGAGATCGATCGGCGCATCCGTTTCCTCATCAAGCGGCTCGATGCCGCCGAAGTCGTCGATCCGGCAGCGCCTCGCGACGACGAGCTCGGGGACCAGGTGTTCTTCGGGGCGACCGTCGACGTGCGCAACGCCCGCGGCGAAAAACGCACGCTCTCCATCGTCGGCGTCGACGAGATCGACACGGCGCGCGGCTACATCAGCTGGGTCTCGCCGATGGCGCGCGCGCTGCTGAAGGCACGCGAAGGGGACACGGTGACGTTGCGTACCCCCGTCGGCGCCGAGGACATCGACGTCGTCGAGGTCCGCTACGTGCCGCTCGCGACCGGCGACGCGGCTTAAAGATCCCCGAACGGATTTCCTCAGTTGACTCGACGCGCGACCTTTCTATAGAGTGCCCCGATGGCTGCATCGAACACGTCGTCGTCCTCGGAAGCCAACGGTGTCATCGACTCCGAGCTGGCTGCGCTCGAGCAGAGGCTCAATCTGCTGATTGCGCACGCCAAGGTGCTGCGCGCGACCAACGACAACCTGCGCCGCGACCTCGCCGCGGCCGAGGCGCGGAACCAGGTGCTTTCCGAGCGCGTGGCCGAGGCCAAGCGCCGGCTCGACGCGCTGGTCGCACGCCTGCCCGAGTCCACGGTATGAGCGCCAAAACGGCGGGCCCGGGTGAGAAGACGCTGACGCTCGACGTCTCGATCCTTGGCCGCGACTACAAGGTGGCTTGCAAAGCGGACGAGGAGCCGGCGCTCCGCGACGCGGTCGCGTTTCTCGAAGGACGGATGCGGGAGATTCGCGAAAACAGCAAGACGAGCTCGGTCGAGCGCGTCGCGGTGATGGCGGCGCTCAATCTCGCTCACGATTATCAGCGCCGGCCGGTGTCCACATCAGTGTCCACATCGTCGAGGCGTGCGCCTCCCGCCGAGGCCCCGCTCGCGAGCGGGGCGCTTGACAGCGCGGAAATGGCCGCCGTGCGCCGCCGGATCGCCGGCATGCAATCCGCGATCGATCAGATACTGCCAGCGAAGGAGAAACTGTTCTGACGCGCCGGACGGCGCTTGGCTTCGAACCAATGTCCCCTGCGGTGTTCGAGTTGTCCGTACATTCTTTGAACCAATGCTACTTAGCGAGGTTGCCGCGCCATTTGCGAGCTGGTGTGCGTTCCCAAGCGGAAGCGCCTGAAGGCTCCGGCAGGTGACCAATCTTGAACCCTGGTTCAAGATGAGGACAGCACGGCACAGGCGGGGGACACCCTTTGCTCACGTGAGGACCCGAGCGGCACAACCCGTCGCGGCGGCAGCCGCGGCAGGGTCTTCAGGAGTAGCCGGAATACCCTGACGTCGAATTCCGGCGCGCGCGTTTCGAGCACGTCGTGAATTTCCGATGAGCTCCGCGCCGTTCCCAGGTATTGCCACTGGTCGAAAACGTACACGTCGCGGCGCTCGCGAATCCCGATCGGACCGTGATACGGCCACGGGGGAACGCGGAGGCTGCGCAATCCGCTGAAGGCTCGCGTGAGCTGCGTGAGACGGCCGATGCCACGTGCGCAGTCGGGCACCTGATCGGGCCCGCGCCCCGCACAGGCTTCGCACGAGTCCTCGGGAAGCCCGATGATGGAATGGCATAGCCGATGCCGAGCGGCGGTGCGGCGCAGCGCGTTTTGCGCCTTGCGTGGCGATTCGAATGTTCCGTACAAGTCGTCCCCGTCCCGCAGCGAACGACCGCACAGGCCCACGAGCGAGAGGCATGGCACCGCATCCGGCGCGAAGCGGTACGAATGTAGCGCGCTCGGCACACGCGCTTTGCGCGCGGGCAAGGCGGGCTCGCGAGACAGCGCCAACTGGAGCCTCGCCCCGAGCGGCCCTTGCGTTACGCGCCACGTGACGTTACGGACCCGGTGCGAGATCGCAAGCGCCCTCCGCGAGATGACGTCGAGGCGGAAATAGCTTTGCACGCGCGACTTGAGATTGCTCGCGGTCGCGGCCACTAGGATCTCCTCGTCTTCGCCGTGAAGAAAATAGACGCCCGGCGCCTCCGGCAGCCGATCGATCAGCGAGAGGTCGAGGTGGCCGGGGACGAGTGGCCCCTCGAGCAGCGCTTCGATGGCGCGGGCGACCGTCGCGCGCGGAAGCGCCCGGTGGACATGCCGCCAGAATTGCCAGACGAGGCTCGCGTCGTGCAACGCGCGGTGCCGCACGGGCGCCGTCAGCGCGTGGCTCGCCATCAGCGAGTCGAGGTCGTGGTGCGCGAGTTCCCTGTAGAGCTTGCGCGACAGCATCAGCGAGCAGAGAACTTGCGGAGCGAAATGGATTCCCGCGCGGTCGAACTCGGTTTTCAGGAATCCGTGATCGAAGCGGGCGTTGTGAGCGACGAGAAGGCGGCCTTCGAGACGCCGCGCGAGGTCCGCGGCAACGTCCTTGAACCGCGGCGCCTCGTCGCGCATCGAGTCCGTGATCTCGTGGGGAGCGACCGGCCGTTCCTGCCGACGCGTCAGCGGGTTGATCACGGTCGACCACTTCTCGACGCGCGGACCGTCGACCGTGACGACGCCGACCTCCGTGATCCGGTTGGTGCGGGGATCGATACCCGTCGTCTCGACGTCGACGAAGGCGAGGGGCGGAAGGTTCTTCGGGCTCACATGCTATTATCGAACGATCGTTCTATGCGGTAAAGATCCAGGCAGTCCATGCTTCCCGCGCAGCTCCCGATCCCGTTCCTGCGGTCGCGCCTTGCAACCCTCCCCGCCGATCTCTATGTTGACCGGATGACCCCTGCCGACCTGTTTCATCCTGCCGTCGTTTCCTGGTTCGTGCGAACGTTTTCCGGGCCGACCACGGCCCAGACGCGCGCATGGCCCGCGATCAAAGCGGGCCGCCACGTGCTCGTCGCGGCTCCGACAGGCTCGGGAAAGACGCTCGCCGCGTTTCTCGCCGCGATCGACGATCTGGTTCGGCAAGGCGTCGAGGGCGAGCTGCCCGACGAGACGTTCGTCGTCTACGTCTCGCCGCTCAAGGCGCTCTCGAACGACATCCGGCGCAACCTTGAAGCGCCGCTCGCGGGCATCCGCGAGGATCTGGTCGCGCTCGGGTACCCGGATGTCGAGATTCGCACGCTCGTCCGCACGGGCGACACGCCACAGAGCGAGCGCGCCAGCATGCGCCGGCGGCCGCCGCAGATCGTCGTCACGACGCCCGAGTCGCTGTATGTGCTGCTGGGGTCCGAGTCGGGCCGCAAGATGCTGTCGACGACGCGAACGGTGATCGTCGACGAAATCCACGCGCTGGCACCGAACAAGCGCGGCAGCCACCTCGCGTTGTCGCTCGAGCGGCTGGCGGCGTTGACGACCGCAGTGACCCAACGACCGCCTGTGCGCATCGGCCTGTCGGCGACCCAGAAACCGATCGACGAGGTCGCGCGCTATCTGACGGGCACATCTTCATCTGCCGCTGATTGCACGATCGTGAACGTCGGACACGTGCGCGATCGCGACCTGGCACTCGAAGTGCCGCCCGCGCCGCTCGAAGCGATCATGTCCGGCGAAGTGTGGCAGCAGGTGTACGCGCGGCTCGCGGCGCTCACGCACGAGCACCGGACGACGCTCGTTTTCGTCAATACGCGACGGATGGCGGAGCGCGTCGCGCGCCACCTGTCGGAGCTCATCGGCTCCGATGTCGTCACCGCGCACCACGGCAGCCTCGCGAAAGAGCGGCGCTTCGACGCGGAGCAGCGGTTGAAAGCCGGCGCGCTCCGCGCGCTCGTCGCCACGGCGTCGCTCGAGCTCGGCATCGACATCGGCGACGTCGAGCTCGTCTGCCAGCTGGGAACGCCGCGCTCGATCGCGACGTTCCTGCAGCGCGCCGGGCGCGCCAACCACTCGGTCGGCGGGCAGCCGAAAGCGCGGCTCTTCCCGCTGTCGCGCGACGAGCTCGTCGAGTGCGCGGCGCTCCTCGATTCCGTTCGGCGGGGCGAGCTCGATCGCCTCTCGATCCCGCCGAAGCCACTCGACGTGCTTGCCCAGCAGATCGTCGCCGAAGTGGCCGCGAGCGAGTGGAGCGAGAATGCGCTGTTTGACGTCTTCACCCGCGCCGAGCCTTACGCGGCGCTGACGCGCGACGAATACCTGTCCGTCGTGCGCATGGTCGCCGAGGGCTTCACGACGCGCCGCGGCCATCGCGCGGCGTACATCCATCGCGATGCCGTCAACGGCGTGCTGCGCGGGCGGCGCGGAGCGCGGATCACGGCGCTCACCTCCGGCGGCGCGATCCCCGACACGGCCGACTACGACGTCGTCCTCGAGCCGGCGAGCCAGCTCGTCGGCACCGTCAACGAGGATTTCGCGATCGAGAGCCTCGCCGGCGACATCTTCCAGCTCGGCAACACGTCGTACCGGATTCTGCGAGTGGAGGCCGGGCGGATCCGCGTCGACGACGCGCAGGGCCAGCCGCCGACGATCCCGTTCTGGCTCGGCGAGGCGCCGGGCCGCACGGACGAGCTTTCCGCCGCCGTGTCGCGTTTGCGCGAAGACGTCGAGGCGCGGCTGGTCGACGCGAATGAGGACGCGCGCAACGCCGACGCCGATGGCAACGGCAATGCGCGCGATTACCTGATGCGCGAGCTCGGGCTCGCACGTTCGCCCGCTGAACAGCTCGCCGATTATCTCGCCGCCGCGCGTGCCGCACTGGGCACGCTGCCGACGCAAAAGACGATCGTGTTCGAGCGCTTCTTCGACGAATCGGGAGGCATGCAGTTCGTCATTCACAGCCCGTTCGGCAGCCGCATCAACCGCGCCTGGGGCCTCGCGTTGCGGAAGCGCTTCTGCCGCAAGTTCAACTTCGAGCTCCAGGCGGCGGCGACCGAGGATGCGATCGTGCTGTCGCTGTCGACGAGCCACAGCTTCCCGCTGGACGAGGTCGCGCGCTATCTCCATTCGGCGAGTGTCCGGCCGCTGCTGATCCAGGCGATGTGCGCCGCGCCGATGTTCGCGGCGCGATGGCGCTGGGTCGCTACGACCTCGCTCGCGCTGCCCCGATTCCGTTCGGGCAAGAAGGTGCCGCCGCAACTGCAGCGCATGGCGGCGGAGGACCTGCTCGCCGCCGTGTTCCCCGACCAGATCGCCTGCCCGGAGAATCTGGATGGCCCGAGGGAGCTGCCGGATCATCCCCTCGTCACCCAGACGGTCCACGACTGCCTGTACGACGCGATGGACATCGAGGGCCTCGAAGATCTGCTCCGGGCGCTGGAAAGCGGCGAGATTCGCATCGAATCGCGCGAGCTGACCGAGCCGTCGCCGCTCGCGCTCGAGATCCTCGGCGCGCGGCCGTACGCATTCCTCGACGATGCGCCGCTCGAGGAGCGCCGCACGCGCGCGGTGATGAGCCGCCGCTGGCTGGACGAGGAATCGGCGGCCGGCCTCGGGCGGCTCGACACGGCCGCGATCGATCGAGTCCGTGCCGAAGCATGGCCCACTGCGGAGAATGCGGACGAGCTGCACGATGCGCTGCTCGGCGTCGCCTTCATCACCGAAACCGAAGTCGCGCGCAACGCGGCTTGGCGACCCTTCCTCGCGACGCTGATGGAGGCGAAGCGGGTGACGAAGCTCGCGCCGCAACCTCCGGAGTCCACTGCGGCTTCGGGCGGGTTGTGGGTCGCAGCGGAACGCCTGCCGCAGTTCGCCGCCGTGTTCCCAAGCGCCCATCTTTCGCCGGCGATCGCGGCGCCCGCCGAATTTGCGGCGCAAACATGGATGGCGGACGCCGCGCTCGTGGAAATCGTCCGCGGACGGCTCCAGGGATTGGGACCGGTGACCGTAATGGCACTCGCGCAATCGATGGCGGTTCCCGCGTCCGATGTCGAGATGGCGCTCGCCAAGCTCGCGGGCGAAGGCTTCGCGATGAAGGGCGCGTTCACGCCCGGTGCGACGGAGAGCGAATGGTGCGATCGCGCGCTGCTGGCGCGCATTCACCGCTACACGGTCAAGCGGCTGCGCGCCGAGATCGAGCCCGTCACGAGCCAGGATTTCATCCGCTTCCTGTGCCGCTGGCAGCACGTCGTTCCGAGCGAGCGGCGCGAGGGCCCCGACGCGCTGGCGGCGCTGATCACGCAGCTCGAAGGCTTCGAAGCGCCGGCCGCCGCGTGGGAGGCCGACATCCTCCCCGCGCGCCTCGACAACTACGACTTCACGTGGCTCGACGATCTTTGTCTCGCCGGTCGTGCCGCGTGGACACGGCTCACCGCGCCGGCGCGGGCCGCGGCGCGGAGCGCGGGACCGATTCGCACCACGCCGGTCACGCTCGTGCCAAGGCGCACGCTGGGGCTGTGGAATCGCGCTGTGCCGGCACCCGCCGAGCCGCCGGTGACAAGCCCGCGCGCGACACGAGTGCTCGAGCATCTGCACGGCCACGGCGCGTCATTCTTCGACGAGATCGTCGACGCGACGGGCCTGCTGCGGACGCAGGCGGAAGAGGCGCTCGCCGAGCTCGTGGCGCTCGGGCTCGTTCATTCCGACAGCTTTTCCGGATTGCGAGCGCTGCTCACGCCCTCCGATCGACGCAAGCCGCTCGGCGACGGCCGACGGCGCCGGCGAACTTCCCTCTTCGGCATCGAGGACGCCGGCCGGTGGGCCCTCGTGCGGCGGCCGTCCGCCTCAGTCGGCACGGGCGGTGGAGGCGACCTGGGAACTTATCGGCCCGAGCTCGAGATCGTCGATCACATCGCCGACACGCTGCTGCGCCGGTACGGCGTCGTCTTCTGGCGGCTGCTCGAGCGGGAGGCCGCGTGGCTTCCGCCATGGCGGGAGTTGCTGCGCGTTTTCCGCCGGCTGGAAGCGCGGGGCGAGATTCGTGGCGGCCGGTTCGTCTCGGCCATCTCCGGCGAGCAGTTCGCGCTGCCGGAAGCGGTCGACCTCATGCGCGAGACGCGGCGTGCCGCCGCGTCGGGTGCGGCATCAGGTGCGGCATCAGTTGCGTCATCCGCGTGGATTTCGCTCTCCGCGGCCGATCCGCTGAACGTCATCGGCAGCATCGTTCCCGGCCCCAAGGTGCCGGCGTTGACGCACAACCGCATCCTGTATCGCAACGGCTTGCCCATTGCCGCGCTCGTTGCGGGCGAGGTCCAGTGGATCGAAACGCTCGAGCCGAGAGACAAGGCCGAGGCCGAGAACGCTCTCGTCAAGCGGGTGACGGGCTCGCCGCTGCTCGCGTACCTGCGCTAAAGCACCGACGCTTCTCGCGCGCCGGCCGCGAGCAGCGCCAAGCGTGAGATTCCTAGCTGCCGCGCGCGAGCTGTCCCTCGTAAATGGCGCGGACGGTTTCGATCGTGTCCGCCTCCTGCACCGTCTTGTCCTCGCGATAGCGTTTCACGCGCGCGAAGCGCAGCGCCAGCCCGCCCGGGTAATGAGGGCTCGCCTGCAGGTCGTTGAACGCGATCTCGACGACGAGCTCCCGGCGCACGTAAACGGTCATGGCGTCGCGTGCCGTCTCGCGAGCGAGCAGCGCCGCCGTCTGGGACGCGAGCATCTCGTCCGTCATGCCCTTGAACGTCTTGCCGAGCATCACGAAGCCGCCGCTCGCTTCGTCGCGCGCGCCGAGATGGAGATTGGAGAGGTATCCGTGCCGTCGGCCGTGACCCCACTCCGCGGCCAGCACGACGAGGTCGAGCGTGTGGAGCTTCTTGATCTTGAGCCACGACGGCGCGCGCCGGCCGGCCTCGTACGGCGCCGCGAGCGATTTGGCCATCACGCCTTCGTGTCCGCGTGCGAGCGCATCGTCGTAGAAAGCCTCGGCTGCCGCGAGATCGCCGGTCACAAGACGCGGCATCAAGAGCTCCGCCGGGAATGCGCGTCGCAGCGCCTCGATCCGCTCCTTCGTCGGCGCCTCGGTCAGCGCGTCCGCGCCGAAGCGCATGCAATCGAAGAAGAACACGGAGAGCGGCAATGAACCCCGCATCCCGCTCACGTCGAGCGTTCGGCCGAAGCGGCGCATCGTGACCTGGAACGGGTGGGGCGCCCCATTGCCCTGCAGCGCGATCGCTTCGCCGTCGAGGATTAGATCGGGAATCGCACTCGCGCGCACCGCCTCGACGATCTCGGGTGCGGACGCCGTCACGTCCTTGCGGCTGCGCGTGAAGATCCTAACGTCGTCGCCGGACTTGTGCACCTGGACGCGGGCGCCGTCCAGCTTCCACTCGAACGCCGCGGTACCGAGCGCCTCGAGCGCGGCGGCGACATCGGCAGCCGGCTGCGCCAGCATCGGCGCCATCGGCTGCATCAGCGCCAACGCGAACTTGCGCAGGCCGGGCGCACCTTCGGTCAACACAGCGAGCGCGACCGGAACGATGCCGTGCGCGACCATCGCCGCCTGCCGCACCGAGGGCGCCGACAGCGATGCCGCCGCAGCCACCGCATCGATCATCAGCGATTCGAGCGCGCCCTGGCGAAGCTCGCCGAGCAAAAGACGTCCGAGAAAGTCGCGTTCCGCGTCGGTCGCGCGCCCGAGCAGCGCAGCGAGGATCGACGTGCGTTCAGCCTTCGAGCCAGCGCCGCTGGCCGACGCCATTCTCGTGAGCGCCGCGTCGACGTCGGCGATCGTCAGCGGCGGGCCAACCGCGCTCGACGCGGGGCTTGCGTCGCGCAGCAGCGCATAGCCGATGCCGGTCTTGCCCTGCCGCGTCTCGCCCGAGAGATAAGCGACCGCGGCCTCGATCTCGGCGGCCGCCAGCCCGCGCAGACACTCCGCAAGCAACGCGGTCTTGGCATTGCGACTCGATGTTTCGGCGACCCGGCGCGATGTCTCGACGAGCTCGGCCAGCAGAGTCATCCGGCGATCTTACGGTACGACGATGCCTTCGATTCGAAGTTGACGGGGTCGTTGGCGCTTTCCGCCGCGCATGACCGCAGGAAGTACATGCGCAGGCGATTGCGCGCCGCGAGGCCGACGTCGAGATTCCAGCCATTGATGATCGCAAGCCGGAAGCCTCCGGGCGGCATCGCGTGAAGCGGCGGATCGCGATCCTCGTGAAAGGTGATCTGGACGCTCGACACGTCCGGCAGCGAGCGGATGTCGTCGACCTGCCGCGGCGTCGGATGCCGCCAGCGCACATCGTGCCGCTCGAACAGCACGACGCTGTAGCCGTCGCGGCGGTCGCGATCGGCGTACACCCATTCGCCGTGCGCGTAGAGATGGACGAGTGCATCGACCCAGCCGCGGCCGTACAGATCCGGCCACTGGTCGGTCGTGCGCAGATGCACTTCGATGATCGAGCCGCCCACGGTCTCGAGATTGACCATCCCGGTGAATCCGGCAAGGTGCGCAGAAACCCAGCTGCCGAGCGAGGCCTCGAGCGCGGGCTCCGGGTCCGCATGGACGGTCCAATGGTCGAACGTGCCTCCGCCCGCCGGAAGTCCCGTGACGTGGCGCCACCACTTGACCTCGCCGTTCACCACGGCTGCATCGGAGCTCACGTGCCGCCCGGTCAAGAGCGTCATCCACATGTGCCCGGCCGTGCAGTGCTGCTCGTAATCATCGGCGGAGCGCAGAACGCGCGTCCCGAGGCCCATCCCCTTCAGATTGACGATCGGTTTCGAGAACACCGGAAACCGCGGCGGCGCCGTGCCATGCGGGCCCGCGTCGAGGCCCTGGCTTTGCGCGACCGCCACGCGGTCGTAGACCCAGCGGTGACGCGGATTCCACATCCACGCGTCGGAGTCTTCCGTCGGAATGCGCACGTGCTCCGGGCAGCGCGCAGCCTCGAAATACTGAATGCGCCAGGGATCGATCTCGCAAATCGGCATGGGGGCGCGTGCGCGCTTCGGCTTAGGATTGCGATTGCGAGGAACCAGCGGTGCGCCGCTCTACGCGTGCGCCTTCTGCGGCGCCTTCTTAGCCGCCGCATGAGCCACCGCAAACGCCCGGCTTTCGTCGCCGCCGTATTCCTTGTAGGCGTTGTTGAACGCCTTCAGGAAGACTTCCTTCTGATGGTCGGTGTACTGGTCGGTCTGGGCTTCGGGCAGATCCGAGATGGTTCTATAAGGCATCGTCGCCTCCTGCTGTTGGCGAGAGCATCGACCTGTCGAGCCGCAGCGTCGGTGCGATGGCGCACATGTCCCGCGAAGCCCACGAGCTTCGCCGACCTGTGATATTTTCGGCGTGCCAACCAAGACGAGCGGGGGTTCATGCGTTACTGGCTGATGAAGTCCGAGCCGGACGAGTTCTCGATCGACGACCTCGCCGCCGCGAAGAACAAGACCACGGCGTGGTTCGGCGTGCGCAACTACCAGGCGCGGAACTTCATGCGCGACCAGATGAACGTCGGCGACCGCGCGTTCTTCTATCACTCGAGCTGTCCGGAGCCCGGCATCGCGGGCATCGCGGAAGTGTCGGCGCGCGCATATCCGGACGCCACGCAGTTCGACAGGAAAAGTCCCTACTACGACGCGAAGTCGACGCGTGACGCGCCGCGCTGGATGAACGTCGACGTCAGCTTTCTCGAGAAGATCCACCTCATCTCGCTCGCCGAGCTGCGCGCGTATGCTGAGCTTGCGCATATGCGGATCCTGCAGCGGGGCAACCGGCTGTCGATCACGCCGGTGGATCCCGCCGAATGGGCGTTCGTCCTGAAGCTCGCAAAGAAAAAGGCTGCATCTGCCAAGGCTTAGTCGGCGCTGCCGCTCGCCGCTTCCGGATCTCCCCGCACGCACAGGCGCACGCGCCAGGATGTGATGCAGACAGAAATCCTGGCGGCAGATCCGGGCGTCGTGCACGCGCCGGGTGAGCCGCGCCAGGTCCACGATTGTCGCGCGCTTGCGCGCCGCGTCCATCGCTCGGGGCGCGGCTGCGCTTCTGCAACGATTGACCCAGTCGAGCAGCGTGACGTCGGTGCGCAGATCCTCGGTGACCTGCAGCGACTGTCTGTATCCGCGCTTTTTGCGCGACGGGTCAACGACGTGCCGAGCCGATGGACCCTGCGCTGATCGCGGCCTTTTTGGCCCTCGGCGCCGTCGTGGGATTTCTCGCGGGGCTCCTTGGCATCGGCGGCGGCATGACGATGGTGCCGCTTCTGACCTTCATCTTCACGCGCGAGGGATTGCCGCCCGAGCACGTCGTGCACATCGCGATCGCAACCGCAACCGCGACGATCCTGTTCACGTCCACCGCCTCGGTGCGGGAGCACCAGCGGCATCACGCAATCCTCTGGCCCGTGGTCTATGGCCTCGCGCCGGGGCTCATCGTCGGTTCGCTGTTCGGGCCACTGATCGTGGGCACGATGTCGACGGCGGTGCTATCGGGATTCTTCGGGGCATTCGTCGCGGCGGCCGCGACCAACATATGGATCGATCGCCAGCCGAAGCCGACGCACCGGCTGCCCGGGCGCGGGGGCCTCATCGCGGTCGGCGCCGTCATCAGCGTCATTGCCAGCATGGTCGGCGCGGGCGGCGCGTTCATGACGGTTCCGTTCATGGCCGCGTGCAATGTTCCGATGCGCAACTGCGTCGCGACGTCGGCCGCGATCGGTTTGCCCGTTGCCGCAACGGCGAGCGCCGGATTCGTCTTCGCCGGCCTCCGCGAGGCCGGGCTGCCGCCGCACACGCTCGGCTACGTGCACGTGCCGGCGCTGCTCGTGATCGTTGCAGCCAGCATCGTGTCGGCACCGTTCGGAGCGCGTGCCGCGCATCGCTGGCCGGTGAAGGTGCTGAAACGCGTGTTCGCGATCGTTCTCTACGCGCTCGCGGGGTACATGTTGTGGAAGGCTATGGGCGCCTAGGCTCGGCGGCTTGCACTGCAGAGCTTCGTGAACGCCTCGCGAAGCACGTTCTTCTGGACTTTGCCCATTGCGTTGCGCGGCAGTTCGCGGACGAAGTGGACGCGCTTCGGTACCTTGAAGCTCGCGATGTCGCCTTTGAGCGCAGCGATCACACCGGTTTCCGTCAACGGGTGGCCGTCCTCCGGGACGACGATTGCTGCCACCGCTTCGCCGAAGTCGGCATCCGG